>Ga0268262_10004225_pt1 | contig 14954 bp, 16 predicted proteins | sample TergutNc150P3_FD_190354 | JGI IMG/M metagenome (GOLD analysis project Ga0268262, IMG submission 190354) | Nasutitermes corniger P3 segment gut microbial community from laboratory colony in Florida, USA - Nc150 P3 (SPAdes) (version 2) | ecosystem: Host-associated > Arthropoda: Insects >... | reverse complement strand
GTTATGCGCAATCGGGATCGCCGTTATAGCATTACGGTCTTCCCGTGTCAAACTGCCGTTCAGCGTGGAATGGCCAGGCGCGAAGAACAACATGGAAAGATACCGCACGCGGGTCATTGTCCCTTCGCTTGAAAACAGCGACTCCGGCGAAGACAGCGCCTGGACGGATTACATGGACGAATACGCCCTTAAAGCGCCCCTTGCCGCCGACGAACAGTTTATTTCCGCGCTTAATTATGATTTTTACAATGACTCGATAGAAGAACAGCTTGTGGCTTACAGAAGCCGCGTTGGCTCCGACCAGGTTTCCATAGCGTATTTTTCCTTTGACGAGAAAACAGGCTCTTACCGCCGGTCATGGAACGTTTCCACCGCGGCCTCCATGCCGGGAACCGTTTCATTATTTACCCTTGACCTGCTTGGAGACCGCAGGGACTGCGTTATTTTAACGGGCATGAACGCCGACGGGAAACATACCCTTACCGCGTTTCACAAGGTTGAGAAGGAAGACCTGAACCGGCCCTTCGTAAAAATAGCCGAAATACAGGTGGACGGATCTATAATTATCCAGGAGTCGGAGCGCTCAACGGCGTACAGGCAGGGAATCGTCAAAGGCCAGCCCTTTACAATCCTCGCTTACGGGCAGGACGCGGGATCCAGCAATATGCTGGACAGGATTGAGATCGAATACGCGTTTAACCCCGCAAGGGCTTTCTTTGAACAGGGCAAAATAACCCGTATCCCGGGATCGCAGATTGAACAGCAGCGGGTAAGGGAAATCCTTTCGGGCAAGCCAAAGGTTTTTGAGGAATTCATCAACGATCTGTGGTATCACATAGGCCCTACAGGGGCCGTCGACAGGAGCCAGTACCTCTATTTTGATCCGGGGAACCGGGAAATAATATTTTTCGGCGAGGACACCCAGCAGGTATTCAGCTGGCAGCACTCCAATTCCACCCGTTACGGCCTTTATATTACCAGCCAGAATATCGCGGTTACGACGCTGCGCCGTTTTTTGGACATAGAGCTGGAATCCGTTGACAGCATACGCATGAAGGTTTTTGAGGACGTCAGGTTAAAAATAGGCATCAGCGCGTCATGGGACGGCACTTACCGCAGGGCGGGAAAGGTTTATGAGAGTGATCCCCCGCCGCGTCCCTATATAGAAGCAAACTATGACAGCTCAATGGGCAGGCTGCGCTTCTATTCCAACGGCGAATATGAATTAAATTCTTCCGACGCCTCGGTGAAGGGCAGGTACGCCTTCTTCCGTGTAAATGACAAAGAACTGCTTGAGCTTCGCCCGGACAGAAACCTCAATCAGGGCCAAAATAACGAAGACCGTATGATTTACAGGGTCGCCGGTTCAGCCAACAACGCGGACAATTTAAGCCTTTTCAGGGTGCGCCTTGTTCCCTCAGGAATACAGGAACTCCATGAAGGACAGGTTTTTTTAACAAAGGTAAGGTAGGTGGCAATTATGAACGAACGCATTGACGATGCCATGCAGACAATAGAAGACGACTACAAGGTCTGCCTTAAAATAATAGGCAGGTACTTTGACTATCTTGAAACCTGCGGGCTAAAGGAATTTAACAAATACTCCAAATACAGGTGGAGTTATGACCGCGACAGGGTTAAGGGCGGCAGCTATGTCTGCATAAGGTACGGCAACAGCCTGATAAAAAAATGCCTGGTAAAAAAAAGGGCTTTTATAGAGAACGAGGATCTGTACAAATGGGTCAGAAACAAGGAACTGGTACAGGAAGCTCTTGAAGAAGCGTACCAGTATATCGCCGGCAAGGTAAGCGGCGTAAAGACAGAAATAGATGAAATGAAAGAAACAGCCGAAGAGTACGCGGAAAAACTCGAAAACCTCTCGGCGGACAATGACTCAGAAGACTCCGTGGACAAGGCTTCCGGTGAGAAATCCCCTGACGAGAAAGCGTTAGATGACAAATTTTTCGAAAGAATCGCGAGAAAAAAAATAAGCTGGGACGCATAGAGTGCACCACATTATGTGCAGAACAAGCGGATGAAAAGAATTGTTTTTACGGCGCTGCTGTTATTCGTCACTTTCCCCCTCTTCGCGCGCGAAGTCAAGATACTTGTCGAGGATGCGGAGCTTGGCCTGCCGCTGGAAGGCGCCGTTATACGATCATGGGACGGGAGGCAGTATGAGTGCGGAAGCGGCGGAAAAGCGGTCATAACGGCGCCCGACGACAGGCAGGTTGTCGTCCAGGCGTCCTATCCCGGCTATGAAAATGGCAGGCTTGTAATACCGGTAAACAACAATGCGTTTACAATCGGCCTTAGGCTTTTCGGCGTTATGGAAGGCAGGGAGCTTGTCATAGAAGCGCAGAGGCCCGGAACCAGCGAAACAAAAACAGGGCGAAGCGTCGCCGTTTCGGGAAGGGAAATAACCCAGACGGCCGAGATCGGCATAATCGAAGACGTGATGAATTCCATAAAACTGCTGCCCGGCGTCGGTTATACGGGGATTTTTAACGCCCAGCCCAGCATTAGAGGCGGCTTTCCCGGCGACATGAACGCTTCGTTGGACGGTTATTACGTCATGAACCCCTACCACTGGGGCGGGGGGTTTTCCATTTTTGACCCCCGCATGGTACAGAGCGCCCAGCTGAGCCACGGCGTGTTCTCCGCCCGTTACGGACACACCATTTCCGGCCTTTTGGACATTACCTCAAAATCCCCCAACCCCACAGAAACCGAATTCGAAATCGGGTACAGTACCAGCGCAGCAAATATCAATCTTTCGCTTCCGTTTGCGGGCAGGGGGGGGGTATTGTTCATGGGGCGAGTAACGTATTATGACCCTATTGTCTGGATGATGCAGGCTCTTGGAAATACCTTCGTTGATATCGGGCTGTACACAAAGGAACAGGCTGACGCCCTCAACGGCATCAGGCAGGCTCCGTACATCAGAAGCATGACAATAACCGGAAATTACCGTTTTGCCGATAACCTTGAATTGCGCTCCACGGGTTTTTGGGGCATGGACGGTATAGGCGTTACCTATGAGAACGAGTCACAAGGGTCAGGCGGAATTTCAAACAGTTCCCGGCTTGCGCTTGATTGGACAAACTATCAGGGCTTTATCACAGCCGTGTTTAATTGGAATCCCCGCAATGACATGCTTTTAAAATTTTCTTTGGGAACAGGTTATGAAAACGCCGTGGCGGATATGGAATCAAAGAACAGCGTGCAGAAGGACAGGTTTTCAGACGATTTCTTTATCAAATACCCTGAATTTATGATAGCCGCCGGCTTTGGCCCCTCGCCTTACAAAACCCATGATTTCATGAATCAATCCGATCTTATGTTCAATATCCAGGCAAGAGTCGACTATGAATGGGAATTGGGTAACGGCTTTCTTGCCGCTGCCGGAGCACATGAAATGTTTACCAGATACGCTATGGAAGGCGATCAACAGGGGTCTTCGGAAATAAGGTTCAGAAACCTGGGAGAAGGGGACAAGGAAAAGATTGAAAACCTGTTCGGCCCGTTTTTATGGAGCCAATTATCGGATCAATTCAAGAACGACCTCAGGATCAGTTACCCGGCCGCTTTTTCCCCCAATTCAGAAAATTTTCTTTTAACCACATCAGGCTACAGCCTTGTTGAATACCTTACACCTGACAAAAAATTCGGGGCGGAGCTTGGTCTGCGCCTGGATCATTACTATCTTTCAGGCGACGGTTTTTCTTACGGGACAAAACCCGCCTTAAACCCCCGGCTTAATCTGGACTATAACGTTTTTAAAAACCTCTGGATAATAGAGTCATTGGACTTAAGCGCCGGAACCGGGCTTTTCTCGACAATGGACAAAACCGTGTTCATGGCGGAAAAACGGTTTGATATAGGCGAAATAAAGCCAAACCGCGCGTGGACCAGCGTGCTTGGAACAAAAATAACGCTTCCGGAGGGCATGGCGCTTAACATTGAAGGCTATTACAAATATGTGTTTAACAGGATGTATATTCCCATAACGCGGAACCTTGATGATATTGACGTAAGGCCCCAATTCGACGGCGAAGGAAAAATCCTGGGCATTGACATGATGCTTCAAAAATTGCAGTCAAGGTATTGGGACGGCTGGATTTCCTATTCATACAGCTGGGCCCGCTACCGTGATCCGTCAAGCGGCGGCGCTAACATGGGCATCTCGGGCGGAACGAGGGGCAATGACTGGTATTTCCCTAATTTTCACCGTTTCCATAACTTGAACCTTGTCGTCAATATCAAACCCGCCCCCCAATTCAATTTATATACGCGCTTTGGTTTTGCCAGCGGAACCCAGATTTCCCGGCGCGTCGCCGAAGGCCCCACTACGTATCCTGTTATCATCTACGACTCTTCAGGCCAACTAAATATTGTGCAAAGGTACTATTGGCCTTCCGTGTCAGACGAGAACAACCGCAGCTCCCCTACCCTTTCAATGGATATGAAATTTTCCTATTTTGGAAAGAGCCCAACCGGAAAAGTCCGTTACGAATTTTATTTCGCCGTGGAGAACCTGCTTTCTCTTGTGTATGTACCCCAGGGGAACACCAGGTTCAACTCATACACCGGCGAAGTTGACACGGGAAGCGACTCCGCAAACTACGGCATACCTGTGCCTATACCGTCGTTTGGGATAAAGTTTAGTTATTGATTTTATTACTTAAGAATATCCTTCTTTTCCCTCTTATTTATCTTGCAAAATCAGTCTATAATTATAAAAATGCTGTATTAAAGCATAAAAGGAGACACATAATGAAACGGATAATTGTTTGTTTGTTTTTAGCGTTAAGTGGTTTATGTTTCGCGCAATCCGCTAATGACGCGCAGCGAATTGCCGGCACATGGACAGTTGATGATTTTTCATTAACCCTTAATGCCAATGGCACATATAATTCAAACCAATGGGGAAACGGAAGCTATTTTGTCAGTAATTCAAAATTAATTCTTAACAAAACTGATCAACCCCAGTTAATCTCGATTTTATCATATTATTTATCAGCCGACGGCAAGGTTCTGGTATTGGCAGATAACAGTGACAGCGAAAGCGGCATTTGGCTTGTAAAAAAATGAAGACAGTAGAAGCATGGTAAAATTATCCGCGTGTGCAGGGGAATTGCCGTGCCTTTAATGCCATTCAGATATCCATCGCCGTCAAACCGTTCATGGTGATGATTTACAGCCGGAACTAAATGTGTGAAAAACTTTATATATTTAAGGATACCGGCTCCTGTCTCGGAATGTGATTTAATTACAGCATATTCCTCATCGGTTAATTTTGTCTGCTTTTTAAGAATCGTGTCGGGTATTCCTGTCGGGTATTATTTTAAATTTGCCCCAGCGGGTATATGTATTATCTACGATAAGCCCCATGAAAGGATCGTTAAAAGCGTCAAAGATACGGGCGACTAGAATAATTCCAGCTACCCACCACATTGTACTTGTCGGAAGATTGATTACATCAGTAAGGTAGAACATCAGGAACATACTGACCATGGCATAAACCATATCTCTGCCTATTGTCCCGAGTCCGAAAGTTATACGGTTGCAAATAAGTTTTTTTTGCATAATAATCAATTATATCACGAAAATATCATGTTGATAATAGGATAGTTAATTAAAGACCTTGGCGCGGACGTCATCTAACCGCCTAAAAAGTATGCCGGACTTTTATCTGGAACAAGGGTTGTTTCCGCGTCAGGCGGGAAATACGAAGGCCTGCTGCTTCCCTGGGACGGGGTTTTGGTTAAAAATTAGTTAAATTATACCTATACCAACATCTCTATTTGGTGTTAATATAGAGAAGCAATGAACGGGCATAAATTCAAGTTAACAGTAATACAAATATTTGGCGGCCTGATTTTACTATTATGCGCCGGCTGCGTTTCGCTGGTGGAAAAAGCCGGTAGGGCTCTTGACGGGTCGGCTTTTGCCGAGAAAAGAACCGCCCTGTACATTGCGCCGGACATGGAACTTCTGGAAATGCGCAGTAAAACCGGAGAGCGTTCCTTTATCATCACCATGAGCAAATATCCCACAATGAAATTCCGCGCATCGGCCCCGGATGAGTCCGGGGAATTCTACCTGGTGTCGCTTGATTACCTTGGAGGCGGCGCCCAGGGCTGGAACGAATTCAAGCTGGATATTTCAGGCGAAGGCAGGCTTGTTCTGGACGGGACAACCGCCGCGATCTCCGTGCAAAATGAAATAGAGCCAATACAAATATCCTTTGCCCGCATCAAGCGCTACGATACACGCCTTTCCGGAAGCGAGGCCCTTACCATGCTGCGAAACCGCCACGAGCGGATAAAGACCATTACCGAATGGATGAATACCAATGAGACAGCCCCCAAAGATATGGACGTAAAAAAATTTGAAAAATACTGGAAACCTGTACTGTTCCCTGAACTGGTATCAAGAAAGTACAGGCCAGCCGGCTGGCAGTCGGGAAACGACCAATGGAACAGGGCCGAAAGCATAAACTGGAATAAATCTTATACCGAAAGGCTGTTTCCGGAAGAACTCCGGGAGATACGCAATTCAGGCACCATGCTGAGGGACTGGGAAGAAGCCTTTGACTGGATATACAACGAATACGAATGGGACAGGATACTGGAAACGCTTGGCCGGGAAACAGTATTGACGAGGAAAAAATAATAAATAGATAATAAGTAAAAAAGGGGTGTTACTATATGGAAACCGTTTCATTTTCGCTTCTGGAACTGTTCAAACTGGGGGGCGTGTTTATGTGGCCCCTCGCGGCGTTCTCCGTCGCTACATTGGCCCTAGGCGTTGAACGGTTATTTTTCCTTTTATACCACGATCTGCGGATGAACGCCGTCAGCTTTAAGGTCTCTGATTATATCAAAAACCGCGACTACCAGGGCGCGGCGGATTACCTTGCGCCGCTTACAAAAAGGGCCATGGGGGCCAGGATACTGCTTGCCCTGGTAAAACGCGCGACCCCGGCGCAGGGAAAACCTTTTTCGGAACGCAACGTGGAAAGGGCCGTTGAAACCGAATCCATGGTTTGCATCGATTCCCTGGAGAGCGGCTTTAACTTCCTTGTCGCCCTGGGCTCGCTTTCCCCGCTTACAGGCTTTTTGGGAACCGTATCCGGGATGATAGGCGCGTTCAGATCCATAGCCGAGGCGACTGAAGTTAACGCGCAGATCGTCGCCAACGGCATATACGAGGCTTTGATCACCACGGTATTCGGCCTAATAATCGCTATAGCCGCCATGGTATTCCATTCGATCTTTACCCACATTGTGGACAAATTCGCGGCCGAAGTTGAAAAAAGCTGTTCCGACCTGATTGCGGAAATCGCCGGCCAACAATAATGAAACTCAGGCGAAACAAAAGGCCCGGCATACTGGAATCGTCCGCGGCAAGCGATCTGGCTTTTCTGCTAATTATCTATTTTATTGTCATCGCCGGTTTTAATATTAACAAGGGGTTTCTTGTAAACCTGCCCGCCAAAGATTCCCAGCGCCTGATCCTCAAGGAGGACCTTTTGCGTTTCAGCCTGGAAGGAGACGGGCGACTGAACCACGACGACAGGACCGTCAGCGTTCACGAAGCCGGAAACATAATCAGATCGGCAAGGGCCGGCAACCCCGGCATCGCGGTAATACTCACCATAGACCCGCAGGCAAAATGGCAAAACGTGGTGTCGTTTGTGGAACTTGCCCAGAAGCACAGAATTGAGGCGTTCTCTTTTACCATGAAGAAGGACCGGCAGTAATGAAATTAAAACGGGGCAAAGACAAAAATTTTACCATTCCACTCAATTCCATGTCCGATGTCGCTTTCCTGCTTCTGATCTTCATCATGGTAATAGCCCTGATAAATTTCCGCAAGGAAGTCCATATTGAGTACGCAACCGCAGAAACGGTATTGAACACCGGGGCGGAACAAAACCTTGAGATATGGGTTGATCTTGAAGGTAAAATATATATTTCAGGCGATCTCGCCGACATTCCAACGCTGGAGCGGACGGTCGCCGACCTTTATACCGGCGCGCCTGACACCCGCATACATATTTTAGCCGACAAGAACACGCCCTATGAAAAAATAAACGCCGTGCTGGAGGTGCTACAGATACTCCAGTACCGCACGGTAAGTTTTGTGGTGAAAAATGTTGAATGAAAACCGCATGAGGCTGTTAATATTTTTAACAGTCGCCCTGATACACGTTGTCCTCATTTTTTTCCTGTCTTTCAATCTGAAAATAGAATCCCAGACTCCCGGCGAAAACGCCCGTATGATGAAGCTGACCGATTTTTCCGAAATTGAACCGGAACCGCCCCCTCCCCCGCCCCCTCCCCCGCAGGAAGTTCAGATACCCATGGTTGAGTCCATCGCCGAAACAATGATAGAAACAGACGAAGCGCCGGATCAGATCATTGTCGCCCCCGGCGTTATTACCGCGCCCGTCATTACGGCCCCTTCATGGGACGATTACCTTCCCCAATACAAGGTTACTGTTCAGCCAAAATTCAACGAGAAAGAGATATACAACGACCTTGTTTACCCTCCCATAGCCCTGCGTTCCGGCATTACGGGCAGTGTTATTGTCGATCTTTTCATTGATCGGAACGGGCAAATTCAAAGGGTGTTGATTATGCAGGAGAAACCTGAAAACCGGGGTTTTGGCGAGGCCGCGGTAAAAGCCTTCCTTGGAAAGCGGGTGGTCCCGGCCTACGCGGACGGCGAGCCTGTCTCCTCGCGCTTCCGTTATCCTGTCAGATTTACGATAAAATAAAACTACCTCCTTGCCGCAGATTTTATATGCTGCGCTGCGGAATTAGCGTGCTGGGCCGCGGATTTAACATTTTGAACAGCCTGCCGCGCATTTTCCACAGTCTTAACAGTCTCCCTGGCGGCCGATCTTATTTCACGGTTAACGCTTAAGGTAACGGCGGGAGGGGATGTTCTTGCCAAACTGGCGGCGGTTGGCATCTGTAAATTTGGAGCCATTACGTTTCCGGCGATAACAAAAGCGGCGGCTATGGTTTTTCCGGTGCGGACGATTTTTTTGGCCTTGTCAACAATGGTTCCAAGAAACGTGTCGGCAAGGACTAAAGCGGGCTTTTTTTCTATGATGTTTTTATTTACAAATTCACCCACTTCCTTCGTGAAGGAAGGCCTTTCTCCCGTTCCTTCCGTATCAGGGGAAGCTGTTCCCCTTGTATGCGTTCCGCCGGCAGTTGATCTTCCCGAACTTGTTCCGGCGGAAGGCATTTTCATCTCATCAGGGGCAATTGGGCCGGCTGCGGCAGGGGCGTCTTTTTTGGCGGGAGTTGTTTTGGTCGTTCTTGCAGAAGGCTTATTCGCCTGATCCGCGGCGGTGGCATTTCTTCTTTTTTCCGTCAAATCTTTGCTTAGTTCCTGAAATTCTCCGTTAAACGACATTTTTTTATTTTTAATAATGTCGTTTAAATGTTTTTCAATCGTGTCGTTCAGCATTTTATATTCACTGCTTGAAGGATCCCGCGCCTTTGCTATAAAAGCTTCCTTGTCATAGGGGAAATAATTATAGCCAAGCACGTTCTGATGGGCCTGGTTGACAATCCCCGACATATAAGCGGGGTTTTTTGCCATTTTTTTCTCAATACTCTCCGACAGGTTTCTTAGCTGGGCCGGCGTGACGGATCCTGAATAGGGAGTGCCTGTTAACGACGCGTTCATTATGTTGCCGTATTCCTCTACAAGGAATTTGTCTACGCTTCTCGGTTTTACATTATGCGTCTGATACGGTATGAAACCGTTTTGAGTTACGGCAGTATTGTTATTGTTAGTTTTACCGTTAAGGCTGTTGTAATAAGAATTAATAAAATCAACGCCGTTTACCGGAATGTTGTTCGCGCCTGCATTGACGGGGCCGATTACAGCGTCCTGTTTTTTTGTGTTAAAAGGCGGAAGGCCCGACTTCATGGCTTCTATGACATTTTCATTCAATTCCCGGTTAACTGTGTTTTCCATTTTAACGGAAGTCGCCTGGGTATAAGCCTGCTGGGACATTCTGATGGCGAGGGACGGATCCGCGTTCAGGGCTCTTGAAAGCATTTCGGTTTCCTGGCCGCCCCATTGAGGGGGAAAATACGGCGTTTTTGTGAAAGCGGCGTTAAAATAATTTCCTATAACGCCTGTTACATATTTTTCAATGCCTTTTGGATCGTTCAGATCCAGTACCGGGTTCTGGCGGTAAATCCCGACATTGGGAACGGGGATCTGGGTCATCGGGCTTTCGTTAATGCCGGGGTTGAATCTCCGCGCCGGGCTCATCATTTCGTAGTGTCTGTTGCCGTTTTCATCTTTTCCTTTGTAGATAATGCTGCCGATTTCCCTTTGGTCGTTTTTATTGTTTTTAAACCACTCTATTTTTGAATCCTGCAGCATATATGTCGGGGCGTAGTTGATGTACTGGGTCCCGCGCGAGGCGTTGTCAAGCAGGGTCTTTAACTGGCCCACGTCGGACAATGCCTGGTTTGTAAGCATATTCTGGGTGTAATAGGGAAACTGCGCCGGCCTGAGGAAATCCGCCATCCTGTTTTCGCAGCAGTTCAACAGATCATCCGCGAGCTTTACGGCATAATGATCGCTTTGTCTGGAATAATCCATAAAATCCTCCTTATTTCAGGCATAAACCTGTTCGCCGTTGATATAGTATTCAACGGGTTCGCCAAAAACGCTGATTATCGCCGGTTTTAACAAACCGTCCGGCCAGCGCGCGTCATAATGAAGCAGTCCATCCTGAAAATGCTCGACATGGGAATCTTCAAATTCGACCGCCGGGTAATCCCCGTCGTCGTTCAGTTTTCCGTCTTTCCAGCGAAGAATAATGCCCATGTCCCCGTTTCCGTCATAGTTGTAGATGGTCCTGAATTCATGTCCCTGTTTCAGGCGGCCGTTATAGTCCTTAAACCGGCGGCCAATAAAACTTTTCACTCTGCTAATCATAAGAACCTCCACCCTGTATTAGGGCGAAAATGATCGGTTTGCTTGCATTTTTGGGGAGAAAAATGAAAAATTGCCGGCTTTTGGCGTTTTCTTTCATTATTGCCGTCTTGCGCTAATTTTCAAAACAGGGTATACTTTCATACAAAAGGGTTTGGTGCATGGAAGCGCTTGAAATAAAGACTATTTTCACCTTTTCGTTATTCAATATGGAAATCCCCGTCACCGAAACGGTGATAGTTTCATGGGCCGCAATGCTTATCCTTATAATCGGGGCCTTCGCCCTTACGCGCAGGCTTAAAGAAGTCCCCACAGGCCCCCAGGCGCTTCTGGAAACGGCGGTCGAATTTCTGAATAATTACGCAAAAAACCAGTTCGGCTCTTTCGCAAAGCACCTTGGCCCGTACATGGGCGCCCTGTTCCTGTTCCTGCTCGTTTCAAATATCATCCCCGTTATATCGCCCCTGCCGCTTAAAGCCTTCGGATTCGAATTTATCCCGCCTTTTGAAATCCGCCCCCCGACCAAGGACATTAACGTAACCGCGGCCCTTGCGGTAATTTCGATTCTGCTGGTTCTTGTCTGCGGTTTCGCGGCGCGGGGGGTTGCCGGCTGGTTCAAGAACCTTGTTAAACCTGTTTCCATAATGCTGCCGTTCAATTTAATGGATTACGGCACGCGCCTTATTTCTCTGGCCCTCCGGCTGTTCGGAAATATGCTGGGCGGTTTTGTATTGATGTCCATGATCGAAGGGATTCTTCCGATCGCGCTTCCGGTGCTTCCTTCGCTGTACTTTGATTTCTTTGACGGGATTGTTCAGGCGGGGATTTTTGTGTTTTTAACCAGCCTCTATATTTCAGAAGCTGTTAAAATTGAGACAGAATGAAAATTTTTTTAAGGAGGATTATATGGATCTTACTGTATTAATCGGCGTCGGCGCGGGTATCGCGGTATTAACGGGCGCGGGAGCGGGCATAGGCATAGGCATCGCCACATCGGGCTTTTTGCAGGCGATTTCGCGCCAGCCCGAGGCAAGCGGTAAAATGACGCCCATGTTCTTTGTCGGGGTGGCGCTGGCGGAATCAACTGCTATTTACGGTCTGGTTGTTTCGATCCTTCTGATCACAAGACTGGGTTAAAAAAACATATAGAGGCTGCCATGCTTGATTTTTCCGTCACTTTTATAATTACCATTATCAATATAACGATTCTGTTCTTTGTATTAAGGGCGTTATTGTTTAAGCCGGTTTCCAAATTAATGGCGGAGCGGGCAAAACGGGTTCAGGATTCTATTGATCAGGCTAAAAGGGACAAGGAAGAAGCGGCGAAACTCCTTGCCGAATACGATAACAAACTGAAAAACGCCGAAGCCGAAGCGCGTGAGATACTAAAAACCGCGCGTGAAAACGCCGGGCGCCAGGCCCAGTTGACGGCGGACGAAGGCAGGAAAGAAGCGCAGGACATGGTTAACGCCGCGTTAAAACAGATCGAAATGGAACGCCAGGCCGCGCTCGCCAAATTCAAACTGGAAGCCGTGGCTTTGGTAATGGCCGTCAGCGCGAAACTTTCCGCCAGGGATCTTTCCGGCGACGACAACCGCCGTTATGTGAATATGATGCTGGACGAGCTTTCGGCGCAAAAAGGTAATAATTAGAATGTTTCACGCCGGGCGCTGGGCAGGGGCCTTTTTGACCGTTACGGGCGCAAACGCGGATGAGGCGTTTTTGTGCCTCAAGGCGCTTGCAGCCCAGGTAAAAACAGCGCAGGGCGCGCTAATGGGGCACAGCGCCTCAGGCAGGCTTGAAAAAATACTGAGGGAAAGCGCGGCCCAGGCCGCGGTAAAGGATGCTCCCGCGACGGAGTACGCCATCCGCTTCATTTGCCTGCTGGTTGAAAAAAACTGTTTCAGGTACGTCAGCCTGCTTCTGCAAAAGATCGGACAGGACCTTGACGCGCGAAACGGGATAGTAAACGCCGTTGTAGAGGCGGCGGTTCCGGTGGAAAGCGGTTTTGAAGAAGAATTAACTCTGATGATAAAAGACAAGACGGGCGCCGCGGGCGTTAAAATGAAAACTTGCGTAAGGCCTGAATTGTTGGGCGGATATATTTTGCGGATTGGCAGCCATTACGTTGACGCGAGCCTTAAGGGGCAGCTGGAAAGCATGGCGGCGCATTTAGGCGCGCCTAATTTAGGCGCGGATACAGGAGGCCGCAATGGCTAATTACGACGATTTGACAAGAGTATTAAAAGAGCGGATTGAAAACTGGAAGGGGCATGCCTCGTCGGGCAGTTCCGGCTTCGTGGTTCAGGTGGGCGATTCAGTCGCCACGGTATACGGCCTTAACGACGCGGTTTACGGCGAGCTGGTAGACTTTGCCTCCGGGGCGCACGGGATCGTTTTCAACCTGGAAGAAGAAAACGCCGGATGCGTAATTTTAACGGGCGAATCCCTTGTTAAAGACGGCGAGGAAGTAAAAAGAACCGGCAAGGTTGTGTCCATTCCGTCGGGAAACGCCCTTTTCGGCAGGGTGGTAAACCCGTTAGGCGAAGCCCTTGACGGAAAGGGCCCTGTAACGGCAGAAGTCTATATGCCTATGGAGTCCCCCGCCGCGCCTGTAATCGACAGGGGGAGCGTGGACACCCCGCTTCAAACAGGCTGTCTTTCCATAGACGCGATGATCCCCATAGGGCGCGGCCAGCGCGAGCTTATAATAGGCGACCGCCAGACAGGAAAAACATCAATCGCCATTGACACGATAATCAACCAAAAAGGGAAAAACGTTATCTGCATATACTGCGCCATAGGCCAGAAGGCGTCCTCTATAGTCGCCATTGTCAACAGCCTTGAAAAACACGGCGCGATGGACTACACATTTGTGGTGCTGGCGGCGGCTTCCGATTCGGCGGCCCTGCAGTATATCGCGCCCTACTCCGCCGTCGCCATGGCGGAACATTTCCTTCATCAGGGAAAGGACGTGCTTGTGGTTTACGACGATCTTTCCAAACACGCCGTGGCTTACCGCGCGGTCAGCCTGCTTCTGCGCAGGCCGCCCGGGCGCGAGGCTTTCCCCGGCGACGTGTTTTACCTTCATTCGCGGCTTCTTGAACGCGCCGTAAAACTTTCGCCGTCAAAGGGCGGCGGCTCAATCACCGCCATGCCCATTGTCGAGACGCAGGCCGGCGACATTTCGGCGTACATCCCTACAAACGTAATTTCAATAACGGACGGGCAGATATTCCTGGATTCCGAGTTGTTCAATTCCGGGTTCCGCCCGGCCATAGACGTGGGGCTTTCGGTAAGCCGCGTCGGAGGTTCGGCGCAGACAAAGGCCATGCGCAAAATCTCGGGCCGCATCAGGCTGGACCTTGCCCAGTACCGCGAAATGGCGGCCTTCGCCCAGTTCGGAAGCGATTTGGACAAGGCCACCCAGGACAAACTCGCCCAGGGAGAGCGGCTCATGGAAGTGCTGAAACAGCCCCAGCTTTCGCCGTACCAGATTGCGGAACAGATCGCGATTCTCTTCCTCGCCGTGGAAGGTTATCTTCTTGACGTCAAGACGGCGGATGTTTCCGCGTTTGTAAAAGACTTTTTGTCGCACCTTAAAAACCAGAAACAGGATCTGATGAGGGGCATAGCGGAAACGGGGGTAGTTTCCAAAGAACAGGAAGACGAATTACGCCTGACGGTGAAAAATTTCAAGGGGATTAAGAATTAATGGCAAGCTTGCGCGACGTGCGCCTGCGTATGCGGGCCATCGAACAGACGTTAAAAGTGACCAAGGCGATGAACCTTATCTCCACGGCGAAACTCCGCAAGGGGCGCAAAATGCTCGCGGACACGGTCCCGTATTTCAGCAGGATTCAAAAATCCATGTTCGACATTCTTTCCAGCGAAAAAAATATCAGCGGAAGCGCGTTTTTCAGAAAGCCGGAATTGTCAAAACCCAGCCACTCCGCGATAATCGCGGTGAC
>Ga0268262_10004224_pt1 | contig 14963 bp, 15 predicted proteins | sample TergutNc150P3_FD_190354 | JGI IMG/M metagenome (GOLD analysis project Ga0268262, IMG submission 190354) | Nasutitermes corniger P3 segment gut microbial community from laboratory colony in Florida, USA - Nc150 P3 (SPAdes) (version 2) | ecosystem: Host-associated > Arthropoda: Insects >... | reverse complement strand
CTAAAAGACAAACGGCAACGCGAAGAACGAAATCCTCCGCGCTAAAAAGTAAAGAGAAAATATTTTTTGTAATTTTGCCAACAATTCCCGTCGTCAAGTTTTTACCCCTTTCTAAACAAATTAAAAACTTTTCGGGAGAGAAAATAATTTACGGTTCGAGGCAAAGTCAAGAAAAAATGAAAATTTGTGAATTTTTTTTGGAGTGGGGGATTTTTATGTTTTGGGAGAGCAAGTCCATAAATTACGACAGTTATAAAAATTTTCTCATATTCCCATAACGTCGTCGTACAATTCTTCCAATCTTTTTCGTAAATATTTAACCGCGTAATGTTTGCGCGAAAGAATCGTGTTTACGGGCGTATCGGATTTTTCCGCTATTTCTTTTATCGAAAATCCCAAAAATTCGCTCATCTCAAAAACTTCGCGCTGCTCTTTGGGCAGTTCATTGACCGCGATTTGTATTTCTTCCATAATTAAAGAGCGTAAATATTGCGTTTCCGGCGTCGTTTCTTCGCCGTACATTATGTCGGCGATTTCGTCAAAAACATATTCGTTTTCGTCGTCGTCGTACAAAACCGGAAACGCTTCGTCTTTCTTTTTTTTGTAGTGGTCGATTATTCTGTTGCCGGCGCAGCGGTAAAGCCACGCCGAAACGTTTTCTATCGGGTTAATCATATTATTTACTCGCGCAAATTGATAGAATACGTCTTGCAGGATGTCCTGCGCGTCTTCAAAGCGACTGACACGCGAGCGAATAAAATTTAATAACCCTTCGCCGTATCGTGTAAAAACGTCCGCAACAGATTTTTTTTGCATCGCCGCTCTCCCCTATTTCTTTTCTTCTTTTTCGCTTCCCAAGAAATCCTGAAAATGCGAAAAACCTCTGTGAAATTTGAAAAAATCCTTTTCTTTTTTGACGAACTCTTCGCGCTCGCTTGCGCTCATATTCATCCATTTTTCCCGCAGTTTATTTCCCTGATGAAATAAACGTTCGTTTCCTCTCGCTCCAAACAGCGCCGCTCGCCGCCAGCAGCCCATACCGCCGCCAAACAGCAGCCGCGCCAAAACGAGCAGTCCCGCCGCTTGCAGATAACTAATCTGCGCAATGGCGAAAATCTGCGGCATAAGCGCGTTCCACAACAACATAACGACAGCGCTAAACGCCGCGCACATTACAATCGCGATACCGATACCCATAAACCAAAATTTGACGATGTCTTTCATCTTTTACTCCTTTGTGTTTGGTGAATGACTCTTCATACTTTATTAGACGAACGAGTCGGGGAAATATTTTATATTTTATGAAAATTTATTTTGAATCTTTATTTTTTTGGAAAATATCACGATTATTTTCCCCAATGCACGACATAGGAGTAGTCCGGCAAGTCGTTGAAGTATTAGAAATAAACGATAACGATTTGAAAGTTTATCGAGGTTTTTTCCCTTTTATTTTTGTTTTCCGCTTTCTTTTTCGGCAGTTTCAGATTGTTTATTCAGGTCGAATTTGGCTAAAACGGATTTGCCCGCGTCTGTTTGAGAAAACGCTTCCAGCATACCGCTAAGCGCCGTTCCCCCTTTTGGCGAAAATAAATCCATCACCTTATCGACACCGCCGCCGACGTTTCCGTCCGATGTGTTCGCGATAATTTTAATGTCGGCTTTATTCAAATTTTGCGCTTGGGCTTTTCCGACTTCGGCGCTGTATTTCGCCTGTTCTATGGCGACGTTTGCCCGTTGCTTGACGTTTTCCAAATTGACTAAATAATTCTGATAGCCCTCGTTATTACCGATTTTCTCCGCCAAAGTCGTTTCCGCGGTTACACGCGCTAACTGCATTTGCTTTTCGGCGTCGGCGTTTGCAGTTCCGACCGCTTTAATACCGTCCGCTTCCGCCGCTTTTATGGTTTTGATTGCGGACGCTTCCTTTTCCTTTGCGTTTTTGTCTGCCTCCGCTTTTGTTTCGGTTTGATACTTTACAGCATCGGTATCAATTTTTATTTTGTCTTTTTGCGCTTCGGCATCAATTTTCATTTTTTCTTTGTCTTGGTCTGCTTTTATGATGGTGGTTTTCTTGACGGTTTCCGCATCGATGGTTTCTTTTTCCTGTTTTATCGTCGCATTTGTCACTTGACGCACTCTTTCTACGGCGAGTTCTTTTTTGGCTGTTTCCTCCGCTTCTTGGGCGATTTGCTGTTTCGCTTTTTCGTTAGCGATACCTATCATTTGCTCTTTTTCGGCGTTTTTCTCGCCGACCGCTTGTTCTTTGTCGGCTTGTTTTACCTCAATTTCCCGCGCCGCCTGTATTTCGGCTTCCTGAGCAAGTTTTTTATTAGTCGCCACCGTGATTCTTGAATCCTTTTCTATCTCGGATTTCTTCTTCGCCATTATGTTTTCAATAACGTTGGAATCCTTGCTGTCGCGAATATCCATCAGTTCTATATTTTTGACGGCGACAACGCCCCATTCTCGTAATTGCTCCTTAACTTCGTCGGTAAATTGCTGTCCGTAAACCGAACGCTCCTCCATAATGTCTTCCAATTTTGCTTTCGCCATAATATTGCGCACCGCGCCTTGAACTATCGCTTCCAAATGTTTGCGTAATTCTTCTGTGGACGCGACTTTCTCGGCGGCTTGATTCGTGTCGGATATGCGGAAAAACGTTCTTACATCGACGACAAACGGAACGCGGTCTTTATCGTACGCCTCGTAGTTGTTCAAAGGCATATCGAAATTAGATACCGGCAAATCCTTGACTTCTATCCCCCAAACAGGCAGCCATTTAGGCCACTGATAATAAACGTTGCCGTTGCCGGTGTTTTTGCCGTAAGACGTAGTTTTTTTGCTTGTCTGCACAACGTGAACCATATCCGCCGGCACAATTCTGCGCAGTAGCAGGATATTTACTATAAGAATAGCGCCCGCTACGACAAACATCACCGCTAACGTAAGTATCAATCCTTCAAAACCACCCATTATTTACTCCTTATAGAAACATTTTTAATGCCCGCTTTTTGCGATATTTTTACCTTTGGTCTGTCCGATGTCTTTGAGCAGTTGCTCAAACCAAGGCGTATCGATATTAAACGGTTTTCCGCCGGCGATTCTGTCAAATTCAATGGCGCGAAGAATGTTGTTTCTGTCTTCATCGTGTCCGATAACGCCGCCTTCGCGACGCAGGGCGCAATCAACCGCCAAATCGGTACAACTTTTTATCAGCGACAAATCGCGTGCGTTTGCCGCCGCAGCACGGGCGTAATATCCTGATTTTTGCACTAAAACTTTTTCCGAATTAAGCATTTTTGAGAATTGCTCGCCGAACCATTTTCCCGGATTTACCGCGTCAAGTTTTATGTGCCCAAACGCATCCCTCGGAATTTCCTGACCGTTCTCTTCCATTCGCTTAACAATAGATTCAACCCCCGCTCCTTCGGAAACAAATATATTTACGCAGTCGATTCTGTCCATAATTTTATTCAAGCGCTGCGCTTCCTCTTCGATATTTATCGCCATTTCGGGAATAAAAACCGCGTGAATGTCTATTCTATCCATAGTATAACCTAATTCGGGGACAAAATCCATAGCCGATATTTGTTTGCGATATTCCTTCGCCGCCGCAGCGGTAAGCCAGCCGCAATTTCGTCCCATTACTTCGTGAACTATCAGCATTCGAGGATTAGCGGAATGTTCCGCTACGACGTTTGCGAAAAATTGCGCGCTATGCTGCGCAGCCGTCCACGCGCCAAGCGATTGACGGATAGGATATACGTCGTTGTCGATGGTTTTGGGAAGTCCTACAACCGTAAGAGTATAATTGTTTTTCGCCAAATATGCGGCTAAATCCGCCGCGGTAGTGTTTGTATCGTCGCCGCCTATCGTGTGCAAAACGTCTACGCCGTCTTTGGTAAGTTGCTGCGCCGCTATTTTAAGCGGGTCTTCGCCTTCTTTGACAAGACCTCTTTTTACGCAGTCCTTGACGTTAGTGAGTTTAACGCGGCTGTTTGAAATGGGGCTTCCGCCGTGTTCGTGCAAAAACCTCGCCTTTTCTCTCGCCTCTTTCGTTATGCGGATATGATTTCCCTGCAAAAGTCCTCTGTATCCGCCGACATACGCGATAATATCTACTTCGGGGGCGATTTCCGTGTATCTTTCAATCAATCCGCCGATAGCGCTCGACAAACACGGCGCCAGTCCGCCTGCGGTTAATACCGCAACTCTTTTTACGTCCGACATAAAAACTCCTTTGAAAAATTTTATTTACCTTTTTGTTTGTTTCCCAAACTTTTATCTTTTTCTTTCTGTTTTTTCGCTTCTGTTTTCTCTTGCTTCTTTTTTGCTTTTTCTTTGTCTATCATCAATTTGGTTTTTCCGGCAGACGCCATTTTTTTTGTCGCAAAACTCATAATTTTGTATCTGAATTTTTTGAAAATGTTCTTTTCGTTTTTTACAAGAATGTCTATCGACGACAGATACAGTTTCAATACTATTTCCTGCAAAATCTGCGGCAATTCCAAATATGCGGCGCTGCCTACCGGCTTTTGCGAAATCAAAAAATCCTGCAAAAGTTTCATGTTTTTACCCATCGAAAGCGGTTTTTGATACTGCCGCATTATCGACTGCTGTTTTTTCGCTATTTCGTTTTGAACGCTTTGGCTTATCGACTTATTGTCCGTTTGCGCCGCCATCGATGCACTCCTACTTTTAGGTTTTATTTACCGTAAAATAATATTCGGCGAAATGTACAAAACAAAAACATCTAAAAATTAGACCATTTTGACTGCTCGGCGTTGCCGCTGTTTGTTATTTTAAGCAACCTTTTATCTTTAAGGCGAATAGCGTAAATATCCGTTTTTCCCCCGTTTGTAAGGGTAAATAAAATATGCGAGCCGTCCGGCGACCAACTCGGATATTCCTGCACTCCGGCAACCGACGTCGTTATCAATTCTTCGCCGCTGCCGTCCACAGAACTTACGGCAATCATTTTTTTTCTGTTTCGCTGCGCCGTATATGCGATTTTAGTACCGTCCGGCGACCAACTCGGCGAATCGTGATATGAGCCGCCAAACGTTATTCTGTTAGCGTTGGCTCCGGTAAAATCCGCGACGTAAATTTGCGGCGCGCCGCTTCTATCCGAAACAAAAGCGATTTTGTAGCCGTTCGGCGACCAATTCGCCGCGGTGCTTATCGACGTGCCTACGGTTATTCGCTGTTCGTCGGAACCGTCTTTCCTTATGCTGTAAACTTCCATATTTCCGCTTTTTGACGAACTGAAAATTACGCGTCCGTTGATGCTGTTGTAATTCGGCGAACTATCGACTCTCCGCGTTGCGACAAGCGGCGTTTTTTTGCCGTTCTGCACGTCTATAATATAAATATCCGGTTTTCCTTTTTCGTAAGAAACACACAAAATATTCTGTTTATCGATAAAAGACGGCATAACGTTTATTCCGGTTTTAGTAACGTAAATTTTGTTTTGACCGTCATAATCGCACAGAACGATATTTTTTCCTTCGCTGTTTTTTTCGACATAAACAATTTTACTTTCATACGGAGCATCCTCGCCCAAAAGCGTTTTGTGTACCGCCGAAGAATATTTATGAGCGATGGCGGTTGCGTCGTTTTTGTGAAATTTATAGGTTTTTCCCATAAGTAAATCGTTTTTTCCGCTACCACAAAGACGAATATCCAGCGATATTGAATCTCCCGTTTTTAAGTATGTACCGCTTATATAAACCGGTATTTGTTCTTTAATCAGTTTCGCGTTGTCAAGCGAATCTAATTTTTTTACCGTAAATTCCCCCGTAAAATCCAAATCGTTGGATATAGTCATCCAAGGACGAATGTCGCCCAACGATTCGCTGTTGTTTGCCGGTTGAAAAACTACTACTCCAATCGGAATCGTTCCGCTGCGGTCTGCCGAAATCTCCAAAGAAACCTGTTTTTGCGAATACGCCGCAACGACGGCGAAAAATATCACAAATAGTTTTTTCATATTTTACTCCCGTTACTCCCAAATAAAGTTTACGCGGGAAAATACTATTCGGAATAAAACGAAAAATGAAAAACGATAATTTTTCCACCAGAAACGACACTTGTCTGGACTTGCTAAATAATTATATAAACCTAAAATTTACAAATACTTTAATAAATTCGTAAATATCGTTTTGGCGCAATGTATTTTTACGGCAAAATGTTGTAGGAGATTTGGAAATGTCAAATGTTAAGGGTAAAGCGGGGCTTCCGTTTTCGTTTATAATAAAGCATATTATTCCCTGTCTTTTTGAAGATTTGCACAGAGTTAATTTGCTTCGCTCGATGTATCGCAGGTATTTAAGAAAATACGACCCGAACAAAGACCTGCCGATAAGCCAGATTTCGCTTCGAGTCAACGAAGTTTGCAATTTGCGTTGCGCAAGTTGCGGGCAATGGGGCGAAAACGGGCATTTGCGTCTTAAACAGGAGAAAGGGGAATCCCTTGACCAACTTGATTTTGAAGTGGTGAAAAAACTTGTCGCCGATACGAAACACGATAATCCTACTTACTATATTTGGGGCGGCGAGCCGACTTTGTGGAAGCCGCTCGTTCCGCTTTTTCAGGAATTGGGAAAAAACAGATTATACGGTTCGATAGTTTCAAACGCACAGGCGCTTGAGTCGATTATTGAAGAATTGATAGAAACGAAAGCGCTTATGATTTTGTTTTTGTCGCTTGACGGATGGGACAGCGCCTCACAAAACGAAATGCGTTCTCCGGCAAACGGAAAAAGTTCGGATAATTTTGAAAAAATCATCTCGATAATTGATAAAGTCGATGAAATTAAAAAGCGTAAAAAATTAAGATACCCGCTTATAATGCCGATTACGGTCGTATCCAACACAAATTATATGCATTTGGCGGATATTCATCGTTTGGTTTTAGACAAAACGCAGTTGCATCCATATTATTACGGCTGGTATATCACGGAAGAGCGGGCAAAAGACCACGAAACGGTTTATAGCAAGTGTTTCGGCGAAGTTCCGACAAAACATCGCGGCTATCTCAAATCGTGTTTTAACGATGTTGACGCCGAAGTCGCCGCCAAACAAATCGCGGAGGTTCTTAAAATTTCCAAAGGGCGTTCAAGCGTTCCGCAAATCCTGCCCGATATTTATGAAAAAAAAGACATTGAAAGATATTACAACGACCATACTTGGACTTGCGGCTACGACAGATGCCACAGCATTTACCACGTTGTCGAAGTATCTCCCGACGGACGCGTTACACCATGTCGGGATTATCAGGATTACACCGTCGGAAACATAAACGAAAAGCCGTTTTATGAAATTTGGAACGGAGAAAAATATAAAGAATTTCGACGTCAGTTGTCGAAAGGGCTTATGCCGGTTTGCAGCAGATGTTGCGGACTGCAAGGATTTTGAGAGAAAAAATTAAAAATAAAATAGACCCGAAGAGGTCAGAGGAGATGGTATGAGTGTTGGAAAAGCGGTTTCGCAAAAAGAGGAACTGACTTCTGCACAGCAAGAGCAGATGGCGCATATTGAAAAACTTAATTCGACAACGCCGAAAGAAAGTGCCGCCGAAGACGTGGACGATTCGAAAAAATCGAAATCCACAAAAGCCGCAAAGGCGCATCTTCGGGAGTTAATGGAAAATAAAAGCGTTGTAGAAGGAAGGGTCACGGGGGTAAATCGCGGCGGATACAACGTTAAAGTTCTCGGTCATAACGCGTTTTGTCCGTTCTCGCAAGTCGCGACAAAAAAGCCGGACGACCTAAATTCATTTCTAAATAACACATACGAGTTTGTTATCGTTAAAATCGAATCAAAAGGAACAAATATCATTCTTTCGCGGCTTCCGCTTTTGACGGGCGATGTCGAAGAGAGAGTTAAACAAATTGAAGAAATCGCGAAAAACAACGCGACGATAAGCGGTACGGTTTCTGGAATCTTGATGGACAAAGATAAAAAGAACGAAGCCGGCGCGTTTGTCGATTTGGACGGCATTGAAGGTTTGGTACATATTTCCGAGTTGTCTTGGACGCGGGCTGCGAAAGTAAGAGATGTCTTAAAGGAAGGCGAAATTTATACTTTCAGAGTGCTTTCTGTCGAAAGAAAAGACCCGCTCGTTTCTACGAAGGTAAAACTTTCGCTCAAAAGGGTAAGCGATGACCCGTGGAGCGACATAGCGGACACGGTGAAAGTCGGCTCTATGGTAGAAGCGGTTGTCACAAGAATTACGAAAAGCGGAGCGTTTATCAATTTGAAACAAGGCGTAGACGCTTTGATAAGAACGGAAGATTTGAGTTGGAAAAAATTCAAAAAAATCTCGGAAGTCATCAAAAAAGGTCAGGAGATAAGCGCAAGAGTTATCAATATAAATGTCGAAAAACGCCAAATCGACTGCTCGCTTAAAGACGAAAACAGCGACCCTTGGCTCAATATTACGGATAAATACGCTACCGGTTCGAAAGTCAAAGGAATCGTCGCCGATGAAAAAGAATACGGATATTTTATCGATATTGAGCCGGAAGTTACAGGGCTTTTGAACAAAGTTCGCATTGCCGGTGAAAAGGGTAAAAAGAACGGACTTTGGAAAAAAGGCGAAGAAATTGAAGTGACGATTCAATACGTAGATACCGAAGAGAGAAAAATCGTTCTTTCGCACGGAGATATAGAATTGGCGCAAGTTCAAATAGCCGAAAAGCCGAAAAAGAAAAAAGAAAAGCCGCAAAAGTCGTCAAAGCCGACATCGGATTACGATACCGCCAAACAAAGCGGCGGCGAAATGAGCGAGTTTGGAAATTTGCTTAAAAACGCATTGGAGAAATAAGCCGAGAATAAAAAATAAAAAAGCCCGCATTTTTGCGGGCTTTTTTATTTTGTCCGATACAAAATACGTTTTACGCTTTGATTGCGTCCGCCGGACACGCGCTTACGCAAGTGCCGCAGTCGCCACATTTATTCGCGTCGATTTCGTATTTCCCTTGTCCTTCGCTAATCGCTTCGCACGGACATTCCGACGCGCAAGCGCCGCAAGACAAGCAATCGTCTGTAATACTGTGAGCCATAAACCTCTCCTTAAATTAAAAAATAAAAACGATAAGTAATAAAATATAATTTATTTATCGGCTTTGTCAAGAAATAAAAAAATTTTCGATATTTTGAATAATAAAAATTGTAAAAAATTTCTTACTGCGGTACATTTTTTCCGTAATCGTATGGAAAAGTTTGTAATTTTATAGAAAGAAGATATTGTTTTTAGCGGATTTACAGATTGGCACACGATTTGCAAGAATAAAAACGTAAAAAACAAGGAGGTTCAGTTATGAACAATACAATCAGTAACCAGAAAAGCGGAGTGGAATACTCCGAACTTTACAAGAGTTTGCACAAGGAAGTTTCCGAACAAAACGTAAAGACGGCGCAGTTGCCGCATAGTTCTCTTGCGGATTATCTTGGAAAGCAGACGGACGACAAGGCGGTTTTCAGTAATTACAACCAGTACAACCAGCCGAAATTTTTGGACGCGGAGATAGAAAAACTTAAAGAAGACGACGTTATTTCGGCGATTACAGGTTTGGTCGTCGCTATCAAGCAAAATTCCAGCGCCGCGTACGAATCGCAGAATAATTTGCTTGCAAACAGAATTGCGGCGCTTTTGAAATCGTAATGATACAGTGTTTCCTGATAAATCCCATCCATCCCAAAAAAAGTCCCGGGTCGATATACGGCTCGGGACTTTTTTTTACTAACGTTTCGCACACAAGTTTCCTTAATAACATCCAAAACTTTTGCACTTCTTTTTGGCAAAAACATATTTTATTTATCGGTTTTCATAAGTTTCAGAAGGGAAAAATATGCGCGGATTCGTCCTTTCCGCAGGATTCGGCACTCGGCTTAAACCGATTACCGACATAATTCCAAAGGCGCTGACGCCCGTTTGCGGAGTTCCGCTTATGGAAATCGCGCTTCGGCACTTTCGCAAAAACGCCGTCGAAAATCTGGCGGTAAACGTTCATTATATGCGTGATTTGATGGATATGGCGTTAGATAATCTGCCGTATTCGGTAAAGAGATTTTACGAAGAGCCGCAAATTTTGGGAACGGGCGGCGCGATTTGGAACGCAAAAGATTGGCTTTTTGAAGACGGCGCGTTTTGCGCAATGAACGCCGATATAATCCACAACGCAAAAATCAAGGATTTGGCGCTGTCTTTTGAAGCGTCGAAAGCGGACGTTGCGCTAATTTGCTCAAATACCTGCGGCGAAAAAGTGATGGGAGCGGGAAAAAATAACGAATACGTCGGGCGGGTCGATAATCTTTTTGGGGAAATGCAAAAATCGTCGGCTTTTACGGGAATCGCGTTTTACAAAAGCGCGGTCGCGGAAGTTTTTCAAAAAGACGATTTTGACATAAAAACCACTTGGAAAAGAGCGGTCGAGCACGGGTTTTGCGTTCAGGTTTGGGATTTTGACGATATTTTGTGGTTTGACACCGGAACGCCAGACGACCTGAAAAACTGCTACTGGGCAGTTTTAGACAAAAAAATTCCCTTTTCGTTTCCGCTTGGAATCGAGGTCGATTTTGAGAAAAAGATTGCGTTTGCGCCGAACAAAAAATACGAAATCTCGCCAAACTCGCAATATTTGTGGATTGAAAACGTCGCCGCCGAAAAAATAGACGCCCACCGTTCGATTTTTTGGGGCGGAAGCAAGGTCGAAAACAAAAGATACGAAAACACGATTGTAATGCCGTGGGGCGAGGCGTAATCTATGGAGTTTTGCGATTCGATTGAAAAAGCGGCGAAAAAATATTTTGCGAAAGAATTTTCGTTTGCACAAATGAGCGGCGCAGGCAGTTCGCGAACGTTTTACAGATTGAAATCGCAAGAAAACAAAACGGCGGTACTTATTATCTGGGACTCAAAAGACGGCGATTGGGATTATTTTATCGCGCTAAACGAAATTAAAGAATTGCAAAATATTATCCCGTCGATTATAGAGCATCAAAGAAACGAAAATTGGGCTTTGCTTCGCGACTGCGGAGAATTTACCCTAAAAAACTGTCTTGAAACGTACAAAAACAACCTTGAATTTCAAAAATCCCTTTTTGAGAAAACCGCGCAAAAACTTAATTTTTGGCAGAGCGTAAAAGTTGTGAAAAGCAACATAATTTCAACGCGGATTTTTACCGTTTCGGATTTGTTGTGGGAGTCGGATTATTTCCGCAAACACATATCCCCTATTTTCCCGAACACGAAAGATTTATTTTTTTCCGGCGGCTTTGAAAAAGAAAGAAACGAGATTGCCGCGTATGTCGATAAACTGCCGAAACGTTTGATGCACCGCGATTTTCAGTCGGAAAACATCGTTTTTGACGGCGATAACATTTCGTTCGTCGATGTTCAGGGGGCGCGAATCGGACCGGACAAGTACGATGCGGCTTCTCTGCTCTTCGACCCGTATTTGTATCCGACGTTTAACGAAAATATGCGTTCGTTTTTTTTGGAAAAACTGCAAATTTCAAAAGACGATTCTTTATTTTTGTGCGCGTTGCAGCGACTTATGCAAGCAATGGGCGCTTATGGAAATTTGTCTCAAAACTACGGCAAACCGCATTATAGAAATTTCATAAAACCTGCGGCGGTTCAAGCGTTTGAAATTTGCAATACCTTGAAAAAATACCCGACGCTTTTGGAAATTTTCAAAATAATCATTGCAATTTGCTAAATGAAATAAAAAAAGTTATTGATATAAGTAGAAACGCTTCTAATTGTTCCAGAACACTTAAGGGAATCATCTATCGTATATCGCCTGTTTCTCAAAAAAATTGTTTCTGACATAAAGCATCTGACCGGAATAGATGTTTCTGGATATACAAGTATTATCGGCGGTTCACATGTTATTCACATTTGGAAACGTCACGGTGAAAATGGCGAGGCAGATGAAAGTATGAAAAATTTAAAAGATTTGGCGCGTATCGCGTATATTTTGGAAAATTACGATACCGCGGAATATAAAGGCGAGGACAGCGGTTATAGAAATTCCAACGGTAGCAAAGGTAGAGTAATAGCGTTTTGTAAAAGAGTAAACGGATATTATTCGGTATTTGAAGTTGTGTTTAATTCAAAAAGCAGATTTCTGAAAGTAAAACCGCACATAGAAAAGTCGTTGAGGAATAAATCCCAACGCCAAATCGGTGTGCTGCAAGATGTTAGTTCTGATAAGCTCCGCCCTGCTAACGCCATAAAACGAGGACACCACGTTATAAATATACTATAATTCCCTTGAAAAATCCTAAAAATAATGTTCTTCTATAATTTTATCAGAATAAATACAAAAACATTTTTCAATCTTTTCGTATTTCATAAAAACCCAAAAAGCATATTATATAATAAAAGGAGATTACTTAATGATTGGCTTACCTTATTCAAGATTTGCTATGCTAAAAAATAGAGAAGAAATTAAATCAATTCAAATACTAAGGGCAATAGCCGTTTTAGGAGTATTTTATTATCATTTTGCTAATGCAAGAGAAAGAGATGGGGGAGTTTTTCCGCTGTTTGGTTCTTTTGGAGTTGATATTTTCTTCATTATAAGCGGATTTATTATTGGATATATGGTATCAAAAACAACTGAGAAGTTTTTCATAAAAAGAATTATCAGAATACTTCCGCTATATATAATCGTAACATCGCTTGTGATTTTAAGTGTTTTATTATTTCCCCAGTTAGTATATGCCACAAAAATTGGTTTTACCGAATTCATAAAATCAATTCTTTTTATACCTTATAAAAACGAATATCGTAAAACATCATTGTAACACTCACAATATTTACATTGTCACAATTGACTTGTAACACTGTGACCCCCTTTGTGTTAGTAGTTGGAACATCCTCAAAAGCCGCTGTATAAGCAGCCGAAGTCGTTTTGGTTTACGTATGGCTATAATTTGTGGGATAATTAACTTTGAAAACAAATCCTAATTTCCGAAGAGGTCTAATATAATAAATTGTATAATCTGTTAGTAAACCCGCAAATAGAGGGCGGCTTTCGGGTCGCTCTTTTTTTGTTTGCGGGCAAATGGTATATTTGTGCAATTAAAATAGAAAAAGAAAATTTTTTTGGAGTATGATTTATGAAATTTCAATTAAGAAGCGACGAAGTTCTTAAAGGGCGGCTTACGGCGGGCGCACGGGCGCTTTATCGGGCGAACGGGATGAAAAACGAACAGATGGGAAAGCCGGTCATAGCAATTGCAAACTCTTTTACGCAGTTTGTCCCCGGACATTGCCATTTGCATAACGCCGGACAGTTGATAAAAGAGGAAATTGAAAAATCGGGTTGTTTCGCCGCGGAGTTTAACACCATAGCCATAGACGACGGAATCGCCATGGGGCATACCGGTATGTTGTATTCGCTTCCAAGCCGCGAAATTATAGCCGACAGCGTAGAGTATATGGTAAACGCGCACAGAGCGGACGCGCTGGTGTGTATCCCTAACTGCGACAAAATCGTGCCGGGGATGCTAATAGCCGCGATGCGTCTAAACATACCGACGATTTTTGTTAGCGGCGGTCCTATGGAAGCGGGCAAAGGCGAAACGCGCAAATACGACCTTATAGATGTTATGGTTATGTCCGGCGACAAAAACGTTTCCGATAAAGAATTGCAGAACGTGGAAAATATCGCCTGCCCGGGATGCGGCAGTTGTTCGGGAATGTTTACGGCAAACTCGATGAATTGTCTGGTTGAGGCGATAGGGCTTGGACTGCCCGGAAACGGCACCGTAGTCGCGACGCACGTAAACAGAGTGGAACTATTAAAAAAAGCGGCGAAACAAATCGTAGAAAACGCTAACAAATATTACTTCGAGGGCGACGAAAGCGTACTTGCAAAAAATATAGCGTCAAGAAAATCTTTTGAAAACGCAATGGCTTTGGATATAGCGATGGGCGGCTCGACAAACACCGTGCTTCATTTGCTTGCGGTCGCAAACGCCGCCGGAGTAAATTATACCATGAGCGACATAGACGCACTTTCGCGCAAGGTGGCTTGCATAAGCAAGGTCGCGCCAAATACGGCAAAATACCATATTGAAGACGTGAACCGCGCAGGCGGGGTTATGGGGCTTTTGGGCGAATTGTCGCGTGCAGGTCTAATACATACGGACGTAAAAAGAGTCGATAGGATGACGTTGGGCGAATGTTTGGACAAGTATGACGTAATGTCGAAAAACTTATGCGACGACGCAAAGAAAATATACAAATCCGCACCCGCAAACGTTTTTTGCAACGAAATCGGAAAACAGGAGAATTATTACGCGGAATTGGACACCGACAGAGAAAACGGATGTATTCGCAGTATAAAAAACGCCTATACCAAAGACGGCGGGCTTGGAATTTTATTCGGAAACATAGCGCAGCGCGGATGCGTGATTAAAACCGCCGGAGTGGATGAAAAAATATTTGAGTTTTCGGGCAAAGCGGTTGTGTTCGACAGTCAGGAAGACGCCTGCGAGGGAATTTTGGGCGGTAAAATATCCGCCGGAGACGTCGTCGTGATACGCTACGAAGGTCCAAAGGGCGGTCCGGGTATGCAGGAGATGCTTTATCCGACGTCTTATATCAAATCGGTCGGTTTGGGAAAAGAATGCGCGCTTATCACGGACGGAAGATTTTCGGGCGGAACAAGCGGGCTGTCTATCGGACATATTTCGCCGGAAGCCGCAAGCGGCGGCGCTATAGGATTGATAGAAAACGGCGACATCATAGACATATCAATCCCCAAAAGAAGCATATCGTTAAGAATTTCCGACGAGGAATTGCAAAAGCGCAGACAAAAAGAATTGCAAAAAGGCGACAACGCTTTCAAACCGAAGCGCAAACGCGAGGTATCGGATTCGCTTAAAATGTATGCGCACTTTGCGGCGAGCGCCGACGAAGGAGCGGTCAGGAAGTTGTAAAA
>Ga0268262_10004223_pt1 | contig 14963 bp, 13 predicted proteins | sample TergutNc150P3_FD_190354 | JGI IMG/M metagenome (GOLD analysis project Ga0268262, IMG submission 190354) | Nasutitermes corniger P3 segment gut microbial community from laboratory colony in Florida, USA - Nc150 P3 (SPAdes) (version 2) | ecosystem: Host-associated > Arthropoda: Insects >... | reverse complement strand
GTGATATACAGAATCGCGTTCACCACTTGGTGATTGCTCATGCTCACATTGCCGCGTTGGCGCGGCAGGTATGGGGCTATGCGCTCAAACTGCTCTGATGTTATGTCCATGAACACATTGTGTCACATTTTTTATTCATCTGTCAATTAGTGTGAACAGAGTCTAGTATCCCTAATGGTTTTAAAGGCGATGACATCAATGATATCAAGGAGTTATGCAATGCCCTTGATATTCGCAAGGACGAATTTGAATCCACCGTGGCTTTCCAACAACGAGTTGAAGATAATTTCACAGCTAGTCCTGTGTCAAAGAGAAGATATGCGATCACTGGTGAAAAATATCTTGGGACAAAATACAAATACAACGCTGATAAAGAACAATTTGAACAATCATATCCTGAGAATATAGGACTAGAACGCCTATCTTTGTTGACTGGGGGCGAATATGAAATTCACTTTGCAAATCGTTCTAAAATTAAAACAGCAATTACGAGTGATGGTTGGAAGTTAGAGAGGTTTGGGGTACGCTTACCACCTATTAAGATGCCCCCTGAAGAAGCTCGAAAATTCTCTGATTCTACTGGAACTACGTTATTGAACATGTTGTATGTATTCAAAATCGCGCCACTTCCCCCAACGTTTGTACATCCAGCGTTTGCACAAACTCAAAATCGGTACATATCATTTACAGCTGGTTATAGTCAGCAATGGAAGATTGGAGCGTCGCTGGAAGAAGTATGGATATACGATGAAAGGGATGGACGCATTTTCAGGAAAACACATATAAATGGAAAACCATAGACCATGCCTAACGACACAATCCGGCCAGCTAACGACTTATTGGCTGTAATAAACATTTTCATAACAAGTGCAAACGAAAGCCACCCAAAAGATGTGACAATAAAAAGTAAAAATTTCTATAAACATGAGATTAAAGCCCACAAATACATACATAATGGAAATGCCCTAGATGCGAACAAAAACGCATATAACGGCTTTGGCTATCAGGGGCGGCTGCATTTGGAATGTTCACTTTTTACATTTTTTGGAATGCCTATTGGATCGGTGCGGGGGAAGTTCCTGATTCCATTTTAAAAGCATTAACCGGAATTCCATGTCCAACTACAGGTGGTATGCGGAGCATCGTGGGCTTGCTGCACGGAGAATGGGCGCAAACCCATTGACTTTAGTTTACGTGACCCTTGCGGCAGGCTCGGTTGGGTTACTGGGGCATCAGATGCTGAGGGGCAAACATCTGGCGCTTCCGCCTGCGATTGCAATACTTTGGGCAAGTTCCCTTGCGGTGGGTTGGGTTTTGAAACTGATCATCGGACCAAATTACTGGTGAATGCCAGAATTGAGAAAATTGATCTTGCAGTATGGCAATTTGGACATCAAACCACTAAACATTCCAATGGTCGGGGCGAGAGGATTTGAACCTCCGACCTCTCGGTCCCGAACCGAGCGCTCTACCAGGCTGAGCCACGCCCCGAAGAACACTATTGTAACACATTTCAATTCTTGAGTCTATATCTTATAGCAAGTTGCAATCTTTTGAGCTTCTTGCAAAACTCTGCTGTACGTCTGCTCCCGACCTTTCGCCGTCTCTGGCTGGATTTCACAACTTGTTCACTTACAATATTTTACGCCAGAGCCTGCTCCAGTCGGGCGTAGCCTACCAAACTACGTTGGACTTGCAAAACTAACATTTTGCAAGTGGCTCTTTTGATTGCAAGTTGGTAAAAGTTGAATTTCGGCTGTAGAAACGCAAAACGGCATCCAGCGGATCGCTGTTTTTCTCTGTGCTAACCGGCATTTGTCGCGTGGGTTCCGGTTCAGGATCGCTGGGAACAATGTCAATGCGCCGCAAATGTGTTTTAAGCATGGAATTAATGCGCTCACATAACTCAGGCCATGTATCTTGAGCGCTTGCCCTCAGAGCTTTCAGAACAGAGGTATCATGGCATCCGATCAACAGTAAATCATGTCTGATAGAAAGCGGATGCGTTATACGGCTATGTCCGGGTCCCACAAAAAGAGGCCAGGAGTTTTTCAGACGTTCCAAATTACGCAGGTCACGTGCATTTTTGTCCGCAAAGTGACGCAGTGGCAGAAGCTCTTCTTGTTTGGTTTTAGCTCTCATCGTTCCATTTTCCTGATTACTCTCTCAATATGAACGGATCGGCGCCCTCGAGTTTCTACGAGAACTCCATGAAGCTGGAGATCGTTTTCCGCCACATTCCATTTTTCCCCTTTGACTTTTAGAAAGCGGCTGAGACTGGAATGTTTTTCCATGCCGATCACGCTTTCATAAGGTCCAACCATTCCAACATCTGTCACAAAAGCTGTACCGTTTGGCAGAATCCTCTCATCTATTGTCGGAACATGCGTATGTGTCCCCAAAACGGCGGAAACCCTGCCATCCAAATAGCAACCCAAGGCCTGCCTCTCACTTGTTGCTTCCGCATGTATATCGATCAACACGACATCCGCCCTCTCTTTAGTTAATATTGAATCCGCCGTGCGAAATGGACAATCCGCCGGAGTCGCCATACCAATACGACCAATCAAATTAATTATTAAAACCTCTTCGCTTGTCGCTGTATGAATTTTTATGTATCCATTGCCAGGAGTATTTGGAGGCCAGTTCGCAGGTCTGATGAGGCGGGGTTCTTGCTGGTAATACGCGGAAATACCCTTGACGTCAAACGCATGGTTGCCTGTTGTGATCACATTGACGCCCAGAGTTTCCAACCAGTGTTTTGCAATGTTTTCTGTTATTCCATGCCCGTGGGCTGCGTTTTCGCCATTGACAACAACAAAATCAACGCTTAATTCACGCCTCAATTCAGGTAAATATGTTTCCAGCAACCTTCGCCCCGGTTCGCCGACAACATCGCCCAACATCAAAATCCGCATTGCTTAACATTAACAAAACTGGATTAATATAACAATTTTCGCTTGTATTGCTTGTTTACCGCATCCGCGCAGAGACCGCCTACAAGCAATAGGCGGCTATGATTCGCTTTGCAAATCCAGGCATAGCAGTAGCAGTTTACATATAAATGCTTGAATCGCTATAGCAATTTTGATTCACAAATTGCGCTCATTGTTTCATTTGTTTCAATGTCGCTGGGAACTCACACCACCTAACGGGCACCTTGAAATATGGCTTTATGTGCTATAAAAGCTAACGCCGTGATAGCCTTGATAATGGATGGTAACAATGAATTTTCTGACAAGTACTATTTTGGCGTTGCTTTTGGCGGTTTCGCTGCACAGTCAGGCTCCCCCGCCAATAATGCCCGTTTCGGAAATAAAAATTGGCATGAAGGGATACGGGCTGACAGTATTTAAGGGCGGCAAGATTGAGCGCTTTGAGTTTGAAGTGCTGGGCATAGAAAAGAATTCCATGCCCGGGCGCAACATGGTGCTGATAAAGGCCAGTGGCGGCCCTCTTGCGGACACGGGGATTTTAGCGGGGATGAGCGGCTCTCCTTGTTATATAGACGGGAAACTGATTGGAGCACTTTCATCCGGCTTTCAATGGGAGAAAGAACCCATCGGAGGTATCACGCCTATTCAGGAAATGCTGGATCAGTTGCAGGACGTGCCTGATACCGTTTCTGCCCGAACGCCTCTAATCCCGCCCAAACTTGATCCCGCAAGGATAATCAAATCGGCGCAATTAGGGGAAATGATCCCTCTATCAGAAATCATGCCTATTCCGGCACATGCTAAGGGCGGACAATCATTGCCCTTACTGCTGTATGGGACCGCATTGGAACCTGAAGCAAAGACTTGCTGGGATGGATTATCCGTGCGCTTTGTAAGCGCGATGGCGCCGAATAGCGGCCAAGGCGAACCCAGCCCCATAGAACCCGGCGGCATGGTGGCCATTACACTGGTGCAAGGGGATATGAACCTTGCCGCATCCGGTACCATCACTTACGTTTCCGGCAAAAGAGTAATGTTATTCGGACATCAACTGCTGAATTTAGGGGGAGTTGACTTTCCAATGTGGTCAGCTTCAGTTGCAACTCACCTCGCCAGTTATTCCAATAGTGTAAAACTAACGCAGCCTGTAGCTCAAATTGGCGCACTGCGCCTTGATCGCCCAACCGGCGTTGTCGGAATTACAGGCGCTGAGCCAAAGCTGATTCCTTTCCGTGTTGGTATAAATCTTGGTGGCAAAAAAAACCTGAATTTCCGTTTTGAAATTATTGATCATCCAGCGTTGACGCCCGCCTTGGTCCATACGGCATTGACTCAAACGATACTTTCGCATGTGCGCGAAACAGGAATGCAAAGCCTCAGCCTCCAGGGAAATATCAAAATTGCCAACCAGCAGCCAATAACAATTGAAAACATGGTGGCGGATCTCAATTCAACCAGGCTCCCTGATTATTTGGGAGGCATGCTTCAAGCCATCTGTTTGAATCCATATGAGCGTCCTGTCATCGAAGGTATTTCGGTAAACATAAAAAGCGAGGAGAGGCTTGACTTAACCGCAATAGCAGGTGTAAGGCCACTTAGAGCAAGAGTTAAACGGGGTCAGGCTTTCCCTGTGTTGATTACACTACAGAACATTCAAGGCGTCAGAGAAACCGCCACATTAAATGTTCCGGTACCGCTTTCGGCAAAGCCCGGTAAAGCGGTACTTCAAGTAGGCGATGGACTTTCACTGTTGAGAAATGACCCGGACAGACAGAGAATCCGTACCACTTCTTTATCTGAAATGGTAATGCTGTTAAATGGAACCTTGAAAAACAACTTTGCCTATGCTTTTTTGATACAGAATCAGGATGGGACAGGATTAAGGGGCAATCGGATAGAAGGTATTCCGCCATCAATCAGCAGCTTGTTGCTGTCGGATGGAGATACTTCCAGTAACAGGTTGCAACGCCAGGTTATTGGTCGTGCCGCTCTGCCACTGGAACGTGAAGTTACGGGGCTTTTATCACTTGAAGTTGAAATTGAGTAATTTGTGTTTTTCTTTTTTGCCACATTAACCATGTTTTTTCAAATAGGCTTGTATATATGACACCAAAACGCTTGATCATAACTGCCGCAGCGGTTCTTTGCGTATGCCTCAACGCACATGCCCAGCAAACAACAGCGAGTTTTTCTTCCTTTAATGATTGGCTTGGCGCTGACGTCAAAGGAGTGCGTATCAGCGCCGATGGCCGCTTGCGTTTAGCCCCTAACGCCCGAAGAACCGCGCAGCTTCCTGAAGGCGTTGTGTGGTGCGCTGTCCCGGATGGACAGGGTGGCGCCTTCCTGTCCGCCGGAACAGAAGGAAAGATATTCCGCTACTCAAACGGGCAAGTCAGGCCTTTTACCCAATTAAAGGGGGGGATGATATTCGCGATGACCCGCCTTGGCAATGATTTGATCGCCGCCACCAGCTCCGATGGAAAATTGCATCGAATAAATCCCAATGGCGAATCAAAAGCTTTTGGCGAAGTTGATGCCAGATTGATCTGGTCTTTGGCCTCAAATGGCTCCGATGTGCTAATTGCAGGCGGTAGCGACAGAGGCGCTACTCTTTATTTGGCAAGAGAAAATACCGTTGCCAGGAAACTAGTCAGCATCCCGGAAGAAACTGCCTTTACGACAATCATTCAAGAAAGTCCCGGCGTTTGGCTCTTAGGCACTCACGGACATGGATTGGTCACCAGGTTCACTCAGGTTGGCGAACAAATAGAAGTACTGGCAGCTACCGGATTTGAAGAAGTCAGAACCTTGCTGTTGCAGGATGGACAGTTGTATGTTGGAGCAAACCAGGGACTTGCTGAAAAAATGAGCGGTGGACAACTGGAAAAACGTGAAAGCTATCTGGTGAGTAATGACGATTCCATTCGCTCAACTGTTCTCAGGCTCGACCGCGACCGCATTCCCTATGTCCTCTGGACAAGCAGTCAAAGTCAGGTTTTTTCTATGGCTGTCTGGAAAGATCAGTTATTGCTTGGCACTGGCAACCGCAGCCGGATTTTTTCCATACCGCTCTCTGAAAACGCAAGGGAAGCAGACCCATTTTCCGTTATTCAGGATCTTGGAGCGGCCCAAGTAACATCCCTACTGCCTGTTGGGGCGGACACCATGGCTGTCGCCTCAAATCCGGCAGAAATCCATTTGCTTTCCGAATTGTCCGCAACCGAAGGCACTTTAGACAGCCCCCCCCTGCGCGCCAACCCAATAGCCGACTGGGGCCGCACGTACCTTGATTCAGAAATACCGCAAGGCACGAATGCGGAAATACAGTTCCGTGTCGGCTCAACTGAAACACCTGACAGCACCTGGGGGCCTTGGAGTCCGCCATTGCGCTCAGGTGAGCGTCCGCAAATGAAACCGACTCGCTTTGCCCAATTTAGAATTAAGTTCACTTCAAATCGCGGCGGAGGCACACCTGTTGTTGAGGCTGTAAGAGTTCACTATGCAAACCGCAACCTGCCCCCCGTTTGGGAAGGCATTGATGTAATGCCCTCGGGCATTGTAATTCAACGTCAAGCTCCGCCGGATGATATTGGCATTGAGCGCATTCCACTTGATATCCAAAACCTGATCCCCGCCCTTGGCTGGGGAGGCTCTGAGAAACGCAGTTATAGGCGAGGTTCTCAAGCCTTTATATTCCGTGTAAATGACCCCAACAACGATCAGCTCGCTTTCAGGATCAGGCTGATGCCTGAAAAAGGCTCGGCTATTGAATTGGAAAAAGCATGGATAGAACGTTTCTTTACATTTGATACCCTGCCGGTTCCAGATGGCCGCTATCGTTTGGAAGTAAGCGCGACCGACTCGCCATCACAGCCGTTCAACGCAGTACAGTCCGCCACATGGCGAACAAACCCATTTGTAATAGATCACACGCCGCCGACAATACCCGAAATAGCAGCACACAACGAAGGCGATAACATTCGCGTCCGCTTGACAGTTAAAGACGAAAGCTCTGTCATAAAAGACACAGCCATCAGTGCCGATGGTGAAAATTGGCTTTATGTCCTACCCGAAGACAAGATATTTGATCACAGAGAAGAGAGCTTCAACGTCTTAATACCCAAAGAACGAACGCGCGGAGAAAGAATTATCGTAAAAGTGTCAGACGCTTGCGGCAATGAGCAGTCGATCTCCGTTTTGGTTGGCGAATCAAAAAGACGCTAATCAAACGAGGTTCTTGCAAAACTTTATACCAATTTGCATTCATAGGAGGTAATTGCAAAACCAATGTTTTACGTCTGTGTGGGGGGCTGACGCCGAATGTTTCCCGCGCCTGGCTCATACTGTGTCCTTCCTACAGAAACTCCATCACTTTTTTCCGTAAATCTATGCTGTATCCCATGCAACCATTTCAACATAAATCATGTAGATGTACAAAGTAATTGACTATAACCAAGTTTTGCAACTGCCTCTACCTCAAACATCCAGCAATCCATTCGGCGGTTCCAAGTCTATCCTGCGTTTGCGTAAATCCAGTTTAAACCACGCCTTGATATATGGAACATCGCGTATTCCGTAACATCCGGGACGCAAGTCTTTCATTTGAACCATGTCGTATCCCGCGGGCGATGGCTTCAGTTCAAGAACCTGCCCGACAAGCACATTATCAACAAAGACCTGACACCCAACCCAATCATGTCTATATGATTCGCCCTCCCCAAGCTCAACCGCAATCTCTGGAATCCATAGCCCCCAGTTTTTAAAAGGCTCAGCCGCTGTGCGGTCTGGTATTTGGTCAAATGCCAGACATGGCCTGTTCTGATGCCATCTGAATACGCGGACAGTAACTTGTTTGGCTGGCGCGGTTTCATTGTATTCAGACAGATTCAAGTCCGGTGGCGCCAAAAGCAAACCATTTAGCTCTGGAATGCGCTCTGGAGAATCAGTGGCCGGATTCAGCAAAAATTCACCTTTCAAGCCCTGCACCTTGACAAGGTGTCCGAGAAGCAACATTACGCCTCCAATTAATAAAAGACATCTCTGGCGGAACTATTCAAAACACTCAGCGTTTTACCTGAAAAGACCCTCAATAAACATAAAAAACAGTATCCAGGCTATCTTTCACATTTATTGGCTAAAGGGTTCATCCTCCACAAGTTCCAAATTTATATGCAAGCCATGTTTTTCGCCTACCGCCCTGCAAATGGCCCGTAGTGAAGAAATCATACGTCCGTTTTTGCCAATGATCCATCCTCTGTCACCTTGACGAGCGCGCATAAGCACATCCAGGTATTTAGCGTTATTTTTAATCTCAACAGTGAACTCTTCTGGATGCTCCAGCATCGGCGTAATAACATCTTTGAGAAAAGCTTCTAAATCCATAACCGGCTCGCAGCGCTTGAAAATATAGTTTTATCTAAACTCACATTACCTTGTGAACCCTCGGCATTCGGGGTATAAAGCACACGGCTAGAGGTAAATGCAAAATTAATGCTGTACGTCTGCGCCCGTAATGATGCCGTCCAAGCCAAAATCGCGTCCGGCAGAGTTAATGCGCAGCCTAACATATCCGATGCAGTTGCAAAACACAGTCTTGCAAGCGGCTCAGTTACATTATATGATGTCTCTTGAACAAATCCTGAACGGACTTGGATGGTTGGGCGCCCTTGCCAATCCATGTTTTCGCTTTTTCAGCGTCAATTCGGATAACTTCGCCAGAGACCCCGATTGGATTTACGAATCCCAAAACCTCAATGGCTCGTCCCGTTGGAATACGGTCGTTTTCTGAAACGACTATGTGGTAAAAGGGACGTTTTTTAGCACCGTTACGGGCAAGTCGGATGGATAACATGTGGCTCCTTGGTGTTGCAGTGGTTGTTAAAAAGGAAATGGATTGCGTCCAGACATAGACTGCATCCGTTTCATAAAATTTGGATTACTCATTTGCGACATCATTTTTTTCATTTCGAGAAAGCGTTTTATCAGTTGATTAATCTCCTGTATGGGGCGGCCGCTGCCGAGCGCGATACGGCGCTTGCGCTTGGCGTCAATCAGGTTGTGGTTTTGTCTTTCACGAATTGTCATTGAATCAAGAATGGCTTCCATGTGCTTCATTCGCTTATCAGTCACAACGCCTTCCAGCTGGCCCTTGAACTGGCTAATACCGGGAATCATTCCCATAAGTTTGTTCATAGACCCCAGCTTTTTAATTTGCCGCAGTTGAGAGCGCATATCTTCCAGAGTAAATTGATTTTTTGTCAAACGCTGAAGCATTCGTTCAGCTTCGCTTTCATCAATTTTTTCCTTGGCCTGTTCAATCAATGTCAGCACATCGCCCATATCCAGGATTCTCTGTGCCATGCGATCAGGATGAAATCGCTCAAAATCATCCAGCTTTTCACCGGTGCCGGCAAATTTCAAAGGCTGTCCGGTTATTTGCTTGACACTAAATGCAGCTCCGCCGCGTGTATCACCATCAGTCTTTGTCAACACAACGCCGGTAATATCAATCTTTTCATGAAACGCGCCGGCGGAGCGGACAGCGTCCTGCCCTGTCATGGCATCCGCAACAAACAGTATTTCCTGGGGATGACAGAGACTCTTGATCTTGACCAGCTCATCCATCAAAGCATCATCAAGATGCAGACGGCCCGCGGTGTCAAGGATTACCACATCCCAGCCCTTGATTACAGCCTCTTCTACAGCGGCTCGGCAAATATCAACAGGGTTTTTCCCATCTGTTCGGAATGATTGCACGCCAGCTTCTTTAGCCACAACATGAAGTTGCTCAATGGCGGCGGGGCGATAAACATCAGCAGGTACAAGCAGCGGGCTATTGCCATTTTTTTTCAGGTATTTAGCCAGTTTACCGCAAGTAGTGGTTTTGCCGCTGCCCTGAAGTCCGACCATCATCACAACAGTAGGCGGGTTTGAAGCAAAGTTCAGGGGCTTTTCAGGAACCTCGCCCCCCATAATGTCTTTCAACTCGTTATAAACAATATCAATAAATTGTTGGGCGGAATTCAAACCATGAAGAACTTCTGTTCCCAAAGCTTTTTCCTTGACTCGCTGAAGAAAAGTGCGCGTCACCTGAACATGCACATCTGCTTCCAGCAGAGCCATACGCACTTCCCGCAGGGCATCCTCAATGTTTTTCTCCGTCAGCCTAGGCTGCCCCCTAAGCGACCTCATCGCTTTGCTGAGCTTGTCTGTCAGTGTTTCAAACATATTCGCCTGGAAGAAAAAGCATCACCCTCAAATTTAGGAATGAACCAACGATTTTATCGTTGATACAAACAAAGATCAAGGAAAAATCTTTGCATGTGGACTGAGCCGCTTGCAAAAGTTCAGTTTTGCAAGTTCAACGGAGTTGATGGGAACACTGCGACGAGTGTGGGGTTCAATGACCTCAGGTGATCGCAAAATAATGCACACATCTGAACCGTTCTACCAAACCTATGCAGACTTACTCATAACTGAGCAAATCTACTGTTGGCTTCCTGCTTCGTAGAGGGCAGTTTCACCCTAGTTGAACCAGGGCCAGTGCTCCCCTCTCCACAGGCTGTAACCGTGGAACTCACGGCCAGTTGTTTTAGATTAATCGCGGCGTTTATGTCGCGGTCGTGTTCTGTATCGCACTTTGGGCATTGCCACTTGCGTGTTGATAATGGCAGTGTTTGGAGCTTGTACCCGCATTTTGAGCATGTCTTTGAACTCGCAAAGAACCTGTCGGCAACCACTATCAATCCGCCGCGCTGCTCTGCTTTATACTCCAACTGCCGCCTGAACTCAAAGAAGCCCATATCATTAATTGAACGGGATAGATGTTTGTTCTTCTGCATACCTCTGACATTTAGGTCTTCAATTCCTATAGTCTGAAATCTGCTTGTCAGGTCAGTCGTGAGCTTGTGCAAGGCATCGGAGCGGACGTTGGCTATACGGGCATGAAGCATTGACAGCTTCCGCCTCGCCTTGTCCCTGTTTTTTGAGCCTTTCTGCTTGCGGGACAGGCTCCGCGACAAACGCTTCAGGCGGTTGAGCTGCGCTTTGTGCGGCTTCGGCCCTCGGACGGTCTCGCCGTTGGACAGCGTCGCAAGCGCGTGAATTCCCAAATCAACGCCTGCCTCGCCTTGGTTTTCGGCTTTCGGTAGGTTCAATTCTGGGACTTCAACTGTTATGCTGGCAAACCATTTGTCCGCCGTTCTTGAAATGGTCGCGGATATTATCTTCCCGTTAAACCTCAATGATTCTGTCATCCTCACACAGCCGAGTTTGGGAATCCTGATGGTTTTGTCATTTATGGAAAATTGGTCGTTGCTTATGGAAAATCTGTCATGTACTCCTTTCTGTCTCCAGGTTGGGTATTTGGCTCTTTTGGCAAAAAAGTTCTGAAATGCCTGCCCTAACTGTATAATCGCAAGCTGCGGGGCGCATTTGGTCACTTCTGTCATCCAGGGGAATTGTTCCCTTTTGATACTGTTCAGCTTCCGGCGTAATGCCATTTGATTGGGCTTTGGTAAGTAGCCGTCCGGCTTCCATGCCTTTGTCCATTCGGCAAGCGCCCAGTTGTACGCAAATCTGGCACAGCCACAGGCGCGGGAAAAGTATGTGGCCTGTTTGTTGTTTGGCTTCAAGGCTATCCTGTGGGCGATCAGCATAGTTCAGACTTTACAGCGGCCTTGACGGAATCATTGAATAGATTAGCATATCTTTAAGTATATTTCAAAGCAACTGCTTCAAACCCATTATTTATCGGGCAATTATCCTACCCGTTATCAAGTAACTGTCCTATCCGTCATTGAGTGATTGTCCTATCAGTCATTGGTCAACTGTCCTATCCGTCATTGGGTGATTGTCCTACCCGTCATCTGGGGACTATTAGCCCTCCATTTGGCAATCGGATTAGGTCTTGAAAACTTCCCATAATGCTGTTATACTTGTTTCTTGTGAAATGGCACATTTCACATGGAATTGCCATTTTGCCATTTTTTTAGTTACATGTGAGCAAATGCTCAATTCGCGGCGTACAAAATAAAATCAATTTTCAAGGATTCGTCCTAATTCTGCCAGGGTCAATGATGGGAACTTTCACGAATGAATTTGAACAAAGGCTGGACGCCCAGCTGAAATTTATTGAGCAGCTCCGCGATTCTGTTACCAAAGCCTTTGCCGCGCGAAGCGCACTTGGGGATTCATATAGTCAGGTTATTGCCAAAGCAAGGGAAATCAATATGTTTGATCCCCGCAAGGGCGAAGCGAACCCCAAAGGCTTTATAAGCCTTGCCTCCTCCGCCCCTGTCGAAGTTCGTCAGGCCCTAGCTGTCAAGGGTCCTGTTGATGGCGTGGCAAAGCCTATAATGAAAAACTTGCCAAACCTTGGGCTTGGAAAAGAAGAGAGCCTGGCCGCAGCCATCACATGCGTTTTAGAAGACAGCGAACGCAGTTTTGCAAACTTGTCCAGCGCAAAGTTGCCAGTTGAAGATCAATTACTGGTAATACTGGCGGCTCTAAAAAATCATCCGGTCTTGAATTATGAGGAGTTCAAAACCCAGGAAGTCATTTATCAAACCGCAAATACAGACGACCCGCATGAAATGCAGGAACTTCAGAGGCGTTTTGAACAAGTTCGCGGCAAAAAAACCCAGCACATAAGAAAACATGTACTCCACTACATCACAGAGGAAATCAAGCAACAGCCAAACTACCGTATTGTACTGCTGCGAGCCAGCATGAAGCGGGATACATTTGGCACACTTGAAACACTAAGAGAATCAGCTTCTGCCTCAGAGAAAGATCTCAAATCAAACACCACAAACCTGCTTGATGGCGTCTCGGTTGAAGACAAATTGGATTTAGTGGAATTTGCCGCCAACTTCGGCATGGGCCTAGCTTCAACCTATCTTGATCTCTTCGCAATCCCCCCCGATCCGGAATGGCATCCAAGATTACAGAAAATCTTTCAGCGAGACGTAACAGCCGGGCAAAGCCTCTTCGGGGTTTACGCTTTTGAAGGAGCACAAAATTATCCTTTCAATCTGGGACGCATCGAGCCAACCCTTCCGAGGCGTATAACCAACTCCGAAGCCCTGGATTACTTAAATAGGGGTGATTCGTCAGGAGAGGGAGAAAACACCAAACAGCGCACACATTCAGCTAATGAAATTGCCGAAACCGTGGCAATGCTCCAGGACAAAGATGTCAAGCGTTTCCTGGAAGCACTCAAGTGGGGTATTTCGCACAATTGGAAATCCTACGTACAAGATCGAAAAAGGGATATCATTTTTGGCGATTATACATTAAAAGTCCGCGATATTATATTTTTGGTCGCCTATAGCCTTTTTGAACCAGAAGAAAAATTTGAAGAAATATTTACTATGGTTGAAAAAAATCATCCACTTTTAAGTGAAGAAATTGAAAATATTTACGTCTTGGCAAATCGCTATTACTTCTTTGACGTGCTTGGAATAAATCCCACTTTTTTATTTAATCGCTCTAAGAAAGCAAATGGTTCTTTTGGCACACTTATAGAAGATGTAAGCGAGTATCAAGTACATAATTTGTTACATATCTGCATGTCTATTTTCATACGGGCCGGCGATGTTATTTTCCGTGATATGTCAATAGCCTGGAATATGCTGATAGGACAATGCGAAGGCAAGATGGATTCAGTTTTTCATGAAATCAGTATGTTGTTTGACACCTTTGACACATTATTGAATATCATCGGGAATGGGATACCGGATTTACAAGCCTGGATAATGACCGTGATTGACGCCGTCTCACAAGATGCGCCAAATTTACCTGTGGTTATCATCGAAACGCCCAAAGAGACTCACTTACGGATAACGACCAAAGCAATGATTGGCCGAGTCCGTGATTTGCTTAATAAATACTGTCTGGATGCTTTATATTTCAAAGCAAAACTTGATGGTTCATCACCGATTAGCATCATACAGACACTAAAAATACCACGCAGCAAGACGGATAAATTGAGAACATTGCTTAGTAAAAGTGAGCAAGACAAAGAAAAGTGATGATATTCCAATGATATTCCAAGTAGCGTTCAATTGACATCGGACGCTATAGGAACCCTTGCGATGCCGTATCCGTAGCTACTCCAAAGTTTTTGAAAAACATTTGGAGCGTTTGCGAGGAACGCGGGTTAGCGGGACTAAGCTCTGACGCTGCTTAGGCAACGTCAGAGCCAAAGACCCGCAAACCGCGTTCCGCCGTGGAAAACCAGCTTTTTCAAAAAATCTCTCGGGAGCAGACGTACCGCGGAGTTTTGCAAGTGGCTCACTATTTCACAAAAATAGATCTTGCGAAAGTTTTAGAGTTTCCATTTGTCAGGCGCTGAAGAACTAGGCCGTTTTTCCATATTGTGGCCTGAGCATTCCCCTGAGCGTCGTTCTCATACCCAGCTACATACACGTCATTCCTAAATGTAAAGACAGACACGGCCTTTGCATCATAAGTTCCACTGATAAGGTTTAGCGCTGTGCCATTCTTCCACAATTTGGCAACGTATTTCCCTTGTGAATTTTCATCATAGCCAGCTACATAAACGTCATTTCCCAATACGGCAACCGAACAAGCCTGGGATTCGCCATTCCCAACGCTCAAGTTCTGCCTAACTCCATTTTTCCAAAGTCTGGCACTGCCACCCGATTTCCAATCCCCATCAAATCCACATGCCCACACATCATTGCCGGAAACATATACCGAAAGGACTGTATAGCCATCTGAAAGTGTCTGAAAGAGTGCCCAGTTTCTCCAGATTACAGCTCTGCCTTGATTGTCGGTGCCACCGACATATATGACATTGCCGGAAATATGGACTGAAGCAGCTTCTCGACCGCCAAGATGCTCACGTATCCCATTTGACCAGAGGGCCGCGCCGAAATCAGTTTTCCCTGCCACATACACATTGGAGTTTACGACCGTGACTGAGCGAGCGTGAGATACGGGGCTGTTGAGTGGTTTTGACTCGCTGTTTGTCCAAAGTCGGGCTGAATCATTCAGGCTGCC
>Ga0268262_10004222_pt1 | contig 14964 bp, 17 predicted proteins | sample TergutNc150P3_FD_190354 | JGI IMG/M metagenome (GOLD analysis project Ga0268262, IMG submission 190354) | Nasutitermes corniger P3 segment gut microbial community from laboratory colony in Florida, USA - Nc150 P3 (SPAdes) (version 2) | ecosystem: Host-associated > Arthropoda: Insects >... | reverse complement strand
TGATTTTTACAGGTACAATATAGTATATTATTATATATAGACGCTTTTTATATTATTGCGAGATACTTTTCCGAATATAATAAAACGGGAGCTTGAAATGACTGTAGCGATAAACCAAATAAAAAGGAGAGAGATTATATGAGTGCAACGTCATTAGCAAGAAAGCATAGTGAGACATTTGACGAAATTGAGGAATCCGCGCTTGTGTCGGCGCATGTTGAGTATAAAATCGCGTCCGATGAAGAAGTGAAAACGGCATCATCGTATATTTTGGCCGAACACATAGAAGCTTACAAAGAGTTGGCGAAATATGATACTAATTAACACAGAACAAGTAAAAGAACTCCACGAAGAAATCATTGACAACACAAGCGGTTCACATGGTATCCGCGATGAAGGTTTACTTGATGCGGCGTTAGCTAGTGCGCGACAGTCCTTTGGTGGCGATGACCTTTATCCGACCGTAACAGCCAAAATAGCTCGTATTGCCTACGGGATTATACGTAATCACCCGTTTGTGGACGGTAACAAACGTATAGGTACCCACGTTATGATGGTTCTGCTGAAAATGAACAATATTAACGTTAATTTTACGGACAATGAAATCGTGGAAATAGGACTGGGAATCGCCACTGGAAAAATGAACGATAGCCAATTGAACGACATAATACTAATTAAGTGGCGCGACAGCTCACGCAACTAAAACGGGGGCCTCGGTGTCGAGGTGCATAATCAGGCGGATGTGCGACCAACTCAATTGGCTACGCAGTGTGTAGCAAATTGTATTGTCGGGCCAAGTGAGGTAAAACTACCTAATATTTTTCAAAGCTGTTTTTTTAAACCGCCCACGATCAATGGGCGACTCGGATCTTTTCAAAAAAGATCATATTTTTGCACCACATTAGGGGTGCATAGCTCGGTAGAAAATAAATCCTCATAAAAAATCCGCTCCCCGTAGGGGCGCGCCCTTACCGTCAAGCGTTGCCGAAATAATTGTCCGGGTCGTGTAGTTTGGAATTTTTGTAAACCTTCTCCAACTCCATGATCCTATCCCCAATTACCCCGTTCACTATAAGGTGACGCTCTTCCGCGATGTTGAAATGGTCGGAACGGTCGTTGTAGTCGCCGCGGATGTAACACATGGTGTGTCTCAAATTATCCATTAGCACCTCTTATCATATTTTGTTTTGTTGGGTTTTCGGATATTGTTTGCATATTTTATAGATAACACCAAACCTATCCTTAATTTCTTGTTCTGTATAGTGTCTAGTATCAAGTGAATATTGAAAAAATTTCTTCAAATGCTTGATCCTCATATCGAAATCCTTCTTCGGAAACGTATATCTAATTACACTATAAAACATATATATAGAACAGCCAATATAAAAAACGCACAATAACAGAACAAGATTAAGTTTGTTAAACTCCCAATGATTCGCCCAAAAAGCTGCCACAGAACAAAGTATTAAAAAAAACAGCGAAATATAATTTAATAACTTGTAATTGAGCCACTGCTCATAGAAGTTTTTTCCAAGTTTAACCTTACGCTTGACATCTTGAGCTAATAACTCAAAGTTCGTAGTTTCCCAACACGTGTTCTCACTAACTTTAACAACATTACTTGGTCGCTTTTCGTGAAACACTTGAATATATGCAGCTATTTTGAAGATAGCGTCTGCGCAATCGCAATTATATCTCTCGCAAGAACAAAGTATTATATTTGAAACAAAGAAAATCGTAGCTCCCACAAAATACAGAACCGCATTTGTAGAATTTTGCACCATGATATCGACCCCATCTTTTCCCAGAATATAAATGACACCACCCCAAGTAATTAAAATCAAGTTGATAATCTTATTCACTTGTTCGTGTTGAAATTTGATTTGCTGGTTAAGCTCGTTCCTCAAATACTGTAGTTCTTGAGACATCGTCACACCGTTCTCCATTCTGTGAATTATTCTAATGAATAAGCGTTATTACCGTTCTATATATCCCACAATTAAATATTGCACCTATCCGCCATAGAGGTGCGATTGTGTTGACATTGTAGGGGCTAACCCATGTGTTCACCCTGCCGTTGATGTTCGGCGGCTATACTGGGCGGCCACGTGGGGGACAGGAGCGCCCCACCGGGGCGCGTCCTCCCCTACAACCATGTATGTGCAATATTTAATTGGCATCTCAATAAATGTCGTACACACATAACATCAACTTTTTTCTTTGGGTTTCTTAATGTATTTATAATTCCTCCCTAAGATAAAAACAAACATGATATTCGCAGTGATAGCGCAAATCCACAAATACGTAATTATGTCCGAGAACGTTGGCACATCTTCAATACCTCTTTCCCGTAGCAGATACAACGAATAGTTCTTCATTACATACCATGTCGTAACGAAAAAAAAGTTAAGCATAACGATTGTTATAAGATTTTTTACTAACTTGTTACAATTAATCTCTCTTTCGGAACGCTCCCATTCAATTTTTGATACGTGATCTATAACTTGAATGGCTTTTAACCTCAGACAATCTAAGTTCGTGTTGTCACTTTCATTGTTTAAATTGGTTATGATACCATCAATAGCCGATTCATTCAAAGCGACAGACGCATATCCGTAATACGGACTAATGATCGCCCTTAATTTTCCAACACTCTTTCTCAATGCCGCAATACTATCGCTGACATTTATCTCCTCAACCACGTGTTGTAGCTTACCGCGACATTTTTTCCATTTTCTTGTGAGATTGTCGATGTCATTTTTCTTCTTGTCCTAACAATAGACGAATATTGCCGTTACTATGGCAAAAGCTATGCCATAAGATATGGCTATGGGGATGGCACTGATATCTATGTCCATAAGACTTTCGTCGGGTTGACACCGCCCGACACTCCTTTCGTAATTGAGTTGGCCGTGAGGGGTGTGTCTGGTGATCCCTCGCGGAATTGATTTTTTACCGCAAATCCAAATGAGAAAATTATAACATTCTTGAAACAGACCCGCCAATATTACTTTTTATGTTTATTTTTATCTTGTTTCTTTTTCAGATATCGTTCACATTTTTCATAAATATCACCGAACCGATTCTCAATGTCTTGTTTAGTATAGCGTCCTGTTTTAAGCGCATATTGAAAAAAATCAATCAAATGTGTGGCTTTCATCGCATGGACATCTTTTAAGGACGTATATTTTTGTACCGCAAAATACAAATGTATGGAAAAACTGATATAAAAGACGCATAACAATAATAGAAAAAATCGAATAATGCCGAAAAGACTCCATTCTATAGAATATGCTTTAAAGTGAATCATTATTGAGGCCAACAAAAATGAGATAATTGTTATTAAAACAAGCGAACATAGTATCAATATTTTATATTCATCATCATTCTTATAAAAATCTTTTTTGCGCCTATTCTTATTATTATCTTCAATATCAAAGTTAGCCAATTCCCAACAATAATTCTCTTCAACCAAACAACGTGGTTGTTTCTCGTAAAACGTGATAAAATATGCGCTTTTTTCGAAAATAGAATCTGCGGCATCGTAATATTTTCTTGCGAAAATATAAAGTATCACATTCGAAATAAAAAAAATCGTTGCTCCAATAAAACACAATATTGTATATTTTATTTCTATATCTACGTTTTCCTGATTTATTCCATTGAAATTAGCCACAGCTGTTCCCAAGAGGGCAAGAATTCCACCCCAAGTAATCAAAACCGTGCTGATAACCTTATTTGTCTGTTCACAATGAAACCCACAAATCTGATTATGTTCTTCCCTCAAATATTGTAACTCTTGATACATATTTGATTCTCCTTTGAAAATAGGTTTTGGTTTTTTAGATATAGTAATTACAGACACATTAACACACTCAATGCAATAACGCCCGAAAAATCAGCGGTATTTTATCATACGTGATCTCCTTTGCCAAATAGATTACTCTTTCTTATATCGTTATGCCATACAGCAACACATAAACCACATACTGTTTGCTATATGGCTAACAACAGTGGATTGTTTAATATTTTAATCTATCAACCATCTTTTCGAAATCAGAATAGCAACCCCTATAACCATCTTCTTTACGAATACCTTCGATGACATTCTTAAGTTTCATGAACCATCTTATGGAATGTGCACCAGCAATTTTGCTAAACACGTTAATATCAAAAACGCCGGTATTGATTCCAACAGACATCTCTTCCATGCGATTCAAAAAGGTTACAATATCATCGTAGGTATCCTTACCATAATTACCAACCCTAACATCATCATAGTTAATGGCGGTATTGCCTTTGAAATTGTCTTCTACTCGTTTCAATGACGCATCACAATCATCACTAATTTTACGGTAAAACTCAATAGTTGCGAGTTTTCTCCCTGCCACATAGTTGGCACCAAAACTCTTCTTACTAAAAAACAAGAGCCATGCAGAGAAGACTACACCAAGACAAATACATAAGTTACCGGCAATGTTAGCGACAGTGTCAATGAATTCTAAGGTACAGGTTGTAATCATTTTACTCTCCTTGAAAAAATGGTTTTAATGGTTTTTTAAATACAGATTGTTTTCACACGATCTGATACACACAACAACCCTCGAAAAATCAGCGGTATTTTCTCATATTTATCCTCCTTTGCCAAATAGGTTATTCATTTTTACTCAGTTAAGTTACACACACAAACCACACATTGCCTACCACCAAACGACTAACAACGGACGCGGTGTTTCACCGCGATATATTACACGCACCGAACCAGCAATCTCATTCGTCTTGGACACAACGCACTGAGAAGCCGAATTCTTTGCTACCGAAGCTCTCATCCACACCCACGTATTCGTCGTAGTAGAACATGCTCCGGACGTAGGCACGATCGTCCTCATTCTCTGTAGCTGTCCACCAGTAGCCGTTGTAGCCAGCACTTAAGAAATCACCAATGGAGGTGTTGTGGCGGTACCCACCCGGTAGGGCAGAAAATCCAAAATCATCAGTCCCATTACCGCTTTGACCTTTATAATCATTCCAACCGTTCTTCGACTTCAACTTCTTACCAGTCGGAGAACCCACCGCCGACACCAAAGTTTGCCATTCCGTACGAGACGGTAAATGCCAACCGGGTGGGCAAACACCGCGCACATTGCTTGTACTCGCGTCAGAATTTGGCGATCCAGCCATCGCAGTATTCCAATCATAGAGACGACCGTATTTGCCGCAGTAGGATGTACTGTCTTTGTAACACCACGAGTTGCCTTGTTGCGGCTGATAATTCAAATTTTCGGCCATCCACGTCTTGCCATCAGGTGTTTTTGTTGTTTTGTACGTTTTCCTGTCCCTCGTGTCGGTGAGTGTACCGCTAACTATTGGCCACATCCACTTAGCGTAAAGGGTAACGTCACCCTTAACAGAGTAGGATGTCCCAGCACTATAATTAATTCCAGTACCGCCACTATTTGTATTCCACCCGCTGAAATTATATCCGGTTTTTACCATAGTTTCATTGTTTGGAAGCGTTATCGTGGAATTTGAGTCCACTTGTACTGCGGCAACACTTCCACTTGTATTACCGTTGCCGTTATAGGTTACGGTATACATTTTTATAGTCCACGTCGCATATAGAGTAACGTCATCCTTAACAGAGTAGGGTGCCCCAGCACTATAGTTAGTTCCAGTGCCGTCGCTATTTGTATTCCACCCACTGAAGTTATGTCCAATTTTTACCATAGTTCCATTGCTAGGAAGTGTTATAACAGAACCGGAATCAGCCGCTGTTGCAGTGACACTTCCGCTTGTATTACCATTGCCATTATAGGTTACAGTGTATGTTTTTATTGTCCATTTCGCGTAAAGAGTGATGTCACCCTTAACAGTGTAGGATGTTCCAGCACTGTAGTTAGTTCCAGTACCGTTGCTATTTGTATTCCATCCATTGAAATTATATCCAGTTTTTACTAAAGTTTCCTGACCGGAAAGTGTTATAACTGAACCGGAATCCGCCGCTGTCGCAGTGACACTTCCACTAGTATTACCATTGCCATTATAGGTCACAGAGTATGTTTTTATTGTCCATTTCGCGTAAAGAGTGACATCGCCTTTAACATTGTAGGATGTCCCTTCGTTGTAGTTGATTCCCGTACCAGTATTATTTGTATTCCATCCGCTAAAGTTATATCCGGTTTTTACTAAAGTTCCCTGACTTGGAAGCGTTATAACAGAACTAGAATCTGCCGATGTTGCGGTAACGCTTCCGCTTGTACTGCCGTTGCCGTTATAGGTAATCGTGTATTTGGGATAGACAGTCCACTTTGCGTATAGGGTGATATTACCCGTAACGGTATAAGAGATTCCAGCGTTGTAGTTGGTTCCCGTACCACCGGTATTTGTATTCCACCCGCCGAAATTATAGTTACTTCTCGTCATACTTCCTTGACCGGGAAGAGTTATGCTACTGCCGGAATCCGCGTTAATCGCATCAGGTACATTGGCAGTTGTACCATTGCCGTTAAACGTTACTTTGTAGATGGGTATCCACTTTACGTATAGAGTAGTGTTGCCTGTAACAGTGTAGGATGTACCTGCGGTGTAATTGGTTCCCGAACCGGTGTTGGTTGTATTCCATTTGCCGAAACTATATCCGCTTCTTGTCATACTCCCTTGACTTGGAAGCGTTATAACGGTTCCCGAATCCACGCTGACCGCATCGGGAACGCCGACAGTTGTACCGTTACCGTTAAATGTCAATGTGTAAATTGGAATCCACTTCGCGTATAGTGTGCTATTGCCATTAACGGTGTAAGAACCTCCCACGTCATAGCGGATTCCAGTACCGGTACTAGTTGTATTCCACCATCCGAAAGTATAACCGTTTCTTGTCATACTTCCTTGTCCTGGAATTGATATAGCGGTTCCAGAGTCTACGCTAACCGCCTGGGGAACGCCTGAGGTAGTGCCGTTGCCGTTAAATGTTACTGTGTAGATTGGTATCCATTTTGCGTATAGGGTGCTATTTCCATTAACGGTGTAAGAAGCTCCAGCACTATAGAAAGTACCTGTGCCGAAACTATTAGTATTCCACCCGCCGAAGTTATATCCGGTCTTCACCAAAGTTTGCTGTCCGGGAAGAGATATGCTGCTGCCGGAATCCGCGGTCGCCGCTTGTGGGGGATTCGCCCCGTCTGTGGTAGCGCCGTTGCCGTTGAAGTATACGTTGAATCGTTTTGCGTCCGGTAATCCGAATCCGGCGGTCAGTGATTTATCGCCGTCCATTGTAATTGTGATGGTGGCGTTTGTAGACGAAGACGCGCCCGACCAACCCTTGAACACGTACGAACTCCCGCTCATGGGTGTGGCGGTTAGGGTGACAGTTGATCCGGGAGTATAACTTGTTTGATTCGGGCTACGCGACACGGATCCGCTACCGGTCGGAGACACGTTTGTCGTTAGCGTGTATAGGGTTTGTTGGAAATTGGCGGTCAGAGACCTGCCTTCGATCATTACAATCGTCACCGGATTCGTCATCCCCAACGCCGCGTCTGACCATCCTGTAAAGGTGTAACCGCTTGCGGGAGTTGCGGTTACGGTGACTTGTTCGTTGTAAGTGTAAAGGTTCTTGTTGGGGCTAATAGAGACAGTGCCAGTGCCGGATGGGAATGCGTATGTGCTGAGGGAGAATACAAATTGTTCAAATGTAGCGGTCAGCGATTTGTTGCTGTTCATGGTGACAGTCGCGTATGTACTGTATGTACTTGCGCCCGCCGCCGCTGCGCCCGACCAGCCTGTAAACTTGTAACCGACGGCGGGGGTTGCGTCCACGGTGACAATTTGGTTGTACGTGTATGTGTTATTGTTGGGATTGCGTGACACGGTGCCGCCGACGGCGGGTATAACATCTACGGTGAGGATGTAATCCATAGATTTGTAGTTTGCCGTGAGCGATTTGTTACCGTCCATCGTAATTGTCACGGAAGAGGCTGTGGACGTTGACGCTCCTGACCAGCCGGTAAATGTGTAGCCCTCCGTGGTTGGGGCGGTTACGGTAACGGTTTCGCCTGTTTGGTAAGAAGCGTTATCGGGACGGCGGGATATAGTAGCGACGGCAGGGTTTGCGACTGTTGAAAGCGTGTACGACGGCGCGGTTTGCTGTATGAATTTGGCGGTCAGGGTCTTATTGTCGTTCATGATAACGGTTACGCCCGCGCTTGTGGATGTTACCGCGCCGGTGTAGCCGTCAAAGGCGTAACCGGTTGCGGGTGTTGCGGTTACGGTGACCTCTTCGCCGTAGGTGTAGGCCGATTTTTGGGGATTGCGGGATACGGTGCCGCCTTGCGTCGGATTTGCGTTTACGGAGAGCGAGTATGTATTCTGTTGGAAATTGGCGTTTAGCGTCATGTTTCCGTTCATGGTTATAGTCACGGAGTTGTCCGTTTTGTTCACATTGCCGGTCCATCCGGTAAATGTGTAGCCGTCCATTGGGTCGGCGGTTACGGTAACAGTCTCTCCGGCGTTATAGCGCACCTTGTTTGGTTCGCGTAATATGTTGCCGCTGTTGGCCGGCGTTACGTTGACCGAAAGGGTGTACGTGGCGGTGTTGGCGGATGTCGAAACAAAATTGGCGGTCAGCGTTTGGTTGTCGTCCATTGTTATGGTAACGGTTACGGCGGTATCGTTGGAGGCCCCCGACCAGCCGGTGAACCTGTAACCGTTTGACGGCGTTGCGGTTACGGCGACTTTGCTTCCGGCTTTGTATGACGTGCCGCTTGGGTTGCGCGACACGGTGCCGCCGTTGGTTGGCGTTACGTTGACCGTAAGTGTGTAGCGGGTGTCGCTGCCGGTGAAGAAACTTAGGAGATCGGTGATCTCCGGGTTCTTATTTTGGACGCCGCTGTCGCCGCAGCCGATATAGGCGAGGGCGGTTATTACGGCGAGAAGGGCGACTAGTAAAATTGTTTTTTTCATAAATCCTCCTATTAACGCGTAATTGGATATTTCAAATGAAACAAAGTTTATTTACAAGGTTAATCAAAATTTAGCCCCGACGCCGATTTTAAAGTCAAGTCCGTGGCCGGCGTTGGTGTTCACGTTTGACGGCGTGTTATCCGCGCAAAATTTTTCGAATGTATTCGCGCCTCTCAGTCCGTATATCAGTTCGGAGCGTAGGTATGCAGCCTTTCCTATGTCAAAATCAATCCCGCCGCCGGCTTTGAACCACAGCGAGCTTAGGGCGTTTGCCTCGGGGTGGCCGTTTGCGCCGTCGAGCGTGTACTCTTTCTTGTCCGTGAGTTTGAGTTTGCCGGATATTGACGCCGCGTAGTCCAATCCCAGCAGCGGAAAGAGTTTTGTGTGTCTGTAAAATTCAAACGGGTATTTTGCGAATAGGCCGGCGTTTATGTATAAGCGCGGCATATCGGGTAGGTTTTTGGGGTCGGGGGCGTTTGGGCTCTCCCATTTGCCGTTGCCGTCTGAGCCGCCGAGGAATGCCTCCGCGAATACGGCGTCTAAGAATAGGTATACGCCGGTGGCGGTATATGGCATTTTGATCCGTTCCCCGCCTGGCCACGTTATCCCTCCGCCGAAGCCGAGGCCGATCAGACCGCCGGCGCCGGCGCTGATTTTTATTCGCGGGCCGTTGTCGGAGAGGTTTCCGGCGACGTAGACGGCGATATCGGGCTTGCTTTCCGGCTCTTCTTGGGCGATGACCGTAGCGCTGTCGGATATGGCGGCTGAGTCGGCGGCGGTGTTGTTTAAGGCGGATATTTCGGTGGTATCGGTATTGGTATTAACGATTTCGACGGTATCCGCAGGGATGACGTCCGTGGCAATGGCAGTATCGGCGGCGACTACTTCGGTATTATCGATACTACCGGTAGCGGTGTCAGCGTGGATATCCATACTACCGGTGGTATTTGTAGCGTCGTTTGTGGCGATATGGCCGGAATTGGCGGATGTGGTGGGCGGTGGTGTGAATTCGGAGGGTTGTCTCCGGATTGCTTGGGAGAGGGCGGAGCCGGGGAGTATTAACAGTATTAGGGCAGTATATAATAAAGGAAATCCATACTTATATAGGCGGATTATGGATGTACGGGGAGAGCACGGTATTTGGGACGTGTGAAAACTATGATACCCGCCGGATGGGGGGGGGGGGGGTGACGGGGTCGGGCGTTGCGGCGGCTTGGCGCATAGGGCGCTCGGCGTGAAATCCGCTTAAATTAGTCGAATTGGGCATATTTTTACCTCGCATATCCTAGTAAGTTATAGGTTAATGGTTCATATCTCTCTATACTATTATAAGTGTTTCAACAACAAGTATTTCCGTGTAATATATTAATTGTTTTATGGCCAGTAACTTAATTAGAGTCCATCTTGGTATTTGACTTATATATAAGTTATCCACTATGGATAAAAAAATACATTCCGCGCGGGGCAAAAAGCAAATTTTTTTGAAAAAAATTAATTCCGCGGTAGCTACCACTCTCCGGCTTGTTCCCGATAATACTCATCAACGACAAATTCCGCGTTTTCGCCCCACATAAGCGTTTCCGGTCTTTGCAGGAGGCCGTATGTCTTTGAGGTAAGGAATTTGGCGTATGCGGCGTCGAAGGCGGAGGCTTCTTGTTCGGCTATTATTGAGGCTATTTTTTCCGCTTTAAACAGTATCAACGTAGTCAAATCATTGCCTTTGTATAGGTATCTGTTTTTTATAGTTTCCATTCCGTAACCCCGCGCAGAGTTAAACATGCGAGTGCTTTCTCCGTATGAAACGAGACCTGATCGTTTGGAGACATATAGCGTAACCTATTCAGCGCCTCTTCCGCAGTGTATAAGCCGTCCATATACATTGTGATGGTTTGCATGGTTTTGTCGTTAGCTACCGCGCCGACAACAGCGTCAAAATTATGCTGACACCCGCCTTTCACTCTATTTTCTTTAACGAAATCGAGCCATTCCAAGTCAAGCCCATTAAAGAATTTTATATTTAATGCCGCTATATTATTAAGCTCAAATTCGTACACAAACGCGCCGCCGCTGAAACGAAGTTGAAGCATCTTTGCCCACTCCTCGGCCTGTTCCTTAACCGTAGTTGTGTAGAATCCCTTGCCGAAATCCCGTTTATTGCGAGACCGTTCGAGCGACGGCGACTCAAAGCGGGTGTTGGAACCGTGGTACAGTCTTATTCCGTCTTCCATTTCAGCATATCCTCGGCAAAGTAAACGCATTCGTCTAAACTTTGCGTGTGCAAGGCGTTATAGTTTTGGCGGATGGCGTCCGTAACGCCGTATTTCGACAACAGCGCAAACGCCGCCGGCGTCGGTATGTCGTGCCGCCCGGCGTAGCCCTCTGTGGCGGCTACAACCATCAGGTTTTTATCGCGTTCGGATTGATCCGGTGCCATAATTTGAAGATAATAAATGGGCTATGCTTTAAGCAAATAAAAAATTAAGATTAAATCAACCGGACACAACAGGCCGCAACGCGTCGACCACCGATGATATTGAGGTGTACGAGTCTATCGCGTAGTATTGGTACCATCCGCAGTTTCTTTCGCAACTAGCCATCATACCCCGCATATCGGCGGCTTCTTTTGTGGTTAGCCAGTCTGACAAATCGGTAAATCTTAAATCGGGGCCTTTTTGGCCGAGGATGTGGCAGGGGTAGTATAGGCGGCCGTCTGGGGCTATGATTACGGAGGCGCTTGAGCACTTTCCTTGGCGGTAGGCGTCGAAGAATCCGGCGGGGGTGTGGATTGTGTTTGGGTAGAGTTTGCGCAGACAGCGGACTTTGCGTTCTAAGCGGTCCATGTCGGGGAAGCAGTTTTTGGCGTTGTCCATTATGGCGGCGGGTATGATTACGATGTTGGCGTTGTTTTCATGGCAGAGGCGTACTTTATCGTCCAGCGCGTTCACCGTGTCGGGAGTTACTACGGTTTGCACGGAGAGGCCCAGCGGCAACTTGGAGAGTTCGCGCAGGGAGTCGAAGAGGGCAAGATTGTCGTGACCCTCGTCGATTGATACGTGCAGGAAGTCTATGTATTGCGAGTAACGGTCTATCGGGTATGAGAGCAGGTCTTTGGCGCTTGTGGTGAATAGGAGATAGAAGTTGCAGCGGCGGCGGGCGTAGGCGAGCAGTTCCTCTATGTCGGGGCGTAGCAGGGGTTCTCCGCCCTCAAAGCTGGTCATCAGCACGGGGGAGCGGGAGAGGTTGCGCAGGATTGCTTTTATGTCGGCGGTGGAGAGGTCGGGGACGGGGTCTTTTTTGACGTTGCAGAACGGGCAGCCGAAGTGGCATTTGGAGGTCAGTTTGAAGGAGGCGTAGAATGGGAAGACGGGGCTTCGCGCCCAGACGTTGCGTATTAGGCCGGAGAGCGTGGATAGGTAGGCGGATGGGGAGATTACGCGCATGGTTAATGTCCTTTTTTTAAAGTTAACGGCTGATAATGTCTTTGTATATCGCCACCTGTTTTTCCGTAATTCTATCCCAGGAGAAGAACTCGTTCACGTGGGCTAAGCAGTTGTCGGTGAGCGTTTTAGATAGATCGGGGTCGTCGCGCAAGCGTCTTATCGCGTCGGCTAAATCTTGCGGGGATTTTTCTTTGACGAGAAGCCCCGTTTTGCCGTTGATAATAACGTCTACTATCCCGCCCACGTTGCTCGCTATTACCGGGACGCTGTACTCGGCGGCTTCTATCATTACTACGCCTAATCCCTCGGTATCGCCCCTTGAGTCGACTATGGCGGGGAGGATGAAGCATCCGGCGGATCGGTACTCTTTTTCGAGTTCTTCGTTTGAAATTTTTCCTAGGAATGTCACCTGTTCCGGCGCTTCTTTGGCGGCTTGCGCTTTCAGCTTTTCCGTCAGATCGCCTTGACCGACTATTCGTACTTGGTATACGTTCGGGTCGAGGGTCGCCGCGGCTTTGATTAGGTACTCTATGCCTTTCCTCTCTATGTGTCTGCCGACGAAGAGGATGCGGAATTTGTCGGAGGGTGAGCGGGTAGCCGTCGAGCCGGAGGCGTTGCGGAGCGTTGTTCCGTAGGGCAGGATTTCAATCTCTCTATTGCGGATATTTGTTACGGTATCTTTGGCGAAAGCGCTTATCGCTATGACCGAGTCCGCCCGTTTGATGAAGCTCTTTAGTATCGGTCTGATCCATTTTTTCTTTTTGGCCAGCAGAAGCTCCGCGCTGTAGAAGGTTAGCACGATTTTAGCCCGTCTGCAAAAAAAGCGGGCGAAGAGGGCCATAAACGCGTGCGGGAAGGGCCAGTGGACATGGATAATCGCGGGTTTCAGTTTGAGGCATAGGAAGAGCGTTTTCAGGGAGCCGGAGATGAGGTAGGGGATGGCCAAGAGTTGCAGGAGCGGGTTGCGCGCGATTTTGGAGGGCGCGCCCTCTTCGTGGGTCAAGAACTCCAATTTTGCCGGGGCGTACCGGTAGCGGTAAACGGGTATGCCGTCTATGGTGTGATTTTTCAGCCCCTTGTACGACGGGGCGGCGATCGTCACGTTGCATCCGCGCGCGGCGAGTTCGCTCATGGATATCCGCAGCCACGGAACCTCGGTGTCTTCGTTGAAGCGCGGGTAGACGGAGGTTAGCGCTAAGACGGAAATTTTTTTTGACGATTCATCCGGCATTATTGGCGACCTTTATATGTATTAATCACAACGTGCCTTTTTTGGCCCGATCTATATCCGCGGCCGTCATCATGGCGCAGAGATCATTAAAAGAGGCTTTGGCTTTCCATGAAAGCTCCTTAACCGCCTTTTCCGGGTTGCCGATCAGCATATCCACCTCCGCCGGACGGTAAAACTTTGGGTTGACCCTTACGATTGTCTTCCCGGTTTTGCCGTTTATGCCGATCTCGTCCACGCCGCTGCCCTCCCAGCGCAACTCGAATCCGCAGTGTTTGCCGACGTTTTCGACGAACTCCTTTATTGTATGCGTCTCCCCGGTGGCGATAACGTATGTGCCGGGTTTGTCGCATTGGAGCATTTTCCACATCATTTCAACGTAGTCGCCGGAGAAGCCCCAGTCGCGCTTCGCGTTCATGTTGCCCAGTTCGAGGGGTTCCTCCGTTTGTCCGGTTACGAGCCTCGCGAAGTGCGACGTTATCTTGCGAGTGACGAACTCCTTGCCGCGCATCGGGCTTTCGTGGTTGAAGAGTATGCCCGAACAGGCGAAGACGTTGAAACTCTCGCTGTAGTTCACGCAGGCCCAGTGCGCCATGAGTTTGGAGATGCCGTAAGGGGAGCGCGGGTAGAAGGGCGTCTTCTCCGTTTGGGGCGTCTCTTGGACTTTGCCGAACATCTCGGAGGTGGAGGCTTGGTAGAGGCGCGTTTTGGGCGAGAACTCCCGTATCGCCTCAAGGATGTAGAGCACCCCCATGCCGTCCGCCTGCGCGGTGTAGATCGGTTCCTCCCACGAGGCCGCGACGAAGCTCTGCGCCGCGAGGTTGTAGAACTCGTCGGGGGTATGGCGTTTGAAGAGGCGGCAGATATTGGAGAACTCGAGCAGGTCGAAGTCGAGCAGCTCTATACGGTCTATAATGCCGTGTTCCCGGAGTTTGGAGAAGGTGTCGGTGGAGCCGCGGCGGTAGAGGCCGAGGACTCGGTAGCCCTTTTCGAGTAAGAATTTGGCTAAATAGCCGCCGTCCTGGCCGGTTACGCCGGAGACCATAGCTGTTTTTGTCATGTGTTTTCCTGCGGTTTAGGTTTTTAGGGTAAACGTCAAAATCAAGGTCTAAATCAAAATATATATTATAGTAGTTGCAAATCACAATAGGCCGGATATAAATTTTTTTTGCAAACGGCTTGCCCGGATATTATATTAGAAGTTCGTGTCGTTTTCGGAGAGGTGCCCGAGCGGTTTAAGGGGCACGCCTGGAAAGCGTGTGTACGGATCCCGTACCCAGGGTTCAAATCCCTGCCTCTCCGCCATTTTTTGCGTTATTTTAGCTAATCAACGGGACC
>Ga0268262_10004221_pt1 | contig 14967 bp, 14 predicted proteins | sample TergutNc150P3_FD_190354 | JGI IMG/M metagenome (GOLD analysis project Ga0268262, IMG submission 190354) | Nasutitermes corniger P3 segment gut microbial community from laboratory colony in Florida, USA - Nc150 P3 (SPAdes) (version 2) | ecosystem: Host-associated > Arthropoda: Insects >... | reverse complement strand
GTGATGGGCGAAAAACTGTATTTGTAAATCATTCAATCCCGTAATATCTTTGCGCAATGAACTCATAATTTCCGACGCTTCCTGAGTGCTTGTTTCCACTCCTATTGGTACGTTTGGGCACAAATTGAACTGGCCCAATTTTAAAACCAAATCCAAGCTGCCCAAATAATCCGTTTCGCGCGATTCGTCGCCGAAGCTTGCTCCTCCGGTACTTGCGTTGTTGTTCATAATTAAAATCCCGCTTGCGCGTTCTATGTCGACGTCTTTTAACTCGCTTAAACTCGCGGGGTTGCCCTGGCGCACAATAAGGTTAATTTTGTGCTTTGGTTTTTCGTCCAATTCGGCAATGGCGGCGTTTAATTCGTCAAAAACCTGCTGCTTTTTCGCGTCGGACAGCAGCAATATGATTTTTTGGTCGGGGTTATACATTAAATCCGCCAAAATCGCGGGGACTTCCTTGTTATAAAATAAAATCAATAAATGGTTTGATATGCGCAGCCGCCCTTTTGCCCCGTCGCGGTTGGTAATGTAATTACGTATCAATGTAGTCATGATGGAAATAATAGTACCCGAAAATAACAAGGTTCCCGAAATGATGGCAATCAAACGCACGGTAAAGAAGGCGTTATTGGGATTATTGGCGCTTGCCGTACCTGTGTGGTATGTAAATATAGTTTTAAGGGCTTCGGAATATTTTATGTTTTTGTCAATTTGGGTTAAAACGCCCGACAGAATCAACACCAACAACATTGCGCAGAACAAAATCATCAACACCGCGGTAAAAATCGGGTGGCGGCTTTTAACAATCGTCCATGCGTTGTTAATCTTTTGTATTATTTTTCGCATATACTCCTCGACAAAACAGTCCGATGGGTTTTACCAGGTTTCTACCGGCCCGCTTCGGCCTTAAAGCTTGTCCAGACAAGCGAATGTTCTTTTTCCGCCTCCGCGCTGACGTTTTGTATCATTTCCATATTCGTATTAAATCCGACAGGGAGCGTAAGGAATTCCTTGAACTCCACGCTTATATACTTATCCGAAGCGGAATAAGTGCTGTAATATCCCAGAAATTCAAAACACTCCGCCCCTCTTTTGGCATCCAGGATGTAGTCAAGAAAAGCGTGGGCCGCTTCCGGATTCGGCGCTTTCGACGGAATAAAAGCGGCCATTATGCCGAAGCCGATACCTTCGCTGGGAAAGACCATTTTTAGGCTGGGTTTTGCCATCATAGCCATTGTAACCTGCGAAGTATACATAACCGCTACGGAGATTTCGCCTGACAGGATTTCTTCTTCCAGGCTGTCATCCTTGATCAGGCGGATGTTGGGAGCCAGGGATAAAAGTTTTTCCCCCGCCGCCCTTATCTCGCCCAGGTTTAAAGTGTTATAGCTTTTCCCCAAAACTTTTAGGGCCATGCCATTAATGACACGGTAACTGTCAATTATTCCGATGCTGTTTTTCAGGGAAGGATCCCAAAGATCCTCATAGCCTGAAATATCCAGGTTCACGCGCTCAGGATCATAGACAATGGTCTGAACTCCCGCGCCGTAGGGAATGGTGTACTCGTCAAAGGGATCGTAAAATTGCCTCTGGTAGATCTTATTGATGTTTCCGTAATTTGACAGTTTGCTTTTATCCAGTTTTTGAGCAAGGCCTTTTTCAATAACGGCTTCAATTATATAATCGTCTGCAATAATAAGGTCGTAACTGCCGCCTTTGGCGCTTTCAAGCTTTGTCAGCATGTTTTCATCGTAATCGAAATTAACATAGTTGACGCGGTAACCGGCTTCTTTCTCAAAGCCGTCAAGAACCTCTTGCGGGAACATCTCGGCCCAGGTATAAAGCGTTAGTGTCTTTTTCTTTGAGCAGCCTGCAAAAAACCCGCAAAAAATCGCTATGGTAAAAACAGTAACAAAAAACGCCGCAACTTTGGAAACGCAATTCTTTTTTTTCATTAAAACAAACCTCTGCTTAATTTATTTTTGGGTCCTTATTCTCGAAACCGCCGCAGATAATATACACATTAATACGGTAAAAATAAATAGCAGGGAACAAAGTGCGTTTGTCTTGGGAGTAACCCCTGTTTTAATTTGCGTGTAAATCCTTATTGGCAGGGTATTGGTATTTGGGCCAGTAACAAAAATGCTGATGATTACGTCGTCAAAGCTCATCGCGAAAGAAAGCAGTACGCCGGAAACAATAGCGGGCAGTATCAAAGGAAACATCACATCGCGAAAAGCCTGCCACGGGCTTGCGCCAAGGTTCCTGGCAGCTTCGGTGTAGCTCCTCTCAAGGCCGGCAAGGCGGGCTTTTACAAGCAGGTACACATAGGGAATGCAAAAGCAGGTGTGTGCAAGAATCAGCGTAAACATTCCCAGTGGAAGGCCCAATAATGAAAAGAACGCAAGAAGCACCATGCCAAGGATAATCTCAGGCGTCATGATGGGAAGAATCGAAAGGTACTCCATTACCCTTTTCGCGCTTTTTATCGCTGTCCTGTTCCATTCCATACCGACCGCGCCAAGCGTTCCAATTACCGCCGCGGAAAAGCTCGAGACTGCCGCCAGGACAAGGCTGTTTCTGAGGGCAGTGAACATAGCCCTGTCGTGAAAGAGCTCCCTGTACCATCCAAGTTCAAAGCCGCCCCAAACAGAGTTAAGGCGGCTTGAGTTAAAGGAATAAAGGATCACAAGGGCTATGGGAACATACATAAAAGCCAGAATAACGGCGAGGTAAAGGGGATAACCCCCCTTTTTGGCTTTTCTCACACCAGCCCCTCCAGTTCGCCGGAGCGCGTGATCTTTCTGTATAGAAAAATAAAGACGCTTGTCAGGACCATTAAGGTTGCGCTTAACGCCGCCGCGAAAGGCCAGTCGTGGGCTTTTATAAGCTGCTCATGGATCAGGTTTCCGACAAGGACAACTTTATTGCCGCCCAAAATATCGGCGAGGAAAAACAGGCCCATCGAAGGAATGAAGGTAAGCACAAAACCGGAAAAAAGGCCGGGCATGGTCAGGGGAAAACTCACAGTTAAAAAAGCCTTCAGCCGCGAGGCTCCCAAATTCCTGGCGGCTTCCACAAGCTGGCGATCAAGCTTTTCCGCGCTGGTATACACGGAGTAGATCATAAAAGGAAGAAGCACATATACCATGCCAGTAACGACCGCGGGGTAGCTGTAAAGCAGCCTGAGAGGTTCCTTTATCAAACCTATGGCCAGAAGGGCGCTGTCAAGAATACCGTTTGCCCTGAACATGATAATCCAGCCGTAAAGCCTCATAAGGGAACTGGTCCAGAAAGGAATTATAAGGATAAGCATGACGCGGTTTTTCCAGACACGGTTCAAACCCGCCATAAAATAACCGAAAGGGTAGCCTAATATCGCCGTCATAAGAGTGCTAATAAAGGCAAGCTTCGAGGACTGTACAAAGGTCTCAAGGTATATCTTCTCTCCTATGCGCCTGAAATTTCTCAAGGTAAATTCCAGCGCGACTCCCCAGGTTCCCTGTCGCCGCATGAAGCTTAAAACGACCATGTAAATAAGCGGCAAAAGTACCAGCGTCAGCGTAAAAAAATAAAGTGGAAAAACGAGATAACTTTCGGATTTATAAAATATAGATTTTTTCATCGGGTAATCCCTAATATCAAAAACATAATAAAACAATATTCCAGAATTTTTTCTCGCCAAGGCGCTAAGTCGCCAAGGCACAAAGTTCCTGTTAGAAAGATTTTCTTTATAATACAAGAAATATTAAATTCAAAATAAGGATCTTGAATGTATAACGATATTATACCTAATAATAACTTTGCGCCTCCGCGCCTTTGCGTGAGGATATTTTGGCAACCATTAAATTGTCCCATAGAATTAGTCCGTATCCTTTACAGGGACGGCGTTTGCGTCCGCCCAGCTAACTCTTACCTCCATACCGTTTTGCAGAACGGAATCCATGCCCTGGCGGCTCGACGTGATTTCTTCGCCGTTTTGCAGAAGCGCCGTCAGCCTTATCTGCCCTCCTGAAAAACTGCGGCTAATAATTCGCGCTGTCATCCCGCCGGGGTTTCTCCCGCCGTCAACCGGAATAAAGTCCACAAATTCGGATCGTATCGCCAGGCAGCATTTTTCGCTTTTGATTACATTTGCGTTGCCCACAAAACGCGCCACGTAACTGGTCGCGGGCCGGTTGTAGACTTCCATGGCGGAACCTGTCTGCTCAAAGATCCCGTTTCGCATAACAGCGATGCGATCCGACATGGTAAGGGCTTCTTCCTGATCGTGGGTGATGTAAATAAAAGTGATGCCCAATTGTTCCTGAAGGCGCTTTAACTCAATCTGCATCTGCCTTCGGAGCTGAAGGTCCAAAGCGCCCAAAGGCTCGTCCAGAAGGAGCATAGGCGGCCTGTTTACCAGAGCGCGGGCAACGGCAACGCGCTGTTTTTGACCGCCTGATAGCTCATTCGGCATTCGCTTTTGGTAGCCCTCAAGCCGCACAAGCTCAAGGACTTCAGCCACAGCTTTTTTTATTTCTTCGCGTCCGGCGCGTTGTAAGCGCAGGCTGTAAGCGATGTTTTGCTCTACGCTCATGTGAGGGAAAAGCGCGTAATTTTGAAAGACCATCCTTACGTTTCGTTTATCAGGCTCATCGTTGCTTACGTCTTTTTGATCGATAAAAACCCGGCCTTCCCCGATTTCCTCAAGCCCGGCAATTACACGCAAGAGCGTGGTTTTTCCGCAGCCGGAAGAGCCGAGTATCGTTATAAATTCTCCCCTGTTTACGCCAAGATCAATTCCACGAAGAACTTCTGTATTTCCAAAACTTTTTTTAATGCCCTCAAGCCGTAGTAACGCCTGTATTTCCATTTCCCTGATACCAGTTTGGTTTAGCTTACCAATATGGTCAATGGCTTCGCTTTGTTATACTCTAGTCTTGTGAAAAAGCAAAAGGCTTTCGTTTTTCGATGCTCGTCATGCGGCCGCGAAGAGCCAAAATGGCTGGGCCGCTGCCCCGAATGTGGCGAATGGAATACGCTCGCGGAAACCCCCGTGACAAAAGCGGCAAGTGAAAAAACCGCAGGAAAAGCGCCGCCCATATCCATCCCCCTTTCGTCGGTTGACCCAATGGAAGGCCTGCGCGTTAAAAGCGGAATCCCGGAACTCGACAGGGTTCTGGGCGGCGGCGTAATGAAGCGATCCGCGATTCTTGTGGGGGGCGAGCCGGGTATTGGAAAATCCACCCTGCTATTGCAGGCGGCGGCTCTGGCGGAAACAAAAGGCCGCGTACTTTACATTTCAGGCGAAGAATCCGCCGGGCAGGTTAAAATGCGCGCCGAACGGCTTGGCATAAATGGAGACAGGATAGAAATTTTCTGCTCAGGGAACCTGGACGACATCCTGGCCATTCTGGAAGCTGTAAAACCGGTGCTGGTAATGGCGGATTCCGCCCAGACCCTATTCAGTGCCGAATTGGGCATTACCGCCGGCACTTTGAACCAGATGAAGCACTGCTCCTGGGAATTAATCTCCTGGGCCAAGGAGCATGATGCTGCCCTGTTCCTTACAGCCCACGTTACCAAGGACGGCATTATTTCAGGGCCAAAATCCCTGGAACACATGGTAGACACAGTGCTTTACTTTGAAGATTCGACGGCCAACGACGGCGACACCCGCTTTCTTAGGGCAGCGAAAAACCGCTTTGGCTCAGTAGACGAGATCGGAATCTTCACTATGGGCGCAAAGGGGCTTCAGGCGGTGGAAGACCCCTCCCTGCTTTTTTTGGTGCGCCGGGACGGGGAATTGCCTCCGGGAATAGCCACGGCGGCTGTCCTCGAAGGCTCAAGAACCCTTTTAATAGAAATTCAGGCCCTGACCGTCCCCGCTAAAGGCACAATAAGCAGGGTTTTTTCCGGTCACATAGACAGCGCCAGGGTTTCCAGGGTGGCAGCCGTGCTGGAAAAGCACCTGGGCTTAAGGCTCTCCGATCAGGACCTGTATGTAAACGTGGCAGGCGGCATCCGCATTAACGAAGTGGGCGTGGAGCTTGCCCTGGCCTGTGTCTTATATTCGGCAAGGACAGGCATTCCGCTCCCCGCGAAAACCGCTATAGCCGGGGAACTCTCCCTGGCTGGGGAAGTCAGACCCGTGCGTCGCCTGAGCGCCAGGGGCAGAACCGCCCGGAACCTTGGTTTCACCGCTTTCATCGGCCCGCCGATCCACAATGAAGAGTCTTGCGAAGATAATTCGATATTCGAGGACTTTTCCTCATTTCAAAATATTAAAGATGTAATAAAAAATTTATTTTCGATTAAGTGAATTTAAAGCGCAAAACACTCCACTGAGTCGCCGTGGGCGCCAACCAGTTCCTGGGTAACAGGGTTAACCATGAGATCCATATCTTCAAGGGGAATTGCGCCCAGAAGGACAAATTTTGCGCCAGGAATGACCACGGCTTTAAGTGCTGAACCCCGATCCTTCCAGCAAATTTCTACCGGCTCCGTTTCTTCACAGGTCACCCGTTGGCCATTGGCAACCAAGGCAGACCTTATTCTCATTACCTTAAGCCCCAGTTTTTGCTGCAATTCTTCATTGATAACCAGCGACATCGCTCCTGTATCTACCACTGCCTGAACGGTTACAGAACGCACATCCCCTTCTTTGATTAGCCCTTCCCTGGCATTCCCCGCATCGCGTGAATTTTTTATGGTAATTTCCGCATATGTAGTTCCCATTTCTATACTCCTTCCCCTAAAAAAATAAAACTCTCCTCCGAATCGCCATGGACGCCAACCACTTCCTGAGTAACTGGGTTGACCATAAGATCCATTGATTCAAGTGGTATCGCGCCCAGAAGGACTGTTTTCGCGCCGGGAATGACCAGGGCGGGAAGCGATGAGCGTCGGTTTTTCCAGAATATATTTACAGGATCTGTCTCCTCGCAAGATACCCGCTGCCCTTTGGCGATCTGGGCAAATCGCTTATTCACTGTTGGCACTCCCAGTTTCTTCTGTAGCTCTTCGTTAATAACCAGCGACATCGCTCCTGTATCTGCCACCGCCTGAACGGTTACCGAACGCACCTCCCGTTCTTCAATTAATCCTTCTCGGGCTCTCGTCTCATCAAAAGCATTTTTTAAGGTGATTTCCGCAAATGTAGCTCCCATTTCAAAACTCCTTCCTTGTTAAGTTTAGCAGCTTTTCCACAAACTGGAAAGCTGCAGCTATATACTGCACCGGGATGGAAATTACTTCGGTTTTTGTTTAAAAATCTTTATTTATGCGGCTAAAACGAGCGTTTATGTCGTCCTGAATGTTTTGCTGTAGGTTGCGGAGCAGAACAGAGATAAGGGCGGTTTCATCGTGCAGGGCAGCCTCGTTCGCCGGGGCTAGCAATTGGAAAGCTGAAACCCCCAGCGCCTGGGCTAACTTTTCCAGCATGGCATCGCTCACCCAGGTACGGCGGCCTTCTATTCCTTTAACAGTCTGTACAGAAACATCCGCAAGTTCCGCTAGTTTTTCCTGTGAAATACCCAAAGTTTCTCTTTTATTTTTGATATTTGTGGATAATAACTCTCAGCATGAACGGATTGGCGCGTTATCAGTTTGCTGCGACAGTCGCGGACATGACCAAGCCTTGCGCGAATCTGCTTTCTGTTATCGGCGGGTCTGTACCGGCTATCAAAAGCGGCGATGATTACCGGCTTGAGGCGCTTAATATTATAAAAGCGATTCCGGTTGGGCTCATAGTACGGAACGATATGTCGGGGAGAATTCAGGGCGCTTTTGCCAGGGCGCTCTCCGACCTGGGTTTTAACAGCGGCGGCACCAATTCGCGGTACATGCTTGAGGTGGTTATTACCACTACGCCTGTTGAAATCGCCAGCAATCCGAATAAATTTACGCGTATTGAACTTAAGGCGGATTTAAAAGATACAAAAGCAGGAACAGTATTGCTGCCTTTCGATTTCAATAGCCGGGAGGGGCACTCAACACAGGAAGAAGCCAACAATCGCGCTTATATTGCCGCAGAACGAAAAATAAACGAAGAATATTCAAAACTTTTGAGCAATTACCTTTCCTAGTTGCTGCCCAAAAGACAATAATGACAAACTGTGAGATTTTGATCAGAACAAATCGGCATGGCTTCCTGTACGGTAAAAAACTACCTTGCGGTTTACTTCATCTATGCGGTATATGAGAACCCAGTTCGGCTCAATATGACATTCCCGCCATCCTTTATATTCCCCGTGTAAAGGGTGGTCTTCGTGTTTTGGTATCAGAGGTTGCTCGTTAATAAGGAAGGCCATTAATTCATTGAGCTTATCAATATCCTTATTTCGCTTTAGCATCAGCTTTTGATCTCTTTTGAATGAACCGTGAAAACTTGGGTTAAGCATCAGCTATTCATCCAAATCTTTCAGCATATCTTCAAGAGAATTGTACCATTTTGTTGGAATTTTCCCCGAAATCATGTCCTCGACTTCCTGCATACCCTTCATTGTCTCCTCGTTAAAGCGCAACTCACCAGTCTTAGGGTCGCGGTGTTTGGCGCAGATGGGACATTCTTCTCCCTTTTCAAACCAGGAAGTATCTGCGTTTTCCTCCTCTTTCTGCTTTATGAATTCCACAAAGTCAAGAACTTCCGCAACACGATTGGCGGGCAAGGTTTTTATCTCTTTAATAAGCAGTTCAGCATCGGACATCTTAGGCCTCCTGTCGAATTAATTATAAATGTCTTCATATTTTTTGTCGAGCTAACTAGACGCTGAAGCCTCAGGCCATTACAGTCAAGCTATGAACAAGTACCTTATCGAGGGCGGATACCCAATAAGCGGGACTATAAAGGCCAGCGGCAATAAAAACGCCGCCCTGCCCTGCATTGCCGCCGCTCTCTTAACTGATGAACCTGTTGTACTGCGAAATATTCCAGATATTGAAGACGTTCAGGTAATGCTTGCAGTGTACCGTTCCCTCGGCGGCAAAGCTGAATCCCTTGGGCAGAATGCCTGGCGGCTAAGCACAGGGAATATTAATTCCTCGGAAATTCCGGCGGAGTATGCCGTAAAGATAAGGGCATCCATACTTTTCGCCGGCCCCCTCCTGGCGAGAACAGGCAGGGTAGTGCTGCCTCCTCCTGGCGGGGATGTAATCGGCCGCCGCCGCCTGGACACCCACTTCCTCGCCCTCACCGAGCTTGGGGCGCAAGTGGAGGTGAAGGACACTTTTGTATTCAGCAGTTCCGGCCTAAAAGGTGCGGATATTTTCCTGGACGAAACGTCGGTAACAGCTACGGAAAACGCTGTTATGGCGGCGGTACTGGCGAATGGCGAAACAATCCTGACCAACGCCGCAAGCGAGCCACATGTGCAGGATCTCTGCCGTATGCTCTGCGCCATGGGAGCCCATATTGAGGGAATAGGCTCAAATATCCTCACAATAAGGGGAGCGGAAAAACTTCGCGGCTGCGAGTTTACGATAGGGGCAGACTTTATGGAAGTAGGCTCCTTTATCGGCCTTGCGGCCGCCACAGGCGGGGAACTTTTTATTGATGGCACGAGGCCTTCCGATCTCAGACCGGCAAAAACGGCATTCGGTAAATTGGGGATAGTGTGGGAACACGAAGGCAATACCCTTCATGTGCCTTCCGGGCAGACCCTCGAAGTGAATTGCGACCTCGGGGGGATGATCCCAAAAATAGACGACGCCCCATGGCCCGGGTTTCCGCCCGACTTGACCAGCATCGTTACCGTTGTCGCGACGCAAGTTAAGGGGACAGTTTTGATTCACGAAAAGATGTTTGAATCGCGAATGTTTTTTGTGGACAAATTAATCGGCATGGGCGCCCGTATCGTACTATGCGATCCCCACCGCGCTGTGGTGTCAGGCCCCACCCGCCTGACAGGCTCCGAGCTCCAAAGCCCGGACGTACGCGCCGGAATGGCTATGGTGATAGCCGCAATGGCCGCCGAAGGCAAAAGCAAGATCGACAACGTATACCAAATAGAGCGTGGTTATGAAAACATCGTGGCAAGGCTCTCGTCGCTTGGCGGTAAAATAAGCGCGACCCCTTGAACTCTGGCTAATGTTACCGGTAAATATCCGCCGCGACTTTTTCCATGCTTGTCCCGTAATAAAGATAGCCATAGACAGAAGCGGCGGACAAAACCTGGCGCCCGTAATCCCTGGTTTCGCTTATTTCTATGCTTTCCAGAAAAAGATCGTAGGGAAGAGCGCCGCCTGCCTGCTGCCTGTCTGCGGCCAGCCAGCGCCGTACCCTGCCCATGCCCCCGTTATATGCCAAAAGGGCCAGCATGGGGTTTCCCATTTGCCCGATAAGGTAACGAAGGTAATATGAGCCGATGTGGATGCTTGTCTCCGGGTCTTTCAGGTTCATCGCCGGATTGCGGTAGTCCGGCCCGCCGCTCCTGGCTATCCGGTCGGCCATATCTTCGGCAGTGGGAGCCATGAGCTGGACAAGGCCAACAGCGCCGGAACGGGAAACGGCGTCGCTTGCAAAGTAACTTTCCGTGCGGATAAGGCCGTAGAGCGTTTCCGCGCTCAGTTCCGCTTCGCTTGCGTATTTTTCTATCAGTTCTTTAAAAGGCTGGGGATGAAACAGAAAAAGGTCCTGCCGGGCCAATTCAAAATTTTTCCGGCTTGTATACCTGGAAACAAAATCAAGCGTATCCTTCCAGCGGCCTGAAGCGGCGAGAGCCTCGGCAACCTTTCTGAGTTCGGGAGGGGAAAGATCATTCTCAACCGCCTGTATGTACGGAAGCGCGAACGAAGAGGCGCCAAATTCAAAAAAGCCCAAAAGGAATTCCAGCTCAGAACCAGGCTCCGAATCTTCCTGCGTTTCCTCGGAAGATTTGCCTTCATCAAAAGCAAGAGAAACTCCCAGGGCGGAAGCCGCCATAGACCGGTAGTAAATGGAATCCTTGCCCTTCTCAAAGGCAATTCTGAAAAAACTCTCCGCAGTACGCTCTGTTTTGACATACCCTTCCTGTACTGCCCTGCCCAGTATCCAGGCGTATTGGGCAAGGGACTTGCCCGAGCCAATCCTTTCAAGCCCGGAGAATAATTCCAGTACATTGCCCCACTGCCGCCTGCCGACAAAATAACAGGACAGGCGATCCAAAATATCTGAAAAATAATTTACATCGTTCCATTGGCTCATGGTTGCCAAAGCCTGCCGCATTGCGGCTGCGGGGCTTCCGTCCAGGGCATTCATCAGTATGTACCAATGGCAGGCATCGGACTGCAATTCGTCAGGCGCGAATTCCAGTGCCCGTTTAAAATATTCCGACGATTCGGCGTACTGTGTCCTTGCCCGCTCAATTCTTCCCGCGTAGAAATTTACAAAAAACTTTCGCCCTTTAATGGTTTCGCCGTCCAGAGTACCAAGATAAATTCCCGGCTCTTTGTACTCGTCATTGGTATTTTGCCCGTCAAGAAGCGCCGCCCAGTTTTTGAAGAGCTTTGCCCCTTCCTCCCTCAATGAAGGGGTATACTGGTAAGCCCTGCCCAAATCCGCCAATAAATCCGGGCAGCGAAAAAAAAGGCTCCCGCCGTCGGACAGGGCAGGGCGCAGATTTATCAACGCAACCCCATAATTTCCCTGTATGGGCCTTGTTGAAAGGATAGCCCGCTCTTCGCTTTCCAAAAGCCCTGATAAAGAAAAGGCCTCCTTATTGGCCCAGCTGCGGACATTATCCGAAAGATTTCCGAAAAGGAATGAAGTTATCTCAATTTTCTTTTCCTTGTCTGTGGAAGAAGCTCCGGAAAGAGCGCGTATCGACGCAAAAAGCGAAAGGGCCCGGCTCCATTCGGCCAGTTTTGCCGAAGCAGGCTGTGTCGAATCGATTTTTGCCGCTTCATCGTAACGGCCAAGCCTGTAAAGGCAGGCGGCAAGAAGCGCGGGGATTTCAGCGCTTTCTTTAAGTTTTGGTGAATCCAAAAAAGAGCGGATATTCTGAGCCTCTTTCTCGTTTTCACTTTCAAGAATCAACGGTATTAACTTCAATGCCGCCTCACGCCTTGCGGGAAGCGAAGGGCTTTCCAGAGCGGCGCAAAAAAGAAGCTTTTCAAGGCTATTGGAAGCGCTATTTGCCCCGGCGTTTTGCTCCCTTTCGCCGCCGATTAACAGCCCGGCGTAGAAAGGAGCAGCGTTGTGAATAACGCTCAACTGTTTAAGCCGTGACTCGGCCTCGGAGAAATTATCCGGCAATTGCGTTTGGCGGATAAAGCCTGTATCCCCTTTTTTTAATAAAACCGCCGCATCATCCCGGGAAATACCCAGGACCTTACTTGTCCCGATACATGAAAGGAGGAAAAATTCAGGAAGAAAGAACAAAAAGAAGCTTCGTATAAAGCGGTGCAAAAAAATACGGCTAAAACTGTTAATTTTTAGGCGGAACAATGATAGTAGTTCCCGAAATTATGAGATCCGGGTTGCGTATGTTATTGAATCGGGCAATACGGGGATAAAGCCATGGATTGCGGTAAAAAGCGTCAGCAACGGCCCAGAGAGTATCACCGTAGCGCAATTTGTAAGGAACACCCTCCTTGGGTATTACAGCGGGAACGTTATAGGAAGCTACCGGGGCGGGGGGTCGTTGCCGGTTAGCCGTAGCGGTAGCAGCCGGCGCCTGGGCAGGGGATTGAATTACAGGCGGCGGGGCGCTCTGGGCTGCCGGGGCTGGTTGAGTCGGCTGCGTAGCCTCTGGTTGGGGCGCGGATTGCGTTGCCGGGGTTGAAGGCTCAACAGGCTTCGCCGTTTCCGGTTGAGGGACAGATTGCGTCGTAGGGGTAGTTTCCGCCGGCTGGCTTTGAGATATAGGTGCTTTCGGCTTTATATTTATTAAAGAAGCTATAGGGTTGTACCCCCGAAAAAAAAAGAGCCAGATTAAAAGCCCGGCAGCTATGAGCACAAGGGTAGCTAAAGCCACTAACAGCCATGGAAACTTTTTTTTCTTTTTTTCATCATGAGATTCATCTGTATCTTCATAAGGCTCTTTAGACACATTCCTGTTACTATCAAATTCAAAATCGGGAATGTCCGCGCCCAGGTTCTCTTCCATGGACTTGAGGGAGACATTAAGGGTCTGCCGCCCTCCGGAGGTGTCAAGATCTACCGCGTCCGCGGAAATGTTCCCATTTGAAGCGGAGGAGATAACAAGCTCAATCGAAGGCTCACCCTTTGACCGCGACTTTATATCCTCCAAAACCAGGCTGCCAATATAAAAGGCATCGGCCATGGTACCAGTGGAACTTCTGTAAAGATCAATTTGCACGCTTTGCTGGTTGTCATGGACGGTAGTTAAGACCAACCGTTTTTTTACCTGGGAATTTTCCTCAACGATTGAGTAAAACTCGCCGTTTGCGATTTTAATGCCTATAGTCGAAGCCACCGGTTTTGCTCCTTGAAAACAGGGGTCATACCCGACGGATGCTTCCGCCGGTAAAAAGGGAAAATCCCACTTCTATTTTCGGAAAGAAAACCCCTAATCCGTACATTTTTTTTACTTTTTTATTCTAAACTCCCCCGATTGCTTTGTCAATAATAGAATGGAATTGAATCAAATTGAATAAAATCGTAATATAACCGATAATTATCATATGGATTTCCTGATTCCTGTTTTAATGGCGATAGTAGGAATTGCTCTCATCGTATTCTTATTTATAACATTCCTCCACCGATCAAAGGGGGGTGGCCCAAGAACAACTAAAGGCCGGGATGCGATATTAAGAAGCACAAAAAAACGGCTGGACCAAAACCCGCGTGACCCCCAGGCTCTATCGGAGCTGGGAGACCTGTATTACAGGGAAGAAACCTGGGATCAGGCGTATAAAACCTATCAAACACTGGCTGATCTTGGCAACCAGGCGCCAAGTGAATTTGAGGCCAACCTGCGCTGGGGCTTGTCGGCAATGAAGCTGGGACTTATCGACGATGCCTTCAAGGGCCTTTATGTGGCCAAAAGCATGAATCCCAATAGTTTTGAAGCATCCTACAATCTTGGGGTTTTGGAGTTTCAAAAGAAAAACTACGAAAAAGCAATCCAGCTTCTTAATCAGGCGAGAATCCAGGATCCGGACAATGCCGCCTGTCTTAGAACACTGGGGCACTCTTATTTCAGGATCAAGAAGAACAAGGAGGCCATGACCTACATCCGCAAGGCCATTGATCTTGCGCCTGACGACAAGGAATCCCTGTTTACCCTGGCGGAATGTTACTACGAGGCAAACCAAACAGAGCAGGCTTTGCGCGTTTTCACCCACTTGCGGGGCGATCCGGCAATGGGAGCAAGCGCCTGCCTTACATGCGGTATTATTAACAGTGAGGTACGCCAAATTGATAAAGCCATTCAGGATTTTGAGCTCGGCCTTCGCCATGAAAATATCAAACCCGATGTAAAGGTCGAGCTTCGCTACAGGCTGGCCCAATGCTACATAAAAAACAGCGATATTGCCAAGGCTCTTCCCTTGCTAAGAAGCATCATGGCGGAAAACCCGACTTATAAAGATACCGCCGCGTTAATCGGAAAATACCAGGAGCTTAACGCCAATAAAAACCTCCAAATCTTCCTCATGGCCCCTTCCGGGGATTTTGTAGCCCTCTGCAGAAAAATCGTTATAGGCTACTTTCCCAAGGCAAAAATAAAGATCGCCAATATTTCGGTAAATAAAAATGAATGGGCCGATATACTCGCGGAAGTCGATACACCAAAATGGTCAGATGTCATCATGTTCCGGTTTATACGCACCCAGGGTTCCATAGGGGAGCTCATTGTCAGGGACTTTCATTCACACCTGAAAGAGGTAAAGGCCGGTAAAGGCATCTGCGTTACTGTCGGGGTCTTTTCCGAAGAAGCCCGCCGCTACACCGAAGCAAGGCTCATAGACTTGATCGAAAAAGACAAACTGTCAGCCATACTCAACACTGTAGACAGCAAGGTTGATAACGCTCAGAAAGCTCCC
>Ga0268262_10004220_pt1 | contig 14968 bp, 13 predicted proteins | sample TergutNc150P3_FD_190354 | JGI IMG/M metagenome (GOLD analysis project Ga0268262, IMG submission 190354) | Nasutitermes corniger P3 segment gut microbial community from laboratory colony in Florida, USA - Nc150 P3 (SPAdes) (version 2) | ecosystem: Host-associated > Arthropoda: Insects >... | reverse complement strand
GTGGCGAACTTGCTGGCAATTCCAGTTCGAGCCAAGACGGGCAGGGCAACAGTAGCGGCAGTGCAGCACAGGAATATGATTATTGCGTTTTTGCTGCGGAAAAAAACTGTTTGCTTGGTCCTCTGACCATTTGCCCTCCTGGTGGAGAATTGAGCAATGCTTGCCCTTACAATAGCTCAAGTTCCGTGCCAAATAGTTCCTCTAGCTTTGCGAGCAGTGGTTCCTCCGATCCTGCGAGCAGCGGTTCAAGTGGTGGCTTGTCTTCTTCTGGCATTACCCTGAGCAGCAGTTCTGGGCTGAAAGAGTGCGAAGCTACATTCAATCCTGCCAATAAATTCTGTTATGACGGCATTGTTTATGATAAATGCGATGGTATGGAGTACATTCCTGCAAGCCAAATCTGTACGAATGGCGTGGCTACTCCAGCCAAATGCAATGGTGTAAGCTACAATCCGCTAATCCAGAGATGCGTTGCGAGTACGGGCGTTATAGAGAACAAGTGCGGGACAGGGTATTACAACCCTGCAACTAGTGGTTGTTGTGTTAATACGAGTTACCCTTTATCCACACAGAGATGCGGTTCAGGTAACGTGATAGAGACTAAGTGTGGCAACGATGGTTGGTATAACGCTACAACGCAATTCTGCTATACAGATAATGTGGTCTATGATAAATGTGGCGGAAAGAATTACAATCCCACAAGTGAAAGATGCGGCTCAGGTAACGTGATAGAGACTATGTGCGGCAGCGATGGTTGGTACAACGCTAACGCTAAAACGCAATTCTGTTACAACAATAGCAAGGTAGGCAATTTTTGTGGAACAAGAACGGAAACTTTTGACCCTGATTTGTATGAATGCAGAACAGGCAATAAGATATATTTAAAAACTCTCGTATCTTATTCAAGCGAAAATTACGAGGCTGTTTTGATAGGCACTCAGACATGGATGGCGAGGAATTTGAACTACAATCCCGGCGGCACAGGTTCTGAGTGCTATAACTGTCCAACGTACGGTCGTCTTTACAATTGGTCAACTGCGATGGGCATTTCTAGCAGCTACAACACCAGTTATTACAGTACGTCTGGGAATATCCGTGGTGCGTGTCCAAGCGGGTGGCATATCCCAAGCAGTGCTGAGTGGAATACATTGACGGCAAGCGGTTCAGCTGGAGCCAAATTGAAAGCAAAAGAAGGTTGGAATAGTTGCGGTTCTGGCAAGAGTTATTCGTGCGAAGACACGTATGGCTTTGCGGCTCTACCGGGCGGAGACGGCAATTCAGATGACAATTACGCTAGTGTCGGCAACAGTGGCTATTGGTGGAGTACAGAGAATAATGCCAGTGAAGCCTACAATATGGATATGGGAAACAACCGCGAAAGTGTTTACTCGTATAGCATCAAAAAGATTTACTTGCGTAGTGTTCGTTGCCTGAAAGACTGAAAAGCGTTGTGTCTTGTTCACCTCCGCTATAAGCTCGTTGTAGCCGTTCAAAACTGGGCTTTTATTTGCTATCTCCGCATTGCGACCCTTGTTGATGTTGTAAACGTTTGCCACAAGCTCAAGATTGCCCTTGCCTTTCGTTTTAAAAGAATCTGAAAGCCTAAGCTCCTTGAAATCGGGAAACTCATCCCTGCCGTTGTACAATACTGAAAATTCTAAAAATTCTGGTTCAGACAATTTGCAACACGGAATGCAATCCTGCCAATCCTCTAATCGGGCGAATCGGGGTTCAGACAACTTTTAAGAACCTATAGTTTCTATGTACACCCTTTTTTTAGCAGTTTGCACCATAGAAATAAGATAGAAAACAAGCTAAGAAAAAACTTGTATTTAGTAGAAGAAATGACCGAAAAGCTCAAATATGAATATCTTACTTAGCCTAGTTCCATACTCTGCCAAATTTGTAAATTTACCCACAACAAATGCAAGACATTCGCAACATAGCCATTCTCGCTCATATAGATGCGGGCAAAACAACGCTTTCGGAGCGGATTTTGTGGACTGCCGGAAAAATTTTGCGCCCCGGAAATGTGGAAGATGGGCTTGCAACTATGGATTATTTGCCAGAGGAAAAAGCAAAGGGAATAACAATAGAAGCTGGCATTTCGCATTTTGAGTGGAGGGATATTTGGTGGAATTTGATAGATGCACCCGGGCATATAGATTTTGGAATGGAGGCAGATACCGCTTTGCAAGCTGCGGATGGGGCGGTTTTGGTGGTTTCTGCGCTTGATGGGATTCAGCCTCAAACTTTTGCGGCTTGGGAAAAATTGAAACTCTTGAACAAACCCTGCATTATATTTTTCAACAAAACAGATTTGCCGGAGTCGCGCTTGGAAGAGAGTTTTTTGGAAATAGAAGAGCAGTTTGGCATTAAACCCTTGCTTATGAATTTGCCTGTGAAAAATGAAGGCGTTTGGGATGTTTTGAGCGGATGTTTTTTGAAGCATAATGCAGATGGCAAAGAGGATATTTTTGATTTTACGGAAGAAAAAAAGGAAATGGAAAATTACCGGAGGGAAGCCTGTGAAGCGGCATCCCTTGCAGATGATAAAGTTTTAGAAAAAATGCTTGCCAAGCAACAGGTGGAAAATTCCGACTTGCTTGCTGGTTTACAAAAATTATTCCTTCAAAAAAAACATATCTTGTGCTACGCGGGTTCTGCAAAAAAAAATATAGGGATTCGCTCGCTTTTGAATGGGATTTCTTTTTTCATAAAACCGCAAGCGATAAAAAGCAAGGAACTAGGGCAAGTTATACGTTATCGCTTTTTTAGCGGCATAGGCGAAGTTGCCATTTTCAAGAGTTTTAAAAAATTGCCAAAGAGCAAATTCCCAAGCGGGTTGAAATTTTACCGCATCCACGCTCAAAATCTCAGCGAAGTTCAGGAAATTTTTTGCGGAGATATTTATGCGGTAAAGGGAATGGAGCACAAAAAAACAGGGGACTATTCGCCTCTTTTGCAAATGCGAATTGAATGTTTAAAAGCGAGCGACTGGGAAGCGGCAAATGCGGCTTTAAAGAGCATAGAGCGTACAGACAATTCGGTAAAAGTTTCGGATAACAGCGATGGTTCTTGGACCTTGCACGCTATGGGCGCGGTGCAATTTGATTTTATTTTGTCTAGGCTTAAAAGAGAGTTTCGCTGCGAGGTTAGGGCAGGGGAGCCTAGCGTTGAGTTTAGGGAAATGCTTTCTAAAAAATTAGAAGCTCTTGAAAATTTTTGCCAAATTGGAGACACAAGCGTAAAAGTTTCTCTTTCTGCTGAACCTAATAGCGAGGGCTTTGCCGTTGAAGGCCCTGAAGAACTTTGGAAAGATGAAATAACTTCTGCCCTTGATGAATTTTGCCAATCTGGGGTTTTGGGCAAAGGCTCTTTATGGAATGTTAAATTTGTTTTGCATAAATTTGAGGTTCAGGGCAGTTCGCAAGCTGTGGTAAAAAAAGCCTGCCTTGATGCTGCAAAAATGCTGGTGGAGCCGAGTTCCGTGCAAATTTACGAACCCTGGGTAAATTTAACCGTTCAATGCCCAAGCCTCTTTGCAGGCACGGTTGCAAGCGATTTGCTCTCCCGTGGCTCAAAGATAATAAACAGCGATGGAGACGGCAAAAAAGCCCGCTTTTATGCAGAAGCCCCTCTCAGCAAACTTGCCCGCTACACAACCGAACTCCTCTCCATAACCAAAGGAGGGGGGAATTTTTTTCTAAGTTACCTTGGACATAGGGAGTGAACCTAGCATGGGATAGCCTATTAGCGGTTAATAAATTCCGTTCCCCTGCTTGTATGCCATATCCCAACTATGTAAATGCAGTCTTCTTGTTCTATGTAGTAGATGTAATAGGGGAACTTTCCTAAAAGCATTTTTCGCATATCATTAAAATACTTTGTTCCTATTCTCGGTTGTTTTTCTAGCAACTTTAAGATTTGTTTGAAATGGCTGTACATTATTCTAGCTTGCTTTAATGAATTTTTGGCTATGTAGGCTAATGCCTCGTTTAGCATTTCCTCGCATTCCAATGAAGTAATAGCGGGTTTGATTTTTATTTCATCATCATTTAAGGTAGTAACCATTTTCAAATTTTTCCATTACTCGCTTGTCTAATTCTTCCATAGTTAGGGTTTCCCCTCTTTTAAATTGCTCTATACTTTTATTCAAACGGCGGTTTAATTCTATCTGGTCTAATAGAGCTTCTTTCCAGACTTCAAGCCCTAGACCTGCCATAGCGTTTGCTATTTCCGTTTCGCTTGCCATTACTGCTGTTTCTGTTGCCATATTGTACCTCTTTTTGGAAATATAGCAAATTTTTGAACGCTTTGTGTTTGGATTTTTGTATATTCATAGAGGATAAACTAGGAGTTTTTATGAAAAAATCAATTTTACTTTCCCTTTTCGCTTGCATTTCGCTTTTTGCCGCGCAACAAGACCCTGTTGCTTTGTTAAAACAGAACGATGTGGAATTGCAAAAAGAGCTTAAAAAAAAGAGCCACACACCCAAAGAAATAGATAGAATCAAATTCTTGAGCAGTGGGCTTTTTGATTTTGCCAAAATGTCTGAGCGCAGCTTGCCCAAAAAAACCTTAGACACCGTTTCTGCTCCGTTAAAAGCGGAATTTGCCAAGGAATTTCAGCGAATGGTGGAGAACTCAAGCGTGAATAAATTCAAAAACACAACATTTACCTCGCCAGATTCCACAGTTTATGATGCGCCCAAATACAAAAAAGATGGCGCAGAAGTTGAAGTTTCCATACATTCCTGGAGCAAGGGCAAAGATATGCTTATGGTTTATAAAATGGAAAAGGCAGGGGAGTCTTGGCGTGTTTGGGATTTGGTTATAGACGACCTTTCCACCACCCGCAACTATCAAGACCAATTCAAAAGCATTTTGGAAACAAAGAATTTTAAGGAATTGATTAAGACCGTGAAAGATAAAGCAGATGAATATGCAAAATGAAATTTCGCATAGCTTTTGCTTTTTCCAAAACGGAGCGCAAGTTTAGGCTTCGTTTTTGGAAGTGGGATATATGGAGGCTTGATTCGGCTCAAGAAGACGAAGAAGTTAAAAATGATTTGAGCAAGGCGGGCTTTGCATCTTTTGATGGCTTAGGAGAAGAAACATCCGATAGTGGCAAACTTTTGTTTCAAGCGCTTTTTGAGCCTGGGGTTGAAAGCCGAGTTTGGAAAGCCAGCAAGAGATTCACCAGCAGGGCAATAAAAATATTTTCTGTGAGTTTTGAAAATCTTGAGATTAAAGGCTCTTTGGGCGACCCTTTTTACGATTCAATAGCGGTGGGAATGTCTAATGGCTGTTATTTTCCCGATTGGGAAAATGAAAATGCGGATTGGAGCACAAAAGGCGAAATTATTTTAAATGCGAAATTTTTTCGTTCTATTTATTTTGCACTTAGCGTTATTTACGAAACCATAGTTTTTCTTCTTCTTTTGCGGCGTGGCACAAAACTTGCAAAAAAGCACCCAAACGGCGAGAATTTGGGCACAATTCGCAAATGGATTTTCTTAAAGGCAAGAGAAGCCCTATGAAGCCAGTTTTTGTGAATGCCCATTGCCACTTGGAGCTTACAAATTTGGCAGGCAAAATGCCAAAAAACAAACCTTTCTTTGAATGGCTCTCAGTTCTCCGCAAAGAGGTGGAAAGTTGGACAAAAGAGGATTACCAAGCGAGTTATCTCAAAGGATTGGAGCTTTCACAGAAGGCAGGTACAAATATTATTTATGATGTTGGGAATCAGTTAGCCGAACCACTAGCCACTAGCCACTCCCCACTAGCCACAATATCTGTGCACGAAATAATAAAACAGCCTCTTCCAGAACCTTGCACTCCGCATTCTATTTATGCAACTCCGCCTGAGCTTGTTAAGCAGGCTATAAAATCTTGTGTTAAAGCGGGGGTTCCTTGGAGCATTCATTTGGCGGAGTTTGATGAGAGTGATAGATTTTGCGATTTTTTGGATATTTTTAAGGGGGAGCAGGAATTTGTTAGGAATGGGTTTATCGTTCATGGGAATTTTTTAAAGGAGAGCGATTTGGCGTTTATGGCAAAAAACCATATTGCACTTGTGCATTGTCCTGAGAGCCACGAGTGGTTTGGGCATAAAGACCCCGATTTTGAGATGTGGAAAAAGAGCGGGGTAGATATTTGCATTGCAACAGACAGCCTTGCTTCTGCTAGTTCTTTGGATTTGATGGAGCAGGTGAGAACGCTTTTTAGACGGTATCCAAAGGCTTTTACGCAAGAGGAGGCTATGGCGGCAATTACAACTGTGCCGGAAAAGTTGCTAATGAGTCAATAAAAACCTCAAAACTGCAATATCCCCCGCCCGTACCCCTGCAACTTTGGCGGCAGCACCCAAAGTCAAAGGCTTTGCCGTGCTTAGTTTTTGTCTTGACTCAATGCTCAAAGCACTTATTTTTGAATAGTCAATATCACTTGGAATTTTTAGGTTTGCCATTTTTTGCAAATTTGCTATTTCCTCTTTTGCCCTTGCAAAAAAGCCGCTGTAAAGTTCTTCCGAAAGCAAATGCCATTTCTCTTTTCTCGTTAAGGGAATGTGCGGGGCTGCTATTTCAAAAAATGTTTCCGCTTTCACGCCCGGTCTTTTCAGCACCGAAAGCCACCTTGTCTTTTCCGCTACTTGTGCTTGACCGCTTTCTGCCAAAATGGGTGCGATTTGCTCTGGCTCTCCCGAATTTTCGCTCAAAAATTTCCTGGCATTCTCTACTCTGCTCCTTTCTTCCTCGTAATTTTTCCATTCTCCCTCGCTCAACATTCCAGCCTTGTGCGCTTTTTCGCAAAGCCTTTGCTCTGAATTATCCGCTCTTAAAAATAAACGATATTCCGCTCGGCTTGTGAACATTCGGTAGGGTTCGTTCCATTCCATTCCTGTGATGTCGTCTATCAAAACGCCAATGTAGCTCTCTGCCCTTGAAAGTATAAAGGGTTCTTTGCCCTTTATTTTCAAAGCGGCGTTTATGCCTGCGATTATGCCCTGTGCCGCCGCTTCTTCGTAGCCGCTTGTTCCGCACACCTGCCCTGCAAAATAAAGACCGGAGTGCTGCTTGCTTTCAAGGGTTTGGTGGAGTTCCGTGGCGTGAATTGCATCGTATTCAACGGCATAGCCAATTTGCAAAACACGTGCATTTTTTAGCCCAGGTATTGTGTGCATCGCTTGTATTTGTGCTTCTTCGGGCAGGCTTGAGCTGAAGCCGTTTATGTAAATTCTGTTTGCCTCTTTTGTTTCGGGTTCTAAAAATAATTGGTGGCTTTCTTTGTCTTCAAAACGTTTTATTTTGTCTTCTATGCTTGGGCAGTAGCGAGGACCAAGCCCTTGGATTCTGCCTGTGAAAAGAGGGCTTTTTTCAAAAGCTGCTTCTAAAATTTTGTGAGTTTCTTTGGTGGTTCTGGTTAGGTAGCACTTTGCGGAATTGCATAAATTTTTTGCATCTGTTTTGCTGCTGAACGCCCAAGGATTTGCATCGCCTATTTGGATTTCGCACTCGGAAAAATCAACGCTTGCGGCATCTATGCGGCTTGGGGTTCCGGTTTTTAGCCTGCGTGTTTTTATGCCCAATTTGCCAAGCGATTCGGGGAGTAAATCCGAACTCGGTTCATTCACTCTACCTCCGGTGCTAACTTTATCCAAGCCTGTGAACATTTTTGATTTGAAAAAAGTTCCGCTTGCGATTATAACACTTTTGCATTGTATTTGCTCATCGCTTTGCAAACCGATTTTCCAACCATTTTCATTTTTTTCGAGCAAAACCGCTTCGCCCTCTATTATTTCCAAGCCTTCTAAACCTTCCAAAGTTTTTCGTGCAATTTCGCTATACAAATTCATATCGCATTGGGCACGGTTTCCCCAAACGGCAGGTCCTTTGCTGGAATTCAATGTTCTAAACATTATTCCCGCCTTGTCTGCCAAAACCCCCATTAAACCGCCCATAGCATCAATATCACGTACCATTTGCCCCTTGCCAACCCCACCTATAGCCGGATTGCAACTCATGCGCCCAATGCTTTTTTTGTCAAAAACGAGCATAGCAGTTTTCACGCCAATTTTCCAAGCCGCATTTGCCGCTTCAATCCCAGCGTGACCGCCGCCTATCACAACTACATCAAAGTTCACAGAGGAAAGGTAGTAAAAATTTCTACATTGAGCGAATGCGGATAAAAATCGCTGCCTTTCTAGCTTATGCCATCAGTTTTGCCAATTTGTACGCTGTCCCCGTCAAAGGCGTGGTGGTAGAAGAATCTGCCGATAACATTATTCCTTATGCAAATATTTCGTACATTTCTGGAAAAACTCTGGGGCAAAGCGATGATAGAGGTAGGTTTGAATTTGAGATGGATAGCAGAAATGCAGTTTTGATTTTACAAAAAGATGGTTTTGACAGCACCATAGTTGAAATGCAGGATTACGGAGATTTGCTGGATGTTGTTGTTAGTATGCGTTCAAATGCAAAGCATTTGGGAAGCGCAATCGTGGTGGGTGGCGGAGGCACGTGGCAAAATCCGCGTGTTGTTTCTGTGCAAAAGCTAGAAGATGCGGCTGGGCTTCGCTTTGATTTAACCGAACATCTGAGCCAAATACCAGGAATGTCTGGGCAAATGGATTTTTCTAGCAATCTGTTTTATGATGGAAGCCGCTCCGAAGAAATTGCCTACCATCTTGGAGAATTTAGAATACCAAATATGCGGCACTTGGATATAGGTTTCCCCGGCAATTTGTCTGTGATAAACCCACACGCCATTGAAAACATAAACATAAGCGAGCATTACGGTGCAAATCCCTTTAATCAGGGGCTTGCTGGCTCAATTCAATTTGAACAGAGAAATGCCAGTGATTTTAAAGCCGATGTTTCGCTTGGAACAACCCTGCGAGAAATTTATATGGAAGGACCTTGGCTCTTTTGGGACGGTTTTGCTTTTAGCGCAAGATATTTAGATCCCTCAATGCTAAAAAATATGGGCGAGAAATTTTTTACCGAGTTTAAGAGAACAAACGAAAGCAACGATGAATCTCTCAAGGAATCTAACTCATTTAAACTCTCCTCTATGGATTTATACGGGAGGTTTTTTGGCAAAGATTCTATGCACAATTCCTGGGCAATAACAGGGCTTTATGCAAGCGATGAATATGCCATTCGCCAAAACGCCACCCCCATAATACAAGGCTCGCAGTTTTATGGTTTGACTTTTGCCGAATACAAAACTTTGGGCGGAACAAATATTTATGCCGGAGTTATTTCAAAACAAACTTCCGATTCTTTAAGAGACACTTCTTCTTTTAGAAAATTTGAACCATATAGCCAGCAGGAATTTTGGAATTTCATAGATGGCTACGAAAAATCGCATTTAACGGCGAGTGCTGGAATTTCTTGGGAACAAACATCTGATTTGGGTTTTGCCCTCTTATACGACTTTCACAATATTTCAAAAAAATGGCCGGATTTTGGCAGGGAGAACGAGGATATTTTAAAAGACAATGTGTTTCAGGCAAATGCTCATTACGAAATAGCAAACGGCAACAACGCATATTCAATTCAAAGCGTATTTGCAGCAGGCGGCATATATTCGCATTATTCAAAAGAAGCCGCGCCTCTTGCTTCTTTTGACATAGAAAAAGGAGCAGGCAAAGACATTGCAATTTTTGGAAATACCGCTTGGCGCAGCGACTGGGACGAGAAATTGAACAGCGGCGGAGTGGTTAAAGCAGGAGCGAGATATTCTTTTGGCGATTTTAAAATTTCTGCGCATGGGTTTGGGCGTTACTATCCAAAACCAATTTTGCCAACTCCAAGTGCCTATGAATATTACAAAGAGTTGCAAGAGGTTAATTTTGGATGGGTGCGCGGAAGCCAGATAACCCTTGATTTTCACAGTTTGCACGCATTGGCATTCCAAAGCAACATATCGCACGTCCACGGCTATTATGAGCTTAAAGACGGAATTTCTCTCCCTTGGCAAGCAAATTCGCGCATAGATATGGTTTCGCATTTGAGAATTTACCCCAGAAGCGATTCTCTTTTATCCCTGATAATTAGCCATCGCGCAGCTTTGGACAGACCCCTCTACGAATGGGAAATAACTCCATCGCGAATAGAAAATGGAAATGAAATTCAAGGGCAAAGGCGCATAAAATCCTCAGACGAAACGGCTTCTCTTTTTCGCACGGATATTCGCCTTAACTTGGACTTAAAATCAAAAACGAGAATCTTTTTTCTTGAACAAGTTCGTTTTTTTGTTGAAGCAGACAATATATTTTCTTCTCTGAACATAAAAGCCTTGCGCTTTTTGGGCGAAGAAAATGCAAGAGAACGTTCCGTTGCTGTGAGAGACACAGACAAGGATTCGAAAAATGGTTTTGATATTGTTCCCTTTATGGCAAAGGGAATGGGACTTTATTTGCAATTTGGAGTAGAGGGAAACTTTGGTATTTAATATGAATGAACATCCGCTACATACGTATCTTATGGCTCAGGGCGAGTTGGGTGGTTTTGAGGTGGTGTTGCCGTTGCCATTGTCTGAACCTTTGTCTGAACCAGAATTTTCAGAATTAAAGAATTCACAGAATTTTGAGAAACCAGTACAGGATGATTCATTGTGGAAGAATGCTGGTTGTCTTGGGGATTTTTATGAGGCTTTGAAGGGGCATTCTTTATACACGAAGGCTATGCGGTCTTTTAGTTTTTGTGCTCCTCAAATAAAAACGAATGTGCCTTATTTTTTGATTTTTCATTCGCCGCTGGAATTAACTCCGGAGGCTAGGGATATTTTGGAGAGGTTGTTTAAGAAAATTGAAGTGGATTTGAATGTATGCGGAATATCTTTCTTTTTGAAATGCAATGATGCCGCTTTGCCAAGAGAAAAAAACATTTTGAAAGAAATGCTGTGCAAAGAAATAGAATTGGTAAATCCAGAGAAAATAATTTTCTTTAGAGAAGCTCCCAAGCCCGAAAAAATTGAAATTCCCCCGCCAATAAACGGAAACACCACAGCATTCGCAGGCAAACCCGCCATAACTCTATACTCCCTTTTGGAAATCCTCCCAGGCAAACCGAATTTCAAGGAAAAAATGAATGAGGTTTTGAGTATATGTAAGGCTTTTATTCCATAACGCACTGAAAATACCCGCAATCCATCACGCAGCGAACTGAAAGTCCCATTGACTTGGAATATTCGGAATGAGCTACGTTGTCTCTGTCTGTGCTTATATATTTGTATTTGCCATAAGGACCATTGACATCGCTTGTCCACCAATAGCCTTTTTCTGTGACTTCTGCAAAACCTTGTGATTTGGTGAAACCGCCGGGCAATGCGGTAAAACCATAATTATCCCAGCCACCCCACTCCTTTGCTTTAAGTTTTCTGCCAACATCGCCGCCAGAACTCTCTATCATATTCTGCCAATCGTCATTGCTAGACAAACGCCACGAGGATGGGCAAACTGTTTGAGCCAAGTCCCAATCATAAAGACGTCCGTATCTATTGCAGTTTTCGAGTTTATTGTTGTAGCAAAAACTGCCTTTTGCGTTGTAATTTAAATTGCTTGCCATCCATATTATGTTACCTATTTTAATTACATTGTACTGTTTGTTGTCGCGAGTATCTGTGAATGTTCTGCTGATTTTTTTAATCGGCGGGTTTTGTATGCAAAGAACAGAGAGAGCATTGGATTTATTCTTCAATGTACTGGAAAATCCTCCTGAGGGCGATAAACTCCGAGCCTGAGCGGAACCGTTAGCTTCAAATGTTGTAGATGTCCACCAAAAACCGTTTTCCTCTAAATTGCGCCAGCGACCTATTTTTTCTCCGCTTCTTTGCTGTTCTATGGTATATTCATACTCATCGCTATCGCGCCATCCGCCTTTCAAAGCAGAAATAGCAGCCGCAAGACCTTTGCCCGCAGCTTTCTCCAAATCATTCCACTCCGAGTCGCTAGGCAAATGCCAACCAACCGGACATACCTTAGCCGCAGTGCTCCAATCGTATAAACGCCCGTATTTTTGGCAATAAAAATCATCGTCTTCAAAGCACCAAGATTTGCCTATGCTTGTTTTATAGTTCATATTTTCTGCCATCCAAACTTGATTGCCTATTTTTGCCGTTTTGTATTGCTTTACATCGTTTGTTTTGCCAGTTTTGGGAATGTTTTGAACGCAGCGAACCGAATAGCCAATGGGCTTGGTTGTGATTTTTTCATACAGCTTATTTTCATTTGCTTTAAGATGATAGCTATACGCATCGTTATTTCCATACTCTGCTATGCTCCACCAATTTCCCAATTTTTCTTTGTCTAAGAATTTGTATTCATTTACAGGCACCGCGTGGCTATATTCGTTGCTTAAACTTCCTCCTAGCATAGCGGAAAATTCCTCCATTGACACCACCTCGCTCCATTCGCGCCGCGTGGGCAAATGCCAACCGCCAGGGCAGGCTTTAATCGCAGTGTTCCAGTCGTATAAACGCCCATACATATTGCAATTGTATTCATCGTTTTCATAGCACCAAGATGTTCCAGTTTTATAGTTTAAATTCTCCGCCATCCATAACTGAGAGCCTATTTTAACAGTATTGTATAGTTTTATATCATTTTTCTTTTCGCTAGGTTTAGCTTTTGCATTCTGGATGCAGCGAACAGCAAAATTAGCAGTTTCAATATTATCTTTCTCTAATTTATTTATGCCGCCAAAACCGGAATTTAGAACTACATAATAAACTGTGGAGTCTATGCTGTTATTTGTGGCAGCCCACCATTTGCCCTGAGTATTCCACCCTATTTTCGCTTTAAGTTTGGCATCTGCTTCGCTTATTTCTTTCTTTAAATCTTCCCAAGCGCTTTTGCTAGGCAAACGCCAACCCGCCGGGCAAGCCTTTTTCAAGGAATCAAAACTGAAAAGTCTGTTTTTGTTGTAATTTAAATTCTCCGCCATCCACACCCGCCCACCTAATTTCACGGTTTTATATACTTTTTTATCGCGATAATCCGTGAATGTGCCCTTAATATCTTTATCTTTAATATCATTTAAATCATTTTTTTGAGCATACGCAAGGCACGCAAAAACCAAGAATAATAAAAACGCAATTTTTTTCATACTAGCAACCAGCGTGTCACTTTTGTGCAGCTTCACGCTCTATAATTAGGAGCTTCCTTTGTTATTGTTATATCGTGTGGGTGGTTTTCTTTTAGCCCCGCGCTCGTTATTTGCACAAAACGGGCTTTTGCCCTGAGATCCGCCAAGTTCTCAGCACCCACATAGCCAAGACCGCTACGAATACCACCTGTTAATTGATAAACCAATTCCTTTAGAGGACCTTTGTATGGGACTCTGCCTTCAATGCCTTCGGGAACGAATTTTGAATCCTCTCCAACTTCGGCTTGAAAATAACGGTCTTTGGAGCCAGCCTTCATAGCTCCAATGGAACCCATTCCGCGATAGCTTTTGAATGTGCGGCCATCTGCCAAAATTATTTCTCCGGGGCTTTCTTCAGTGCCTGCAAAAAGGCTGCCCAGCATAACGGCGTGCGCGCCTGCAGCCAAGGCTTTCACAATATCGCCGGAATATTTTATTCCACCATCTCCAATTATGCCAACACCTTGCTTAACCGCTTCTTCGGCACATTCCAAAATTGCCGTGAATTGCGGAACTCCAACGCCAGCCACAACTCTGGTGGTGCAAATAGAGCCTGGACCAATTCCAATTTTAACAACATCTGCGCCGCATTTAGTAAGTTCCTTAACTCCTTCGGCTGTGGCTACATTCCCGCCAACAAGCGTTAAATTGGGATAAGTTTTTTTAAGTGCTTTTACCATATTGCGAACATTTATATGATGCCCGTGTGCTGTATCCACAACCAGCATATCAACGCCAGCTTCTACCAAAGCGGCAGCGCGTTCCATAGTATCTGCTGCGGTGCCAACGGCAGCCCCAACGCAGAGCTGCCCGTTTGAATCTAGGCAGGCTTCGGGGTTAATTTCTCTTTTCAAAATATCGGTGAGGGTTATCAAGCCTTTTAAGTTGTTTTTACTATCCACCAGCAACAATTTTTCTATGCGGTTTGTGTTTAAAAGTTCTTTTGCTTTTGCCAGCGAAATTTTTGGCGAGGCAGTAATGAGTTTTTTTGTCATCACATCTTTCACTTTCACGCTTTTGTCTGTGACCGTGCGCAAATCCCTGCCAGTGATTATGCCAACCAATTGTTTGCCTTTGGAAATCACCGGAAAACCGCTTATCTTTTGCTTTGCGGAAATTTCAAAGGCTTTTGAAACGGGTTCGTCTGCGTTTAGGGTTATTGGGTCCAAAACAATGCCAGATTCCCACCTTTTAACCTTGCGAACTTCGGCAGCCTGATTTTCAATGCTCATATTTTTGTGTATAACCGAAATGCCGCCTTGCAAAGCCAGCGCAATAGCAAGCGGAGCCGTTGAAACAGTATCCATAGCGGAGCTTACAATGGGAATATTGAGCTTTATTTTTCCAAGTTCAGTTTTAATGGAGGTTTGCGCGGGCAAAATCTCCGAAGCACCGGGGTAGAGGAGTACGTCGTCAAATGTGAGACCTAGTTTCATGGATATAAGATAGAAAATGTTGATTACATTATTTCATATTCCGCATCAATAATTTTCTGAAATTTTTCGGAAATGGCGTTATAGTCCAAAATATCAACCCTAAAAGGGATGGTTGATTCCATAAAGGCTTCCTGCACATCTCCAAGAACTGAAATTCCAAGCCTTTTTTCGCCCACAATCGCCAAATCCAAATCGGAATATTCCCTATTTGTTCCCTTAACTCTGCTACCAAAAGCCCGAACCTCGCAATACGGAATGGTTTTGTTCAAAATATTTTTAATCTTATGCAAAGAATCTTCGGAAATGGCAATCATAGTTTTGCCTCCAATTTTTCAATGAATTCCTTCGCATAGGGAACAAAATCTCTAGCAAACCCCA
>Ga0268262_10004219_pt1 | contig 14974 bp, 18 predicted proteins | sample TergutNc150P3_FD_190354 | JGI IMG/M metagenome (GOLD analysis project Ga0268262, IMG submission 190354) | Nasutitermes corniger P3 segment gut microbial community from laboratory colony in Florida, USA - Nc150 P3 (SPAdes) (version 2) | ecosystem: Host-associated > Arthropoda: Insects >... | reverse complement strand
TTGCAAGGAATTACATTAAGCAAGATAATAGAGGAAGTTCGAGAAATCGATGCAAAGTCTGTCACCACAATTAAATAACACGTTTTATATATTTCGGGCTTGTGCTAAACCTAATCCTAAAGCTCCTAGTTCTCTCATGGAGGGTTAAATTTGAGAAGCCTTTGCCAGAAGGGCCTGTTGTGATAGGTTTGTGGCACCAAGATTTGCCTGCCTGCCTTGCGGCATTTAAAAGGAGGAATATAGCGGTTCTTATAAGCAAAAGCGATGATGGGAGCAAATTCGCAAAACTCTCAAAAAGCCTCGGTTATGATGTTTTTAGGGGCTCTGGCAGCAGGGGGCAAAGCGAGGTTAGGCATTTGCTCAAAGCCTTGGCCGAAGGCCGCTCGGCTGGCATGGCCTTAGATGGCCCAAAAGGGCCGCCCCTCATAGCAAAACCCGGCGCGGCCTGGCTCTGCCGCAAGGCTTTGGCTCCGCTTTTGGAGGTAAGCGTGAAGTACAGCCATGCCCTTAGGCTAAAATCTTGGGATAGAACATTTATCCCTTTGCCCTTTAGCAAAATTTCTATGTTCTTGCTAAATAAAATATGACTCTTTGGATTACTGGAAAATACGGAATGCTTGGGCAAGATTTGTGTGCTCTCGCAAGGCGTGATTTTAAAATTTTTGAAAGCGACAAAGAAGTTGATATAACAGATGAAACCGCAGTTTTGGGCTATATTAACGCAAATAAGCCAGATATCATAATTAACTGCGCCGCATATACCGCTGTTGATGATGCAGAAACCCAAACGGAGCTTAACCACAGGATAAACGCCCTTGGGCCAGAAGTTCTCGCAAAATGCGCCGCAAAAGCAGGCATAGGCCTTGTGCATGTTTCCACAGATTATGTTTTGAGCGGAGAGCCGCCCTTGCCCTTAACAGAAGATGCCCCCATAAACCCTATAAACGCCTATGGCAGCGCCAAAGCCAAAGGCGAAGCCCTGCTCGCAAAGGCAAACCCTTTGCATTGGATAGTTCGCACGGCTTGGCTTTTTGGAATTAAAGGGAAAAATTTTGTTAATTCAATGCTCAATTTGATGAGAACAAAAGAGCAAATTTCCGTTGTGAGCGACCAGTTTGGAAACCCAACCTGGACTTGCGACTTGGCAGCCGCTATATTGAAAATAGCAGAAAACCCAAAAAAACCAGGCATTTACAATTTCACAAACGAAGGCATTGCAAGCTGGCACGAATTTGCGGTGGAAATTCAAAAACAGGCGCTGGAAAAAAAACTGTTGAGCAAAGCAATACCCATTTTGCCAATACCTAGCTCACAGTGGAAAAGCGCGGCAAAAAGACCCTTATGGTCTGCTTTGGATAAAACAAAAATAAAAGAAAATTTTAATGTGCAAGTTCCTTTATGGCAAAATTCACTCTCCAAATATCTGGCTCTTGAAAATGAATGATACTCATAACGTAATTTCCGCATTTTGTTCGGCTGCAGTTCAAGAAAAGATATTGCATCTATACGGTAAATTGGAAAAACAGGGTTTGCTGCCTCCTAACATAAACTATAAGCAGAGCAGTTTCAACATAAAGAACAATAATCTGTTTTTTGTTTCGTCTAACCAAAATACCAAGAACAACCTGCGAAACCTTATTAGCAGAATGGACCCCAAAAAGCACCAAATTGTCATTATTTATAGCGAAGAAGAAAATTATTTTGATTTTGCGGTTGAATACAAAATATGCAACCTGATATATATACACAGGCTAGACGAAACCGTGCTGCTTGGAATCACAAAGAGATTTTTCAACCAAGATTTATATTTGGAACCTTTTTTTGAGCACAGGAAAAAAATTTTTGACAAACAATATTTGCTCTCTGGCAAAATTTGCATACAAAACCTTATAGAAACCACCTTTAAAGATTTTATAGAAGAAATTCACAATCCGGTGAAAAACACATTTATGATAAATTGCCATGAACTGGTGACAAATGCGCTGGCTTATGGCGTTCTTGGAATAACCTCAAATGCGAGGGATAAAAGAATCTATGATATTGGGGATTATGTGGACATTCCAGAGGGCAAGGAAATAAAAGTTCACTTGCTTATGAACGAAGAGATTTATGGAATATCTGTGACAGATGGCTCTGGCACTTTAACGGTGCAGAGAGTGCTGGAGCGCATAAGGCGGCAGTGCATTGTTGCTGGAGAAACCATTCCGCAGGGAATAGAAGACTACACAGGGCGAGGGCTTGCAATTTTAAGCCACCACGGAATTCTGGCTTTTTCCATTAAGCCAAAAGTATTCACCTCTGTTTCTCTGATAAGCCATATCAAGGAACCCTGCGAAAAGAAATTCATTTCTATTTTGGCAACCGAATTGTGATTGCATATCTTTTGCTGTGCAGGGTTTGGAATGCTTTGTTTGCGGCAGCAGTGTGCGCTTATGCTTTTTTTATTGTAAAAAATAATTTTGAAATAAATTACATCAATGTGCTTTTTCTCTCTCTTGGCATATTTTTTTTGGTATCTTTTGCCAATGCCCACAATGATATTGCAGATATTGAAATAGATAAAATAAACCGCCCAAAGAGGCCTTTGCCAAGTGGCAAAATGAGCATTAAAGCAGCTTATAGTGTGGTGTGCCTTTTGTTTTTTTTCACCTTATGTTTTAGCATGTTGGCAGGCATAAAATTTGGATTTCTGTTTTTTATTGCAATTTTGTTGAGTGCTGCATATAACCGTTTTTTAAAAAGTTTGCCTCTAGTTGGGAATTTTACGGTTGCTTTGCTATCAACAATGCCGGTGTTTATTCCAATAGTAAATTTTGGGTTGCCCCAGCAGGAACTCTCTATTTTGGCATTTTTTGCCTTTATGCTAAACTTTGCGAGGGAAATAACAAAAGACATAGAAGACATGGAGGGCGATAAATCGCAAAATTTAAAAACCCTCCCTTTGCTAGTGGGCATAAATATCTCTTTAGGCCTAGTTTTTGTAATACAGCTCCAATGCCTTATGATAATTGCCCTATTTAAGCCGCTTTTGCTTGCTGGGGTGGCACCTTTTTTCGTTTTTTTCGCCATTTTTGCAGTTCTAAAGAAATGGAGGCTATCCCAAAACATGCTAAAATTAGCAATGCTAGGGGGGCTGGCAACTTTTTTACCCCTTTAAAATCACACAAAAAAGCCATTTTTTCGCTAATTTTCACAAAAATCTTTCCGAATTAGCGAAAAATATCTATATTTATGTTGGGAGTACTATGACTATACCAGACCAGCAACATACTAAGCAGAAAGGCTATGCAGAGGCAATGCGTTACATTGCCAACGCCAAAGACTATTTGCAAAAAGCTGGCATGGACGATGATGGTTATTACAAAGACAAAAAATATATTCGCACAGCGTGTGGCACAGCATATAATGGAGTTTTAGAGGCTCTTTACACTTATTTTGAGTTAAAAAATCCCGAATTGCTTAGAAACAATGAACCTCAAACCATTGATTTTTACAGAAAACATTTGGCCAAAGACAATAAAAAAATACTGGAAACCTTGAATTCTGCATATCACATTTTGCATATATGCGGCTATTACGAAGGAGTTAAGGATTCTGGTGTTATTAAATTAGGCTTTAGAAGAGCAAAGGAAATTATTGATTTAATTAAACCAGCGGAGGCAGCATGAAGAGCATGAAGAGCATGTTGAGAATGACACCTCGCATGAAATTGATGCATGGATTTGTGCAATATGTTCATTGCTTTGGTTTGCGCGACCTTGAGCGGGAAGAACGCGAGGCAAAAGAGGAACGTAGCAGAAAAGCCAAGGCCAGAAGGCTCGCTAAGGAGATGGTATGACCCTGCAAGACCAGCAACATATTAAGCAAAAGGAATATGCAGAGGCAATGCGCTACATTGCCAATGCTAAAGACTATTTGAAAAATGCTGGAAAAGGGGAGTCTCATTATAAAGACAAAAAATATGTTCGCACGGCTTGCGGAGCGGCATATAATGGAACTCTTATAGCACTGGATGCTTTTTTGAAAATTAAAGGGATTGACCTTCCAAAAAACAAGAGCAGAAAAACAATAGATTTTTACAGAGATTCTATCAACAAAGATAGGAAATTGCTTGATGCTTTTAATTCTGCGTATAACATTTTGCATTTATATGGCTATTATGATGGTGAAACCACCATAAAAGTTATACAAGCAGGCTTTGAAATGGCGAATGCGGTGATTAACAGAATAAAACCGGAGGCTGCATAATGACCCTGCAAGACCAGCAACATATTAAGCAAAAAGAATATGCAGAGGCAATGCGCTACATTGCCAATGCTAAAGACTATTTGAAAAATGCTGGAAAAGATGGAGTTCATTATAAAGATAAAAAATATGTTCGCACGGCTTGCGGAACGGCGTATAATGGGGTTTTTGTAGCACTTGATGCTTTGCTGGAAATTAAAGGGATTGCTCTCCCTAAGAAAAAGACCAGAAGAACAATAGATTTTTACAGAGGAGCTATCAACAAAGACAGAAAATTGCTGAATGCTTTTAATTCTGTATATAACATTTTGCATTTAAGTGGCTATTATGATGGCGAAACCCTCATAAAAACCATACAAGGTGGCTTTGAAATGGCTGTTGAAGTAATCGACAGAATAAAGCCGGAGGCTGCATAAAATGACCCCGCAAGCTGCCAAAGATGTTAACCAAGAAAACTACGCGCAAGTAGTGCGCTACCTTGCTAATGCTGAGGAAGATTTGCAGAAGGCTGGGAAGAGCGAGGAAGGTCATCGCTTTAAAGACAGAAAATATGTTCGCAGGGCGAGCGGAACGGCTTATAGCGCGGTGCTTATGGCTGTTGATATTTGGCTTGGCAAAAAAGGCATTGTGCCAACAAAGAAAGACCGCAAGTCCATTGATTTTTATAGAAACCATTTGAGAAAATTAGACATAAAAATGCTGAATAATTTAAATGTAGCCTATGACGCACTCCACCTGAGCGGTTACTATGATGGTAATCTTTCAAGAGGGAATATAGCAGATGGCTTTGAGGCAGCTAATTTTATTGTCAAGAGGATTAACCCACACCCGGAGGCTCTATGAACCCCATTAAAACGCTACTCTTCACCTTTTTCCTTTTTGCTTTGTTTGCAGCAAACGCGGCGGCGCAATGTGGCGGCAAAACCGTGCACATACTGCTTCCAGACGATTGGAACAAAACAACCATAACTTTCCATTGGGAAGGTCAATACCAAGATATTGCTCTTACAAAAAATGGCAATTGGTATTCCTTTACTTTCCCATCTGGGTTGAGCAATGATAATATGTCGCAAAACAATGGCAAGGGAAAGGCTTTTTGGTTTTCAAAAGCCACAAAAAATGGCAATCCTAATAGCGGACAAAACAACTGGATAGCAAAAGGCCAATGGTGGAATAAATCGGGGAATGCTCCGGCAGATGCCAATGGTTTTACCTGCTCTGAGTTTGGAAGCGGCAAAGACCTTTACATATCCCCAAACCCAAACCAGCCAACCAGCACGATTTCTGATGCCAATCCTCCAAATGCAAAGGTGTTTTACTTTTACCCACCAGATGACCCCAAATGGATAGCTGGCAAAAGCTATATCACAGACGACCCAGATGATAAAAATAAAGCAAAGCTGATGGGTGTTGACCAGAACAAGTGCGGATGGTACAGGGTTGTTTATTTCAATGAAGAGCCGCCCGACTATGTTCAAATTTGGCTTGGCGCAAATGGTGTGGATAAAATTGGCAGCAATGGCAGGCAAGATGATTTAGACGAAGGCAGTGGGGTTACCATTTCGCAAATTGGCGCAATAAGATTGAAAGATAAATTTGGAGAAATAGGAGACACCCTTTTCTTTGTTGCAGATGATGGCTATGAAGACGGTTGGTCTCGCACAGACCCAGGCACTGGCGATGGAAACCGTTGCAGATACGAACTAGCCGCCTTTATTTACGACACAGATGCAAGTGTTCACAAAGATTTCAGCTGCGGTATTTTTAAAAAAGAAGATCAGTGCGAGAGCCCCACAGCTTCTTGGGGTCAAAACGTAAAAACTTCTTGCACTGGTGTTATAAAGGGCTTGGCCAAACCAATCTTAGACCACGCCACAAAAAAGATTGAATGTGGTGATTGCACAAAGAAAAACTGCTGGACAGATGCAGATTGGTTCAGCAAGGCCTTCACCGCCACAAAAGGCGTAAACGTTCAGCATTGCTACGACATGCCCTTTACACAGGCGAAAAATGGCAGATATGAATTTGATAGTGATATAATGACACAAGATGGTACCCCAAATGGCAAGCTTCTTGGCGGCTTTTTTCCAAAAATTTTAAATGATGCCAAATCAAGTGATGCGGCCTATAAGGATTGCCCTAATTGCGCAACAAAAAGACAGGCGGAATCATTTGTTCCTATTAATACAAAAACATGGGATAGGGATACCTATATGAGTTATCAGAGCAAGCCAGACGATTTTAAAGATGGAGATTCTGCTCCTAAGGATGCATGGGATTGGGGTGAAAGAGATAAAATAAGTTGGTATTTGTGGGACTCCTCGGTAAAGAAAGGTAGCGAAAGCGGTATGGCCAACGAACAGTTCTGCTTTGAAAGCCATGCACAATTTGTTTATGACCCTGAGCAGGAATTCTACTTCACGGGCGATGATGATATTTGGGTATATGTAAACGATACCCTTGTGGTGGATTTGGGCGGTGCCCACTTAGCCGCGCCAGGGCATATAAAGCTAAAAGATATTAAAGGCAAGTACGCAATGACTCCGGGCGAGACTTATGATATAGACATATTCTTCTGCGATAGGCGTACCACTCAGTCTAATGTGCGCATAAGCACCAATATGTATATAAAGCAACAAAGTGCCTTCCAAGTTAGGAAGGAAAGCAAAGACCAGTGGATGTGCGCAGATATCACCGGTGGTGCTGATTGCGCCAGCAAAATGGGTGTGGGCTCAGCTGAGAGTACCCTTTGCGGTCCAGATCTTATAAACAGCCCAGACTTCAAGGTTGAGTTCTATATGGTGAAGAAAAACACCACAGACACGCTATTCCTATCTGGCTCAAAAAATCCCAGTTGCAGTGGCAATTCCACTGAGTTTACCTGCTATGGTGCTATAAAGGTGGATAAAGGCATTTACAGTTGCGCCGGCAAAAAAGAATGCAAAGGCGACCCAGATGCAATTGCACGAATTACTGTAACTGGAAACTACACCGTATATGCTCGCTTAATGAAAAATGGTCAGCAGGTTGGAAAGGCACCTTCCATAGATAATTTCAAAAGCGAAACCAATACTCGCATTATATGGGGCAAAGTAGCCAGCTTTAGCGGCAAGACAAGTACAACCCTGAAAGATGCCTACGGCGGAGACACCAAAAAGGAACAACGCATAATCGCAGGCAAGCGCACGCCCATTTACATATCCAGCGGCTCTTGGCGCGGCAGCGACACCTTTGAATTTGATGACGAGGATATAGTTCCGGGTGCAGTAACTTATACCCTAAAAGGTGCAGGAAGCGGCCTTAGGGTATTTAAGGACAAAGACTCAAACACACCGGTAAGCGGCGGTTCCATTCCTGCTGGCGGAATAGATACCTTGTGGGTAGAAGCTGATTATACCGTAAAAAACAATACGGAATACATCTTAAACGTGGTGGCAGAAACTTCTGATGCGCCTTCCATGAAACTCACCGTGTACCTGCCCACACTTAGATTTGTGGAAAAAGACTTTAAAACTGCTGTTAATCCTAGCGGATGGCAAAGGTGGGTACCTAATGGTGCAAAAGAACCTCCTTTTGTTAGCCAGCCATTGGAGATGTATGTTGAGGCTTATGACCCAGAAAGAAAAGAAACCTGCGGTCATTGCAACTTTGCACTCACCGAAACAAGCTCGCACAACAATCCCAAGATATCCAGCAAGGATATTGTGAAAGCTGATGGCGGTCTTAAAATTGAAAATGGCATAGCGACCATTTACATTCGCGGCTACGAAGATACAGGTGATGCTCAATATACCGCTACTTGGGAAATTTCCGTGCCCAGAACGGAAATCTCTGCGAGCTGGGATAAGCTGAGATTCAAAGAGGCACCAATTCCACTACCAGCGAAAGCCTATATGTACGATAGAAATGGCGATGGCATTGCGGATAGCTTGAGAATTGAATACAACAAGTCTTTCAAGGGCAAAGGTGATAGCTTGCTGCCTGCTCTTATAGCTGTGGTTTGGGCAAAAGGAGATCCCGTGTATTTCCACTCTGATAGTTATAAGGTAGCAGATCTGCAAGACGAAGATAAGATGAAGGGATTGTATAAAGATAAGAGTTTCTTTACGAATAATCGCAGCTATTGGGATTCTTTTATAGAGCAAGATAGCATAATAGTTCTCTCTGGCAATGATTTGAAATTTTCCAAAGACATTCAAACTGCACCTGTAGATATTGGTGGCAGGCAGAGCGTTATTGAGAGTTGGACTCCATATATAAATGCCGATGGCTGTGTAGGCTCATGCTCTGTTGACAGGGATCTTAAAAATTCCAAAAATCCTTCTAACTTGATAGACAGGGTTTCGCCAATTGTGGTTAGAGCCGAATATCTGTATGCCTCAACCAATAAGGGAAATTGCGAAGAAACAACCGGTTGCAAAGAATCTCTAACTGCTTATTTGTCTGAGCCTGTATTTGCAGGTATAGATGCCAACGATGAATATTTGATAAAAAATCCCTTTAGCTATTGCTTTGGGCGCAGCCAGAAAGAGAGTAGCTGTCCATACAATGAGCTGGATGATAACTCTCAGAGGTTCAACCAAGGGTGGGATAACAACATTGATTGGAAATGGGAGCTAGCCAAAGGTGATGATGAAGCCACTGATGCTTTTTACAAACCCAATACCAGAACAACTAACAAAATGGCTCAACCCGGCTCTAAAGGCGATAGCATTGTTGAGCTTTCTTATTGGGCAAAGAAAACTGCTTTTGGCACAACTAGAATGCCAAAAGCGGACGATTGGATAAAAATCCGCTGGCCCGAGGCAGGCAATATATTCAGCGATGCCGAAGGCAATGCTGCCAACCCCAGAGAGAGAGGCGTGCTTATAAAGGGAACAAACCCCTCTAAGAAGATACCTATCAAGATAGCAGGGGTTAAGCCCGGCGATAAGCCTCTTGGCGGAACTTTTGCAAATGGAGGAGAAGAACTTCATTGGTGGAGCGACGAGGCTAAAAAATGGGGCAGAGATAGTTTATATATACCCGGAAATATTGCTGAACTTTTGCCGGTGCCAAAAGAACAATCCGACCCAGATAGCATAAAATATTACTATCCAGCCTCGGTGGGAACAGTCTTTGACATTGCCGATAAAATTCACAACGATATAAATAACTTCTTTGATGCAGGCGGTGAATGTGACCTTACTAAGGAGAGCTGCAAAACCAGAGGTGGCGAGCCGCTAACCAAAGATAATATTGCCAAAGCCATAACTGTACGTGCCAGCGCATATTACCACACCAACATAGGTAATTACACTGCGCATAGAGACAATATCAACATACCTTGCACCAACGCTATTTTCCAGAATAGAAATGGCACAGGTAATTGCTATACCAGTGAGTCTAATTTCTATCTGGCTTGGGATTTGAGAGCTAACAGTGGTAGGTATGTGGGAGCTGGCGCTTATGTGGGAATAAGCAAATTCCACTTGCAGCTGGACTATAAAGATAGCAGAGGCAGTGATAGAACCAAAAAGCTCAGTGAAGAGGAATTTATAGAGATGTTTGGTGTTACAAGACCTAAGGTGGTAAAGTAGCAGGAGAATTTTCTATATTTAAAGCGAGGTGACTATGAAAACAAAACTTTCTCTTTTGGCATTGCCCCTGTGTTTGGGCTTGGCGCTAACCTTGGCTCTCGTTGCTTGCGGTAGCGATGGCCCTACTAACTCCACGCCCAGCAGCAGCAGTGGCCTTCCACCTCCTTTATCCTCTGAGGTCTCAAACCCAGAGGTGAAAATCTCCGATGATTTTGCGGTAAGTGTCACTTATGAAATAGGAGATATAATAGGCAAGATAGATGGCAGCGGTAATAACCCTATAACCAAGATAGAGTTTACTCCATCTGGCTGGGTTCAAACGAGAAACATAACTCTGCCATCTCCTAGCATTAACTTAACTGGCAAAGCCGATATAGATTTGACCAATTCTTCCATACAATGCGGCAAGCCGCAGACCATTCAAGTGCAGGCTTGCGCGGAAAAAATATGCTCATCCAAAAATGCGACTTTTGAAAAGCCGGCATATCTTTGCGAGCCTTCTTCATCTTCTGGGGCAAGTTCTTCTTCAGAAGCCGGTTGGAGATTTGGTCCACCTACAAATGCAAACATCGATAAGCTAAACGATGATGTAAACATAGGCAGTGCTGGCAGTTTTATATTGAGAAGCGAAGATAACAATCCTAAAGATGGCACTCCAGACATGGTAGTGACCGGTGGTAAAGTCAGAAGTGTCGTTTCCCAGAATTTGATTTCTGAGAAAAATGGTCAGATTCCAACTACAACATATTCTGCCGCAGACTTAGGGAAAAACGTCCCCGCTTCCAACGTTTCTGATGAACCAGCAACAGACGAAAGTTATTTCCTCGTATATTTTGATAATGGCGATAAATATCTAGTATATTTTGAAAGAGGCGGTTCTCGTTGGTCTGAGTGGCCTAAAAAATGCACCTATTGGAAAGCCATAGAAAGCCCAAGCCCATAAGGAGAAATTATGCAGAGAAAGCTAAGAACATTGCTTGTAATTGGGAGCCTTTTTGCGGCTGCAGCCCTTGCCTTTATCGCTTGCGGTAGCGGTGAGATGGTGGAAATTGATGCTAAGATTCAGGAAATAGATGGTGCTTCTACTTCGTTGAAAAACAAAATAGACGATATTTTGGAAGACTATGAGCCAGAATCCTCTTCAAGTTCTGAGCCAGAGTATAGCAGTGCAGCCCCAGAGGAGAGTTCCAGTTCGCGGGGTTCTACAGGCGGTCAAAGCAGTTCCAGCTCACAGGGTTCTCAAGGCGGTCAAAGCAGTTCTAGCTCGCAAGGTTCCACAGGCGGTCAAAGCAGTTCCAGCTCGCAAGCTTCGGGCGGCAAAAGCAGCAGTTCTCCCCAAACCAGCACTGGTGGTTGCGGCACTGCAACGCAAAGCGGCTTCACCTGCAAATGGGATAATCTAAAACCGCTCCCCAACGATAAGATTAATGCCGAAAAAACCGGAAGTTGCGAGGTTAGCCAATGGTATTACAAAGATGCCACATCTAGTTTCGCAGACTGCTTTAAATTTGGCGGTAGTGATTTAGAAGCCAAGGGCAGCAAATCATACTATCTATTCGCAGACATAGATTGCGGCGGCACAAAAGCCTCTGTGACTTGCAATTCAACAGCAGTAACTGCTACAGCGCCAACACTAGACGGAACCTGCACATGGAGCAAAAATCCAACAAGCGCAGCTATGGGTGCAAAACCAAGCGGCGTTAAGCTCAAAGATCCTAGTGGTATTTGCGGCAGTGGTGCCGATGGAAAGGATGCAGTTTATAAAGATGGAAGCACAACATGGCCTGCAAATGGTATGGTTGATGCTGGCACTTATAGCAACGTTAAAGCAACTTATGATTGCGGCAGCCATACAGTTGAGCCAAAATCTTGCCCTGCACTTACGGTAAGTGCGGTAGAGGCTAATATGATAGCTTGTGACGGCGGCTGGGCTGCGGCTAATTGTACTGCTCTAAGCAAAGATCTTGAGTTGGGAGATTGTCTTGGTGTGGAGGTAATTAATATTCCTCCAGGGGATCAACATAATAAGCCAACGCATGGTTTCAACGTGATTTGTGGGGTGAAAACTCACTCAGCAAATAATGATGATCAAGTTGTAACTTTCGAAATGAAATACAACGGTACGCCTTACTCTTCAACTGGTAATTATCATGCTGCTGAAATTAATAACTCTGTTGGTAAATCAGTAGCTGATGCTAGCTATCACTATCCAGATTTGACTGGTGCCAAAGTATGTTTCACAGGTGCTCATCAAGTATCAAAAGTGACATGCAGGCTAGAATATAAATATGGCGGATAGCGTTTAAAAATTATCTTCCCCTCCCCTGGGGGTGGGCGAGGGGAAGATTCTTTTTTTTGAGGTAACGATGGAAGCTGTGATACAAAAGTGGGGTAATGACTTTGGAATTAGAATACCAAGCGGAATTGCTCAAAAAATGTCATTGAAAACAGGATACAAAGTGTATATAGTTCCCTTAGAACAAAAGCCTACATACAAATTAGAATCTTTGTTATCTGGCATTAATAAAAACAATATCCACAACGAAATCTCCTTTGGAAAACCAAAGGGCAAGGAACAATGGTAGCTAAGAGTTACATTCCAAATAAAGGCGATATTGTTTGGCTGGAATTTGACCCTCAGTTGGGTCATGAACAAAAAGGAAAACGGCCTGCTTTGGTTTTGTCTCCACTTGCCTATAATGAAAAAGTTGGTTTAGCTCTATTTTGCCCAATCACAAGCCACGAAAAAGATTATCCCTTTGAAGTTAAAATTAGTGGAAAAACAATAAATGGCGTTGTGCTATCTGACCAAGTGAAAAGTTTTGATTGGAGAAGCAGAAAAGCTAAGTTTGTATCAAAAGCAAAAGATTCAGAATTAATGGAAGTTATTGAAAAAATAAAAGCCCTAATAACATAAGAATGCCTCTGTCTGAACCAGAATTACCAGAATTAAAGAATTTCCAGAATGAAGCTAGGTTTTTGGCTTTTTTTTGGGGATTATTGATAAGAAAAAAATAAATTCACTTTTTTAGGATTTTTTTAGCCATTTTCTCCGTCTAATATAATAGATAAATAAACCGGAGGTTTTTATGAGAAATGGGAAGGCGGTGCCTTGTGGTGGTGGTGGGAATTTTGTATATTTGAAGGAGGACTAGTATGGAAAGCGATGAGTTTGACTGCTGGTTTGATTCATGTGAAGAAGTATTATATGAGTGGGATGAAGAAAAAAGGAAAGCTAACATTCTGAAACATGGTTTGGACTTTAGGGAAGTTGAAAGCGTATTTTGCGATCCATATCGTCTAACTATGGAGGATACTAGTAGTTGTGATGAAATACGGTTTAAAACAATAGGTATGCTGGCTTCTAAGATTGTAGTGGTAGTAGTTGTGCATACAGAGAGAAATGGGGTGACTAGAATAATATCACTTCGTTTTGCAACAAAAAAAGAAAGGAGTTTGTACAATGGCAATAGTTAGAATGACAGCAAAAGAGATGCGAGAAAAATATCCTTTAACTTCTGTGCGGGTTAAGGAGCTGGAGTTACTTTCTCAGAAGGAACCGGATCTTAGCGATCCTGATAATCCAGAATTAAACGAGGAATTTTGGAAAAAAGCACACAGACCAGTACTACACTCATTGAGCGAAATCTAATAAAAAACAACAAAAATGTAAACATTTGTTTACATTTTTCACTTTTTAGGATTTTTTTTCCGTTTTTTTACGTCTAATATAATAGATAAATAAACCGGAGGTTTTTATGAATTTTGTATATTTGAAGGAGGATTCCTCATGGAAAGTGTAGCCCTTATGGAAGGCATTTTGAACATATTCAGCGCAGAAAACGTGAGAATGCTAGCAACGCTAGTGTTCGGCTTTAGCTGTATGGTGTGGCTCAAAACTTCTTTGAACAAGAAGATAGATGGGCTAGACCGTAAAATTGACAACGTTGAGGCTTCTCTGAATAAGAAAATAGATGAGCTAAAATACAACGATTTGGCAGCCATACACAGGCGAATAGATGGTGTTGAGGTTTCTATAAATGAATTGAGGGTATATATGGATGGCCGAATAAATGAGCTAAAGAACAATGATTTTGCCCATTTGAACGGCACCATTGAAGCCTTGACCTATGCTCTTGAGAAGAACGGTTCTTTAGGCAAAGAAGACAAGGAATTTGTGGATAGCCGGTTGGCTCGTTAAACAGTCAGGCCTCTTTTATATTTTTCCCTTATCAATAGCAAATCTTTTTTATAAGGGTTATCTTTGAAATCTGCGAAAGCCCAAGTGGTTGGGCTAAAATTGCCTTTTGCATAGGTTAAAACCATGTCCAGCCACATTCCGCCTCCTGCGTAAAGTTTAAAGGGGCCTCGCTTTGTCGATGGGAGAACTATTTTGTCAAAATCCATATAGCCTATGTCTATATTTAATGTGCGGTTGCCATTCTCATTTTTCAAGCTGTTCTCAAGAGCAATGGCTTTGTTTTTATATGCTCCTATATTTTCTGGCTCAATTAAGCCTTCAAAAGAAATAACACACCTGTACAAATTTTCACCCATTTCCGGCTTGTAATATGCGGTTTTGTTGAAGGGGAAAAAGTCCCCTTTGTGTTCCAGAGCGCCAAAACAGCCCGATAATTTGTCAAGCCAGGCATTTTCAAAAGAATTCTGCGGCGCAAGCACAAAAGCTATGAGTTTGGCAAATTCCATTGGTACTTGCTATACCTTAAACTGGCTCACCACTCTTTGCAAATTGCTCGCCACCGTTGCCAGTTCATTGGCGCTTAGGCTAACCTGAGCTGCTCCCTGAGCGCTTTCGTTGGTTGCTTGATTCATGCCAATCACATTTTGGCTCACATCGCTTGCGCCCTTGGCTAGCTCTCCTGCGTTGCGGGCTATGTCTTTGCTGTCGCCGGCTACATTGTTCATGGATTCTGCCACGCGCCTTGCGCTTACATTGGCTTGCGAAGCGTTGCGAGCTATTTTTTTGCTGCTTTGGGCTACCTCGCTTATGGATTCCGCCATGTATTTGGTGCCAACATTGGCTTGAGCTATATTGTGCGCAATTTCCGTGCTTACCTTTGTTTGCTGGTTTGTGTGGTTAGATATATCTTCCACGCTCCGATTTATTTTTAAAATAATATCGGAAACAT
>Ga0268262_10004218_pt1 | contig 14974 bp, 13 predicted proteins | sample TergutNc150P3_FD_190354 | JGI IMG/M metagenome (GOLD analysis project Ga0268262, IMG submission 190354) | Nasutitermes corniger P3 segment gut microbial community from laboratory colony in Florida, USA - Nc150 P3 (SPAdes) (version 2) | ecosystem: Host-associated > Arthropoda: Insects >... | reverse complement strand
CGGAGGTGCAGAAGGCGCGGCTTCAGAGCACCGCCCAAGTCGTCGCGGCTATAGGCGCGGACGTGATAGGGCTTTGCGAGATCGAGAACGCCAACACGCTCTCGGAGCTCGCCGACGCGCTCGACAGGATGGACGCGCCGTACCCGTACGCCGCCGCCGCCGACGCGCCCGGCTCCGCCACGGTGACGGCGCTCCTGTCAAAGTTTCCCATAATTGAGAAACGCGCGTTTCCGGTGGAAAAATCGCGCTCCATCCTCGAAGCCGCCGTCGCCCGAGGCGGCGACACGCTGCGGTTTTTCGTCAACCACTGGCCCTCGAAGCGGCATCCGGAGTCGGCGCGGTCGGCGGCGGCGCAAACGCTGCGGCTGCGGTTGGACAGTCTGCGGAGCGGCGCGGACTACGTCGTCATGGGCGACTTCAACTCCAACTACGACGAGTACGCCTCGTTCCACACCTCCGGGCACGACGACACGCGGGGGAAGACCGGGATCAACCACATATTGAAGACTGTGGCGGACGGCGCGTCCCCCAAACAGCCGGCGAGGTTCGTCTGCAAGGGGGAGATGTCCGCATGCGGCGGCTGCCACTACAACCCGTGGCTCGACGTGGAGGAGGGCGCGCGCATGAGCTATATCTACAGGGGCGCGAAAAACACCATAGACAACATGCTTCTGCCGCCGTCGCTCTTCGACGGCGCGGGATACTCGTACCTCGACGGCTCCTTCCAAGCGTTCTTTTGGGACGGCAGACTTATGAGAGACGGCGCGCCCTACCGCAGACAGATGTACTACAAGGGAAAGGAAAAGTACCACAAGGCCGACGGTTACTCCGACCACTTGCCTATAACCGCCAAGTTAGCGAGATCTAAATTACTGCCGGACAGCGTCAACGCAAACTGCGCCGACGTAAATCCCTCCATGACGGTAGGCGATTTCGCCGTTTCCGCCGACGGCTGGCTTAGCGGCGACAGCCGTTTCTCCGTGGAGCGCGACGCCGAACACGCCAAAACCGGCTCCTACAGCCTGCGCGTGAGCGGCTTCCACGAGTCGGAAAACCGCACGGCCGCCAAAGCCGCGCTCCCCGCCGCGCCGTCGCAAAAATTCCTAACGCTGAGCGTCCGTGGCGAGGGAAAACCGTCAATCCGCCTAAGACGCCCCCAGGGAAAATGGATCTACCACAACGCCCCCGACTTCGCCCCGTCCAAAACGGCGAAATACAACGCCTGGAAGTCAACCCGATGGACCGCCCTTAAACTGCCCCTGCCGCCGATTCAGCAAGACGGGGGCGGCGTAAATAATAATGATATAGAGGTAGAATTGAGGGCGGGCAAGGGAGAAAAGTTTTCGGTGTGGATCGATCGGGTGCGGTTAGAGTAGGATTTGGGATTATCCCAAAGCGTGTTTACGGATAGCGCGGCGAAATAATTCGGGTGAATTATTGACTTACGCCGACGCAGATAATATATTAACTAGAAGTTGGGGGTACATGAGTTATGGCTCTTTCGGATGAATACTCAACGAAGATAGTTGCGGGACGGCAACGGAAGCATATTTGGGGGACAAAAGAGTTTGAACAAAATAGGCGGGCTATGCAGAAAAGAAGTCCTGGAAGCGAGCCTTCTATTTTAACGGCGAACGCTGAAAAACTGGTTGAAAGGTATATGGGTAAGGGTGTAATTAGATTTGTCGGCGCTTCCATCTATCCGCAAGAAACGATAGATACTGACGAGGTAGTGGGAAAAACGTGGGTTAAGAGTTTACATAAATACGTTGACACAAAAAAGATAAAAATATTATATTCGTCAATAGGAGTGCATGTTATACCCGTTAACGATTATTATATAGGAGGTTAAGATATGGAAGTCGTAGACGTACTGGATGACGCAATGTACAAAAGGCTGGTGCTTAGGATGGAAACTAAAGCGCGGGGCGTCATTGTAGGCATGCCGGACGGCGTTGACGAATTTGATACCGATCCCGACAGGCTGGGATATTACGTATCGCTCAGCAAGACGAGGGCGGATACCGTCTTTTTAGACGAAGTGACTCGAATCACCGACGAAAAAACGGGCGAGGTGCTGATTGACGCAACGACGGCCGTCGCGCCGCAAGCGGTGGCCGTTTAACCGCCGCAACTATATTCAAAGCATACTATAAAACTCTAATCCAATATTCCCCACGCCCGCCCGTACTCCCCGATATGAACCCGCATCGCCCGAAATCATCTTTTTCCGCCCATGCGAACGCCGGCGGATATTATTTTACGGATATGGGGAAGCCGCAGACATTCGACATTATCGCCGTTTCCATTCCGGACAGCAACGTCCAAAAGGCGGTGGCGCGGATTATGGTCGGCGCCGACCGTTATCTGTCCATGCAGGCCGCGCTCGATCAGGTCAGGACGCCGCCGGCGCTGCTGTTCAAGAATATCGAGCAAAAGGACGCCGAACAGCACATCGCGAAGCTCAAGGCTTTGGGCGTGGCTTTCCGGGTCGTGCGGGCGGACGGAACGGACGACGACTCGATTATGCGCGACGACGAGCTTCCCGGCGCGAAGCCGCGCAAGGCGGGCGCGGCGCAGGGGCCGACCAACGCGGGGCAGTCAGCCGCCCCTAAGCCCGGCGCGACGCCGCCTTTGGTGTCAGTGCAGGAGGCTATCTCCCACCACCACAGCGATCCTCACGGCGCCCACGCCCACGCCGGCGGCCATAAAAGCGCCGACGGCGGCCGCGCCGACGCAAGCGGGTTCGGGAGCGCGGGCGGCGGATACGGCGCTCACGGCGGTTCCGGCGGCCGACGCCCCGACGCGTACGGACTCGACGCCGTCAGGAAATCCGAGGCGACGTCGCAGAAAAAAAACCGCCTGCTGTCCATAGTCCTGTCGTCGGCGCTCGTCATAATCGCCCTGCTCTTCTACATAACGTCCAAGAGCAATAAAATCCGCGTCAGCAAGATCACGATCCCCGGCGCGGGCGCGATCAGCTCCAAGAAGCAGAAAGACGCGAAAGGCGGCACGAACGCCGCCGCCGCGTCCGCCGACTACTCCCAAACGCAGCGGCAAACCGATCCGGAACCGCAGAAAACGGGCGGCGACGGCGCCAAAGCGCGGAGTAACGTCAACAACCATCAGAAACAGCAGGCGAACAGCTACGTGGACTCCGCCAAAGCCGGGAACGCGGACATAAACAAGCAGATCGCCTTTTATAAGATAGCCGTCTCCTTCAACCGCTACAACCTCCAGGCGTGGCACGGGCTGCTTCAAGCCTACCGCGAAGCGGGCGACGCGAAGGAGGCGCGCTCCGCGGAGGCGCAGATGCGGGAAATATTCGGCGAGGAGGTGAACTCGGTCAACGCCGCCGTGGCGCAGTTCGGCGAGCTCGCGGACGCCTACACAAACGAGAGCGGCGCGTACCGGGTGGAGTACAAAACCAAAAAAACGTCGCAGGAGGAGATTCTGCGGGACGTCTTCAACCTGACGCGCGCCTTGCGCAACATCTGCAACTGCACGAACATCTCAGTCTTCGCCTCGACAGGCCGCGGCAACGGGTTGATAGCGCACAGCACGGCGGCGACGCCCGTGCACACGCTGCCTGAATTCTCGAAGCAGGCCAATATCCTCTGGTTCGAATGACCGTCAGCCCGCGCCGCCGTCCCACGGGCCCTTGCCCTGCCTGACCAGCGCGGGCTCGGCCCCCGTGAGGTCCACCACCGTGGAGGGCTCCGGGCCGTCGAGCGCCCCCGCGTCGAGCATGACGTCCGCCTCGTTGCGCAGCGCCTCCTTGATCTCCTCCGGGTCGTTCGCGACCTCGCCGGCTATGCGGACCGACATGTTGGCTAACGGCTCCCCCAGCAGCCTGACCAACTCCAGCGCGACGACGGAGTCGGGCATGCGCACGCCGACCGTCCGCCGCTTCGGGGCTATGCGCTTCGGGACGAGGTTGGTGGCGTCGAGGATGAAGGTGTAGGGCCCCGGAAGATAGCGTTTCATCAGCCTGTAGTGGGCGTTCGAGAGGCGGACGTAGCGGCTGATCTGCGAAAAATCGCCGCAAATGAAGGAAAACGGGCGGTTTTTGTCCTTTTCGAGCAGACGCGCGATCCTTTCTATCCCGCGCGGATTGGTGACGCAGGCCCCCATGCCGTAGACTGAATCGGTAGGATAAACCGCGATCCCGCCCTCCGCCGACAAGACGCGGGCGGCGGATTCCATGCTCCGCTTCTGCGGATTCGCGGGGTGCACGCTGTAGACGGTCATCATAAGAAACGCCTTCCCGAAATCGGCCTCAAAATGAATTTTGACGTAAATATTGACTTTTCACATGTACAAAAATAATATTTTATGGTCTGTCCGTGTGAAAAAGATGTCTGAACTAGGATTGCCTACGGCGAGATAAACATGTTGGCTTCGCCTAGATAAACAAGTTTATAGGATTATAAGGATTATTAGGATTAAGAACACTAGATGTTTTGACTTTGCGACGCAAAGCGGCGCATGTTTTAAGAAGTCCCTCCCCCCTATCTTTGGGGGGAGGGATTGAAGGTGGAGGGGGCTTATGTAGCGGGGCGTTGCGGGGTGTCCCCGCAGGGTGGGTAGCGGAAAACAAAAATGGGCGAAGCCCGTTTTTGGTTGTAGCGAGGGAGGGCGCAGCCCTCCCCTTAGTTGAATTTGATTTTTATTATTTGACTTTAAAACATTAACTACGAAAGAGGTAAATAAATGGCTCTGGAAGTCGTCATCAAATCGGAAGGCGCCGCCCCTGTCGTCGAGCTTTCGGGCAAAATAGTCGACGTGGACGTGAAGAAGATTCAGCATCAGTTGGACCTCCTGTACAAGAACAAGGCGAACGCCCGCATCGCCCTCGACGTGACCCGCGCCGATTTCATCGACAGCCACGGGCTGGGCGTGATCGTCTACTTCCACACGCTCATGCAGAAGGAAAAGAGGTCTTTCGTGATAGTCAACGGAAACCCCGACAAGGGCGCATACCTGAACAGGCTGTTCGAACTGACCAACTTAGACAAGGTCTTGAATATCGTCGCAAAACTGGAGGGCTGAGCCTAAATGATACGGATAAACGAAAACTACCTGAAGCTGGCCTCCTCCTATCTCTTCGTGGATATAGCCAAGCGCGTGGCCGATTTTCAGAAGCTGAACCCTGACAGGGAGGTCATCCGCCTCGGCATCGGCGACGTGACGCGCCCGCTGCCCCAAGCCTGCGTCGACGCGTTCGCCAAAGGCGTCGCGGAGATGGGCGCGGCGGAGAGTTTTCGCGGCTACGGGCCGGAACAAGGCTACCCCTTCCTGCGGGAACAGATCGCCAAATCCGACTACAAATCGCGCGGCGTTGACATACACGCCGACGAGATCTTCATCAGCGACGGCTCGAAGTGCGACACCGGGAACATACAGGAGCTCTTCGCGAACGACGTCTCCGTGGCCGTCCCCGACCCGGTCTACCCGGTCTACGTGGACACCAACGTGATGGCCGGCCGCTCCGGCTATAACACGGACGGTCGCTACGGCGGCTTCGTCTACTTAGAGGGCAACAGCGGCAACGGCTTCGTCCCCCCCCCGCCGAGCGGACGCGCCGACCTAATATATCTCTGCTTCCCCAACAACCCGACCGGGGCGGCGGCGACCAAAGCCCAGCTCAAAGAGTGGGTCAAATACGCGAAGACGCACAAATCGCTCATACTCTTCGACGCCGCATACGAGGCCTTCATCACCGACAAATCCATCCCGCACTCCATCTACGAGATAGACGGGGCTAAGGACGTGGCCATAGAGTTCAGGAGCTTCTCCAAAACCGCCGGATTCACCGGCACGCGCTGCGCCTTCACGGTGATCCCCAGCACCTGCAAAGCCTACGACAAAGACGGGAACTGGCACCTGCTGCACGGTTTGTGGAACAGACGGCACAGCACGAAGTTCAACGGAGTCTCCTATCCGGTGCAGAGGGCGGCGGAAGCCGTGTACACGGGCGACGGCCCGGCGCAGGTGCGCGAAATCATAGATTACTACATGGCGAACGCGAAGCTGATAAAAGAGAAAATAACGTCGCTCGGCTACAACTGCACGGGCGGGGTCAACGCGCCGTACATCTGGGTCGAGTGCGGGTCGGACTCGTGGTCGTTCTTCGACATGCTGCTCAATAAGGCCGGCGTTGTGTGCACGCCGGGGGCGGGGTTCGGACGGTGCGGGGAGGGGTTCATACGGATAAGCGCGTTCAACTCGCGGGAGAATGTGGAGAAGGCGTTGAAGAAGATAGAGGCGGCGGTAAAATAGCGCGTCAGCCGTATTAATATCGATATCAATAAATAAGTATCGGCGGTTACCGTTAATCATCAATAACCCAAAAGGAGCGGCGTTATGGCCTTAAAATTGAAGAAACTGATTTGCGCGGCGGTTGCGGTGTTGTGCGTTGGCGTTATCGGGGCCGACGCGAAGGTTCAGCCTCACGCGCTGGGCGTGCGCTTGACCGGGATCGGCGGCTCTTTCGGCGAAATCAACTACCAGGGGGCGGCGAGGTTATTCGGTTCCAAGCGTTTTGAGATAGGCGCCAATATCGGGGGGAACAGCAACGATTATTGGCTTGGGGCCGCCGCCGTCGCGCAATGGTATTGGAATCTCAGCCGGACGACCGCGAGAGGCGGGTTTAATTGGTATGCGGGCCCTGGAGTCGGCGCCGGTCTTCATTCGTACAAAAAAAGCGACATAATACGTTGGGAAACAAATCCGAACCCCCCTAATAATACGTGGCCTGTCTACGGAGACCCGTACATGCAAAGCGATTTGTATGTAAACGTCGGCGGTCAAATCGGAATCGAGTATGATTTCAACGCCGTAGGCGTTCCCCTAAACATATCGTTAGACACCCGGCCCATGATTAACCTATTGGGCGATTGGGCCATTAATTTGTTTAACATTTGCCTTGCCGCCAGATTTACATTCTAATCGGCGCGGCGGACGGCGCGGCTGTTTGTAACGCTGTATCAATATAATATAACCTTAATTAACCGAGGAGGTTGTTATGCGTATCAGAAAGTTTGTTTGTGCGGCGGTATTGGCGTCTTTCCTTGCGGTCAGCCTGAACAGCTGCTACGGCAGTTTCGCGTTGTTCAACAAGGTGCACAAGTGGAACGGCAAAATCGGAGGCAAGTTTGTCAACGCCGCGGTTTATCTTGTTTTTTGGATACTTCCGGTTTACGAGATATGTTTCGGCGCCGATTGGCTCATCTTTAACACCATAGAGTTTTGGACCGGCTCAAAGCTCATCTCCATGGACAACGACACCTATCAGGAGACCGACGCGGACGGCAATAAGGTTTACGCCGTAAGAAACATCGACGGTTCCCTCTCCGTGAGCATAACCGACGTAACCGGCAACAAGGCCGACTTCACGTTGGAGCAGGACGGGAATATCATTCGCGCCGTTGACGCCAAAGGCGATGTCATCGCGCAACAGATGCTTGACAACAACGGCGAGATTATCGCCCAAGTCGCCGTTAAGTAATACGTTAAAAACCAAAAAAGGGTTGGTCTGACTAAAGACCGGCCCTTTAATCTTTTAATCTTTTAATCCTATAATCTTTTTTATTAATCCTACTAATCCTAGTCAAAAAGGGGCGGGTCTAAAACAAGACCCGTCCCTCCACTGCAACGTCACCTGCGAACAACAAACTGCAAGCCCCCCTATTTAGACCTCTTGGCCGGTCCCTTGTTCTTTATGAGATGCTGCAGCGAAGTGCCGTCCACATATTTGTCGACCGCCTCGTGCAATCCTTTCCAGAATCCGAGCGTGGGGCAGAAGTCGGCGCGGTTGCAACCGTAATCCGGTTCGGCCAAACAAGCCACCGGAGCCAACGTTCCCTCCGCCGCGCGGAGTATCTCGCCCACGGAGTACTCCTTGGGCGTCTTGACCAACGTATAGCCGCCCTGCGATCCGCGGCCGCTGCGCAGCAGTCCCGCCTTTGTCAACTGCGAGACGATCTGCTCTAAATACTTCACGGAGATGGCCTGACGCTTGGACACGTCTTTTATCGGCACAAATCCGACGCCGCAGTGCTCCGCGATGTCGATCATCATCCGCAGCGCATACCGACCCCTTGACGAAACTGTCATAAATTTTCCCCTTTCGAAAAGTTCATGTTATTGTTATAGTCACAGGCCGCTCCCGCAACCCATATACTATACGTCTATCCCCACACATTTATTATTTTATGATTTAAGCTTATTAAAAATCAACACAGTATTTAGGTATAGTTGGCGATTTACCGCGCAAAAGGCGGCCCAGCGCAACCTCCGCGCGAAATCTAACGGCCGCTGAAACCGCCGTTTTTTACGGTTATTCGCTTTGCGTAAGCAACCACGCCACCGCCTCGTCCCGCGAGGTGAACGGCGGCGCCAGGCCGCGCTCCGCTTTCTTGTAGATGCTCTTGGCCACCATCCGCGTGATCCCGCTAATGCTCACTAACGCCGAGGCTATTACGTAGGGTTTGTTGAAGACGATCCACTCGGAGCATATATCCTTAGTGCGCGTGTCGAAGAACTCCATGCTGCTCGTGATTACGTAGACCGATTTGGGAGGGTACTTTTTTATAATTTCCTTCGCGGCGGCGGCGTAACTCTCGAACTGATCGTTGTCCGCCAACCCCGTGATGTTGAAGTATATAAAATTCTTACCGTCATGCTGAAACTCTTCTATATTGTTTTTGATGTAGTCTTCTATCATGATCACGCCTTTCTTTTTGTGTGTTAAGAGATAAACCCATAAAATAAAAGTCAAAAGACTTAAAACCTAAAGGTTTTGACTTTGATTTTGCAGTTGACTGAAAATGCGGGGTTCAGCCCCGCATTTATCTATGAAGCCGAAGGCTTCGTCTAAAAAAGATTTTTAAGATTTTAAGGCTTTTTTACCTACTCTCACCTGTCAACTTCCCAGCATCCCCTCCACAATCACAAGCGCCTGATCGTACTCGCAAATCAAAATCTTATTCGACACGCGCTCCAAAAGCTCTCCGGTCGCCGCGTCCAACTGCTCTCCCAGCAGCAGGGAGAGCGCGTTGTCGGCAGCTTCTATGTCGAATTCCACTAACGCGTCGCGCAATTCCGCCAAATGTTTTTTTATGAACTCCATGTCGGGCGCGGCGGCGGCGTTCGCGGGTTTGTTTTCGGGGGCCGCCACGTAGCGGATGTTGCTCAAGAGCGTTTTGAACTCGTCCGTGAACGCTTCGTGGTTATTTCTTATATAATCCGAATTCTCGTTTTTCGCCGCCAGCTCCAGCGTTTTGGCGAAGCTCGAGAGCTTCACGGCGCCCACGCTCGCGCCGGCGCCTTTAACGGCGTGAGCGGCGGCCGCGTAGGTTTTGGCGTCGCCCCGCTCGAAACTCTCGGAAAGCTGCGCCAGCTTTTCAAGGCCGTCTTTGTAAAAGGCCGAGAGGGCGCGCAGGTAGTTGCGCTCGTTGCCGCCGGTCATCTGCACGCCGGCGCGCACGTCTATGCCGGGTATCTCGAACGCCGGCGCGTACTCGTCGTTCTCCTCGGCCACGTATGGAGTCTTCTTCTCCTTCGGCAGCCACGCGTCCAAGATCGCGTTCAGCTTCACGGTCTCTATCGGCTTCGCCAAAAAATCGTTGAACCCGTTCTGCAAAAACATTTCGCGCACGCCCGACACCGCGTTCGCCGTGAGCGCGACTATGGGCAAACGCTTGCACTCCTCGCCGTCCAAAGCCCTTATCTTCGCCGTAGCCTCTATGCCGTCCATCTCCGGCATCATGTGATCCATAAAAACGATGTCGTAGGATTTCCCCTTAACAAGCTCTATCGCGTCCGCGCCGCTCTGGCAAACGTCTATCTGCATCTTGTAGGGCAGCATCAGCCCCTCCGCCACGCGCAGATTCGTTATAAGATCGTCGACTATAAGTATACGCGCCGACGGAGCCATGAACGGCGTCGCGCCCTGCGGATTCTCCGCGTATGCGGCGGCGTCCGCCGCGCCGTTCAGCAGATTCGCTATCGATATAGAGTGCACCGGCATCTCAAGCGTCTTCACCCTTTCCGTGTTCACCGCGCTCTCCCCGTACTCGGCCAAGAGAACGACGACAATATCCATACCGAGATTCTTTACTATCTTTTCCGTGCTCTCAAAGAGAAAAGAAGATACGAATACGTGCGTGTACTTGTTTTTATTGAGCTCTTCCAAAAATCTCGACTGATTCGACACGAGCGTGCACCCCACGCCCAAATTGTCTATGGAACATATTATGGAACTTGAATAGGGCAGACGGGTCTCGTATATCAACACGTTTTTGCTTTCGGGATCGTCCACCTTAGCGAACCGGTCGGAGGATACGAACTTCTGCGGTATGCGCACCGTGAAGGTGCTGCCCTCGCCGTAAACGCTGTACACGTCTATGCGTCCGCCCATTGCCTCGCACAAACTTTTGGTTATCACGAGACCCAGACCCGTGCCCTCCACCTCCCTATGGGCGATCTTGTCCAACTGCACGAAATCGCTGAAGAGCCTGCCGTGATCCTCCGGCTTTATCCCGATGCCGCTGTCGGAAATGTCGAAGACCAGCGTCACCGCGCCGTTTTCGGCCTCCTCGCAGCTCACGTGTATGGAGATGAACCCCCGGTCGCAGTATTTGAAAGCGTTGGTGAGCAGATTGAGAAGTATCTGGCGCATACGTATCTCGTCGCCTATCAAACGCCCCGGAATGTCGCAGTCTATGTTCGTGGTGAAAAATATCTGCTTGTCTATCACGCGCATTCTTATTATACTTATAACGTCGTTTATCAGAGAGGCGAACTGGTACTCCGTTTCCACTATTTCAAGTTTGCCGGACTCTATTTTGGAGAAATCCAATATGTCGTTGATGATCGCCATCAGATTGCCGCTGGCCTGCCTTATGCTTAGCGCGTGTTCGCGGACGAGCCCTGAAATCTGTTCGCGCAGTATGAGCTCCGCCATTCCGGCTATCGCGTTCATGGGGGTGCGTATCTCGTGGCTGATTTTGGCCAAGAAGTTCGTCTTCGCCTTGTTGGAGCGTTCCGCGCTCAGCACCGCCTCGTGGAGCGTGGTCTCGTCGTGCATGGTGAGAATAACGCCCGTCACGCCGCCTGTGCCGTCCTTTATGGGAATTATGCTCGTCTCAAAATAATACTCAACGCCGCTCAAGGCGGTCACTAAGCTGCCGAACCGCTTGCTTACGCCGGCGGCGAGCACGTCCCGCAAATCTTTAGTAAGCGCCGCCACCCACTCCACGGGCATGATCCGCAAAAACACCGCCGACACGTCCTGCCCCGTGAGCGAGTCTGTGTTTATCCCCAGCGAGCGCATGGAGTTCTTGGTGCCCATCACGTACATCAGATTGGCGTCGAGCACGAGAATCACGTTGGGGGTGTTGCCGAAAATCAAACGCAGATAGGTGTCCTGCTCGCTCTTCTGCTTCTTTATGGATTCGTAGACGCTCTTTTGAAAGACGGTGTACTGTTCGTACGACGAGACGAGATATTCGGTCTCTTTGAGCTTGCGGGCGAGAACCCTATTCTCTTTTTGCAGCGCGGCGACGTCGGGCTGTTTGGGCTGCATGGCGTCGTTGCTCATATTGTCGGACATATTCGTAATCTCCTACAGCACGCACGCCACGATAGTTTGGCTGTGATCTTGATTGAACGCCTTCGCCTCCGTGACCCTCGTGGGGCACATCTCCCCGGTCCCGTATGCGGCGGTGTAGACGAAATCGTTTCCCAAACGGTCTATTATCGTAGACAGCTCGGCCATAGGTTCGCCCAAAAGACCGAACCGCCTGCCTATGCAGGTGTACATGATAGCCGTTCCGCCTGAGCTGTCGCGTTTTATCCGCTCGCACAGGCGCGACGCGGTCTCCACCACGCCGTCGCGGGTGTTGAAGGCTATCGACACCGCCGCGCCCTCGACGAGCGGCCCGGCGCAGTAGACGGCCTCGGAGTCCACCATGAACGGGATGCGCGTGATGTCGGCGGAGCCGCCGCACCCGTCGTCTATGTGCAAAACGAAGAGGCTCGACAGCAGCCCCGCCCCGCCGTCGCGCCAGCCGCCCGACTCCGCGCCCAAAAAGCCCACCTGCGTGAAAAATTCGGGGGCGCTCACGTTGTTCACCTTGAGCAGCTTGATCCCGTCGGCCTTCGTTATCACCCCGACCCGAGGCATGATTATCGCGTCCTCCGTGACGGAGGCTATGTAGAACTTCGGCGACACTTCGCCCGACGCCAGCAACAGGGCCGGCCTGTCGTCGTAAAGCCCGCCGTCGGCCAGAACCCGCGCGTTCGTGCTCGGCCTCACGTTCTGCTTGTCGTCGTTCGCCACCGCGCCGAATATCGGAAGACGCGGAACCGTCTCGGAAATAGCGGCGGTGAACTGGTATTGGCGCGGGGCGAGGAAGAATTGGGAGTAGAGCAGCGCCAATTTGGGTTCGGAGGGCAGCCGCCCGCTAAGCTCCCTGTAACACTTGCGCACGGCCTCCTTAGCCTCCTCAACGCCGCAGTCTTCAGGTATAGGGTCGCTCGCGCCGCAGGCAAAGGCGCAGTCATCGCTCGTCAGAACCAGAACCGACAGCATGTAGGTGTCGGCCTCGGAGCAGGCGCAGTGGGCGATGGTGGTCATCCCCACGCTCGGAAAGGGCAGGGCCCGCGCCACGTCGCGGAAGACGCCGGAGGGCACGCACTCCGGGTGGGCGGTTATGATACCGACCGTGTTTTTAAGCAGCGGCATGGCCGCGACGGCGTCCGCAACCTGCCTGACCGCCGCCGCGCCGTCGTCTATCTCCTTTACCGCCGCGATATAGGACTTGATCATAAAGTCAGCCCGGCCTTTCCGCCCAATTTCATCGAAATCAGCCTGAACTCGTGCTCGCGCGACAAAAACACCTTGACGAGGCGCGGATCGAAGTGCGACCCGCTGCCGTCGGTTATGATCTTCACGGCCTCCTCGTGCGTGAACGCCTTCTTGTAGGGGCGCTCCGAGATCAGCGCGTCGTAGACGTCGGCTATGGCCATCAGCCGCCCTTGCAGCGGAATGGCCTCCCCGGCGAGCCCGCGCGGATACCCCGACCCGTCCCACTTCTCGTGGTGCGTGCTCGCGAATATCTTGGCGTATTCGAGGAAAGTCGCCTCCGTGGTGTTCTCCTGTATCTTCTCTATGACCTTTATGCCGAAAGTGGTGTGCGACTTCATCTCCTCGAACTCCTCCGGGGTGAGCTTGGCCGGCTTCTGGAGGATGCTGTCCTTGATGGCGATCTTGCCCACGTCGTGCAGCTGCGAAGACTGCAAAAGGAAGTCTATGTTCCAAGAAGAGACCTCGTCCCTGTACATCTCGTCCGTCCAGAGGGCGTCCACGAGTATCTGGAGGTAGCTCTGGGTGCGCTCTATGTGGCCTCCGGTCGTGTCGTCGCGGCACTCCACGAGCTCCGCCACCGTCCGCAGTATGGCGTTTTGGAGGTCGAGCACCGTCTTGGTCTTCTCCTCGACCATGCCCTGAAGGTTGTGGCTGTAGTTCTCCAGCTCCCGCCTCTGCTCCTCCACGAGCATGTGCACCTCTATGCGTTTGAGGAGCAGCGGCGGGGAGAAGGGCTTTGAGATGTAGTCTATGGCCCCCAGCGACAGCCCCTCCAGCTCCGACCCGCTGTCGCTGCGGGCGGTGAGGAAGATCACCGGTATGTGGCAGGTGGCCTCATCGGCCTTCAGCTGCCTTATGATGTCGTACCCGTTCATGTCCGGCATCTCGATGTCGAGCAGGATCATGTCCGGCACGGTCTTTTCGAGCATCTCGAAGAGCTTTTTGCCCGACGGTATGGTGAACACCCTGTACGCCCCCAGCAGGGCGTTTTTGCCCACGGTCAGGTTGGTAAGGTTGTCGTCCACCATAAAAATAGTCTTGCGCCTGACGTCTTCAGCCATAAAACGCCCCTCCGTCCGAAATCCCCGTAATTATCCGTGCTATCGGTATTTCGCCCGTATTAATGATAATATATACAAATCGCGCGTTATTTTCAGGTAAAAAGAACTTTTTTACGCCTACCATACGTCTATGCCCTATATTATAACATATCGGACAAGGAAAAACAATAGGGTCTTTAAAATTGTATGATTTAAGGCCTTATCTCCTTGAAAATCAAGGGATTAGGGACATTGGCGTAAATCTGTATTGCAAAATTGGTACATAAAAGTGCGATGTCAACAACAAAACTGATACATAAAAATGTATTGAATATAGCAAAATAAGCACATAACAGCGCGTACTCATCTGCAAAATAGGTACATAATAGTGTATACATCTCTGCAAAACTACTACATAAAAGTGCATACCATATTGCAAAGTTAGCACAAAAAAATGTGATTTATCTTGCAAAATTCGTACCAAGAATGTATTTTATAATATGACGCGCAAAATCATGCGCCTGACAATTTAGATACGGAGGTCCGTTTTGGAACGAAAAGCTATGCAGGAATTGATAGATTGGAAGAAAAAGGACGGCAAAAAGCCCCTTATCATCCAGGGCGCGCGCCAAATCGGCAAGACTTGGCTCATGAAAGAGTTCGGGCGGCTGCATTACGAACGTACGATTTACATTAATTTTGACGAAAACGCAACGATGCGCGACTATTTCAAAATAGACCTTGACGTAAAGCGGCTTCTTACCGGGCTTGACCTTGAAGCGGGTTTCAAAATCGAGTCCCGCAGCACGCTAATCATTTTTGACGAAATCCAGGAGTGCCCGCAAGCCCTGACTTCGCTCAAATATTTCAATGAAAACGCGCCGCAGTACGACATAGTCGCCGCCGGCAGCATGCTGGGCGTAGCGCATCACAGCGGCACAGGGTTTCCGGTGGGCAAAGTCGAGTTCTTGAACCTATACCCGCTGAGCTTCGAAGAGTTCGCTCAAGCGCTCGGACAAGAGCGTTTCATAGAATCGGCGCGGCGAAAAGAGTTCGGCGT
>Ga0268262_10004217_pt1 | contig 14975 bp, 14 predicted proteins | sample TergutNc150P3_FD_190354 | JGI IMG/M metagenome (GOLD analysis project Ga0268262, IMG submission 190354) | Nasutitermes corniger P3 segment gut microbial community from laboratory colony in Florida, USA - Nc150 P3 (SPAdes) (version 2) | ecosystem: Host-associated > Arthropoda: Insects >... | reverse complement strand
ATCAAAACCGCAAACCGGGGAAACATTGAGTAAAACAAGCAAAATAACGAAAAATACAGGCATAGTTACTTCTATTATCGACCTTTTTTGATATATATTATATAGTATAAACAGGAGACATTATGAAGTTATATAGCCGTGGTCAGGTTTTATTTTTTTCGCTTTTAAGCGCCGTTATTGTCCTGCTTTTAGCCGCAGGTTTTGGACTTATAAAGCCCCTTTTGCCCAAGCCAAATGTTGATTCTACGGTTTTACAGGTACAGGAATCTCCGGCGGATGAGTTTAAACTTTTGCAGTCTGAATATAGGATTCTTAACACGGCCGACAATGTTCAATATTCCGACAGCGAGCGCGAAAATATCGATATTTATGATAAATTAAATTCTGCCGTTGTAAATATAACCACGGAAACTATGGGAATAAACTGGTTTCTTGAACCTGTTCCGCAGGAAGGCAGTTCCGGTTCCGGTTCCATTATTGACAGGAGAGGTTATGTTCTTACCAATAATCATGTGATACAAAACGCGCACAAGGTTTTTATAAACATGGCGGACGGTTCCCAGTTTGAGGGGACTGTTGTAGGCGTTGACAGCGAAAGCGATCTGGCGGTCTTAAAGTTTGACCCTCCCGCCGGAATGGTATTGCAGACAATTCTCTACGGCGATTCCAAAAGTTTAAAAGTAGGACAGAAAGTTTTGGCGATAGGCAACCCTTTCGCGCTTGAACGCACTTTAACGGTCGGGATTGTTTCAGGACTGGGACGGCCAATTCAAACATCCAGAAACCGCATAATCCGCGACATGATTCAAACTGACGCTTCGATTAACCCCGGCAATTCAGGCGGCCCATTACTGGATACTCAGGGTAAGATGATAGGGATTAACACAATGATCTATTCCCCTTCCGGCGGCTCCGTAGGCATTGGTTTTGCTGTTCCTGTAGATACCGCCAAGCGCGTCGTAAGCGAACTTATCCAATACGGAAAAGTCCGCCGAGGCTGGATTGACGCGACCGTCGTTCAGATTTTCCCAAGCCTCGTCCGTTACGCGAAATTACCTGTGGATGCGGGGCTTCTTGTTTCCCGCACCAAAAAGGGCGGCCTTGCTGAAAAAGCCGGTTTACGGCAGGGCAGTGAGTCTGTGCAGTACCAACGCAGCTTGATTTATCTTGGCGGTGACATTATCACTTCCGTAAACGGATTAAAAACAAAAACACTCGCCGACCTTTACGCGTCTTTAGAGGCAAGCAAACCCGGAGACGTGGTAAAAGTGGAGATAATGCGCGGCGGGCAGACGACTACTTTGCAAGTGACGTTGGCGGATAGGGAAGAGGTGATGAATTAGCCGCCAAGAGGTTCACACAAAGAACACAGAGTAAGAGAAGATCACGAAGAAAAATCAAAGGTTTATGTCCGTTATCTTATCTTGAAGTCCACGCATAGCCCTCGGACAAAAACCCCCTCTTCCCCCTTCGTGATCTTTGTACCTTTGTGTTCTTCGTGTGGAATCTTTTCGAATAATCCTAATAAATCAACCCAATCCCAACTCCGCCATAGCCGCCTATATCCTGCTGATAAACAATTCCGCCCCGGAATGAAAAGAAAAGATTTGACGGCGGAGGAAAAAGATTGACTTCTATTCCGGCAAGTAATCTTGATCTTGCGTCATCCTCAAAATCAAATTCGTATCTCATGCTTATTCCGCCTGTGAACCAACTGCCGCGGTAAAGAGCGCCTGTTGAAAGTAATAACTGCGGTATAAGTCCTTCGGGTCCATGCCAGAATATGACAGGGCAGAAGGCGATGGAAAAATTTGTTAATTCCAGGGAAAGCGGCGTATAAAAACCTATACCGCGTCCGGGGCTTATGGGATATTCGCCGTTAGTGTTTGTTCCCGCATAAGACGCTCCCAGGGAAAAGGCAAGCGGAACTGAGCCGCTGCCGTTGAAGAAATTGTACTTAACAGAACCTAAAATGCCAAAGCCTATCGTATTTTCCAAATGCGGAGTAATACTAAAAACAGTCGTTAGTTCAAAACGGTTAAGCGGGGATATTCTCATGCTTATACTAAATGGAAATGAAAAATTTCTTTCATCTTCCTGCGTTATTGACGGTGCGCAAAAACTTCCAAAGAGAATGGTTGCATTAATTTGAAAACTTCCTTCAGGCAGCGCATGAGGCAAAGGAGTGAATGTAAGCCCGGAAATGCCGCTCTCGACAGATAACGGAAAAATTACGGCGGAATAATTTATCTCTGTTTTCATTGCTATAAAGAAAGGTTTATCTTCCTCTTGAATAAATTCAGGCAAAGCGGACGCTTCTAATGATACCATGTAAACGCCTTCAGGATGCGGGATGCCTTGTGAGTCTTTACCGTCCCATGTTATGTTTTGAACCCATGTATCAAATTTTTCAAAATGTTTTTCGTATACTGTAGAACCGTTTGCGTCGAGTATCATAAAGATACCCGTTCCGGGAGCGGATACTTCAAAACTGTATTCTGTGACGCCCAAACGTCCCGGATTCATCGGGTTAAACCGTTTTCTGCTTTGATGAATATTTTCAACCTTAAAGACGGCAGGTTTCATAAAAATGTCCGCAACAACGGTATTATATTCGTCAACCAGTATAGTTTTTAACGAGTTCTCCCAGCCAAAAGCGCGTACTTTTATTGTATTGTAACCTACAGGCAGGCTTAACAGAATTTTATTGTCATTATCGGGGCTGACAGGCGTTGTATTCTCGTCCAATGCATTCGTGTAAATTTGAGGATTAAGAGGACGCGATTCGGGGCTGTTTTTTTCCCTGTAAATCGAAACCATTGCAAGTCCGCGTATTGCCTCCATTTTAATCGAAACTGTCAAACGACTGGTGCTGAATATATTAACGTTGAAAGAACGCTCTTTGTACCCGTCGCGGGTTAACCTGATAAAATGTATTCCGGGGACAGGATAAGTAACAAGAGGAGTTAAGCCGCAATCTACTCCGTCAATATATACCCTGACTCCCGACGGGTTGGTATCGATTTCCAGTCCTGCGCCTGAGCTTTCTTCAAAATTGTCTGAAACAATGTCTTTTGTTTCCCTGGCTGAAAGAGCGCCCGGTAAAAGGAGTAAGAGGAGCAAAGGCACGAATATTAACCGCGGCAGTGGCATGGATCCATTCTATCATAAGATGATTAAAAAATTAACGCGTTAATTTCACTAATCTCTTAATTTTCCGTTTTCCCTGAAACTCCACCACGCGGTCTGTGAAAAAATAATATGGTCAATAAAATGAAGTCCCAGAATTTGCGCCGCGGCCTGAAGACGTTCCGTTATATCATCGTCTTCAGGGGAGCTTACAAGCTGTCCTGACGGGTGGTTATGCGCAACACAAAAAGCCGCGGCTCTGTCCTGAATCAGGTCGGCGAATACTTCGCGTGGATGGACGATTGTTTTGTTTACAAGTCCGATGGTAACAATCCGCACCGCAAGCACCTCGTGGGCGCCGTTCAGTGAAAGACTGATAAACCTCTCCTGTTTGCGGTCGGCATAGTGCCGCACAAGAGTAAAAATGTCTATCGGTTTTTTAATCCGCATGGAAAAAGACCCGTAGCGTCTCCTGCCAAACTCAAGCATTGCGGCGATAGCGCATGCCTTGGCAAGTCCGATACCCGATAAACTTGAAATTTCTTTTACGGAGGGAATGTCCTTGCTCTGGTCTAAAAATCTGCACAAATCATTTGCGAGAATTTTTACATTTTTCCCCGAAATGCCGGTTCTAAGCAGAATTGCCAGCAGTTCTTGATCGGAAAGAGAAGCCGGTCCCTTAATTTTCAATTTTTCCCGCGGACGCTCTTCTAGGGGAACGCCTGCAAAAGCCTTTTTTTCATTCTTTTTCTTCATACCCTATATGGGTGCGTATATGCATGGCGCTTGACTGAAAATGAAAATTTTTTGCAAAATTTTCACACAAAGGACACAAAGGTTAGAAGATCACAAAGAAGAGGGAGGAGGAGGTTATTGTGGGATTCCTGCGCCTCTTAATATGCCGTCTTTTATTTGCGGATAATAGAATGTGTTGTTGTGCCTGTTGAATAATTTAAAATCACCTCCGTCGTCCCACCAGAAACATTTAATACCGCTCTGCATGGCGGAATTAACATAAAATTCAACCCAGTCGGCTCTTGTCGGTTCATTATCTTTATCAATAGCGCCGAATTCGCCGATTATGACAGGTATGCCATTCTTTATGAATAAATTGTAAGCCAGAACAATCCGGCCTGTAATGGTCGAAGTATCCGATGGTCTATTTCTGTTCCATGTTGTTACAGAATTATTTTTATTCAACGCAAAATCATTTGGCTCATAAGCGTGGTAAGATATGATAATTTTATTTTGCGCGGTATCAGCAGGGATAGTTAAGGCGCTCATAGCCGTTGATAAACCGGATGCGGCATAGGTATTGAGTATCAGAAAACGCTTGTCGTTATTTCCGCCGCAAGCGCGTACTGTTTCTACAAAAACTTTATAATGTTCATTCAGATATTTATGTTCAATGGTTGTTCCACCGCTCCACTCGGCCGAACTGCCGTATGTTCTGGGCTCGTTTAGTCCTTCAAAAATAAGTTTTTCATTGTAATTTTGAAAATTATAGGCAATTTGTCCCCATATTTTCCTGAACATGGTAATTGACGCGGTCTTTTCTTTTTTTGTAAATTTAAACATATCATGGTGGGTGTTAAGCAAAATATACATATCGTTGTCAACCGCGTAATTGACCACTTCTGTAACCCTCGCCATCCAGTCATCGCGAATCTTGTAATCAGAATTAGAGTCGGCGCATTTTGTCCACGAAACAGGAATTCTAATCGCGTTAAAGCCAGCGTTTTTTATTGCCGTGATATTTTCTTTTGTAGTAACAGGGTTTCCCCATGCTGTTTCAAGCTCAGAAACAGTCGGATTTGAACCAAACATAACCGCGTCAAACGTATTGCCTAAATTCCAGCCGACTTTTATATTTGCCGTTAATTGTATGGCAGTAATGTCATTGAATGGCATAGGCGACGACGGCCCTAAAGGAGCAGACGGTGTTTGAGGAATAATTACAGAATTGAAATCATCATTTAAGTCGTTACTATCGTCGCAAGTTGTGATTGAAAATCCAATAATAACGGCAATAACGATAATGCATGATAATCTGAATAATTTTTTCATAAGCGCCTCCTTAATTATGAAAAGCGTTTTTATTACTTACCTTGTTACAAATAGTATTTTATCATACTTTTAAAAAATATCAAACTGATATGTTCATATTTATAGTAGCGTCCCACGGTATTAATTCAGTTCAACACTTCATTAAAATCAACAATCGCGTAATCCGCCGCGGCTTTTATTTGTTCCCAATCGTTTTCTGATGTTTTGTCATATACGGCGCAGACGCTCATTCCTGCGCTTTTGGCGCTTTTTACCGCCGCGAGTATATCTTCAAATACAAGGCAGTCCTGCGGCGGTACGTCTATTTTTTGGGCGGTTAGCAGAAAAACATCGGGGCGTGTTTTTCCGTATCCCGCTTCATCTGTTCTGCAAATAATGTCAAAAAAATTGTCAATACCGTTGTTACGCAATACGGGAGCGCACAGTTCTGCGGACAGGCTGGTTGCGACCGCCAACTTTACCCCGCGTTCCCGCAGCGTTATAAGAAACTCTTTTGCATGGGGTTTCATCCGCACTGTGTTACCGTAGGCGTATGCCGCCATGTCGTTCCATTCGCGCATTAAATCTTCAACGGTATCAGGTAAGGAAAAATGTTTAATAGTATAGGCGGCGGCTTCATGAAAAGTCATTGACGAAATCGCGTCCATATAATCGGGCGGGACGGCAATTCTACGCTTTGCCAGGAAATCAGCGTCAACTTGGGCCCACACGCCCATTGAATCAAGAAGCGTTCCGTCAAGATCAAAAATATACGCTTTATACGCCTTCATTTTTTTCCAATCGTATTTTTAATTAACGCTATTAATTCACGCGCCGCTTCGCTTGCGTCTTTTTGGGAAACAATGGCTGAAACAACGGCTATCCCGTCAATTCCCGTACCCGCAAACTGCGGTATATTGGTTTTGTTAATGCCGCCGATTGCCACAAGCGGAAGTTTTACTTTTTCGCGTATTCGCCGCAATTCGTCCATGCTTGTACTATCCGCGTCTTTTTTTGTATCGGTAGTGAACATTGCGCCCACGCCAAGATAATCAACGCCCTTTTCAGCGGCTGCCGCGAGGGCTTCGGTTAAATTGCTCGCTGAAACGCCGATAATTTTATTCTTTCCCATTATACGCCGCGCTTTTTTATACGGCAAATCTTTCTGCCCTATATGCAGGCCGTCGGCGTTTACAGCTAACGCAATGTCGGCGCGGTCGTTTATAATCAACGGTACGCCGTATTTTTTTGTAATCTTGCGCGTCCGCATGGCGATTTCATAAAACTCGCGCGAGGACGCTGTTTTTTCCCGTATTTGCACTACGGTAGTGCCGCCCGAAACCGCCTGTTCCACGCATTCTTCAACGCTTTTGGCGTACATAAGGTCCCTGTCCGTTACCAGATACAGGCTATAATCAATTTTATTCTTCATGGTATTTCGCCCTCTTTTCAAATACAGCCTCGTCTATGCGGCTTACCGCGTCATGAAGCGCGATACGGAAACTTCCGTTGCCGCGCTGTCCTGAGCTTTCAAAAGCCAATTCTCCGGCAATGCCCATGCACAACATTGCGGCTGCGGCTGCCGCAAGAGGGTCATGCGGCGCTGCTCCGCAAAAAGAACCGATGAGGGACGAACACATACAGCCCGTACCTGTTAAGTTCCCCAACATGGGATGTCCGTTTTCCGCGAAGATTGTTTTTTTGCCGTCAGAGATTATATCAACAGCGCCGCTTATCACCACCACACAGCCAAGTTTTTGCGCCAGCGTCTTTGCGGTTTGTCCTGAACTTTCCGCCGTGGCAATGTCGTTGTCCGAAGCGTCCACTCCTTTGGTTTGCGAACTAATACCTGCGATAAATTTAATTTCAGAGATATTCCCGCGGATTACGCTTAACTTTAATTTGCGTATCAAATTTGCCGCCGTTTTGTTGCGTAATTTAGACGCTCCTGCGCCTACCGGATCAAAAATAACGGGGATTCCCCTCGCGTTAGCCGAAATGCCCGCGGCTATCATTGACGGAATGGTGCGTTCATTGAGCGTTCCCATGTTCAGAACGACAGCCCCCGCGATTGCGGCGATGTCCGCCGCTTCGCCTATAGCGTCCGCCATCACGGGCGACGCTCCGATAGCGAGAGTGATGTTGGCGCAGTCATTCACGGTTACATAGTTTGTAATGTGATGCACCAACGGCTTTTTTTCCCGCACCTTGCTTAACAGTGCGGCGTAAGATTTATCCATTTTTTTACCTCCTTTAACGCAAAAAAAAGACGCTTCCCCATAATAGGAAAAGCGTCCGACAATCTTGCGGTACCATCATTTGCTTCCTACGCTGGTATTAACCAACAGGTTCAAAGGGTCAGGTTTTACCTTCTCAACTACAGACGTTTTATACAAAACGCCGGAGTTCCCCTGCAAACACTAAATTGTTAATTATTTATAGCATATTAAAAAAGAAAATGCAAGCGGAAAATTCGCTTAAAAATACTCCGTTACATGCTGAGGTCTTAGCGTAAATACGCGCTTTAAAGTTTCCAAATTGCCATGAAGGTCAAGCCCATCCCGCCGTGAATACAGTACGTTTTCAAGAGTTCTGTAACCTGTGATAAGCTGGCTTAAAGTTTGTATGTCGCAGGATAAATCGCCTTCTTTTTTTGTCGTCGAAACTTTTACCCCGTCCTCCGCGAATTGAACAAGATACTTCCCGCTGTTAGCTGAAATATTTTTATCCTCAACTTCAATTACATATTCGCCGCTGCCGCAGGGGCGGCGCATCAGTTCAAGGGCAGCCTTTACATTAACCACCCTTGTCATGTCTCTGGGTCTGATTTCCTGTTCTATAGACCACGCGTCGCCGATAAAATCAAATGGGTCTATGAATGTCGGCATAAGCCACTTGAAATGCTTAAATTGGGCGGAAAGGCCGCCTACTATACCAAGCGCGCCGTAAAGACCCTTCTTGTCAATAAAGGCAAGTTCGACTACCGACATATTATGCTCGCCGTCTTCAAGTAAATCCTGGTATTTGATGTAACTTCGCGCCTTTCCGTTTTCGTCCTTCCACAGGTAAAGGTACGTCCCTGTCGCGCACGGATCTTCTTCCGTAAAACGTTTCCATGCGCGGTTATCATGCCAATAATCCCTGTGTATCCCGTGGTTGATATTTTCTATATATGTTGAGTGAACCTCGGCAAGCGGGGAAGTGTCGTCTCCGGGAAGAATGTGAATAAACTCCCCGTAAGATTTTATCTCTGATAAATCCCCTGCCCAGATACTTATTCTATTTCTGTTACACGCAACCTCATAGCCGAACTTGCGGTAGAAGTCGTGCGAGAACGGAGTCAGATTTGAAAAGATAACTCCCTTTTCATAAGCTTGCGGCAGAAGAGCTTCAAAAATATGCCTGATATGCCCGCCCTTACGCGCTTCGGGCAAAGTTCCTACTCCCCCGATGCCTGACATTTTTACGCTGTGTCCGTCAAAGCGCATAAGGTATTCAATCTCGAACATTCCGGCGAGAAGTTTTTTGCCGTTAAAGACGCCCCATGCCCAATTTGCCGGATGTTCCAGCGGATTAATTTTTTGATTTTCTTCTTTTGAATAATCTTTTCGTTGATTGTAAACGATAGTATGTAATCTGTATAATTGAAGCATATCTTCAGTTACAAGCCTTCGAATTTCAGTCATATTTGCCCCTGTTTTGGCCTTTTGCGGCATTATTACATATAATAATATATAAAAAACGCCAGGATTTAGTATAAAATGGCTGTTAGCCATTGTCAATCATCGTTTTATATAGACTGTTTTTTCAATTTATGCTATTATTAAAGTAATGAGTAAATCAAAATCATTTGTTGTTGACCAGAAAGTGGTTTACCCAAGTCAGGGAGTCGGGGTAATAAAGTCGATAGTTAATAAAAAATTCAAAGATTCAAAAATCCCTTATTACATAATTTATCTTGAAGTGACTGACATGACGATAATGGTTCCCGTTGATAAAGCCGTGGAACTTGGCATCCGTTCTACCGTTTCAAGAGATGAGGCGAACAAGGCGCTTGACTTGCTCAGCGAAGACTACGACCCGATTCCAACAGACTGGAAGATGCGTTATCAGATGAATCTTGAACTTTTAAAGAAGGGAAGCATCAGGGATATAGCGAGTATTGTTCGTTCATTGTACGACCGCAGCAAGGTAAAAGAGCTGCCTATTCAGGAGCGAAAACTTTATGATTCCGCGATGAGATTGCTGGAAGATGAAATATCAATTTCGCTTAAAAAACCCAAAGAGGACGTTCAGAGCATGATATTGGCGCGTCTGGAAGTTGAATAGCAATGGATACCGCGTTAAACATAGCGGTAGTTATCTGTGCCGCCGGCGCGTCTTCAAGAATGGAAACGGAAGGTTTGCCAGTGCGTAAAAAAGAATATCAAAAATTAAGTAATGGAAATACTGTTCTTGGAACCGCGGTAAGCGCTTTCGCCTGTGTTCCATCGGTGCAGGTGATTGCAATTTCCGTCCCTGAAAACGGCGAGAATGCCGCCCGCTCCGCGTTACCTGCAAATTTATTAACAAATGAAAAACCAAAAATCCTTTTTGTTACAGGCGGCAGTACGCGCCGCCATTCAGTCTTTAACGCCCTCCGTCTCCTTGCAAACTTTAATCCCGATTATGCGCTAATTCATGACGGCGCAAGACCGTGGGTCAGCCCTTCGCTTATAGAAAATATTATCACGGCGGTAAAAAAACACAACGCCGTAATCCCCCTTCTGCCGCTGACCGATACCCCAAAAGAGTGCGAGTCTCCCTGGGAAGCGCAAACAGATAACGATGCGTCCGCGGTATTCATTAAGACCCACCTGAAAAGAAAAAATACAGGAATCGCCCAGACTCCTCAGGCTTTCAAGTTTCCCGATATTCTTGACGCTCATAAACAGGCGGCAAATGTAGAAACGGAAGAATTTACAGACGACGCTGAAATATGGGGTAGATTCCGCGGTCAAGTGGCGGTTATTCCAGGAGATCCTGAGAACAGGAAAATAACTTTTCCGGAGGATTTAATTTGAAAAAATTAATTATCGGATTGTTTGTTGTTTTTCTTTTCCTGTCCTGTACCCGCAGCCAACCTGCTGAGGAATCCAATACAATAGTGTGGTACGGCGCATACCCGATGGCAATTTTACAGCCGGGAAGAAATCCGCTCTGGTTTCAGCTAACAGACGAAGGTCCCATCCACATTGAAACAATTGAAGACGCCGCTTTTTCCGTAGCCCTTATTCCGTGGCCTCTTGCCCCCCATATCCGTTTTTTGCATGAAACCGACAATGGAGTAGTGATGGTAGTAAACCGCGACGGTTTTTTAAAACTTGCTCCCGTTAGCGGAAATACGCAGGATATTGCGGTATACCGTTTTTCAGGCGGCGAATATTGGCGGCAATATACTGCGGGGGGATTTATATACTATGAAGGAAATCCCACGGCGCTTTTATATCTGGACGAGCGTTTCTTGTCTTCCGACGCGCCGCTTCCCAAACAAAGAACATGGTCAATCAACATGAATTCCAACATTCCCTTCCCCGTGAATATCCCCTTCTTCGATCTTTTCCCATCTGAAGACGGCTGGGACATAGACACCCTCCGTCTTGCCGGCGACGGTTTAATTTATTACAGGGCAGCAAAAAGAACCGGCTCTTCCGCCCTAGTGCGAATGTTCCGTACAGCCGACTTTGAACAGGCGGGCAAGGAAATAACGGTAGATGTTTTTTTTGGTTCAGCGCCCAAAGAGACGGTATTTTCCCACACTTCATTACCGCCGTTACCTGAAGGATTTGTTTATACTGGAATAGGCAAAGTTAGTGGCAGTTTGTTCGCGTCATGGGAGGAGCAGGCGGATTTTAGTATTGGAGCGGCGGGATTTGTGGTGGTGAAGCCGTAGGGTCGATTTTAAGGTTTTTACCACGAAATAAATGAACAAGAGCGAAGAAGAGAGGAAGAATATTACCACGAACCAACACGAACTTTTACTTCAGGGATTGTCGTTGTTTGTGAATGAGATTCGCTACACACTGTGTAGCGAATTGAGTTGGTCGCATATCCGGCTTATTATGCGTCTTGATAGTGAAAAAGCCCGTAAATATTATCTTATTATGTATGTAAAAATGTTTGATAATTTGAAGCACATTATTTTTTTATAGGTTTGCTTTCCAGTTTCTTTATACCGTATTCGGCGGTAAGAATTTTCATTTGGGAAATGGCTGTTTTGTTTAATGCTACTATTCGTTTTTCTTGCGGAACTCCATCATTGATGAGATGAGCGTTCAGGGATTCAAGGTTTGCAAGACAGACCAGTTGGGCAATATCCGCATAATCGCGTATGTTTCCATCCAGTTTTGGGTTTTGTTTTCGCCAATCAAGGGCTGTCATTCCAAATAATGCGACATTCAATATATCCGCTTCTTCCGCATATTTGAAACATGCTTGTTCTTTGGTAATCGTTTTAGGAATGAGATTTAATTTTATCGCGTCTGTGTGAATTCGATAGTTGAGTTTTGTCAAATTACGGCGGATGTCCCAGCCAAGTTGTTTATATTCCTGCTCTTTAAGCCTCTGAAATTCCTTTATGAGATAAATCTTAAATTCGGCGGAAATCCACATACCAAATTCAAAGGCGATGTCTTTATGAGCGAAGGTTCCGCCATAACGTCCGGCGCGAGATTGAATGCCAACAGCTTTAGTTTTTTCACACCATTCTTTTACGCTGATACGATAACTATTCAGACCTGATTGGCTTTTAATCCTGTCGAATTCGACAAGATTAAAATTGGGGTTGTAGACCTTTTCCCAAATACCTAAAAATTCAACCGTATTACGATTACGTAGCCAGTTATGAATAAAAAACTCTCCGTTTTCAATATTGTGAACCATGTCTGTCAGAGAAATATAGTCATCGTCATTGATACGAATGACGGATATTTCCGTCCCAAGGACATTCATTTTTGCCATTTTTATCTTCTCCTTGCTGTAAAAATTATATCGTAAGTTAAGAGAAATTGCCAAGAAGATATCCAATTTTTTTTTAAAATTTATCCTTAAAAACATTAAGTTTTCTTGATTTTAGGCATTAGTTATATTACCAAGGTATTTAATAGTTTTATTTAAATGGAGGTGGATTATGGGTAAAGTAATACCGTTTAATAATAAAGTGGCTAGTCAGTTAAAGCAAGAACAAACTAGACAAAAGATATTAGAAGATGCAGAAAAGTATCTAAGAGCCTATGAATTAGATTTAACTTTAGCACCACTAGTAGGATTATTATTTATAGTAGGCTTAGTTCTATGGTGCTGTAGTCTGCTTTAAGACTTACCTGCTGAGAGTCCTTTTGGCTTTGATTATAATATGTATGATGAGGATTTATAATTTGTACAAAGAAAAGTAATAGATATACATTATATTGTATTAATAATAATATATTTTATAAATAAGAAGGATAATTATTTATGTGGGAATACAAGGGGACTTTTAATGTTGATGTTGGTAAAAGGTACGGTATTTTGGAATATGATTTCTTTTTTCTTACGGATACAGAGAATGATTTAAGAAATTTGACAGAGTATTATATCAACCTCTGGAGTCGTTTTAAATATTATCTTGATGGATATTCCACAAATAAAGACAATAAAGATTTGTCACCAAATGTTAAGTCTGCAATGAAAGAAAATAAAGCTAATTGTTGCTTTACATTTCTTGAAGAACATCATCTGATAAAAGGTATTAAATGTAGAACATTAATTGTAAATGTTCAAACGCCAAATAACATGTATGAAATAAACACTTTTGATTTTTTGTACTTTCCAATTAATGGTACAAATGGTACAAAAGACTTTATTAAAATTGCTGAAATATTTAGAAAAAACGGTATTTTTCGCGCGTCTATTATGTATTACACTGAGGCTATCAAATTAGATCCAGAAAATGCTCAGTTTTTTAATTATCGAGGGGGTGCATTTAATATGATTCATGATTATGATAATGCGATTAAGGATTTAACACGCTCTATTAATATTGCGCCAAAATGGTCTTCTAGTTATGCATTACGTGGATATGCATACGCTGAAAAAACCGATTATAATAAAGCCAAATCGGATCTATCTATGGCGTTAGAATTGGAACCAGATAATGAGTTTGCTAAAGAAACGCTTAAAATGATTGAAGAAGTGTAAGTTATGAAAAATAATATGGAAATATTGGCTTAAATATTAAACAAGTTGGCATTAGGTTATTATAATGATGAAATAAGCATTGAAGATTAAGAAGCGTTTATTGATACTGAATATGAATACTCTTAATAGGCTGTTTTTCATGCTTTGAAAAAAAGAGAGTTATTAAAAAAAACAAAAAACATAAAAAAGTGTGTATTTTTTATTAAAAACATTAAATTTCTGAGATTTTGGGCATTTATAAATCTAGGGATTTATATATATTCTCATATGTGTAGAAAACTAGATTCTTATTTTTCTATAAAAATAGTTTATAAAACATACTAAAATATATATAAAAATAATTAATTTTGTTATATTATAGAAAATATGAGGTAATTTGTTGAACTATAAAATACTTATTGGAGAAGTTACAGAATATTTACATATTTGCTCAATTGGATTATCAAAATGGCTTAATAATACGTTACCTAAGGCTTTTGACAGTGATTGGTGGGACAAAGGTGTACTAAATAAACTAAGTCTTAATCAATGTAATATTGTAAACGAAAAAAAAATAACTAAACTTGATGAACTTGACTTGTCAGCCCTTCTACGAGTTTTTGACAGAAATTGGTATTCTATTCGCAATCGATGTTACCTTAATTATTCTGAACGTATGACTATTTCAAAAATGTTCAAAGTACGCAATAACTGGGCACATGCTTCTACTATTCCTCCGGCTTTTTCACATGTAATTAATGATTTAAAAACGATTAAAGATTTTATGTATTTTCTAAATACGAATAGGACACATATTAATGAATTCGATAAATTATTTAATGAAATAAAAACAAATGGTATTGATGATTTTGAAACGATAGTTCCTGTTGAATATTCATCAATAAAAACTGAAGATATTTCAACAAAACAAATTATTGAAAATTCTCTTGTACGATTGGCGAGTAACCCGAATTCAACAGGTGTTGTTATGCGTATTGATAAAGTAGGAAACACTTTACAATATACTGTTTTTATAGATGGAAAACAAAAGAAATTCTTTGATGGTCAAATTGAACTTGTTAAAGAAGATGAAGAACCCGATAGCAACAATATAGCAGATGTCCAAAGAATAATCACAGCTTATCAAATAAAAAGACCATCTTCCGATAATCTGTATTCATTAAATGCCGCTCGAATAGATTTTGTTCCATATCAGTTTCGCCCTGCGTTAAAATTAATTAAATCAGATACCCCCCGCTTGCTTATTGCCGATGGAGTTGGCGTTGGAAAAACAATGGAGGCAGGATTGATCTTGAAAGAATTGCAAGCCAGGTCTTCTCTTGATACTGTTTTAATCATTTGTCCAAGACCTCTTGTAGCTGAACATAAATGGGAAACGGAAATGAAACGTTTCGATGAAGATTTTACGCCAGTTACAGATGGTAATATGTTTCGTGAAATAATAAGGCAAACTAACAGAGATGGCGAGTGGCCAGAGAAATACAAACGTCTTATAATTCCATATTCATTATTAAAAGAAGATTTACTTGGTGGAAAAGATAAAAAAGAACAAAAAACTAATGGATTATTTGACATTGACCCAG
>Ga0268262_10004216_pt1 | contig 14979 bp, 8 predicted proteins | sample TergutNc150P3_FD_190354 | JGI IMG/M metagenome (GOLD analysis project Ga0268262, IMG submission 190354) | Nasutitermes corniger P3 segment gut microbial community from laboratory colony in Florida, USA - Nc150 P3 (SPAdes) (version 2) | ecosystem: Host-associated > Arthropoda: Insects > Digestive... | reverse complement strand
TTCTGGAAAAAGTGAAATAGGTCTGCACCTTGTCCGTTATTTTCCAAAACGCCCCAAATTGGCCCTGCAAAAACGTCTTGGTATCTAGGTTGTTGTATTCGCCCGTCTCTATGGGTTTTTGCGAGTCTAGCCCGACGCCAAGGGACAAGTCCAATTTGCTGTTGACAGTGATGGAATCCTCTATGCCAAATGAAGTTAGCTGGTCTTTATAGCTTTTCCAGTTTTCCCTATTCTTGTCGTCGGCCCCGGCCCTATGCACGTCTGTCTTGAATTGCGCTATGGCCCTGATGCTTTGCTTGCCAAACATGGCGGTGCCGACTTCCAGAATGGCGCCATTTGTGAAATCGTCATAGACGCTTATGCTTTGTAGCTGGGTGTACGTGACATCGTTGGATCTGTACATGTTCAGTATGTTCTTGTAGGTGTCGTGGTAGCCCCTTACCTTTACATAACTGTCCGCCCCCAGCTCTATGTTGGAAAGGAAGTAGATGTCTTCTTTGTCCCAAGTCGGCCACCTCCGGAATTGGCGGTTGCCTTCCGTCGCCACCGGCTGCCCCTTTTCGCCCTTTTGCGTCATGTAGCCGATGACAAATTCGCCGATGGATGGGGTGAAGCCGACTTTTGCCGACATCTTGGAATCCTTATAGTCACTGTTGAGGCGTCGCCCTTCTTCAGCAAGCCCTGTGTTCGGGAAATTTGTCGCTGACGACACCTTAAAATTGCCGCTGTCCCTAACGCTGCCGCCCGCCTGCACATAAAACCTGTCGAGGCTGCTGCCCACGTTGGCTGCGGCCGTTTTCATGTCGCCGTCCGAGGCCCCAAAGATTACATTGCCCTCAAATTTCTCGCTGGGCTTTCTGGTGACAAGGTTTATTGCCCCGCCCATAGTATTGGGCCCAAAGGCCACCGAGTTGAACCCCTTTGCCACTTGTATTTCGGCAAGGTCAAACGTCGAAAAACGCCCAAAGTCCATTTGGCCGTTGTATGGCACATAGCTGGGGATGCCATCCAAAAAGACAGGCACGCGCCTAGAATCGTTGCCGCGCAGGCTGACGGTCGTCTCATAGCGGGAGTTCAAGTCGAAGCTGGCCCCAGGGAGCAAAAAAAGCGCTTCGGCCACATTGGTGGCGTTCAGCGATTCCATCATTTCAGAGGTCACGCGGGAGTGGACGTGTTCCAGCACTTCCTTGTCGCCAGTGACAACCACTGTCACTTCTCCGATCTTGGGTTCTTTTTTCTTGTCTTTTTTCTCGGGCTTTTCATTTTTCTTGTCGTCTTGCTTCTCTTGCCCAATAACGCCGCTGTCGGCGATTTTTGGCGGAACCTCGTGCAGCGCGGACGCAAAAATATGCCCCGATGCTACAAGCAGGGCGGCAGTTCTTCCAAGTTTCGTGAACATCATGGCTTCTCCCAACAGAGATGAATAAAAAAATATAGCCGCGGCGCAGGTTTGAGCCGTTAGGCTTTACAGTATATAGCGATTCGGGGTGGGTGTCAATTTGAAATTAGCCCATAGCCCCTAACCCCTATCACCTACCACCTAGACGGCTCCAAGGGGGCGATTCAAGCGAGAACAATACCCACCCGGCACCAAATGCCCAATATTTACAATCCCCTGGCCCCGATATGAGAGAATGGACACATGAGCTTTGTCCACCTGCACACGCACACGGAGTACAGCCTTTTGGACGGGCTGACCCGGATACCCGACTTGGTGAACAAGTGTCTAAGGTATTCAATGCCCGCCGTGGCCGTCACGGATCACGGCAACATGTTCGGCGTGATGCGCCTCTTTGAGGCGTGCGAAAAGACGGGCGGTGCCGTAAAGCCTATCTTTGGGTGCGAGGTGTATGTCGCGCCGCGCTCCCGCCACGACCGCAGGCTGGACTCGACTGCATCGCAGGAGGGCATGGACGACTGCGTTGACCCCTCCGGCCACCGCGACTCAGGCTACCACTTGGTGCTGCTGGCCAAGAACCCCCAAGGCTTCGCCAACCTCTCCAGGATGGTCTCCCTGGGCTACACCGAGGGCTTTTACTATAAACCCAGAATAGACAAAGAGCTGCTGGGGCAATACTCAAAGGGGCTCATCTGCCTTTCCGCCTGCCTTGGGGGCGAGGTGCAGGCCCGCCTTTTGAATGGCACCTTTGAATCCGCCGAGAGGGCCGCGCTGGAGCACAAAGAGATATTCGGCGAGGACTATTACCTAGAAATGCAGGATCAGGGCTTTGAGACGGAGAGGCTGATAATCCCCAAGCAGTTCGAGCTGTCCAAAAAGACGGGCATCCCCCTCGTCCTCACAAACGACGCCCACTACCTAGACCACGAAGACAGCGACCTGCAGGACACCCTGCTGTGCATAGGCACCCAAAAGAGCAAGAACGACTCGAACAGGATGCGCTTCCCGTCCAGCCAGTTCTATGTAAAGACCCCCGATGAAATGTCGCTGCTCTTTCCCGACAGGCCAGACATGATGGAGATAGCGCTGGAGATAGCGGCAAAGGTGGAGCCATATTCCCTTGCCAGGAAGCCCATCACGCCAAATTTCCCAGTCCCCAGCGGCTTCGACCTGGAAGGGTACTTTGTCCACGTCTCAAGGGAGTGGTTCGAGAAGAGGATAGCCGAGTGCCGACCCCTGTGGTCCAAGGGCATGCTGGCGCACACCGAGGCCGAATACAGGGCGCGGCTGGACTTCGAGATAGACACGATCAAAAAGATGGGCTTCCCTGGCTATTTTTTGATGGTGTGGGACTTCATTGCAAAGGCAAGGGAGATGGGTGTACCCGTGGGCCCTGGCAGGGGCTCGGCCACTGGCAGCATTGTCGCTTGGGCGCTAAAGATAACAGACATTGACCCAATGCAGTACGAGCTGCTCTTCGAGCGCTTCCTGAACCCCGGGCGCGTGTCCATGCCCGACGTTGACATTGACTTCTGCCGGGACGGCAGGCAAAAGGTCATAGACTATGTCACCGAAAAATATGGCCGCGACAAGGTGTCTAACATCATCACCATCAACAAGTTAAAAGCCAACGCTGCCATCAAGGACGTTGGCAAGGTGTACGACAAGAGCTTCCATTGGAGGAACGAACTCACCAAGCTGATTCCAGATGAGCTTGACATCAAGTTGAAGGATGCCAAGGAAAAGTCAATCCAATTAAGGGAGCGCTACAACAATGAGCCTGATGTAAAAAACATACTGGACATAGCCGAGCGCCTAGAGGGCATTGCGCGAAACGCCGGAGTTCACGCCGCTGGGATAATAATAGCCCCCGCCGACCTGATGGAGTTCGCCCCCCTGTTCAAGGACAAAGACGACAAGGTGATGGTGCAGTACACAAAGGACGACGCAGAAAAGGCTGGCCTTATGAAGATGGACTTCCTAGGGCTGGAGACACTGACGCAGATAGCCAAGGTGCAGGGCTACATAGAAAAGCGCCTCGGCGCGCCAATTGACATGGCGCAAATCCACTCTTTCGACGACCCCAAAACTTTTAGGCTGTTCAGCAACGGCGACACAGATGGCATTTTTCAGTTTGAGTCCTCTGGGATGAAGCAGCTTTTGCGCTCGCTACAGCCAGACAGGTTTGAGGATCTTGTTGTCCTCAACGCCCTGTACAGGCCAGGCCCAATGGGTGAGCGCGAGGCATACCTTGCGGCGCGGCATGGCCGCGAACAAGTGGACTATATGTTCCCCGAATTAGAGCAGATACTGAAGCCAACATTTGGAGTGATAACTTACCAAGAGCAGGTGATGCGTATAGCTCAGGCCATAGCGGGCTTCAGCTTGGGCGAGGCCGACATGCTGCGCCGCGCAATGGGCAAAAAAGACGCAGCAAAAATGAAAAAAGAAAAGGACGGCTTTATCAAGCGCGGAACGTCCAATGGATTCGATGCGGCCAAGGTGGCCACGCTGTTCGACAGAATAGAAAAATTTGCAGGGTACGGATTCAACAAGTCCCATAGCGCGGCCTATGCAATGCTGGCGTACGAGACGGCCTATTTGAAGGCCAACTATAAGACAGAGTTCATGGCCGGCCTGCTCAGCGCCAAGAGCCAGCGCACCGAAGATGTTGCCAAGTACATTGCCAACTGCCGCGAGCAGGGCATAGACGTGCTAGGGCCCGACATCAACGAGAGCGATGAAGAGTTCACCATCACCAAAGATGGCAAAATACGCTTTGGCTTGGCGGCAATAAAGGGGGTGGGCGACGCCGCTCTGAAATCCATTCTAGAGGCCAGGCAAGAAGAGGGTGGGGCCTTCACAGACTTTTTCCACGCCCTAAAGTCCTCTGACCTGCACAAGGCCAACAAAAAGGTGTGGGAGAGCCTCATAAAGGCCGGAGCCTTTGACAGCTTGGAGCCAAACAGGGCCGCCCTTCTGCAGGACCTGCCAAGCGCCATTGAGAACGCCAGCAAGGGCAACAGCCCAGAATTGGGCATTAGCCTATTTGACGATGCAGAAATGGCCACGCTGGGCGATTCATGGAACGTGCCAGAGGGCGTAGAGCCTTGGAGCCGCCGCGAGAGGCTAAAGGTCGAAAAAGAGACCCTTGGACTCTATGTGTCTGGACATCCGTTGGAAGAGTACATTGACGCGATAAAGGTACACACAGTTGGCAGTATAGCCAGAATAAAAGAGCTGGCCGCGCTGGACAAGATAAAGGACAAGGCGGAGGTCAGCATAGCGGCGATGATCTTAAAAACGTCAACCAAAACGAACAAAAATGGCGAGCCTTGGGCCCTTTTGGAACTAGAAGACCTTACGGACAAAGCGGATGCCTTGTTGATGTCTTCGTCCTATGACACAGCGGCCAGGAGGAAGACCCGCCCTTACGATGACTACGGACACTTGGCTGTGAAAGAGCAGTTGGTCATGGTGACGGGCGAGCTAAGGCTTGAGGCGGCTGAAAGCCCAACAAACGCGGAAAATGCGGAAGAAGCCCAAGGGGATCAGTTTAAGGTCACGATATACGCAAAAAAATTGGAGCCGCTGGAAAGCTATCAGGGGCGCGGCATCACAGGGGCCGTCATAGAGCTTCCCCAAGGCGAATACCCGCAAAGGCTTCTGGCGATACTGGGCCAAAACGCCGGGTCGCTGCCAATAGCGATGGAGTATAGGACGGTCAAGGGCGAAACAGTAAGAATCAGAGTCGGCGCGAAGCACCGCATAAACTACAGCCCCGACCTAGAGCAGCAACTTAGGGACGAGGCCGGATGTTCGATAAGGTGGACGCACTAGGGGTTAGGTTGTAGGGGTCAGGGGTTAGAGATAACTAGGGAAGCGGCTTCTCGGTATCCTGCGCTTGCGCGCCGGATACGCGAAACGTCATACCAAGTTGCGTTCAGTTGAACGCAACTTGGTATCGTACCCAGTAACTTGTAACTAATCTTACTTGCTGATCAGCGCCTTGACTTCAGCAGGGGGTTCAAATGTTGACTTGGGCAGGTCAACGTTTATTTTTATTTCGCTGAACGTCATGGTCATGCTCATCCCAGCCGCCGAATTGACGATTTGGAAGGGCAACAGGACTAGGTCGCCGACTTTTCTGTAGTCTTTGAATACGACCTGCCCCTCAATTTCTCCCATCGGCGTGACCGCCGTGGCGTCGGCTCTTATCAGCAGGCCCGATTTTTTGGAATAGAAATTGGTCATGGGTGTGCCATTCTTGTGGGTGATTGCCACCTTGTAGCACTCCTCCCCTGCAACTGTTTCAATGCCAACGGTTTCAATTTTTGAATACCTAGTATTCCATTCCTCTTCCCTAAAATCCGCGCCGGCCTTTGCGTCCTCGGCCGCTTTGCCCTGCTTTATGGACGGGCCCTGCATCGGGTTGTAGCTCCAGCCGTTTTTGCCGTCGAAGCCTTCCTGCATCTTACCCATATCTGGAATATTCACTTCCGTTAGCGTGAGATTCGGCTCCGCTTTGTAAATGGTAACTTCTGCCCGCATGCCCATCATGTCCATAGAGCCTTTAAGGACAGTGTTCTTCATCTTTTTGTAGGCATCTTTGCCGCCGGACACTTCAATGTATTTGTCCAAAATGGATTCAGCCGTGGGCAGCGCCGCCTTGGCTGCGGCTGGCGCTTCTTGTGACCAGAGGGCCGGGGAGCCAAGGGCCATTAGGGCCACTAGGCAAGTCAAAGTCAGTGCGTTTTTCATCGTGTTCTCCTAGAAGAAAAATTGTCGCGGCGCGTTGTGCGCGGGGACGGGTCTGGTTGCGTTATTAGCGGAACTGTTCTTTCATTTGCTAATCAGTGCCTTGACTTCGGGCGGTGGCTCGAAAGCGGTTGGGGGCAGCTCTGTCACCTTGGTGGCGGCAGCGGGGGCTGGCTTGTCTTGGGCCAGCAGCGCTGGGGAGCCAAGGGCCATTAGGCAAGTCAAAGTCAGTGCATTTTTCATTGTGTTCCCCTAAAAGAATGATTGTCGCCGGGCATAGGACGGTTTCAGCGGCGTCTTTGGATTCTGGCGGGCCTATTTCTCCCCCCCTGCATCCCCTTGACCTCTGGCGGAGGCTCAAAAGTCCCAGGCGGAATGTCCACGTTGAGTTTAATCTCCCTGTGCCTGATCGAAATTTTTAGGTTGTCCTCCTCGGTGATCTGCGTAAATGGTATCAGGACGCCGCCTACGTTTTTATAGTCCTTGAAAACTTGGTTGTCCTCTTTGACTTTAAGGCCAGTGTTCTTTGAGTAGTAGCCAGTTCTGGTTTTGCCCGCCTTGGTTGTGACAACTACTTCGTAGCAATCCTCGCCCTCTACTTTTTTGGTGCCCTTGGTCTGGACGCTCGCGTAAATTTCCCTCCAATTCGCATCGTTGAGATGGGCGGCTTCCAGCGCGGTTTCTAGTTCTTGGCCGCTTTTTACTGAAATCTCCCCATCTAGGTTGATCTCCCAAGCGTTTTTCCCATCGCAGGCTTCGATGGACGTGCCAGCCTTATCTATTTTAATTTCCTGGTAGAGCAAGTTGGGTTCACGGCCATAGACGGTTGTGGTTCCACTCATGGGTTGGCCTTGCATTGTCATTGTGAATGTACCCCTTGCGGCATAGGTCTTGATTTTTCCCCATGCTGCGGTGCCTCCGGTGGCTTCTACGTATCTATCCAAGACTGCTTCGCCGGTGGGCAGCCCCTCTCGGGCGGCGTTTCTCCTTTGGGCAGATAGTGTCGGCCCGCATACGCCCATAAGGGCCATGAGACAGGCGAGAGTTGCGTGTTTGATCATTGCGGCCTCCTAAAAAGGGTGATTTGCCCTGCTTGGTTCATCCACTGACATTACTGATGGCGCTTGTCCATGATACCCCATTTGATCCACTCAATAGCCCTGTCCATCACCTCATCTTTTCCGGCAAGCAAGCCCTGCTGTGTCAGCCTCACCGTTTCGTCAGGCTCTACGCCTAGGCCCTCTAGGGGCTTGCCGCCTTGGGAAATATAGTTGGCGACTATGTATTGGAATCCGTCCCCGTTGGGCAGGCGGGTAAAGGTCGAGGGCAGGGCGGCTCCGGCCGTGCGGGTGCCAAATATTCTGGCGCGTTTTAGGTCTTGCATGCCGCCCGCGAATATCTCGGAAGTCGAGGCAGAGCAACCGTCAATCAGTATAGCAACGGGCGCGTTGGTGGCGTTCGGGCGCGGGAAGACCACAAAGTTCAAGGTAGTGCCGCGCATGGCCATCGTCCCCAATTTCAGCCCGCTTTGGCTGGTGAACCAGCCCGCCGCGCCCATAGCCATCCCGCCAATGCCGCCGGGGTTTCCCCGCAGGTCTATGATGAAGCCCTTTGCCTTGTCCGCATCGGCCATGATCTCTGAAAAAGCCTTGGCGACAGCTTCGGGGTTGAACCAGAAATTGAATTGGATGACCCTTATCCCGTCGTCCCTAAAGTTTGTCTCCACCCAGAAATAGCTTGCGGGCATTTCACCATATTTCACCTTTGCGCCCCTTGGCTCGGCCCTGTCAAGTTTTATGGCCTTGGCCTCTTTGCCGTCGTGGAACTCTATCTCTGTGGCTTGGGATGGTGCCCCATTGACGTAGCTCAGTATCACCCTAGAACCCATGAGGTCTTTTTGCGTGCTTTTAGAATAAAGTTCTTCCACGCGCTTAATGCCCAGCAAGGCTTCCCTGCCATCCGCCCTTAGTATTTCCCAACCTGGCCTTACCCCGGCCTTGCTGGCGGGCGAGCCAGCCTCGACACGGGTGACGATGGCCTTTCCTTCCAAGACGCGGACATCCATGCCAGGCGTGAAGGTGCCGCCCCCCCTTTCGCCGCCCTCACTCAGGTCGCGGTAAGCTGACGCGGGGATAACGCCGATGTGCGTCTGCTTTAGGCGCCCCAGCATTTCGTTCATTATGGCCCTGCCCGCGTCCATGGATTCGGCGGCGTCTATGCGCGGCTTGAACTCATCATAGACCTTTTGCCAGTCTAGTCCACCCAAGGATGGGTCGTAGTGCTTGTCCCTCACTGTCGTCCACACTTCTTCAAACGACGCCGCCAGCAGCTTTCTCTGTTCTGGCCCAAACACATTTTGGGCATCCTGCGCCAATGCAAAGCAGGCTAGGGCGGCAAGGGGGGCTACTGTGCGGCGGAAAAATAAGTTCATGTTTCACCTGAATGAAAAAAGCCAAATGACGAAAGTACAAGTATGGCAGGGGAGCAGACAAATTGACAATTGATGCTCTGCTATCATTGAGTCGTGTGGATAGGTTTGTATAATATGGTTGCCTTGCCTGAACCCGTACTGTGCAAGTTTTTTTTCTTGTACCTTGTAACTTGTAACTTGTAACTGCTATGAGGCCCAAAAAGCATTTCGGCCAGCATTTCTTGGCAAACGCGGGGGCCGCTTCGGCCATCTGCAACGCCGCGCTTGCTTCCGATGCCAGTGTAATCCTTGAAATCGGGCCCGGTCGGGGGGCATTGACGGATATTCTTGTAAGGGATGGCCGCCCCCTGTGGGCCTTGGAACTGGATTCGGACATCTGCCAATTTTTGGGGGAGCGTTACAAGGGTGCGCCCAACTTTCACCTTTTGCAGGGGGACGCCATTTCCGCCGAGCTGCCAAAAGCCGAAAGCCTTTGCATTGTGGGCAACCTGCCGTACAACGCCGCTACAACCATACTCTCTAGGCTATTGACAGAGCCCATCCCGTGGGAGCGCATGGCGCTGATGTTTCAATTGGAAGTAGGCCAAAAATTGATGGGGCGGCCTAGGGAAAAGTCCTACGGACCCCTTTCGATTTTGGCGCAAGTGTCCGCCGGCATGGAGACTATCGCCAAGCTGGGCCCAGGCTCTTTCAGCCCAAAGCCAAAAGTGGATTCTATCGCAATTCTATTCAAGCCCAAGGCAGGCGCCCTCTCCATAGAAAAGAGAGTGCCGCTACTGGACGTTTTGCACAAGAGCTTTGCCTTTAGGAGAAAGACGCTGGCAAACAATTGGGGCCACTTTTTGCCGTCCGAAAAGATATCGGCTATTTGCGATGGTGCTGGAATATCGGCTTCGTTTAGGGCAGAGGCCGTACCGCCGGAAAAGTGGATCGAAATCGCAAGCCTTTGGTGGAATCAGAAATAGAACCAGATGCCGATTGAGCGGAACTTGGTATCATTAACAACAATGGTCGGCCCAATTTAGGTCAGCCCCAGCCAATTTTTTTGATCAAGGAAACCGCTTGTCGCAACCGCAACAATTTGAACAATGGCAGACTGCGCCCTTGGAGGGCGAATTGAGGATAGTGCCCATCGGCGGCATTGGCGAATTTGGCATGAACGCGCTGGCCGTGCACACTGCAAAAACGCTGCTCTTGGTGGACTGCGGACAGCTTTTCCCAACGGAAGAGCAGCCAGGCATAGACAGCATCGTGCCTGATTTCGCCTACTTTGAGCCATTCTCTGACAGCATAGACGGGATTCTGCTGACGCACGGCCACGAGGATCACATTGGCGCACTGCCATATTTCATAGAGCGGTGGCCCGTGCCTGTCTATGGAACGCCTTTCACGCTGGCGCTGGCTGCGGCAAAGCTAAAGGAACACGAGCTAAAGACCAAGCTGGTGGAAGTCCACGACTTCGACAGGCTTTCTATAGGCTGCGGCGAGATAGAGGCTGAGTGGGTGCCGGTTTCCCACAGCATCCCCGATGCCTGCGCCATCGCGCTGCACACAGGGCAGGGGGTAATTTTCCATTCGGGCGACTTCAAGTTTGACCAAAGCCCCATTGACGGGCGAAAGACAGCCACTGGGCGCATCGAAGAGATAGGCCGGGGGAAAGACATTGGTGGCGCTGGCGTGAGGGCCCTGATCAGCGACTCCACGAATATTGCTGTTCCAGGACGTGCGCCCAGCGAGTCGGCTTGCAGGGATGGCTTGGAGAGGGCCTTGAAAGCCACCAATGGCAGGCTGTTCGTAGCAGTGTTCAGCAGCCACGTCCACCGCGCCCAAGTGGCCATTGAACTAGCCGCGCTGCACAAGAGAAAGGTCTGCATATTGGGGCGCTCGCTGGAACGCAACATAGCCATAGCAAAAGAGTTGGGGATGCTGAAATGCCCCGAGAGTATTTTTGTTGACCTCAAGGATGTGCAAGGCTATGAGCCACAAAAGATAATGATCCTCTGCACGGGTACACAGGCGGAACCCTTGAGCGGCTTGGCCCGAATGCTCAAAGGCGAAGTGAAGGGCATTAAACCATCGTTGGGCGACAGGCTGATACTCAGCGCCAGGCCCATCCCCGGCAACGAAGTGCCCATCTCTAGGCTGCTGGACAGGGCGGCGCGGCTGGGGCTGGAGACCTCTACTACTGACTTTGAGCCAGTACACGTCACCGGCCACGCGCAGATGGAAGACGCGGCGCTGATGATGGATCTGCTGAAGCCCGAATACATCATCCCCGCGCATGGCACATATCGGCTGCTGGACGGCCACGCTAAATTGGCGCAGTCCAAGGGCTGGGCTGCTGACAAGACGCCACTGCTGGAGGGTGGGCAATGCCTACAGTTGTTCAGCGATGGGGCCTCTAAGCTGGCCGGGGCCGTCCCCGTGGGCAGGTGCTTCGTCTTGGACGGCCTAGAGAGAAGGGTTGATGCGCGGGTGGTTCACGACAGACTGATAATGCAGGAAGATGGCATAGTGGTGGCCACGATACAGATAAACAAACAGGGGAAAATGGTGGGCGAGCCATCCATCCTCAGCCGCGGGTTCGTAATACTCAATGACGACGAGGCATACAGCGGGCTGCTCAAAGAGACGCTCCGCCAAACCTTCAGCGAGGCCCCGAATGAAGTGCAAAAGGACAGGGAACTTTTGTCAGAACTGCTGCGCCAATCTCTAAAGAGAATCATCAGGAAAACCACCCAGACCCGGCCGATCATCGTGTCGCTGGTGTTGGATGCAAAATGATGAGGCGTTAAAATAAGTCATGCGGACAGGAGATAAAAAAGCCAAGGCCATCATTAGCGACTTTCAGCCAAACCCATTGTTTCGCAAGAATGGAGATGCTATGGGTTTCTGGAACCCGAATGAGGTTCCGACATTCATAGACCTATTCTGCGGCATTGGCGGTTTTCGCTTAGGGATGACCCAAGCTGGCTTTGAATGTGTGTTTTCATGCGACATCAACCCTGGGTGCCAAAAAACCTACCGGGCAAATTTTGGCGAGGCACCGCATGGCGACATAGCCTGCGTCAATGCGGACGACATCCCCGACCTTGACGTGCTCTGCGCCGGCTTCCCCTGCCAGCCCTTTAGCATATCGGGCAAACAAAAGGGCTTCGCCGACACTAGGGGAACCTTGTTCTTTGAGATATGCCGCATCATAGAGGCAAAGCGGCCCAGCGTCGTCTTTCTGGAAAACGTGAAGCACCTCATACACCACGACGGCGGGCGCACGCGCCAGGTGATTCTTGAGAAACTAAACGACTTGGGGTATTTGACAGAATGGCGGCTGCTCAACGCAAAAGACTTTGGCGTGCCTCAAAATCGGGAGAGAATCGTTATTTTAGGCTCCCAAAAAGGCTATTTCAACTTCAACTGGCTGGCAAAGACAGAAAGCAAAAAATTGCTGGATTTTTTGGACAAGGAAGGCCCATTTGAGTACCTTGAACCCAAGGAATACACCCTAATAGAGAACCCAATAACCCAAAAAGAATCAGGGCTGCGCTTCGTGGGCTATCGCAACAAGACCATCCGCAAAGTGGGAACGCGCCCCGGGACAGAGCATCTCTCTAGGGTGCATAAACAGCCCAACCGCATTTATTCTGCAATGGGCATGCACCCCACGCTGCCATCCCAAGAGAGTTCTGGCCGCTATTGGGTGCTGATGCCCGACAACAGAGTGCGGAAACTGACCATTGACGAATGTTTCCGCATAATGGGCTTCCCGAGCAATTTTTTGCGCCCCTCATCCTTGGGGGAGCAATATAGGCAAATCGGCAATTCAGTGTGCGTACCCATGATCGCTTCGATAGCAGAAGCGATTAAGCAGCAGTTTTTTGAGAATAGGGGGGAAGGGTCGAATGGATCACTTGGGCTTATTGCTTCTGCGTGTAATTGACAATTGAGTTTCTTGCAAAACCCTCTTCGCTCTCATCGAAGCCACTTCCGAGGTTGGCATAACAGGCGGGAAGAATCTTCGTCCAACGCTGGACATTGAATCCGCAAATTAAATATCAACGCGGCGCAGCCTCATCCTTATCGCAGCGTCAGCGGCCCCTATTCCCTAACCCCTGAAACCTGATCCCTAGCCGATTCTGCGGTAGGCACCCCAAGTTGGAAGAATGCTTCGTTCAGCACTAGACGCTAAATCTACCATCTTGTAACTTGTACCTTGTAACTTGTAACTGGCGCTGTATGTCCGACTCCCCCAAACCATCCCCCCTAGACTGGGACTTGGCGAACCTCCCTACAGGCATCGTCTGGGGCGGGGCGGACGAGGCGGGGCGAGGGGCCTGGGCAGGGCCCGTTGTCGCGGCAGCGGTGACGCTGGACAGGGAAACAGCCAAAAAATGGCGCAATGTGCTGGGCAAGGCTAGAGACTCCAAGACCCTTTCGCCCGAAAAACGCTCGGCTCTGGCGATGGAACTAAAGGCCATTCTGCCCTCTTGGTCCGCTTCCATTGTTGACAACAGGGCCATAGACAGGGACAACATACTGGAGGCCACAAAGGCCGCCATGAGGCAGGCCATACGGGAATTGACCATTGTGCCCGCCTTGGTACTGATAGACGGCAACCACGCGCCTGGCTCTGGGCTGAAAGAGCGCACATTGATTGACGGCGACGCCATTTCGTGCGCCATCGCCTGCGCCTCGATATTGGCCAAGACCTACCGCGACGAGCTGATGGCCGCGCTGGACGCAGTGTACCCCCAATATGGCTTCGCAAAACACAAGGGCTATGGCACCAAGGCGCACCAAGCTGCCATAAAGCAGTACGGCCCCTGCCCAATACACAGGATGAGCTATAGGCCGCTGAGGGAAATTGCTGAAGCGCCATAGTGGGGCCGAATCTAGATGATCGATACCGACACGTAATCAAAAGAGACATTTGCAAAACCCAGTTAATTTTGTGTGCAAGACTCCGTTCAGCGTGGGCACTCAATCTGTTTCTTGTTCTTGCTTCTATCTTTATTACTCGGAACGATGGCCCGGCAGCTTGGCTCGTTCATCGCCGGGGCATGGAACTCACCCTAATGCTTAACGGGGGAGCTCCCTACCAGCATCGCTCGCAAGCTCGCGCTGCTTTCGGTCGACTTCCCCCGCGCCCCCTGGCCGCGCTTCGCACGGCCTCTTCGATTGGCGGGCAGATGCTTGGTAGATGGCTTTAATGGAGGCTTTCCAAATGGGAAGGAGACTCCGCCCGGCGCTTGGCGCCCAATCCGCTTTCTTGTAACTTGTAACTAAAAACTGGCACTACTAGGGTACCATTAGCATTGATGTCTTATTTGAGGTGTTCAGATGTTTTCCAAATTTTTGATGCTCTTTTTTGCCCTTGCGGTGGGTCCGCTGGCTCTTTTTGCCCAAGACCCGCCACGCACAGAAATAGAATTGTCAACCACTGCAAAGAGGCTGGCCATGGCCGCGCCTGCCGCAACGGCGTCTGGCCTAGACGCGAACCAGGTACACCGCGAGTACACCGAAACGCTGCGGCGCGACTTGGACGGAATCGCCAGCATAGCCCTGCTCAGGGACGGGCTGCCCATATCCATAGCCGCAGACTCGTTTGGCCAGTGGCTAAACGCCGGCGTTGAACTCTTGGTGGTTTCTACTCTCACATTGAAAAACCGAGACGATGTCTTGGCAGAGGCGGTGGTATATGACGTGAGGTCGGGCAGGCGCGTCACTTCCATAGCGCACAATGGGAATTTGCAGGGTTTCAGGCGGCTGGCGCACTTGGTGTCCGACTCCATAGAGGAGTACCTGACTGGCGCCCCAGGCATAGCCAACACCCGCATCATCTTTTGCAAGGAAGAGTCGCCCGGGGTAAAGGAAATCTACCAGGTTGACCGGGACGGCTCAAACTTGACCAAATTGACTAACCACAAAACCCTGACGCTGTCGCCCACTGTTGCTAGGGACGGGCGGCTGGCCTACCTGACCTATAAGCCCAGCCCCGAGATATGGGGGCAAAAAACCCCGGGCGGGCAGCATGTCAAGCTATATCCCCAAAAAGAGCAAGAGTGGGTCAATGTCTATTCGCCCTCCTTTTGCCCGGACGGCAGCAGGATAGCCTTTGTCCAAGCGGACGGCAATGGCGACACAGACATCATGATATTGGACATCTCCACTGGTAGAGTGAGGAAGCTCACAAGCCAGAATGGACTCAATTCAGAAATAAGCTGGAACCCCGCTGGCAACCAGATGGCCTTCACTTCCGGCAGGGACGGCAGCCCTTCACTTTATCTAATGGAAGACGACGGCACCAATGTCCGCAGGCTGGGCATAGACGGCCCCTACAACGCCAGCCCCGCCTGGAGCCCCGATGGCAGCATGATAGCTTTTGTCAGCACGT
>Ga0268262_10004215_pt1 | contig 14979 bp, 14 predicted proteins | sample TergutNc150P3_FD_190354 | JGI IMG/M metagenome (GOLD analysis project Ga0268262, IMG submission 190354) | Nasutitermes corniger P3 segment gut microbial community from laboratory colony in Florida, USA - Nc150 P3 (SPAdes) (version 2) | ecosystem: Host-associated > Arthropoda: Insects >... | reverse complement strand
AGTGCGCTACGGGCGGATGATGGTGAATTGCATGGACAGTTTGCGGGATTTCTCATGGGACGCGGCGGTTTCAAAGTACCGCAGGGTGTACGGGGCGGCGGCTTATAGGGGGTTCTTTGACGAGTAGTAAAAAAAAGATTATTGACCACTAACCACACGAACCATCACGAACAAAACATGAGGGCGGGGGGCAAAGAAAATTTAAGATTTTGACATTGCGCAGGGGATTTATTTATATTATCTTAACTAATATTGACGTTGACGAAAGGAATTCACATGGGCGGTGGTGGCATAGGTATGCTGTTGGTGGGCTTTTTGGCAGGCGGCGCCGCCGCGTCCGCCGTGTGGGCGGCTATCGTCTTCGGCAAAAGGCGCGCCATAGACGCGCAGAGGGCCGAAAGGGAGCAGATCATGGCCTCGGTGGGCGAGACGCTCGCGGAAGCCGACGCCATCGAGACGAATTTCAGGTGCGGCGCGCTGACCCACGAGGCCTTCCGCCGCAGCTTAGGCGACCGGGTGAACGCCGTGATGCGCCAGCTCAGAACCAATATGCACGTGCTCGACCCCTTCTTCGTGAAGTACGCCGAGCAGGAGGCGCGCGAGTACCTGAGCGTTATAGACAACCCGGAGCGCCGCAGACCGGAAGGGATGGAACACCGCCCCGCCGCCGTAACCGCCGTCGCCGCCGCCGCCATAGCCGCCGCGCCGGCCTTAGGCGCCGACGGCGACGCCGGAGAGGAGGCGCACGACCCCCCGGAGACCGACGTGCTGGCCGTGGTACCCTCCGCCGCGCCTCCCGCGCCCGAAACGGGCGCCGCCGATACGGACGACCTATACGAACTCCCCCCGGCCCCCGAAGCTCCCGCCGCGCCGGAAACCGCCGAAGCCGCCGCCGACGACTTCGAACCGCAACAAGAAGTTCAGCCGCCGGAAGCCGCCGATACAGCCGACGACTTCGAACCGCACCCCGATATCCAAACAGAGGAAGCCGCCGACTTCGACCAGCCGCACGATGTTTTGGAGCCGGAAGCCGCCGGCTTCGACCGGCCGCACGATGTTCTGGAACCGGACGCCGACGACTTCGAACCTGCGCCCGCCGCCCATACGCCGGACGCCGCCCCGGCCCCCATAGCCGCGGAACCCGCCGACGCCGCCGGCGATTTCGAACCGCCGTTCGCGCCGCCGGGTATGGATACGGCCCAACATGAACCGCCCCACGCCGCCCCCGCGCCCATAGCGAGCGTCCGCGACGTCGCCGACGACTTTGAACTGCCGTCCTCGGCTCACGCGCCGAGCGCTAACGATACTACCGGCATCTACAATCTGTCGCCCGCCCCCGTGAGAGAGGAAGAGCTGGTGCTGGGCGAGTCCCCGGAGCATGCGCCGGCCGTGTTTGCCGCCGCCCCCATAGGCGCCGCCCCCTTTGCCCCGCCCGCCGCGCCGCCCATCCCGGCCCCCGTCGCCACATGGGGCGACGGCGAGTCGATAGAAGAGGATTTTGAGGCCGCTTTCGCCCAATTCGAAATCCCGGCCGCCCCGCCGAGCGCCGCCGCGCCCGCCGCGCAGCAACAGCACGACGTGCTGACCGAAACGAACTCAATAGACAAAGGCGCGATCCAAAGCGCGATGGAACCGCCGCCGCAAGCGCCGCAACAACCGGAAAATCAAGGAATTACAGGGGACGACGTTGTGGATAGCATAGACAACTTCTTTAAACTTAACTGAGATTAGGATTTTAGGATTATTTAAAGAGATTATAGGATTAAAAAGCCACGTCGAAACATAAAAGACAGGATTTTTAATCCTATAATCCTAATTCAGACAGTGTTTCCTCTGCCTAGCAATCTCATACAGCAGCACAGCCGCCGCCACAGACGCGTTCAGCGACTGGCCGAGAGGGTTCATTGGGATAGTCACCGTAGCCGCGCACCGCTTCTGCAAATAAGGCGGGATCCCGCGGTGCTCGCCGCCCGTTACCAATACGGTCGGCCCCCTGAAATCGTGGCTCTCCGGCGGCACGCCCCCCTCCACCGCCGCCCCGACCACGGAAAAACCCCTGTCCCTCGCCAACCCCTCTATCAACCCCTCCAAATTCCGCGGCTTGACGACCCGGATATGCTCGAACATCCCCGCCGAACTCTTGGCCACCGCCGCGTTCAAAGGAACGGTGTTCTTCCGCTCCAATAACAGCGCGTCGGCCCCCAAACAAACGCAGGATCGGATAATAGCCCCCAAATTCCCCGGATCCTCTATAGAGGCCGCCACCACAAACAACGGCGCCGCCTTCGCCGCCGCAATCTCGTCTATAACCTCCGCCCCGTCGTAGGGCCGCACGCTGCAAAAGGCCACGACCCCCTGATGCCGCCGCGTCCCGGCCAAGGCGTCGAGCTTCGCCTCCGGCACCAAGTTGTAGGACATCCGCTCCCGCCTGCAAATACGCAGAAGCTCGAAAAGCGCCGCGCTCCGCTTCTCCTTGTCGAAATAGACGTGCTCAACGTCCTGACGACGGGCGGAAAGAAGCTCTTCAACGGGGTGAATACCGTAAATCGGGGTGTCCGTAGGCTGTGTCATGAATTTAAATATAATAGAAATTGAGGCAAAAAGCCTTAAAATCAAAAGAATATTGACCACGAACGACACGAACGGCACGAACAAAAACAAAAAAAGTCTAAAGTCCGTGATTCAAAAAACCGATAAATACAATAGACAGGATTGTAACGCAGCGTAAATAAGGCAAAGGAGGCCTATTATGACACTCACAAGCGTAGGTTCCGTTACGATGGAGCCGGTCTATGCCGGCGGAGACAATAGGGTGGCGCACGAGGCGGCGCCCGCGCCTCAGGCCGCTTCAACCGACGCGTTCGTGCCCACAAAAGGCAGCCAACCCGACGCGCCCGCCGCGCCGGCCGACGCGCACGACGCCGAGTTCCAAAAGACTATGGACGAGTCCATCAAACAAGCCAACAAGTCCCTAGCGAATTACGACCGCCAAATAGAACGCGAGATCCACAGCGTCACCAAGGTGCTCATGTACAAAATCAGAGACACCAAAACAAACGAGGTCATAGCCGAGTATCCGCCCAAAAAGATACAAGACATGATCGCCAAGATGTGGGAGCTGGCGGGGCTGTTTATCGACCAGAAGGCATAGAAAACACTGTCTGAACTAGGATTAGTAGGATTATTAGGATTATAGGATTAAAAACACTAATCGTTGACAATATGCATTTAGGCGCAGCAGTGGTTGTACGGGGCGGGGTCAAGCCCGCCCTTTTTTGATAGCCTGAATAAGGGGATGGGTTTAAGGGTTTTGACGTTTAATCCTAAAATCCTTTAAATCCTACTAATCCTAGTTCAGACGTTATTTGACTTTAAATAGTAAAAATCCTAATTCAGACGTTATTTGACTTTAAATAATATAAATTCTAATTCTGACTTTAATTTCTTGATATTTTGCCGATACAATATATATAATATATAAGTGTCGCAGTACCAAACACAAAAACCGCTAAAAACGCTAAAAAAGGGAGGGTATTATGGCCTTAGACATGAAAACTCAGATGAGACTTACAGGTATGGCCAGCGGACTGGACACGGACGCCGTTATCCAAAACTTGGGCAAGGTGCACCAGGTGCGCATAAACAAGGTCAAGCAGGATAAGCAGATGCTTCAGTGGAAGCAGGAGAGCTATAGAGATACCATCAGCAAACTCACCAGCTTCGTTAAGGCCAACCTTAACACGGCCAACCCCACGAGCAACTTTAGGTCTTCGGCGGCGTTCGCCAAGTTCAGCTATTTGCTGAAAGGGAGCATGATGATCGGCGGGAAGTCGGTCGACGCGGCGGACTTGATGAGCGTTACGGCTAACGGCGACCTCAAGAACTTTAGTCAGACGGTGCAGGGGGTGGCGCAGTTGGCTACTAAGGATACTTGGACTGGGGCGGCTATGGGGATGAAGGGGATTAAGACGGATAAGGTTGACTTTGAGAAGCTTGGAATATCGGTGCTTGGAATCGGTGCTGTCGGGGCATCTGAGGAACATTACTTTACGATATCAATAGATGGTATGTCGAAGACGATAATGTTGAAACGAGATAAGATTATAGAGGCGTTTGACAACGGGTCGCAGTATCAGATTAAATATGGAATTGGAACCGACAGCCCGTCAGGTCAAGGCCTGACTGATATTGTTACTGACTATATGCACGGGGTTTTTCCTACAACCGATTACTATTCGAAAGCTAGTGATGGCAGTTTTAAGTTGATTGATGAGGATTTTATTCAGGATAATATTTTACATGGTGCAATTATCCCTGGGGATACCGATCAAGAGGACCGTATTGAATCTTATTTAATGAATAAAGGCGTATACGGGGCTGGAGATGCTGAGAAGTACGAGTTTATTGATAGTTTTAACGGATACGTGTACAATGAGACAACGAAAGGATATGATAAAGTTGATCAAGCCTTTCTTGCTGGGATAGATGCGAGTAATCCGAATCGTAATGAAGCGATTAGGAATTATTTCGATGTTCGTATGATATACAAAGAAAACGCCGCTAACGCCGCAAATCCCGCGCAAGCCGGTGCGCAGGCATTGGCTAATCTCATCAACGAAGAAATTGTAAACCAATTCCATACCCCCGGTTACAGAAACATAGTACAAGCTACCGCCGCCGGTGAGCTAACGTTCTATATGCAAGGCTCGAACATTACCCTCTCCGACCAATTCCCCAAAGACACGCTCCAGAGGTTGGGTATCCCCTCCGGCGGCGTCAGTACTTCCGGCTCTGTGAATAACAAGAAACTCACAGATTTACCCGACTTTGACCACAACTTTTTCTCCAGCAATGGAATAGAAATGATGGGTACCATCCGGATCAACGGCGTGAGCATATCGTTGTCCAATAACGACACTATTGCCACCGCAATGGCGAAAATTAACGGCTCCAACGCCGGCGTTACGCTCTCCTACAACGCTGTTACCGACAGCTTTACGTTGGCAAGCAAGTCAGAGGGTACCGCCAACGGCATTCAGGATATAACCGGCAATACTGCGGATTTCTTCCACGCGTTTGGAATCGGTACTGTTAATGCGCAAGGTAAGTTGATTGATGGCGCGGGTACCGCCGACGGTGTTCGTACCGCAGCCCAAAACTTCATAGGCGTAATCAACGGCGAAGAGTTCACCCGTCAGTCCAACACTTTCACCTACGAAGGCATGACATACACGTTCAACAAGACGTTCAACGTCAACTATGAAATGGAAGCCGACGGAAACGGAAACATGGTTCCCAAACTCGATCCCGACGGTAACAAGATAATCGAGCGTAACAACGGCAAGATCGTTACCGGTTCTGAAGATCCCATAAAGATCGAAGTAACCAAGAACACGGCCGACATAGTAGCCAACATAAAGAATTTCATAGACGAGTACAACGCTATCGTCACCCATCTCAACGACCTCCTAAACGGCAAGCGCAACCGCGACTACCCGCCGCTCACCGACGACGAGCGTAAGGCGATGAAGGACGAGGAGATAAAGCTTTACGAGGATAAGGCCAAGTCGGGCATTATGGCCAACGACACCGCGTTGCGCAAGATTCTGAGCGATATGCGTTCGGCCATTTATCAGAAGGTGGAGGGCGTGGGCATCACGATGGCCGACATCGGCATTACCACGACCGCCAACTACAAGGACGGCGGTGTGCTCGCCATAAACGAGGACAAGCTCAAAGTCGCGCTTGAAAGCAGATTCGACGAAGTGGTGACGCTTTTCACCAAGTCGTCGTCCATTCCCTCCACGGAAAAGGATTCCGCCAAGGTCGCCCAGCGTTACAACGAGGTCGGCATAGCCCAACGTCTAAACGACATCATAACCTCGTCGGCCGGAACGTCTTTGACGGGCGATAAGGGCTTCTTGGTGAAGCAAGCCGGTACGGTGAACGACCGTACCCAGTTCGACAACCCTATGACAAGGCAGTTGGAGGAATACGACAAGAAGATAGACGCGCTCCTCGAGCGTTGGTATCGCCAAGAGAACAACTACTACGCCATGTTCGCCCGCATGGAGACGGCGATGTCCAAGCTCCAGGCCCAGCAGAACAGCCTAGCCCAAATCATGGCCCAGGCCGGCGGCGGAAAGTGATGTTTTGACATATAGATGCTGTATCGGACGGCCATCTTCGCGGGTGGCCGTCTTTTTTTGTGTCTAATACTTTTTCAAAATATCGTGGTGCCCGACGTCGAGCATAAGAATAATCGTGTTGTTTTCATATCGCCAAACTAAACGGATGTCCATATTTACGGAACTTTCGAATAATTCGTGATGCCCCTCTAATTTTTTTGTACGTAGCGACGGGTGTTTGGGGTTATTACGTAATATATACAATTTGTTTAACACTATACCACGGTCTTTGCCGGACAGTTTGTCGAGTTCGTCTAGAAACGTTTCGGAAAAACGTAATATGTATTTCATATTAGTCGCCTAACTTAAAACCGTATTTCAGCGCTAATTCTTCCAAAGATACACATTGTATCTCACCGTTTCTAAATTTTTGCATTGTAATCTCGGATTCTTTCAGCCAACGATCCACAACTTCCGGCGGATAATAGACCGTTTCGGTAATAGACGCGAGTTCCGGGGGTAATTCGATTTCAGTTTCGGTTTCGGTTAACATGATCAGCCTCCTATATACTATAAAATAGTCAAAATATTTTAAAAAGTCAATATTTTTTTATAAAGAGCGTCCATAATGTATATTATTCAATATATAAACCGAAACCCTGAATTTAGGAGGAAACGCCATGCCCGTCGCCGACAAAGCCTGTTTTTCCAAAGACCACATCTCCCGCCACCGCCTGAACGCCTCTCCCGAACTGGCGGAACAGGCCGTGCACTGCCTGGAGCTTGTGGCGGAGCTCTCCCTTGGGGGGCTGTCTTACCAGTTCAAGGGGGGGAACTCGCTGCTTTTGATACTCAGCGAGCCTAAGCGCTTCTCCATAGACGTGGACGTGGCCTCCGACAAGACGCGCGAGGAGATCGAGAAGGTGCTCGACGCCATCGTGTCCAAGTATGGCGTCTTTACCCGTTGGGAGCGCCGTCAGCACAAGACCAAGCCCTGGCTGCCGCTTTCAAGCTACTACCTATATTACAACAGCGCGGTTACGGACACGCCCGACACAAACATAATGCTCGACGTGCAGATGCGGCGCAGCGCCTACAAGACGGAGTTCAAACCGGTGCGCTGCGGCGATCTCTACGTGTCGGAGGCCAAGGTCGAGTTGCCGTTGCCGTCGTCCATCATCTCCGACAAGCTGTTGACTTTGGGCCCCGCCACGCTCGGCATCCCCATAGGCCGCGGCAAAGAGGCGCAGAGGTTGAAGCACGTCTACGACGTCTCGCGGCTGTCGGCCACTTTGCCGGACGTTGGGGAGATGCGGGAGAGTTTTAGAAGCTGTCTAAAGCAAGAGAACGAGTTGCAGGAGACGAATCATTCCGTTGACGATATAGTAAAAGACACGCTGAAGTTTTTGTGGACGACCGCGCTCCACGGCGAACAGCCCGCGTCGTCGGAAGATCCGGCGTTAAGCGAGAATATCAAGGGTCTGGCTCCCTTCGCCGCGCACTTGTTTGAGAAGGGCTACAACTGGCAAAACCTCCGCGGAGACATGGCAAGGGCGGCGGTCTGCATGAGCGCGGTGGGAAATGATACAGTTAAAGGTGATGATTTCCACAAACTGCTGTCGTCCGTACCGCCGTCGGATTTTAAAGGAACGTTGGGGATTGACGATCCTTTTGTAGCTTACTTATGGGAAGGTGTTAGCGGTTGGTGGGGAGATAATAAAGTCAAATTCTTTTAAATCAAAAAAAAATATAAATCTTTTTAAGACGAAGCCTTCGGCTTCATAGATAAATGCGGGGCTATGCCCCGCATTTTCAGTCAAAGTCAAAAGATAAAAGCAACGATTTTGACTTTGACTTTGCCGTTGACTGAAAATCGGGGGGTTTAGCCCCCCGATTTATCTATGAAAGGCGCGTAGCGCCTTTCGTCTAAAAATGATTTTAAAGCTTTTGATTTTAAGAATTTAAAAACCAATATGACAACCTCAACATCATGCCCGCTCTGCAATTCCAACACCCAGTCCCTCATCAGCCAAGACGAGCGGCACCGGCGCCCCTTCTACATCTGCCCGGACTGCGCTCTAATATCCGTCCCGCCGCAATACCACCTATCCATACAAGACGAATTGTCCCGCTACGCCTTGCACGACAACACCCTATCCAACAAGGGCTACGTCGATTTCCTCTCCGAAGTCGCCGATGTAGCCGTTAATATCGTCTCCGAAATTTCTCATAGTAACTTGTCTATAAAAGACCCCAAAGAACCGCCGATAAAATTACTCGATTTCGGTTGCGGCAAAGAAGCGGCGCTCTGCCATCTCCTTAGGTCGCGTGCTATAGACTGCTACCCCTACGACCCGCTGTACGACGACCTGCGTCTGCCGAACGTTGTTGACAAATACGACATAATAGTTGCGTGCGAAGTTATTGAGCATCTCAGAGACATATCTTGTGAGTTACGTCTCATGGTCAGCCTGTTACGCCCCGGCGGGGCGATTATTTTACGGACGCGGCTGTACGACGGCGCGCCTGACTTCCAAAACTGGTGGTACGCGCAGGATCCCACGCATATAAATTTTTTCAGCGGAAAAACTATGGAAAAGCTGGCGTCGTCTATCGATAAACGGCTTGAAAAAACCGAACATCATGATATATTTATTGTCAGGTAACGCGTTAGGTTGATACTATATCTATATCAATATCAATTCTTACAGCGAATCTTTCAAATGCTCGATCTCTTTTCTCACGCTGTCTATGCCCGAGAAGTCTTCCGTTTGAACCATCGCGATCTTTTTCGCGTACAGTTCCAAAAGTTTGTATTCCACCGCTTTGGGTTCCTTGTCGGCGGATATCAGCGACAGTATCGCTTCCACGTCGTCGTTGAACCTGTACCCGGACATAAAGGCGCGGAACTGTTTTTGCGCCTTCAAGAATCCGGCTTTGTCGACGCGTTGGTAGAGCATGGACGGTATGTACTCTTTCAGCAAGAGCTCCTCGGGATTTATGCCGGGCATGGCGATTGTTACGGCGGGGACGTCGTTCCACTCTATTTGGGTGATGAGCGACTCTATCTCGTTTTGCAGCGACTGCATCTGCTGTTCCCTGAATATCGCCTGGTATATTATGGGTACGGCGTTTACGCCGAGCACCGCGTTGCCGACCTTTTTGAAGGAGCCGGCGAAGTAGACGTCGCCGGGCTGCTCCATAATCTCCCGCTCGCTGTTGAACGGCACGACCTTGGCGGGGGTGGGGATGAACTCCTCGAACTCTCCCATGTCCTCGAGCCTCTCGCGCAGTTTTTGCGGGTCGAGCGCCGATTCCAAACCGTCCATGCTTTCGATCATCTCTTTTAGGCCCTCGCTTAACCCGTCGCTGTCGCCGTCGAGCGGTATGCCCATCTCCGATTTCAGGAAGTCGCGCAGGTTGTTTTGCTCCTTGTAGTTGCCCTGAACGGCTAAGAGGCCGCCGTGCACCATGGAGGCCACCGGGTGCTTCATGGTTATGAACTCGGCGGGGTCTATGTCGATCATGGCGTATACTATAACCCGCCCGTCCAAGTGTTCGGGGTCGCCCTTTTTCCTCTCCACGTTGAGCACGTTGTTCATGGTTTCGCCTCGCTGTTCTCCCCGGAGGCTTTGTCGAGCGTGCTGTTCGCCATCGCCCTGAACATGATGATCGTTGATATTACTATGAATACGTGCCACGTCCATTCGGCGTTCACCCCGCTCACGGCGACGAGCGCGGCGCCGAGCGTCACGGGTGTTACGGAGTAGCAGGCTATGCGCAAAAAGTATCCGTAGCCGCTTGAACGGTCGGCGCTGAAAATGTAGGCGGCCAGCGATAGGAAAGTGGCGCTTAGCGCTATGGAAAAGAAGCCGAAGAATAGGCTGAGTACGATGAAATGCGCCGCCACGTAGCCCTTGCCGGCGTTCAAATACTCCTGTACGGCCTGCGCGGTGAATTTGAGGTCTTTCTTGCCTATGAGCGCCTCGTAGGGAATCTCCACGCGCATATTCACAAACTCCACGGTAGACTCCTTGAGCACTACGGCGGGCGAGGACGCGCCCATGGCGTACGTTTCGGGCGGCGTGCGGGTGTCCACCACGAGGAAGTTGTCCGGCAGACGGTCAAAGAAGCGCGGATACCCCGCCAGACGGTCCATAAGTTCGGCGAGCGCGTTTCCGGATACCGTGTACGGCGGCTCGCGGTCGGTCAGAAGCCGCCCGTCCCGCACCTCCATGCCGCCGAAAAGCGCCCCGGCAAGCGCCGCCACGCCCCTGTCCGAGTGGATGAAGTAATAGGCCTTGGCGAAACCGGCGACCAGCGAGGTTAAAATAAGCAGCTTGACCATAAATAAAATAATGCGCCCCCGAGACCTGGCCGCAGCCTCACGGTAGAAACGGGCGTCGAAGATGCTGCGGTGCAAATCGCTGAAAAAGGCCAAAATTGAGTCCTTTGGTAAGGCCGTTGTATGTGCTATATATAAAAATAACTGCCGCCGTAGATATAAATGAATTTTTTTTGAGGCCGCCCGTAATAATACTGAAAAAAGTGTTTTTCCTCTTGATTTTCGCTACGATAAACGCTAATATTGAATTAGGGGGGGCACAATGGAGGGCCCCCAAAAGAAACGAACCGATAACAAACGGGGGTTTACCATGAAAACGAAGCGCTTAGTAAGATTGCTGATCTTGTTGGTATTGACGCTGACCGTCGCCGTGCCGCAAGTGCAAGCCGCTCAATTGCTCGCGGCGAGGTAACGGTCAGAAAAAGAGACGTTGCCCGAGAGCGGCCCATCGGTAATCCCCCACCGGTGCTTTCGGTCTTGGAATCTTGGGCGATGCTCTCTCCTTTAATGGGAGCGGTATTGTCGCACTGTTGTTGTTTTAGTGTGTTGTCGCAGTGGTTTTGCAGTTGTTGTTGTTTGTTGTTGTTGCAGTGGTTTTGCAGTGTTTGTTGTAAAAGAGACGTCGCCCGGGGCGGCCGGTCGGTAATCCCCCACCGATGCTTTCGGCTTTGGAGTTCCTGGGCGACGTTCTCTCCTTTAAATCCGCCGCGTTATCTAAATTAAATCATACGATTAAACGTTGAACTTGAAGAACATAATGTCCCCGTCTTTAACGACGTACTCCCGACCCTCCGACCGAATCTTCCCCGCCGCCCTGATAGCCGCCTCGGACTTGTACGTTTCGAGGTCGGCCAGCGAGTAGACGTCCGCCCTGATGAAGCCCTTTTCGAAGTCGGTGTGTATCACCCCCGCCGCCTGCGGCGCGGTGGCCCCCGCGTGGATCGTCCAGGCGCGGTTCTCCTCTTTTCCGGCGGTGAAAAAAGTCTCCAACCCCAGCAGTTTGTATATGCCCCGCGCCAAGACGTTCAGCCCCGGTTCTTTCAACCCCAAACTGTCCAAGAAGTCCGCGCGCTCTTCGGGCGGGAGTTCCGCGATTTCCGATTCCGCTTTGCCGCAGATCTTAACGTAAGAGGCCCCCTCGCCCGCCGCGTGTTCGGCCACCGCTTTCACGTACTTGTTGTCCTCCTGCAAATCGCCCTCCCCGACGTTGGTGACGTAGAGAACCGGCTTTGAGGTCAAAAGGTGCATATCCGCGACGACCGCGAGTTCATCCGCGTCGAGCGCCTTGCGCGCCGGAACGCCCTTGCCGAGCGCCTCGTGTATCTTCTCGTAGACCGCGAGCCGCCCCTTCATCTCCTTGTCCCCCGTCTTTGCCGCCTTGGAGACGCGCGTCAGCCCCTTCTCCGCGGTCTCGAAGTCTTTGAGCATAAGTTCCGTGTCGACGGTTGAGATGTCCCGCAGCGGGTCTATCCCGCCGTCCACGTGGACGACGTCGCCGTCTTCGAAGCACCGCACCACGTGCACCACCGCGTCCACGCTCTTTATATGCCCGAGGAACTGGTTGCCCAACCCCTCCCCCTTGCTCGCCCCGCGCACAAGCCCCGCGATGTCGAAGAGTTCGAGGTAGGCCGGCACGATCTTGTCGGTAGGTATGACGGCGGTGATCCGCGCGAGTCTCTCGTCCGGCACCGGCACGACGCCGTGGTTCGGGTCGATGGTGCAAAACGGATAGTTAGCCGCCTCGGCGCGTCCGGAGCCGGAGCATAAGGCGTTGAATATGGTTGACTTCCCGACGTTGGGAAGTCCGACTATGCCGGCGGTTAAGCCCATGATGTTTTCCTTTTCTTAAAGTCAAAGTCAAAGTCAAATAATAAAAGTCAAATTCATATAAGGGGAGGGCTGCGCCCTCCCTCGCTCCAACCAAAAATGGGCTTCGCCCATTTTTGTTTTCCGCTACCCACCCTGCGGGGCTCCGCCCCGCAACGCCCCGACGATAAACAAGCGCCGCTTCGCGTCGCAACGTCAACATAATCCTAGTAAGGTTTCTGCATTTTTGTGAAAGACGGCTTCTATCTCCGCGTCGTTCAGACCGCTGCGCTTTATCCACTCGACGCTGTACCCCTGATCGTACCACGGCGAGTCGCTTCCGAAGAGGATTTTTTCTATGCCGTGCTTCCTGCAAATGCGGACAAAATCGTTCGGCTGCAATAGTTTATAGATGGCCGACGTGTCAAAATATATGTCTAACCCGGCGAGCGTCGCCTCGACCTCTTTCCAGACCATCCAACCGCCCAAGTGCGCGGCGACCATCTTCAGGGTCGGGAAGTTCTCGTGGATTTTGCGCAGCGCGGGCGGCAGGGCGTGGTCGTTCGTGAACGGGCCGGGGTCCTTGCCGGAGTGGAAGACGACGATAATCCCCGCCGAGGCGAGCTTCTCGTAGATGGGGAAAGCCCTCGGATCGTCTACGTAGCTGTACTGATACTCCGGGTGCAGCTTGATCCCCTTTATACCGTGCGCGGACAGGAAGTCTATCTCCGCCTCAAACCCGTCCATCTCCGGATGCATGGCCCCGAACTGGATTATCCCCGGATAGATGGAGCCTGTTTCGGCGACCCCCATGTTTATCGTGGACACCTGCGACGGCTTGGTGGCCACGGGGAGGGTGACAGACTTGCCGACCCCGCCCAACCTCATGCTCTCGATCAGCCCGCCGACAGTCCCGTTGGTATGGTTCTTCATGGCGATGGTCGGCGCGGCGTTCTCAATCAGCCGCGTGATCGCCCGCTCCGCCAGTTCCGGCGGGAAGAAGTGGGTGTGGAAGTCTATTATTGTAGTCATTGCATAAAAATAATTCATGGGCGACCAGCGTGGGGGGCTTTATTTTAGCAAAGAAAAGGTCTTGAACCTCCTTGACCAACAGCGGATTAATCCCGCTGACGTGGCTTTCGGCTTACCTGTCTCAATCCCGGCCACGCAAGCGGGGACGGAACAACAGGCGCAACAAGGAAGTTCAAAACCCAAACTCTCACTGTCCGAACACGATATAAACTCTGCTATTAATATAGTAAAAAATTTTAAAAAAGTCAATATCCAAGATAAAATAAATGCCGGAACCGTTGACTGACGCGCCGCCGGACTAGGGGCTGGATGTTTTTTTGTAACAAAACCCGTAATAGCGAGGTATAATATTAATGGCCGCAACGGCTTGATCTATATAATAAGTTAGTTTTTACGGTCGGTTCCATATAAATAAGGAGGATTTATGAGCGGATCTTTCGGGAGCGGGCGGACGCTTTTGCTGGCGGCGGCGTTGGCGGTCGGGGCGGTGTGTTGGTTGGGGTGCGGGGGCGGGGATGATGGTAATCCCGCTAACAATACCGGCGGAAACAACAATACCGGCGGAAACAACAATACCGGCGGAAACAACAATACCGGTGGGAACAGCAATACCGGCGGGAACAACAACGGCAACAACAATAACAACGGCGGCGGGTCTGTGCCGATAGAGAAGTGGATGAAGAAGAATCTGGACGTAGAGACGGCGGATTCTTGGTGCTATGAAAACAGTCCTGACAGTTGCGCAAAGTACGGTCGGCTGTATACGTGGTCTGCGGCGAAAGCGGCTTGTCAGTCTGTGGGGATGAGGTTGCCGACCCGCGCGGAGTGGGAAGCGTTGGTGACGGTGGCGGGGGGTGCGGGTACGGCGGGTAAGAATTTGAAAGCGAAGAGCGGTTGGTACAGTGACGGTAATGGGACGGATGATTTTGGCTTTTCGGCCCTGCCTGGCGGTAGCCGGGTCTCCGGTGGCTATTTCTACGGTGCTGGCTACATCGGCTATTGGTGGACGGCTACGGAGTACTCCGGAGGCAACGCTTACTACCGGAGCATGTACTACAACGGCAGCATCGTGGACGAGCTCAACTACGGCAAGAGCGACGGCTTCTCGGCGCGTTGCGTTCAGGACTGATAGTGTGGTGCGGTAGACTACGCCAACCGCATCCCGCCCCAAATCACCCGATTGCAACTTCCAACGCCCTGAATCCCGGTTAAATCATCCCGTATATCCCCGCCATCATTTATATTTATAGACATAGCGTACCGCGCATCAACGCTCATAACCCTCAAAAAAGAGGCGGCAGATATGCCCAAGCCCAACAGAAGACAGTTCAACGTAGCCGGCCCGTGCGTCCCCGGCGATCACTATATGCTCGACCCGTTGCGCGGTATCGGCGGCGAGTTGATGAGCCTCATTGATTCCAATCAGTATTTCGTCATCCACGCCTCCCGTCAGAGCGGCAAGACCACGCTCCTTAAGCAGCTGACCCGCGACATTAACGCGGCGGGCGAATATAATGCCGTATACTGCAATTTGGAGGCGGCGCAAGTGTTTACCGAGCCGGAGAGAGGGCTTCCGGTGGTTGTGGAGAAACTGCGGTTAGCCCTTAAAAACGGCGGTATGCAGAGCGGTTTTGCCGTAGACGGCGGCGGTATCGGCGCGGCCAGCGT
>Ga0268262_10004214_pt1 | contig 14982 bp, 13 predicted proteins | sample TergutNc150P3_FD_190354 | JGI IMG/M metagenome (GOLD analysis project Ga0268262, IMG submission 190354) | Nasutitermes corniger P3 segment gut microbial community from laboratory colony in Florida, USA - Nc150 P3 (SPAdes) (version 2) | ecosystem: Host-associated > Arthropoda: Insects >... | reverse complement strand
TTCTTCGCAAGCGCCTTTGCCGCCTCGTATTCCCCTTCGCTGATGTGGTATGTTTTCATTTCTTTCACCCTCGTTTATTATACCACATCTTTACTTCTGTGTCTATTACTTTATTGAGGAATAGTATAAATCTTCAATCCAGCCTTTCTGCACTGTCTTTTTCGGGCAGGATTTTTTATGTTTCGCGGTAGAGCACTTGTAATACTGATGGATTTTTCCCGTGTGACTGGTGCCGCTTTCGCCGATCATGAACGCGCCGCACAGTCCGCAGTAAAGCTTCAGAGAGAGCAAATACAGTTCTTCTTTCGCCTTGAAACGTGCCGGGGCCTTCTTGTTTTTCTCCAGTCGCGCCTGCACCCGGTCAAACAAATCCTGCGGCACAATCGCCGGAACCCCTCCCGGTTGCACCACATCGCGGTAGCTGTATTCCCCGAAATACCTGCGGTTGTGCAGCATCCGTTTTACGCTGTCGATGCTCATGGGAAGATTACGATTCGTGCGAATGTCCTTCTCGTTCAGCCAGCGTACGAGTTCAACGATGGTCGCGCCCTTATCGTAGCGTTTAAAGGCTTCGAGCACAGTGGGCGCAGTATGCGTGTCAATTTGGTAATATTGCTGGTCGTCAACCGTGTAGCCTACGGGTAAGCTACCGCCGTTGTATTTGCCCTTCAACGCGTTTTCGGTCATGCCACGAATCACTTTTTCCGAAAGTTCAGCGGAGTAAAATTCGGCATAACCCTCAAGCAAAGACTCCAGTAAAATGCCCGTGGAATCCTCGGCAATGGTTTCCCGTGCGGAGATCACCTTCACGCCGTTCCTGCGCAGGATGGCCTTGTAGTGCGCGGAATCGTAGCGGTTCCTCGCGAACCTGTCCAGCTTCCAGACGATCACGACATCAAATAGCCCTTTCGAGCTGTCCTTAATCATGCGCTGGAACTCGGGCCGATTGTCTGTTTTGGCAGAAAGCGCGCGGTCGATATAGGTGTTCAGAATGGTAATACCGTTCTTCTCAGCAAACTCCTTGCACTCGCGCAGTTGGCCCTCAATGCTCTCCTCCCGCTGGCTGTCGGAGCTGTAGCGGGCATAGATTACTCCTTTCATGCTCTCTCACCACCCGCCATTTGGATTATCATTTCCTTGAGCCGAACATTAAGCGGGGAGCCTTCCTTAAAACAAGCCTCGATGAACTGCGCAAACTCTGCCGGGTTGCTAGCCTTCTTCTTCAGCGCGTCCGGCTGATAGGCGTATAGCTTGCCCTGCGGGTTGTCCGTGCGGCAATAGATGTAGTCCATGGACACATCGAAGTAGTCCGCATACCAGAGCAGAATCCGATAGGGGGCTTCGGTTTGGTCATTCTCATAGCGGTTAAGCGTGGATTGATTGGATCCCATGAGCTTCGATAGCGTGTCCTGCGACTTGCCCGTGAGCTTCCTCAATTCCTTTAAGCGTTGTCCTGTGGTTGGCAAGGTTATTCCCTCCGTGAGTTTTTATTGTCCACATTATAACTCACAATTGCGCGATTGTCAACCCGTATTCGGAAATAATTCTGCCTCATTTTCATGCTTATAGCTTGATCCTGAAGCCGAACAATTGTGTTTCATGAAGATTTTTACTTAGAAGCAACGCTGCTACAATCCCATATATAGTAATGTCTACGGAAGATATAGCTTGAAACAATACTATATTTTGTGCATTTTGCCTATTGACATAAATGTTCGCCTGTGCTATACTATTAGCACTCTACAAACAAGAGTGCTAATGATTCTAGAGGAGGAAAAATTACAGCAGATGAAGCTTAGAGCGCTCAGTCACTATGGCAATGATGTGAATACCCGTTACGGAGATTGCATTCTACTCTATGACACCTTCACCTTGGTAGTCTATGATTGTGGACACACGAGGCACACGCAAGAGATAGAGTCTTTCTTGGAAGCTCGCGCAGCTATCTCACAAGTGCATATTGTGGTTTCACACAACGACAGTGACCATACCAACGGGGTGGTAGATCTGCTTGACTACCTTTACCGCAAGCGCAGCACCAGAAACTACCAGGTCACGGTATATTCTTCTTTGTATTTAAAGCATGCTGACAAAGTTCTGGCGTTGCTTGATGATGATCGCAGAACGAGCGAGGCCACTAAACAACGTATTCTTGAAACCTTTGACAAAATTGCCGAGATCGTGGAAACGGCCCAAGACTATAGTTTTTCAATAGTAGATGCCACAACAAACACGTCAGTGGCGTCGTGCTGGATTGTTGGGCCGACGGAGAATGAATTTGTTGAAGTCGTCGCGCAAGCAATAGAGGATGATAGTGTTACCGATATTGAGGGCGAGACAGTCATGAACGCAGCAAGTGTTCAGTTGAAATGCAAGTTGGACAGTGCCGACATGGTTTTGCTTTGCGGGGACGCCACACCTGCTTATTTGCACAGGCTGAACAGTTATCAGATCATTCAATTACCGCACCATGGAAAGTTAGATAGCGCAAAAGAAATATTCGAGAAAATACTCGACCCACGCGCAAAGGCATACTTGGTTTCTGATAACACCGGCTCAGGGGCGAATAGCGGCGGCTCAGATGATTTAATCCGCTATATGCGCGAAGAGAAATTCAAGCCTGCATTAAACACAAAAAACGGAGAGGTGAACCTTCCACAAGGGGGGACACAGGGAGGTGGTGGGAGCACCACTTACAGTAGACCGCAAGGGGTGAAACTGGGTGGAATGGATTCTAGGCGCTGGTTCTGAAATTTTATTAGCATGGAGCAATTGAACGCACGGAAACAATATATAAAGGATATAACTGCTTCCAATGTGTCGCCGTGGCAGTATATCCTAGGAAAACAGTTTTTCCATTGCCGCTCAAACGATATGATAAATGGCGTATTCATAACCGCCCATATTGATGATGTAATGAAGCTAGGAGCTTTGCAGGCAGTATGGTCAAGCAAGTTTGTTGTAGCAAACACTTGTGTATGGGAAAGGGCGTTGCATAAAAAGCTACTGCAAATCATGACGTGTAACAATAGATGTGTTGAACTGTTTTTTGCCAAACAAGCGTTAAGCCCTGATTCAAACGGAATTTTGAGGCGGTCTGCAACCTTAAATGACGTGGGTACATTTGGCTTTCAAACGTCTATGTCCGAGAGAGAATTATTCAGCAATAGAAAGCTTGGGCTTTACAAGGCAATCCAAAAATCCTTTGAACGTGTATCCCCTATTTTACTGCCAGGAGATGTGTATGTCTAGTTTTAATGAAATTAAGAGCTATAAAGACAAGGAGATGCGCCAATATATCTTGGCGTATCTTCTAATTGCCGTTGCCTCAATAGGGCTCCAAGCATACCTAGAGAACGGCAGAGCGGTATCAATAGATTCTCTCTTTCAAATGGCTATGACTGATATTTTGGTTGGAGCTATTAGTATTTTGGTGGTTGTCCTAAATGAGATGTGGTCTGACCAGGCAAAAACAAGACTGGTTTACTGGAAATTGCCAAGCAACTCTGTCTTTACAAATATAAGGGATGGCAAAAGTAATTCAGATGGATATGATATTTGCAAGGCAAAAGAAATATATGCACATTTATCTGATGCGTCCGCAAACAAGCAAACAGCGGAATGGAATAAGTTGTTACGCAAGTGCAAAGAGGCGGGGCATGGCAATGTATTGGATGCGCAACGAATGCAGCTAATGACGCGCGACATTTGCATGACCACAATTTCTCTACTTATCTTGAATGTAAGTGCAGTCATTGTATTGGCATTCATTCAGGGAAACTTCTGCAGAGCAATCATGACGCTTGGGCTACCTATCGTTTATCTTGCGATTATGCTAATAGTGACAAGGGTAGCTGCAAACAGTAGAGCAAAGCGACTGGTACACTTGGTAATCAAAAATGATGTGCAAGACAGGGACCGCAACGAGAAAAATGATTATTAAAGGTTGTTGGATCCGAAGTTTCGCTCCCTCAACCCCTCCTGCACCTCAATCGTCCCAATCAGCGCCCCCACAACCTTCGCGATATGGGTAAACTTGTCCAAGTCAAACGTCTCGCCCTTGTGTGACTTAAACCATTTATCCAGCACCTGATAACCGCCAATACGATACGCCCACACGTCCTCGCTGATACCCAAAACGCGCACCTCCGCATTGATGTGCAGCGCTCCGTCCGCGTACTTGGTCTTGCTGATCACCATGTCGCTGGGGTTCGCCGGTTCAATCGTTAGCGGCGCTTCGTCACCCGCCCGCAGCAGGTGCAGGTTCCGCAGCCGTGTACCCGCTTGGACATATATCTCAAACATCTCCTCACTGACATGGAACCCCTCGCCGTCGTCCGGCGCGTTCACCACCGGCACCCTCGGATAGTCCCGCTTGAGGAACTCGTTGAACCGCTCACGGTACACCGGGTCGTGCAGTATGCCGTACACATAGTCAAACACCTCCACGGGCTCCGGTCGGCGGCTCATGTGCCTGGTCAGGCGGTCAAGGGTTTGCGCGTCAAGGTTGGGTGTCCAGGTGTCGCCAAGCTCGCTGTAAAGGTACAGTGGGGCGATATAAGTAATCTCGCACATCGCTGAAAATAGCCGATGCGCGATAATGTTTTCCGCCACGAACGGGGAGAAGAACTCCCTGGAAGTCTTGCAAAAAACAAGACCTATGTTCTTTCCTATTTGTGTTGCGGAATTAACCAGAAGATGCCCCATTGTCCGCTTCTCGCGGGGCCATAGCACCCACCCGCAGGAATTTCCAGAGTAGTATGTCCAGCGGTTATCAAATGGCCGGAAAGCGATTTGCGTTTTGATTCCGTCAGCAGAAAGCACGTCATTTTGAATCGTGTCCGCAGATTGCCCTCTGCTGTATCTTCCCCAGAGACGAAGGATAGGTGCTTCACCTTGAGCGTTTTTAACTACATCAATGCGGCGATTAAGTTCCTCTTTCGTTGGCGCAATAGCGGCTTCATCATTCCCCGAAACAATGCCGGTTACATTGGTTTGGAACAGCTCTGCGACGCTTATGCCGCTTTCATATGCTTCTTTGTCATCACCGCCAAAGGGCACGAAATACGCCAACTTGGGGTCAAGGCTTAGTTCCGTGAACTGCACGGCATTTTCGGTTAGAGCGGCAAATTTAGAATCGCGCAGGCCCCATAAATCAGTATAGTATACTTTGGCCCAGTCTTCGCTTGCGGTCGTCTTGATGCCGACAAACAAAGAAACCCCTTGCATGATTTCAAATATGTTCTCGTCCTTGCCGCCGTCCGGGGCGGTTTCTTTTTTGTTCGCGCTGCCGTGCAGATTGACGATGAAGATTTTGTCGAAGGTGCGCAGCAGGCTGGCCCGCATCCCCCGGAATGTGGGGTTGTCCAGATAGCCATTGTTTGATACATAGGCAAGGATGCCGTCGCCGTTGCGCTTGATGATGTCCTCGGCGAAGCGGAAGAATTGCACATAGTCGTCGTTGAGCCAATGCTTGCGCTCACGGAAATCGGTCACGCCGTCCGTTTCGGTTTTGTAGGCTGAAATGTCGTATGTATTCTTACTGGCGGCCAGATATGGCGGGTTGCCGATGATGACCTTGATGGGGCGGCGGGTTTTCCATTTGTCAGCATGGTACGCCTCCTCGGTGATGGCCGCCGAAAAGTCGATGAACCCGATCTGATCGCCGCGCTCCAGGCCGGAATGCGGAGCGCTGAGGGTGTTCGTCAGGTAAATGCGCGTGGGCAGCTGGGTGTCCGGCGCGAAGCCGAGGGTTTCATTGATCGTGCGGCGAATTTTCAGCCGGGCGACGGCGTAGCTGGTCATCATGATCTCGAAGGCGATCAGGCGGGAAAGCAGGCCATCCGGCTTTTGGATGTCGTCAGAATAAAACGCGGCCCGCCCGCCGGAGTAATACTTCTCTTTGACATACTTGATAATCTCGGCATGGAAGGTGCCCGTGCCGCAGGCGGGGTCGAGGATTGCGACATTCGGGACAGGTATAGTTTTTTCGTCTATCATCACCGGCTTTTTTGACTTGCCGACATATACCGGGGTGGGCGTGGTTTTTACCGTGATGTCCGACGTGCTGTTGTCATTGAGGCCCTTTGGAATGCCGAAGTCCTCAATGAGGGCCTTGTCCACCATGGAAACCAGCCAGCGCACCACTTGGTAGGGCGTATAGAACACGCCCAGCGACTTGCGCAGCGCCGGGTCGTAGGATTGCAGGAATTCCTCATAGAAATGTACAATGGTGTCCTTGCTTTCATCCTGGTCGAGCAGTTGCGTGATGTCGCAGATACGGTAGAGTTCGCACAGCTTGTCGATGGTGTGCTCAAGGGTCTGGTGCTTGCGTCCCGTGCTGGTAATATGCGTAAAAAAGCGGTTGAGCAGCGCGGATTCTTCCTGCAAATACCGAATGGCTTCGTAACGGTCGAAGCTCTCCGGCGTGGTGTCGTTATACCGCGCGATAAACAGGCCGTAAACAATGGTCTGCGCATACATATCCGCGAAATCCTGCGTGGTCAGCGCCGGGCGCAGTTCCTCCCTGATCTTGCTGTAGAGCCCATACATCTCGTCAAACTGGGGTAAATTCCGCTGCCGGTCATCCAGCAGCGGCTGTTTATACTCGTCCTCTTTGAGTATTCCCAAAATCACGCTGCGGATGGTCTGCGCATGTTTTGCCATATACTGCGCCAGTCTGTTGGAGCTGCGTATCTGCGCGGGACTTTGCAGCAGAAAATCCTCTATCAAGCTTGCGAACAGCCCGGCGTTGTCCTCACGCAAAACAAACGCGCCGTCTTTCGCCTCAATCAACTGCACTCCAGCGTACTCTTTCACATCGTCGCCATTGGCGTGGTAGAACCGCCAAACGAGATTATCAGTCAAAATAACATTGCCGTAGCGCTTGGCCTCGCTGATGATCTGTCCTCTGGCCCGCGCGTCAATCCCGTTTATCTTCTTGACTTCAATGCCCGCGAACGGTGCCGTATCCGTCACATCGTCGTCCTCGCGCCAGAGCTGCACGTCTATATTTTCCCCAGTATCGCCGCTGCGCCCGCCGGACAAGTCCTGCGCCTGGCAGCCGAAGCTCGTGATCAGCCGGATAATCGGCAGGTTATAGGAGGACTCTATGTTGCCAAGCCGGTTGCATTCGCAAACAGCCTGAAAGTAGTCACGGATCGTGTTGGGCATATCGGCCTCCCAGCAGTGAAACGATTTATAGCGGTGATGTGAATATTATAGCAGATTACGACAAGGGTTGCAAGGAATTTCTATTTATCTTTCTTTTCTCCACTGCTTCGTCGGCTCAAACTTCCCAAGGTCATCTGCCGTATCCGGCCAATTAAGCTTCCACTCCATATACTCGGCTTTGCTGATTACCCCGTCAGCAAGGTCTTTTTTGCGTTGCTGCCACTCGGCCATGAACATATCCAGTAGGTGAACATTGAAACTCACCGCCTTATGTTTTCGGATGTCAAAGCGATCGGATGTATCCTCCACATCATAGAGCGTCAAGTTGCCATAATGTTCGTCCAGTTCGAACAGCGTGTACATGATGTCCTCGGCGGCATAGAGCGTCGGCTCGTACAACGCGCGGTAGTTCACGTCCAGCGCCTCGGATATTTTGCGCAGCGTATCCTCCTTTGGCGTCCGCGTACCGCTTTCGTACTGCGCTATGCGTACGTCGGCCGTTTTGAAGTCGAAGCCAATGGCAACACCCAACTCCCGTTGGGTCATCCCCCGAAAATTGCGCACCCGCTTGATTCTATCCCCTACCGCCATGAGGCACCTCCTTGATTAAGCGTATTTGTTTTGATTGAGTATAGCACACCTCGAAGAGGATTGCAAGAGGGCTGAACAAAAAAGTTTAATTATTTTTGAAAAAGGGCTTGACAAAAGCAATTATGTTTAGTATAATACAAATAAGCAAAATTGCTTAGTTTCCGGAAAGGTAGGTTCCATACAGCACCCCCACAACTGAATAGCGCATCCCGTAAGAGATATCCTCTGGCAAGAGGTTCATACGTGGCACACCGTGCGGAGCCGGGCAGGCACAGGAACTGTAGCGGGATGCGTGTAGACCAAGCAACAGCCAGAAAAACAAGGCAACCAGCAGAAGAACATATCGACGATAGGGCGACAATGCACCTTGAAAAACGAAAAATCGGATGGGAAAGAGGAACATGAAACACACTGGCAAGGACTATGGCACAGGGATTGCCAAAGACCACCTATATCCGCCATATGATCAACGGCAACCAGCCGAGAGAAAAACCGCCCATCGACTATTGGAAATTCATGCAGAAATTCTATGACATGGGAACCAGCTTCGACCGGCTGCGGGATGTGGCCCATATGCAGGGCTGGATACAGAGCGCCAGCTTGGAGGAAACAGAGAAAGCGTTCAACCGGCTGATCCTGCAAATTACGGACGCGATAATCATGCCAGAAAAAGTGGATGTCAAGGAAACGCTGGAACGTGGCAGGCAAGTGGCAGAACAGGATATTTGGGAAGGTAGGTAAGCAAGACGGAGGCCCCGGCGGCGAAATATATCGCTGCCGGGGTTTTGTATTTCAATCCACCAATAGCTCCGAATCCGCACGATGTGCTGCGTGATTTTTCTGAACTGTTGCCTCGTTATGATTCGCGTAACAATATCTGCATCCGTTCATGCAGGAATTGTACGCGCCGATATCGACACTGACGGCGCAGTTGCACCCTTCGCGCTGATGCTTATCGCGGGGCGCATCAACTCCGAATAGACTTGCGTCAACACACGATACAGGCTGTACGCCCAGTTCGTATAGTCCAGGCAGCTCACAGCAGGCGCAAAGCGTAATACCGTGCTCCTTTGCGATGCGCAGCAAGTCTGTTGCCAGCCGGGCTTTCTCCTCAGAGCCCAATTCTACATGGCCGACCCCGGCAAAATTTTTCGCGATGGATTTATATGCAATCGCAAAGCTGATCACGCATTTTTCGCAGCTTCCGGCCAGCAGCCCGCACAGCTTTGTAAATGCTTTGATATGATAGTCATAGCTGTATCGCGGCGTGATAATAATCGGGTCATATCGCCAGATCATGCGCTTTGGTTCAATATGCCGTGCAAGCTCTAAAAACGCCGGGATAATCATCGCCTTTTTATCCGCAAGCCCTGTTTCAATATCTGCATGATATGGCGTGATCGTGTATTGGAAGTAGTACGAATAACTGTCCAGCGCCGACAGCTTCGGCAGCAACGGGGCGGCGTTTTTAGTCCACAGGACAATGCCATCCACATCCTCCAGCAGCAGCGAAACGCGTCTTGTCTGCGCGGGATTGCGGGGATTCTTCACAAGGCAATGCCCCGCGTCTAACCGATTGACCAGCCAATCAGCATAAAACGCGGGGATGTCCGTGCGGCGGGATGCGGAAATAATCATGTGACCTCTACAATCAATTGCGCGGCTGAACACGGCGCGTGCGCGTTATATTTCTCTCGATGCTCCGCCGGAATCATCGATGTGAATCTGTTGGCGCGCGATGGGTAAAGCTTGGAACCTGCGTTTTCCCCGTCTTCGCGCGGCTTGAAGTGCCGTTTGCTATAGGTAAACGCAAGACCGTGCTCGCGCAGCTTTTTCACAAACAAATTGAAGTAATCGCGAATCCACGTTTTGTGGTCAATGTCGTTAATGATGAGCAAGAACGGCGAGTCCTTCGGCTTTCTCTCTATGAGCTTATCAATTACCACATCGAATAATAAGCCGATTTTTTCCGCGCGGTTGCTGTATATGTGCCCGGCGATCATGTACTGCAAAACCAATACATTGTAGCTGCTGTGCAGCGCCTTGACGGCAGTTGCCTCGTCAAGCATCGCATAGATATCCCGGCGTTCAAAATCAACTGTCACATCATCGGACTTTCGTGCAATGAAATCGTGTGTGTCTTTCCACTTGGCGGCAATGTCAACGCCATGGTAGCTGATTTTCTTATCGCCCGCCATCTGACTAAAAGCCATAAGGTCAGGCGCAGCACCACAGCCAATGGAGAGGATATTGAATCTTGGAAACTTTTTCAAATCAAGCGTATCAAGCGCGTACATCATTTCGGAGCAGCGCTTCCAAATGGTATGGCAGGTATAGTACCGCAGCATATTTTTGCAGTCATACTCAGTCCGGCCATCGGTGCGGTGATACTGGATTTCTTTCAAGCAATCGGCGCAGCTTCCGCTGCACTTGCCCGATGGATGTGTGCATTTGTCGCCGCACTCACCGCATTTTCTGAAATACTGATCGCAATAAGCGGTCAGCTGCTGCATTAATACGCTACTATTGAAGCGCTTGAACACTTGGCTCAGGTCTGGCATGTCGTTTGCGATGTACCCCTGCTTGATCACGATTTCGCAGCCATCGGGCACGCTGTACTTCCTGCGTATGTAGCCGAGCATTTCCGCTTTTCGCGTGTCCATCGGCGAAAGGCATGGGGTAAGGTCTGTACGGTGTGCGTAGGTTTGGGTTGTCATTTTGGGAACCCCCTTCACTTTAGGATAGGAAGAAATAATTCTTCCCTCCCTTTCTAACATAGCATGGATTTTGCGGTTTGTCAAGAGCTTCAAGGAAATCGCTCCACAAAAGAGCGGCAACGCACATGCGCTGCCGCTCTTTTCCCGAGGCTAACCAGACCTTAGAACCGAACGACAAATCCGAACGCATCCCCAATCAATATGATTGCCGGATGGTTCGGATTTTGTGCGTTTGGTGCGGACAGTGGGACTTGAACCCACACGGTTGCCCACCGGCTCCTAAGACCGGCGCGTCTGCCAATTCCGCCATGTCCGCCCGGGGCAGGGTATGATTATACCACACCGCCGGGCGGATTGCAAGCTATTTCGTATTGCATTACCCCGTGATCGACTCCCAGATCACCTTGCCCAGGGCTTTGTTGAAGCGCCACGTGCTGCCCAGCAGGGTGGGCCGGGACGCGGCGGGCACGGGCTGATTGGGCTCGAACACGCCGTCGGCGACGGCGGTGAGGAACTGGGGATAGCCCTTCACGCTGCGGATGGTGGGGTTGCCCGGGGTGGCGAGGATGGCGTCCCGCAGCGCGCCGGTGTTCCCGGTGAAATGCAGCTGGCCGCGGATGAACCAGGTCTGCTCTGGCAGGAGGCAGGTGGAGGCGTCGATCTTGCCGTCGGGCGAAAGGTGGTTATGGCCGTCCTTCACCTTTTGCTGGTAGCCCGCGGGGAACGTGCGGAACACCCCCGGGGTGGTGGCCCCCGAGCTCGAGCGGCTGGTGTCGATCAGGCCGTCGGCGTCGATGTCGGAATGCGCGGCGAAGGGCTGGGTGGGGAAGCCGTAGGCGGCGATGATGCTCACGCGCACGCCGGCGTCCACGGCGTCCTTGATCAGCGTGTCGGCCTTATAGCCCGCGCCGGCCTTGTAGTGCATGTTGTCGATGATCTTTTTGAAGTTGCTGTATTTCGCGTCGGAGAGGAGGCTCTTCTTGGCCGATTCGTAGTATTCGTGCGGCACGAAGCCCCACAGCGCGGGCCACTGCACCAGCAGCGGGACGAGCGCCTCGTCGAAGACCCTGCCCTGCACGTGCTCCAGCAGGGTGGCGAGCATGCCGATGAGCCATTCGGCGATGCCCGTGGTCTGCAACAGGTCGGCGGCGGGGGCCATCAGCTCCATCGCGCCCTTGCCGGAGGCGTTGCCAAAGCTGCGCAGGAATTCCAGCGCGACGCCGCTGTTCAGCTCGATGTTGCGGTTGAACAGCTCGCCCACCATCGTCAGGCCGTTGTGCGCGCTCATGCTGGCGATGTAGTCGTGGATGTCCGCGTAGCCGTAGCGGGCGAAATAGGCCATGACGACCAGGTTGCCCTCGCTGTGCGCGAGGAGCGCCACCTGGCTTTGCCCCGTGGCCTTCTTGACCTCCTGTATGTAGGCGTGGAGCTGCCCGGCGCTCTCCCACGGGTCCAGGCGCCAGTCGTACTGGAAATCGAAGTGGTCGCTCTCGTAGGGGTCCGGGCAGGGCGCGGCGGAGATGGGGTACACGCTCTTGCCGTTCACGTCCACCTGCATCTTCGCGAACAGCGCCCACGCCAGCTTGACGAACGCGTCCGCGGCCTTGTCCCAGCTGCACAGCGCCACCGCGGCGGAGATGTCGCCCAGGATGGGCAGTATCTGGCCCGTGAGCGCCTCCGTGTCCACGACGCCGATCTCGGCCTCGTCCGGCGTGCCCGCGTTGATGCGCAGCGGGGCCCCGATGCCGGGCAGCCCGATGCGCGGGATGTCATTGCTGCTGCGGGCGGCATGCGCGCCGACCGGCACGGCCGCGCACAGCAGCCCCACGGCCAGCAGCAGGCACAGGGCCTTCTTGAGTCTCATGGATGCCTTCATAATATTCCCCTTTCAGCGGTTGGTTCTTTTCCTAATTATACAAGCTGGGCACTATAAAAACAAGAGGGAATTTCAAGTTTTCTTCCCGTACAGCCCCTCGATCATCTCCGCGATGCCCAGCATGAATTCCTTGTACCCCGCCACGCCGCCCGGCGTGAAGCCGCCCCCGAAATCCACGTGGTCCCAGCCCGCGACGGTGGGCATCACCTGCCAGACGCCGCGCTCGATGTTCTCCGGGTCGTAGGGCTTGTGCGGCTCCCCGAAGGGGTATTGCGCGGAGACCAGGTTCACCAGGCCGTCGTTGGGCAGCCAGCTGTCGTCGATGCGCACGCCGCCGGGCGTGGTGTGGGGCGGGCGCTTTTTGCCCATCTTGGCGCTGGTGTCCGCGAAAAAGCTCCAGACGGCCTTGCCCGGCACCTGGTTGCCCGCGGCGTCGGGTTCGGTGGCCTGCCCGGCGTAGCTGAAGTAGTAGATCCCCTTCTGGCAGCGGATGGTCTTGTTCAGCGCCTTTGCGCCGTCGACGGTCAGGTCGTAGGCCGCGCCGTCCTTCTGCTCCAGGAACGCGCCCGTGACCCTCCAGGCGCTCACGGGATTGCGGTAAAATTCGTCCGCGCGGAAGCCGAAGTGCGCGAGGTGGAAGGGGTAGACCCGGTCCACGGGCGGCACGATCATCCCGGCGCGCGCGACGGCCATCATCTGCGCCGGCAGGGTGGCCCCCATGGCGCCCTCCTCCACCAGGTAGTCCTCCGTGGCGGTGGAGCCGTTGTGGGGCGCGGCCAGGGTCACCACGGCGAATACGCGGCCCTTCAGCTCGCCCGTGAACAGCGGGGAAAGGTTCTCCTGGCGGGCGGCCCGCTCCGCCGGGCTGCCCTGCTCGCACAGCTGGGCGAACAGGCGTATCGCCGCCCCGCCGAAGCTGTGCCCCAGCAGCGCGACGGGCCGCTGCGCGCTCCAGCCCTTCACCAGAGGCTTTTCGTATGTTTCGCCGTAGCGGCTGTGGCCATACTTCTCCGCGTGGGCCCGGCCGTAGTCCACCCGCGTGTCGGCCAGCTGGGCGTAGAGCTCGCACGCGCGGTCCCAGGTGCTGGACACCGGCCCGAGGGAGGCGGCGTAGGCTTCAAAGCCCAGGCAGTTCAGCTGCTTGCGCGTGCTGCCCGCCATCATGCCCCAGTGCGGCAGGACGTCGTCGAGGAGCGCGCCCTCGCCCCAGCCGCCCAGGCCGTGCACGAACACGATCGGGCAGCAGCCCTTCCGCGCGGGCCTCGCCCCGCCGGGGCCCAGCAGCGCGGCGAAGGCCATCCACAGCGCCAATACGGCGGAGATCCATCTTTTGTGCGGCACAAGGCATCCCTCTTCCCGTTTTATGCAAGCATTGTAGCACGTTTCCCAGCGCGCGTCAAGGCGAATTTCCGGGGCAAAGTCACGGCAGCGGCAGCCTGAGCCCCATCACCACGCTGCCCGGCAGCCGCAGCACCTGCCGGAAGCCGTATTTGCGGTAGAAGCGCATGCCCTTCTCATTGCGCGCGCTCACCACGAGCATCACGCCCGGGACGCCCTTCGCGCGCAGGTGGTCGGTCAGGGCGTCCATCAGGCGGTGCCCCAGGCCCTGGCGCTGGTAGGCCTCCAGGATGTCGATATGCAGGTGCGCGGGGTATTTTTTCGCGAAGAACAGCGGCATCCACGCCGCGCCCCGGTATTTCCGCCTTTTGTCCGGGGGCATGCCGGGCAGGTACTCCCTCGCGAAGCGCCGGTAGTAGCGCCGCCAGTCCTCCGCGCACCAGATGCAGCCCACCGCCTCGCCGTCATCGCCCGCGGCGACGAAGCAGTTTTGCGGCTCGCACTCAAGGTAGTAGTCGCAGAAGGTCGCCAGCGAGGCGGCGCGCGCGGGGTCCAGCTCGACGGCTTCCCCCGGCTTCGCGTGCAGGCAGGCCCTGCGCGCGGCCTCCTTGTCCCCGGGGCGGTAAGGCCGGATGGTCATATGCTTTGCCTCCTTGCGTTATGGGTTGCCGGCTTCCGGGTACATCCACAGCTTCATGATGAAGCCGCTCAGCAGGGCCGCGATTTCGGCCGGCGGCTCGCGGTTGTCCTTGTTGATCCATTTTTTCATGACGCCGAACCCGCCGTTGACCATGAAATCGAAAAAGTACTCGAACTCGCCCGTGCCGTATTCCAGCTCGGACTGCTTCGAGAGCAGGTCCCAGATGCTTTGGAGGGCAAACAGCTTTTCGGGGAAATCCGGGTCGACGTTGTTGTTCAGCAGGAGCCGGCACAGGTCGATATTCCCGTCGATGAACGTCAGGATCCCGGTCAGCAGCTGGGTGCTGTCGATCACGTCCTGGTCCAGGTTGAGGCAGCTGCTGATCTGGCTGAGCACGTCGTCCTCCATTTCCGCGAGCAGGTCGTATTGGCTGCCGTAGTACTTGTAGAACGTCGTGCGGTTCACCTGGGCGGCTTCGCAGATGTCCTTGACGAATATTTTGTGGATGCTCCCGTTGCGCAAAAGCCGGATCAGGCTGTCCTTCAGCATTTTCTTGGTGATCCGGACGCGTTGATTTTCCAGCGCCATGCGTTCCCTCCGTTCAATGTTTCTTCCCGTTTTTCTTCCCGATGCCGAACAGCGCGCCG
>Ga0268262_10004213_pt1 | contig 14983 bp, 11 predicted proteins | sample TergutNc150P3_FD_190354 | JGI IMG/M metagenome (GOLD analysis project Ga0268262, IMG submission 190354) | Nasutitermes corniger P3 segment gut microbial community from laboratory colony in Florida, USA - Nc150 P3 (SPAdes) (version 2) | ecosystem: Host-associated > Arthropoda: Insects >... | reverse complement strand
AGGCGGGCGTTTTCTCGAAAAAACGTTTATTCGCATCGCCCACGGCGCAAGACCCGCCATAGCCTTACTCGAAAGGTGGTACATGGTAAACGGTGGGACTTGCGCCGTGCCTTAATCCAAAAATGCCGATTGCATGTACTTACATCAAATTCCGGAATAGCCTTATATATACCTTTTTTATTATTTTTTTATTTATTTTCTAAGCATAAGCAAAAAATAAAAGAAAGAATAATAGTAGATAAAAATAAATAGCAATCAGTATCATTCAAAATCAACAAATTTTAGTGTAGTATACTGTGCCGCCCCAATGACCGCTTTTCTGGAAAGTACACGATTACAGGGGCGCATCAGGGAGCCATTTTTTGCTTTAGGCGACAAGGTATACTCAACCGAGCCGCATAGCGGCGAAGGTTCCCCTCTTGATGTCGCAGTATCCAAGCTTTAGCTAGAGTTTTTTGCGTAGTAAAAAACTCGGAGATGAAAAAATTACAGGATGTAATTTTTTCATCGGGGGGCGAGCGCGTCCCTTAAAATTGCCACTTTTTGTGAATATCGAAAATATTTCCTGTATCAAAGTTTTTTAACCGCTTTTTTGCATATCAACAAATATCGCTACAAGCATCCTAATAGAAAACCATATCAGCATTATCAAAGGCAAAAATCACTTTTCATGCTTCCTTACTAACTAACCAAGGGGGGCATGGGGGGGACGCGCTCCACTAAGAAGTTTTGCCGTCCCCAATGCCCCTCCCCACCAATCAAGTCTGCATCAGCCCCAAGCCCAGCCAGTAACGCCCATCGGCTGCCCGCTTCTGCGCCATCCCAAGCTCCTTCATGCGAAGCCCGAACATCCGCTCGCTGGTGGCAAGCTCGTTGTTCTCCCCGCACCATTCCTGATAGACACGGAACAGCTCCCTTGCCCGTATCGTCAGCTCAGGCGTCTGGACACACCTCTCCCTGATGAAGTTCCCGATTACGTCCATCTCGCCCCGGTACTCGTCCGTTGCGTTGGCGATTATAGCGGGCGTCCTTAGCCTTTCCTTCTGCCACCGAAGCGCCCCTTCGATCAGCCAGTATTCCCGGCTTCTCTTCCAAAAGCTTCTGCTCCAGATACCTGTCCATCTTTTCTTCCGGAATAGTGGTGGTAAAAGGTATCAGCTTTATCCGCCGCCAGATGCCGTGATCCGTCCCACGGATTACAGGCTTGTGGTTGCTTGCCATGAAAATCTTGAACGTCGGCACGAAGTTGAAATACTCCCCGTACAGGAACCGCGCGGTCATGGAATCGTTGCCCGTAACCTGCTTGATAAGGTGTTCCGAAAGCCGCTTCCCCTGCTCGGTTTCAGGCGTGGTAACAAAGCGCGTGCCGCGCAGCCGGGCGATGTCGTTGGTCGCCGTGTCGTTGTTCCGCTTCATGAACGTTTCGGCGTAAGTCGCGATGGCGTAATCCCCCAGGATGCGCTGGATAACGTTGAGGAACGTGCTTTTCCCGTTCGCCCCGGTCCCGTAGAGGATGAACATGGACTGCTCGCTGGTGTCGCCGCTTATCGCCCAGCCAGCCGCAACTTGGAGATAGTCAATCAGCTCAGGCTTGTAGCCCATGATCTCCCGGATGAACTGCTTCCACATGGGGCAGTCGGCTTCCGAGTCATGGCGCACCCCCGCGATTTTGGTGATCATGTCTTCCTGGCGGTGGGGGAGCAGCTCCCCGGTTTTCAGGTCGATAGTCCCGTTCTCCGCGTTGAGGAGCCAGGGGTTCCGGTCAAGGTCGTCGGTCGCGGCGTTAAGGCACGGGATCCAGCTTGCCGCCTCCACGAAAGCCTTCCGCCTCCTGACCGATTCGCTCTGGATGGCGTATTTTTCGATATCGAGCCTGTCCCTGTAGTCGGCGGTTTTGTACAATTCGGCGTAGATATTCCGCACCATGGTCAAACCCCTGTCGTGGATAAGCGGGCCGTTATCTACTTGCCATCGCGCTCCTGTCCAGACGATCCACTTTTTCCAAGGGGCGATATACCGGATGTCCTTGCCGAATTCGCTGACCAGCCGGTACGCGTTGGTGGAATCGGTGAACTGGAGCAGCCCCTTTTGAAGCTGCTGGATGCGGAGGTATACCGCTTCGTCTCCGATTGCGTTGTGTTCCATGCCGCTTGGCATAGCCTGTCTTTGCATAAATCTTCCTCCTGACGGAAATATTTACGCCCAATGTAGGGCGTCCCGGCATAGGCGAAAATGAGTAAAGTGTGCAAGTCGTAAAAAAATTTGACAAACCGCTGACGATGGGCTATATTAATAATGCCACTTGGGGAGGCGGCCGCGGAGTAAAGTCCGGCGGGCTTTCGTCCGAAGTAGCCTCCTCTGCCACAATCCGGCCCCGTAAAGGTCGGGGCTTTATTATAATGATTTACCAATGTAACGATGTTGACTTTTTATCATTTTCTTGAGGCTTGCGAGCAAACTTTAAATTGCTGTCGTCTCTCTTCGTTACAAGCGTGATGCCTCAAAATAAAATCTAACCCAAATGATCGGCTGCCTCATAATAAAAATCTAACCGTAGTCAGATGGCTTGAAGGGCTGAAACAGCGAGGGCTTCCACCCCTTCAAGATTTATTGCCCTATTCATTGACACCAAAGCGTCTACCGCCTTGTGGACTTTCCCCTGGAGCTTAACCGGGTCGTACATGGCAAAACGCCTGTCCAGCTCAGCTTTAACATCAGCAGAAATATCAGAGGAAGCCTTAAGCCTTTGGTAAGGGCTTAAGATTTTTTTATCATATACCTTTTTTATTTTTGCACCAACTCTTGTTTTGCTTATAAGCTTGATGGTGGGCATAAAGAAGTTCAGCAGCGGGCAGAGGGAGCGGTATACGTCGGCGAGTGCGTTGCGCTCCGCCTCTGCGGAAAAGCGGTAATAGCCCACGAAGCTTCTGACGCAGGTGAAGTTTTTCTGCTCGACAAAGCAGTTGTCGTTTTTGCGGTAGGCCCGCGACCTGGTAAACTGGATACTCTCGTCCTGGCACCATTTGAGAAGGGCGGAATTAATGAATTCGGAGCCATTGTCGCTGTCTATGCCTGAAAGCGGGAAAGGGAGGGCTGCCTTGATGTCCAGCAGGGCTTCAAAAACCCATTTATGGGCCTTGTTGAGGGTCGGGCGCAGTTTAACCCAGCCTGAATACACGTCTGTAGCAGTGAGGGTTAGGCAGAACTCGCCCGAATCCGATGCCCCGCAGTGGCGGACCGTGTCAATTTCAAAAAAAGCCTGGTTTTTTGTCGGCGTCGGCGTAATAAGTGCGGACGGGTATCTGCTTTTTAAGGAGCCTGCCCGGCCTTGTCCCGCTTTTTCCCTTCAGGGCAAGCTTTTTCTTGTCTTGTTTCAGCAGCCGGTCGATGGTGGACGGGCTGACTGACAGAAGCAGTTCCTTGTCTTTTTCCGTTATGCGAAACGGCTGTTCCAGGAAGCGCATCTGCTCCCGCATGAACGGGGCCAGTATTTTCCCGCACCGGTACGAGAAAAACGACCATATCTTCCGCAAGACGATTACAAATTCGCCTGAGTATTTCGGCTTCCTGCCGCCCCCTTCTTCCGCTTGCCTGGCGAAGCGGTAACCTTGGCAGGTTTTCCGTCGATGCTTGCGATGACGGTTCTTCCCCAATTGGCGAGGATGTGCAAAGCATACTTGCGGTTGTAGCCGGTTGTTTTGACCAGCTCATTGAGAATTTCAGTTTTCCCCTTTTTCCCTGCTTTCTGATACCGCTTGCTTACTTCCCTGGCAAGCGCTTTTTTCTCTTGCATGGATAACCCCATTTCGCCCTCCGAGCCCTCCCTCGAAAAAGCATATTTGGGTTAGATTTTTATTTTGAGGCACGGATACTTTTGGGTTAGATTAATTTTGAAGCAATTCGACAAGTTGATTTTTCATGATTAATGTTATATAATCTCTTATGGACAGTTAGAATTGGAAATCGGTGTGGACTCGAAGAACTGTATTATAGAAAACTGTACATATGTTTCCATTAAAGGCAGAAGACAATCCCTTTCGAAGTGAATTAATAACGAACGGATCGTCGAGGCTGTCTATTCGGCCAACTATGAGGATTGAAAATGAAATTCTTACATATTTCTGATTTACATTTTGATCCGAACAATGCTAGTGTTGCAACAAAAGAATTATATCGAAAATTTGAGAAATATGTATCAGAAAAAGGTATCATAGTTGATGATGTATTCTTTACAGGCGATTTTAGAGATGCAAATAAGCAAGATGATTCTGATACAACCATCGTATCTGCTGTAAACTTTTTACGATTTCTTTCAAGATGTGTTGGTGTCTTAGAGGATGAACATATACACATTGTCCCTGGCAACCATGACCTTACATATCCTAGTAAAGATAAACATGAGAACATAAAAAAACTTGAACAAGTATATAAGAACTATGAACGTAGTAATGGGATTTTTCAAGGGAAAATGACAGATGATACTTTATGTCTTGACTATTTACGCAGACGATTTGGCTTCTTTGAAATGTGCGCAAAATCACTCAATAACACAATTTGGAGTGATTTTCAAACAGGGAAAATACATCGCATAAAACATTTTGATAATTATAGTATTGTATACCTTAATACCGCAATTGCAAGTGGAAGAGAGAATGATAGAGGTAAACTCATTATTGGATATAATGACCTCCATGCTATATTGAACGAAATTGAGCAAAAAAATGTAAAACCCATCGTTTTTATTTTATCCCATTACATTATTGATGATTTTGAACATCATGAAAGTAATCATGTAAAAAACATATTTAAAAGTTTTACATTTCCTATAATATGGCTTTGTGGTGACGTTCATGCAACCCGATATAACAATGCAAATAATGTAGCTTATATTACATCGGGTAGCTTTGTAAATCAACAGGGTATAGAAGCAAGTTTTTTTGTTGGTGAATTAATTGGAAATAAATTATTTCTTAACGCTTATGGCTATGATAGTGACAATTCAGGTTGGGGGGTAAAAGAAGCATTAACCAATAGGCTTATTGAAATATTACCTGATGAATTGAGAATAAATTTAAAATCTTCAACGACAGTTAGTACTGTAAAGCCTGAATCAATAGAAAAAGAGCCTTTGGAGGATAGGCTGAAAAGATACGCTGAGTGGGTCTATAATACATACAATAAAGGTAAATTTCTTGATCTTGAATTAAAACATGATGAGTTGTTTGTTGATCTACAGATTAGCTACAGAGATTCTGACTCATCAGCTCAAATCAGGATAGAAAAAGAATCTAACCCCAACGCTCAAGACAGACAAGAAAAAAAATCCAATCTGACTTCCCAATCAGTGAAAGAAAAAGAATATTATGACTCTTCATATCTTTTGGAAACAAATTACCCCTGTGTGCTTATCGGTGAAGCAGGCGCTGGTAAATCAACAATTGTTCGCAATCTTATACTCAATGCTATACAAAACCCTGAAGCAATAATATATATTCCTGTACTTATTGAACTAGCAAAACTTGCAGAAAATGAAATTTCAGAAAAACAAACTGAAAAATACATAATCGACGAATTAGGTCTCAGGAAGTTCGGCTTAAATTTAACGGATCTTTTTGATGAAAGTAAAATTATGTCAGCCAGAAAATTACTTCTTGTTTTCGATGGTATGGATGAAGTTGCAAGTATAGAACAGTTAGAAAAAATTATAAAAACAATTGAACAATTTTTAGGTGCTTATAAAAACACGAAATTAATTTTTACTAGCCGTCCTTCATGTGAAAAAATTAAGGTGGGCAGTGACTTTCTCATTGACGGTCAAAAAGTTAGGAAATATAACATTGAAAAATTATCCGATAATATGCGCAAAGAGCAAATAAATCGGATTATTATCGCCACTTCATCAGAACTCAATATAGATAAATTTTGGGACGATTTGGTTGACTTAGAAAAAAATAACCCACAAATGATTGATATGACGAAAAATCCATTGTTGTTATCACTCATTTTTAGTACATATCAAGGTAATTCTGCTGATGACCCTTCTCGTGGTAATTTTCCAAAAAATAAAATTGAATTGTATGATAAGGCAGTATATTTAATTATTCAAAAACGTTCTCGAATAGAATTATTGCCAAGTGAATTACGACCAATTATAGAAACTCTTCTTGGTAGAATTGCACTTACACTTTACGAGGAAACAATAAAAAACGATTCGAAAGGTATTGATAGAATTCTTTTAGTTAACATTGAAAATGATATTGCATTAGAATTGAAAATGTCTTGTTTCATTCCTGTAGCATTAGCAAAAAATTTTATGGAATTTATAAGAGATCACTCTATTTTTACTAACAATAAATTTATCCATGAATCTTTTAAAGAGTATTTTGCTGCAAAATATCTATTTAATTATTTATTCAGTATTGAGAGGAATCATTTTAATGTAAAGAGAACAGTAACTGAAGAAAAAATGTTTTCCGAAATAATTAATTCCTTATACTCAAATCAAAACTCTCAGGCGGTTATAGAAATGTTGCTATTAATCGTAGATATTGAAACTCAAAACGATGAGTTTTCTATAAGCGCATTACTCAAAACAATTCTTAGTAATTCATTGAAAACAGATCCTAAATATCGAATGCTTTTTAGAAGTATAGGCCAATTTGTTAATCATCAAACTTATGCAGCTACAAAACTTATTGTATCTATGTTTGAGCGTACTTGTGAAAATCAAATTAATCCCTTTGATGAATTATTTTGGTTTATGTCGGAATATAACCTAAAAGATAAAAAATCTATTGGTTTAAACAAGGCTTATGATTATATAACAAAAAAATATGCGCATGATTTGCAAAAACTTTTTCTTGCAGGTATATGTTATGAATTGTTTTGTTATTTTTATTGCGATAATGCTTTTTCAAAAAATAAATATGAACTTTATGAGAGATTGTTTTACAATTTAAACAAAAATTACACGAGGATGTATTCGCGATGGACTACGGCTCAATTTTCATCTTTTATTGAAGTAGATAGAAATGGAGATAGCCCTGATACTCGGGGTAATCTACTTTATATTAGCTGTTATGCGGGTAGATTTAAAGGTGGAGAATTTAAGAACATTCGCTTTATTAAAATACATCCAAGCAATAACCATTTTAATACCGATGGCATAGTGTTGTATTCTAACAACAGAGAAGTATTACTTCATCACGTTAGAAAAGGAGATTATCCGTTGGAATTTAAAGTTCTTGAAACAGTAAAGCATATCGGAAATTATGCATTCTCAAACTGTGAAAAATTAACGAAAATTGAAATTCCAAATTCTGTTGAGACTATAGGACGTTATGCTTTTTCAAATTGTAGTGGTCTAAAAGAAATTATTATTCCTGACACAGTCAAAATAATAAGCGAGGGAGCGTTTGAAAAATGTATTAATTTAGAAAATATCAAACTTCCGAAGTTGCTTTTAGAAATAAGGGAAAAAACATTCTTAGATTGCAAGAAACTTAACGATATACAGATTCCAGATTCAGTTGTTGTTATTGGAGAATTTGCATTTGGTAGATGCGATAATTTACATAACGTCAAGCTTCCGCATTCTTTATTTGTAATTCAACAACAACGAGCATTTGAAGGTTGTAAATATGTTAAATTCAATATTGAAGAGAATCCATACTTTTGTACTGATGGTGATATGATATTTAATGCGGATAAGACTTCGTTGATTGCTTACCCCTCGGCTTCAGGCGAAGTAACAATCTCCGAAAAAATTAACAGAGTTGAGGGGTACGCTTTTTCTGGTTGTGCTGAGTTACAAAAAGTAACAATACTAAATACAAGTGACGTTTGTGATACTGCATTTTCCAATTGTATAAAACTTTTCTATAAGAACATCGTTTTTTTGGGGCAAAATATTCAAGCAGGAGAAGGTATACTATTTTCTCTGGAAGAAGTATTTGAATCTAAGTTAACTGAAGATGATTTAGTAGAAATAAAGACTGGATGTGTTTATGATGACAAGGATAAGACGGATATTATTCTATATATACATAAAATTAAAGATGGTTTTTTTATTACCGATGGAGGTAGAACTTCTGGTTACTTGGACGAGTTTTTTGAATTATCAGAAAGTGATGTTATTAAAAACATTAATGCAATAACAAAATATTATGGTGTAGTAGAGGTACGAGAAGGTATAACAAGATTCATTTTAACTTTACCGATTAAACCTGATGAAAACCTAGAGAAAGGATTTTTAAAAATGCTTTATTGCATCAGTTTTTTGAGTAATATGAAAATTTTCTATGTATAAATGGAGGAATATGCTTGAATATGGAACAATTGTATAATGAATTTTCTAAGATTAATCTTTTATCCTTGTGCGAAAACGTATCGAAGGTGAATGAAAATAGTCTGTTTTTCACTCCTAAACAAGGCTTTCATGATAATCACAATACAGAAATTTATGAAATAAGAAAATCAGTTAATGGTTATGTAATAACCGATAATGGTATTACCTACTCAAATCTTGACTATATTTTTGAACTTAGCGAGCCAGATGTAATAAAGAACATAGCATCAATTTTACATCAGACGAATATTAAATGGTATGGAAAGGAGTTTATATACGAAATCAATCCAAATGAGAAACTGTATCCACAAATACTTTCTTATTTGCAAGGGATTAATTTTCTATATGCTATGAAAATATTTTATATGTAAAATTCTTATCGCTTTTCTACTATTATGAAGTAATAGCCAAAGAATTACTCAACAATCCATGGTAAAATATTACGTTATTCACTATAGTGTGGGTTTTTAGTCAGATACGTATCTGAGAACAGTTACAGGTTGTATACTTTCTAGGAGTAGAAACTAACCCTATGGTCATAACTAGCAATCAGCAGCCGCATTTGATCCTTGAGGGCAGCCTTGAAACGTTATCAACATAAATGGCACATGGAAAACTTCAACGATGTTATACCGGACAATCAAATTCCTTGGAAGTTATGTAATTTATTGAAGTTGACCCACACGCTAAAGAATTTTTCTGTTACTATTGGGATGAGAATTTTGTACTGAATGAGAAAGAGAAGACTCGTCTTCCCCAGACAAAACTGTAAAATCGCCAATTCCCTTAAAATCCCCCACATCCCTACTTATCCTTCAACTTAACCAGCATATCCAGTACCCCGAACAAAAATTCCTGATATTTCGGTGGCAATGCCCTAACCGTATTAACCAGATTGTTGAACCGCATATCCTCAATCACGGGCTCTAAAAACATCTCCCCTTCGCCATGCCTTATCCATGATTCATTAACGTTGAAAGAGGAACAGACCAGTTTAATAAGCCTTTCATTTACAGCGATACGCCCTATTTCTATTCCGGCTATATAGCCGCTTGAAAGGGCAGTTATCGAGGAAAATTTAACCTGAGACAGTCCTAAAACAGAGCGAATCTCCCGAATTCTTTCATTTATGGCTGGTATTGCCAGTTCTGGCATGCTTCATAGTTTAGCAAAATCATAGTGAAATAACAAGAAATAGCCTTAAGTATGCTTTATTTCCTTGACATACTTAATGTTTCAGTGTAATATTACAAAACAATTCAGTATATTATGCAAAATTTGACAGATTTGCCTGATAAAGCATGGGTTTCCCTGCTTTGGTCACAGTATAACGTGCTCTCTGAACCGCTAAAAGAAGGATTCATCGATTTAGCACATAAAATAGCTGAAGAAACTGAAAACCAGAATATCAACTTGGGGGCAACGAGCGATGGCAGACATATTCCAAATAGTTAAATACGAAGGCGACAACAGTACCTTTATCTGGAAGTCGCCCATTGAAGATTTCAACACCGGCACTCAACTGATCGTCCACGAATCCCAGGAAGCGATTTTCTTTATGAACGGCCAGGCTCTCGACCTGTTCGGAGCCGGGCGCTACACGCTTGAAACCCAGAATATACCGCTTGTCAGAAAATTCCTGAACAAGCCGACAGACGACCAAACGCCGTTCCATTGCGAGGTCTACTTCATCAATAAGACCGAACAGATGTCGATTAAATGGGGAACCGACAGCCAAGTTCAATACATGGAGCCGACTTACAAATTCCCGCTGAAAATAGGCGCTTCCGGTGAAATGTCCCTGCGCGTGGAAGACTCGCGAAAGTTGCTCGTTAAAATTGTCGGGACGGAAAATTCCCTCGGACAGGCCGGGCTTACGTCAATGTTCCGCGCTTTCCTTATGGCCAGGGTGAAACCGTACCTTGCCCAGACTATGCAGAATAGCCAGTTCGGCATATTTGAAGTGGATTCGCACATGGGCGAGCTTTCGGAAGTTTTGCATAAACAGCTTTTGCCTGACTTCATGGATTACGGCATCTCGCTTGAACGCTTTTTTGTAACAACTATCGTTAAGCCTGATGGCGATAAGGCATACGAAAAATTCCGCGACATCCATATCCGCCAGTATTCAGACATTGCCGAGGCGCAGCTCCGGCAGAAGGTTGGAATCATCGACCAGCAAACAAGCGCCCAGCGAATGGTTATTGAGTCCCAGGCAATGGCGACAAAACGGGCGCAGGAAGGCTACACCTATCAGCACGAGCGCGGTTTCGATGTCGCCGAAAAAGTTGCCCAGAACGAAAGCATAGGTAATTTCACCAACACCGGAATCGGGCTTGGCATGATGGGCGGCATGGCAGGCGGAATGGGTTCGGTTGTCGCCGGGATTACTACCGATGCGCTTAACCCGTTAAGGCCGCAACAGGGAGCTGGCCAAAATAACCAAAGTCCGGTCGCCGGATTCGGCGTAGTGATCCCGCCTGTTATTGACCTAAAAAACGAAACGCCAAACCCAGCGCCATCGGCATCGACATCCGATGACATGACCGCATTCAAGCAAAAACTCGAAAAAATAAAAACGATGAAAGAAATGGGCATATTGTCTGATGAAGAATTTGAAGCGGAAAAGAAAAAACTGTTAAGCAGTTTATAAGCGGGTTGTTTTAAAACGGAGGATACAAATGAAGCTGACTAAAAACAAGGGAATGTTCTTCGCTTCCATATTCATAATACTTGCCGTTTTTAACGTGGTAGTTTTTGTCATCCCGTTTAACAAAGGCGGCGGATTTTGGAGCGGCTACGGCTTTTCCATGCTCGCAATATTGCTGTCGGCTGCCGTAAGTTTTTACGCGTTTGACAGGGAAGGGTTAAAAAGCAAGTTTTACGGAGTGCCCCTCATGTCCGTGGCATGGCTTTACCTTGCAATTCAGGTAATTGTCGGTCTTATAGAGATAGGTTTGGATTTTATCCCGATTCCCTTCCAATACGGAATTGCGCTAAACACAATCCTTTTGGGCGCTTGTCTCATCGGGCTCATTACCGTAGAAGCCAGCAAAGAAGAAATTGAGCGCATTGACGCGCAAGTCAAGGAGAAGGTCTTTTACATAAAGTCTTTACAGTCTGATGTTGAAAGTCTGGTCGGCAGAGCTTCGAATGACATGAAAAAGATGCTGAAAGACCTTGCCGAGACAATACGTTACAGCGATCCCATGAGTAGCCCCCAGCTTGCTACAATCGAAAATAAAATCGAAGCAAAGACGGCTGGTCTTGCAGAAGCCGTTGGTAATGCCGATGGTAGCGCTATTAAAGCGTTGTGCGATGAACTGCAACAGTTGTTTGCAGAGCGAAACAGGAAGTGTAAGGTTTTGAAGTAGGTTTTAATTAGCTTGTTAAGCTATTTGTAAATAAACTATTTGACTTGGAAAGGTGGAGGTTCTTATGAAACAGTTAGTATGTGAAATGTGTGGAGGCACTGATCTATTAAAGCAAGATGGCGTATTTGTATGTCAATCATGCCAAACTAAGTATTCTGTCGAAGAAGCAAGAAGGATGATGATTGAAGGTACAGTCGAGGTGACAGGAAAGGTTAAGGTTGACAACACAGCTAAACTGGATAACCTTAAAAAAGTTGCTCGAAGGGCAAGAGAAGATGGCAATACTGACCAAGCCTTCAAACATTATGAACAACTCAGTATAGAAGACCCCGACAATTGGGAATCTGCTTTTTTTGTTGCTTATTACTCAGCGATAAGTAAACTAAAAAACGATCAACCAGGTGATTCTGTTCGAGTGACCGGGAATACTGTGAAGTTAGGAGTGAATTATCGTAGTGGAATAGGGCCTGCAATAAGCACGATTACAAATTGTTTAGACAGCGTTTTTAACCTTATCGAAGACATAAAAGAATATGAAGATCAAAAAGTAGCGGTCGAAACAGTTAGTGATTATGTTGATTCTGCTTCTAAAAACTTGAATGAAATTATAGACAGCGAATACCGTCGAATGAGCAGAGAAATTTCTAATTACAGTAGCCAGACTGAAAGTGGAGTACTTAAAACAATGGGTACAATGAGTATGAACAGTCAAAACAAAAGTACTCGAAATGATTACAACCAACATGTATCGGATATGCTTACTTTGCTCGAAGAAAGGAAAAAAAGATTAGTAGAAGTTGTGGGTAAACGCCGTTTCGATGAATATTGGGCTGCTCACCAATCGGAAAAGACAGAGCTTGAATCTGAAAAACAATCTTTGACTGAGCAAATAGCTGCCCTAAATGAGGAAATAACAACCGTTCCCCAGAAAACCGATGGGTATGCTACTATGGTCGAACTTCAAAAGAAAGCAGAAAACCTTGCTTCCGAAAAAAAGGCTTTAGGTCTTTTAAAGATCAAAGAAAAGAAGGCTGTTCAGGTACAGATAGATTCAACCAATGGCGAGATTGCCCCAATACAAGAGCGTATAAATGCTGCCATAGAGGAAGTACAAAAGCGCATTACTCCGCTTCAAAGCAGAATAGAAGCTATTGATACTGAACTTACCAGACCGCGTTAATTTGATGAAGAATAATAACCACAGAGTACTGCTGTCCGATGGACAGCTTAGAGTACACGGAGAGATAACACAGAGTTTTAATAAAATTATGACCTTTCCTCCGTGTAACTCCGTGGTAAAATTTTCGGGGCTGAATTAATCAACGGTTCCCCCGATCATAAAGGAGAATAAACAATGGCAGTATTAGCGTGTGACGTTTGTGGCGGCAAACTCGTAATGGGAACAGGCGGCATAGCTGTATGCGATAGTTGTGGCATGGAACACAGTAAAGACCGTATGCAGGAAAAAGTTCAGGAGATAAAAGGCACGGTTACAGTTAGCAATATCGCGGGCATTGAATCGTTGATGAAGCGTGGGCGCTTGGCTTTGGAGGATTCAGACTGGAAACAAGCTGATGATTATTTTGGTAAAGTACTTGATATAGATTCTGAATACGCAGCAGCATATATCGGTAAGTTATGCACGGAACTGAAATTGAAAAACGAAACTGAGATTGCTAATTACAAAGAATCTGTGACCAGTATAAGTAATTATAAAAAAGCTCTTCGTTTTGCAAACGCTGATTACCGCACTAAATTGGAAGAATATGACCGTATTATTTGCAAATCTTTAGAAGAAGCAAAACGCATATTACCAAAAGCCCGTGAGCGTATCGCTAAATACAAGGGGTGCATCGCCGCCACATCTTCTAATCGAACTATTGGAGTAAAAACTGATGGCACGGTTGTCGCAGTAGGTAATAATAAAGGATATTCAGACGAAGGTTTATGTGATGTCCAGACTTGGAAGAATGTTGTTTCAGTTTATACGAATTTTGGAATTACTGTTGGCCTAAAAGCGGATAATACTATTATTGTTATATCTAAGGATAAGTATGACAATTATGACTATTATGACAACAAAAAGGTCTTTAATTGGCAGGATATAATCGATGTTGCAAAAGGGGAATCTTATTTAGTCGGTTTGCGTTCAGATGGAAATCTTGTTGGGTCCTGTGAGTATATGCCAAATAATAAATACGAGTATGAGCATCGAAAACGTAGACTTGGTGGAATTACAAGTATTTTGGGCGAAGATTTTGTTGCGATTAATTTTTCCGATAAAACATTTTACGGTTTAAAAGAGGATGGTACAATTATTAGTTTCTTTACTGAGCGAGAAAAAACTAAGTGGACTAATATTGTTGCTATTGATGATTGGCTTGCTTTAAAAGCAGACGGTACTGTTGTCCCTATTGATAGTAGTGTTCAAAACAGTTACTCTGAGTGTTTTTTTAATGATTGGCGTGATATTGTCGCAATCGCCGCTGGTGGTTCTCATGTCGTTGGCCTGAAAGCTGATGGTAAGGTAGTCGCAACCGGAAAAAATGATGATGATCAATGCAATACATCTGGCTGGCGTGATATTGTCGCGATTGCCGCTGGCTATTCTCACACCGTTGGCGTTAAAGCTGACGGTACGGTTGTCGCGGTTGGGGATAATAAATATGGGCAGTGTGATGTTAGTAATTGGCGGAATATTGGCGGGGTATCAAAAGAACAGCTTATACAAGAGATGGAAAAACAACGGAAGCAAGAACAAGAGGCGAAACGCCGTCAAGAAGAAGAACAGCAACGGCATCGAAAAGAACAAGAAGAGCAACGTCGCATTGAACAATCCAAACAGTGGAAAGAACAAGGCTTATGTCAATATTGTGGTGGAAAACTCAGCCTTTTGGGGCGTAAGTGCAAATCCTGTGGCAAAGAAAATTAACTGTTATTGTAATTAGTATGAAACAATTAATTCCTTTGTGGCCTTTGTGTTCTCAGTGTCTTTGTGATATATATTGGGAGAAAAAGTTTTTACTTACAGTTATGAGACTTGTTTTAGTTCTATGTTAAGTTTGAATCCCAGATTATCAAGGGTTTTTACCACGGTTCCAAAAGCGGGATTACTACCGGGAGCAAGCGATTTATACAGACCTTCACGCGATACCCCCAGCTCGGCGGCAATCTGCGCCATTCCTTTTGATCGGGCAAGGGCATTGATGACGCTCAACAAAAAATCTATATCATTTTCCTCAAGGGCAACCGTCAGGTGGGC
>Ga0268262_10004212_pt1 | contig 14984 bp, 12 predicted proteins | sample TergutNc150P3_FD_190354 | JGI IMG/M metagenome (GOLD analysis project Ga0268262, IMG submission 190354) | Nasutitermes corniger P3 segment gut microbial community from laboratory colony in Florida, USA - Nc150 P3 (SPAdes) (version 2) | ecosystem: Host-associated > Arthropoda: Insects >... | reverse complement strand
ATACGCCTTAGCTGCGTAATCGCGTGGAACTGTTCCGCCGCTCTGAGGAACAGCTTCCGCGTCGCAATCAGAGCTGGTTTTGCCGCAGCGTCCGGTGGCGGCAGGATAAGATTTTCCGGAATAAGGACAGACCGCGCGCCGTTTAGCCAAGCCCGTCCCGACAAAATAATAAACGGCTAAATCTGTAGATGTTTATGTTTCGCGTATTGGGACGCGGGTTCGACTCCCGCCACCTCCAAAGGAATTTGCCTCTGTTATTTATACCTCTGCGAGATTTCTTTGAATTGATCTTGTATCTGCACTACGGCGTCCGTCATTATCGGATCGAATTGCGTGCCTCTTCCTCCGGAAATTATTTCCATCGCCTCATCGTAAGGCATGGCGGATTTGTAGACGCGGGCGCATACAAGGGCGTCGTATACATCCGCTAAAGCCGCAAGACGGGCGGTAATGGGTATTTCTTTTTCTTTTAACTTGCGCGGATAGCCTTTGCCGTCCCACCGCTCATGGTGTCCGTAGCAAATATCCTCGCAATGTTTAAGGTAAAGCGAGGTGTTTACATCGCCAAGCTCGCTAATAATTTCTTTTCCCCTGGTTGTGTGGGTTTTCATTATTTCATATTCATCAGCGTCAAGCTTACCGGGTTTTAAAAGGATTTTGTCGGGAATCGCGATTTTCCCGACATCATGAAGAGCCATAGACTTCATGATAATATCCGGTTGAAGCTTAACCAGTTCTTCGGCGTACGGAGATTCCGTTTCTATCAGGTAATCGACAAGCGCTTTTACAAACAACTGGGTTCTTTTTACATGCTCGCCCGATTCCAAATCGCGGTGCTCAATGGCGTTAGCGAGACCTTGCAAAGCGTTGTCCAAAGTTTTTGTGGCTTCGGCGGTTTTTTCCGCGACCATCTGCTCAAGGCTGTCGCTGTAATTTTTAAGCTCTATCTGATTTCTTACGCGCAGTTTTACAATGTCGGGAAGGAACGGCTTGTTGATAAAGTCTACAGCGCCCGCCGCTAAAAGCTCGCTTTCGGAAGCGTTTGCCGCGGTAATAAATATTACGGGAATCCTTTTAAGTTTTTCGTTGGTCTTCATTAACTCAAACATTTCGCGCCCTGTCATTTCGGGCATTACCAAGTCAAGAAGAATCAATTTAGGGAGGGTAACGGCGTCTCCTAACATCTCAAACGCTTCTCTGCCGTTGCTAGCGGTTATAATATTATACTCATCCTTCAGTATTTCTTCGAGAATCATGACGTTTGTCTCAACGTCGTCTACAACAAATACTGTCGGTCTTTTATCATCCATTGTCAGCGATAACCTTCTCTATTTCTTCCAATGTTTGTTTGTAAACGTCTTTGACAATATCCAATTGTCCGTCTTTTACGGATTTTTCCTTTATCTGCGCCTCAATCTCGCGGCTCTGTTTGAATAATTCCGTAAGGGACAGGTTTCCGGAAAGACCTTTTAATGTATGAGCCGCTACCTGCGCTTTCTCATAATCGTTCGCGGCCAGCGCGGCTTCCAGATTTTTTAAATTGGGATCATCCTTGAATTTAACAAGCATTTTTACAAAAAACGCTTTGTTGTTCATCACCCTTTTAATACCGTCTTCAAAATCAATAAAAAAAGTATTATACATAAACCCTCCCTTAACGTTCCCGATATATAATCCGACCTCTGCTTAAATCATAAGGAGAAAGGGCAATTTTTACGCGGTCGCCTGGCACAATGCGGATATAATGCTTGCGCATCTTCCCGGACAGGTGAGCCAGTATAAGGTGGCCGCTTTGATTGTCCAACTCTACCCTGAACATGGTATTTGGCAGCGCCTCCCTGACAACCCCTTCAACCTCTATTGCCTCTTCTTTTGCCACTTTTGCTCCTTTTTACAATGTTACAGTTTATGCCCCTTTATGTCAATTATAAGTATATGATAAAATACCCCATGCGTTACTATAGCACAAGAAACAAGAATGAGAGCGTTAATTTCGCGCAAGCCGCCCTTACAGGGCTTGCCCCGGACGGGGGGCTTTTTGTACCCGAGGAAATCCCCCAATATTCAACTCATGTCCGCTCTTCGCTTGGCTCGATGGATTTTTGCGACATTGCCTATGAAACAATCAGGCCGTATGTACAGGGCGAAATCCCCGATACGGCGTTAGATGATATAATAAAGTCGGCTTTTACGTTTACAGCCCCGTTGGTACCCGCCGCCGACCGCTTCGCTTTGGAGCTTTTTCACGGGCCTACCGCCGCTTTTAAGGACTTTGGGGCGCGTTTTATGGCCCGCTCTTTCTCGTACCTGCGACGAGGCGAAGATCGCCCCCTTAGGATACTTGTCGCCACTTCAGGCGACACGGGAGGGGCGGTAGCGGACGGCTTTTTCGAGGTGCAGGGCATTTCCGTAACAGTACTCTACCCAAAAGGGCGGGTTACCCCCCTGCAAGAGAGGCAAATAGCGGGACTGGGCAGGAATATTTCAGCCATCGCGGTGGAAGGCAGTTTTGACGATTGCCAGCGGCTGGTTAAAGCCGCCCTTTCAGATAATGACTTAAAAAAACGGATGGCTCTTTCATCGGCTAATTCCATCAACATAAGCCGCCTTATTCCTCAGGCTGTCTACTATTCAGCCGCGGCGGGAAGGGCTTTCGCCGGACGCTTCGACCCCGACGGAGAGGCTACGCCCCGCGTTAAAGGTGCGGCTGTATCCTCGGCGGCAAAGAGCGGACAGTCTGTTACACTCTGCGTCCCGTCGGGCAACTTCGGCAATTTGACGGCCGGGCTTTACGCCATGAAGATGGGATCTCCCGTGAAACAGTTTATCGCGGCAACCAACATAAATAAAACTTTTCCCGATTATCTTGATACGGGAGAATATCTCGCGCGTACCTCGCAGGCGACAATTTCCAACGCGATGGATGTGGGCGCGCCTAGCAACTACGAGCGTATGGCGGCGCATTTTTCCCTGGACGAAATGAGAAAGAGCATAATGGGCGTTTCTGTTTCCGATGACGAGACAAGGGAAACAATCGCGCGCGTTCATAAAGAAGCCGGCTATTTTATAGATCCGCACAGCGCGGTAGGCTGGAAAGGCGTCGACAAACTGTACGCCGCAAATAAAATCGCGCAAGGGCCTGTCGGGATTCTCTGCACGGCGCACCCGGCGAAATTTTCAGAGGTAGTGACACCCCTTGTCGGAGAGCCGCCTGTCCCGCAGTCTCTGGTTCTCGCGATGAAAAGATCTGTTAACGCGAAAACAATCCCGGCGGATGTTTCAGCTCTGATCGAGACCTTATGTTCTTAAAAAATCAATGAAAATAAAAGCGATAATTTTATTTTTATTTTTACGCATATCTCTTGTCTTTGCCTGCGATCTGCCAGGACATTTTGAATTTGTTGTTTCAAATAACGGCGATATTCTTTATTCGGGCTGTTATGACGCAATTAACATGGGGCCCCATATAATAGAATATGTTCTTACAAAAGAACGGGCGGAAGCGACAGGGGTAAAAAGGCCTTCAACAATGTTTTCGCAGAACAGGGACGGCGGCATACTTCAGAAGTTACTGGCGGATAACGGCTATTCGCTTCCCCACCACAATGACTATACCCGTTCAGGCTTTGACAGGGGGCACATGGCTCCCAACGCCGATTTTAACGATACTTATGAAAACGCCTCTCTTACTTTTTTTATCGCCAATATTTGGCCTCAGACGCCGGAACTGAACAGGGTAACATGGCTTAAAACGGAAAACGAAACCAGAAGGCTTGCCTCTCTTTTTCTGGCTGTAAAGGTTGTTATTATCGTGGACGAGTTTACCGAAAAGAAAGTGGCGAAAATAAGCGTTCCCGCTTGTTTTAAAAGAAGAGTTTACGATTTACAAACGGGAGAGCTTATTTATCAAATTGACGTTTATCAATTTGAATGAAGATTTAACACATATTCATCGTGTTTTCCGTGATTATATTTATTGTCTTAAAAGCGCTGTGCAGTAAATGCACGGAAATTTCATTTATATTGTTATTTATTTTGCGCGGCCATATTTTCTGCCTTAAATCCTCAAGCGCGCTCTTGGCCGCCTTCCTGTCAAATGTACCGCATGAGGATTTTATTATTGATAATTTTTCCCATAAGAATTTCGCGTCTTCGGCGGACAATTTATGATCATCCGGATAAACATCGGTATCTTTTTCATCCTTTTTATACTTTTTTATCAAAGTTTCAAGCGCTTCCAAAAACACGGGCGTTTCATTTTTTATAAGAGAGATATTCTTTTGTAAGCCCGCCTTTTCTAAATTACCCGCCAAAATAGCGTGTCCCGGCTCATAGATATTATTCAGAGCGCTTTTCATCGAATGAACCTTAATAATGTAATTTTGTAAGTCATCTTGTCTTTTAAAATTATTTTCCAAAAGTCTTTTTATTAAAGCGACCGCTTTTTCGGCTTCCATTACAAAAGCGTCGGTTAATTTTTCGTCCAAACCGGTTTGTTGTATTTTTTTGGAATTGTTTTTCAACTTTAACTTCAGTTTCCGCGCGGCTTCAATCACCTCGGGCGGTTGCACATCGCGGACAAATTTGTTAAGAATAGCGTCCAACTGGCGGACATCTATGGGTTTGGAAATAAACCCGTTAAAACCTTTTTCTATAAATATTTCCGCCTGCCCGATCATCGCGTTCGCCGTAAGAGCGACAATAGGCCTTTGGTATCCGATATCGCGGATGATTTTCGTCGCCTGTATACCGTCCATTTTCGGCATAAAATGGTCCATAAAAATAATATCGTAGATACACCCGGCGTTAATTTTCTCTACCGCTTCAAACCCGCTTGTTACGGTTTCTGTTGACAAGCCGTAAAGATCCATCAATCCACGCGCCACATAAATATTGGTTTCCACATCGTCTACGATTAAGATTCTGCCGTAAGGCATATATTCGCGGTCAATTTGAGGCAGATTAACAACTGACGATGACTGCCCAATGCGGAATTTCTTGAGTTTCTCGGTTACAGCCTTGCCAAGCGGCGCATTATCCACTATTTCCTGCGGCAGACGAACGGTAAATACCGAGCCTTTGCCGATTTCGCTTTCAACGGAAATATCGCCGTTCATCATGCTCACAAGGTACTTTGTAATCGGCATGCCAAGCCCGATGCCTTCTACCGCGTGATTGGCCTCAAGGTTAAAACGGGTATATTCCTCGAACAGTTTATCAAGCTGATCCGAAGACATTCCCTGCCCGGTATCCTGCACGCTGAAAACAAGCGTAACTTTATCATCCGATATTTTAACTTCCCCGTTTTCCGTCTCGGCGTAAATCGAAAACATAATTTCGCCTTTATCGGTATATTTAAAAGCGTTTGTAAGCAGGTTGTTCAGAATTTGCTTTATTCGCAGATCATCGCCGAATAATGACGACGGAATATTCTCGTCTATATTAATAATAAAATGAATCGGTTTATTGTCATAATGCATAACAAACATATTCAAGGTATCGCTGATAAGTTCCGAAACATGATAATTAACCAATTCAAGAGCAAGCCTGCCTGCTTCTATTTTTGAAAGATCCAGAATGTTGTTGATAATTTTTAAAAGCAAATACCCGGAATTGTAAATATTTGTCAGCGCTTCTTTGGTTTCCGTTGAATTATTTTCGTTTTGAAGCTGAATCTCGGTAATGCCCAAAATTACATTCATCGGCGTCCGTATTTCATGGCTCATATTCGCCAAGAAAGCGTTTTTATGGCGGCTAAGCTGTTCCGCGTTTTCTTTCTCGTACATTAATTTTGTCACTTCGCGAAGATCGCGCGTGTAGCCTGTGACAATAAAATCTTTTTGAAACTTGACTCGGACAAGCGTAATTTCGCAGGGAATAATATCTCCGTTCAGTTTTTGATGATCCCATAAAAAACGGCAATATCCGTCGTCAAACGCTTTTTTAATATGCTCAAACGCTTTATCTTTCGACAATCTTCCATCTTTCTGGTATTCAGGCGAAAGCTCAAAAAACCTGTCAAGATATTCTTGTTTGCTTGATAATTCAAAAAGTTTTACCGCTTCTTCATTGGTTAAAATGTTTTTAAAATCCCTGCTCCAAAAATTCATGACAAGAGGCGTCGCGTCCAGTAAAACTTGAAGTTGTTCGTCCGATTCGAACGATATATGTTTTTTTATTGTTTTTTTCAGTAATTTATTTATGAATGGCCGTATTATAGGCATGAACCGACCCTGGTAAACTCATCCTTTATCTCATAAAAAACATCTGTTATTAAAGGATCAAACTGCTTACCTTTACTTTCCATAATGATATTTATTACCTGCTCGCTGCTTAACGCCGGTTTATACGGACGCTTGGAAGATAACGCGTCGTAAACATCCACTATTGCCATTACCCGCCCTTGTAAAGGAATTTCCTGTTCTTTTAACCCGTGAGGGTAACCGTTCCCGTCCCACCTTTCGTGATGATAGCTCGCGAACAACTTAGCGAAATGAAGGAAATCCTCGTCCCCCGCCTGGCTGATAATTTTATCTATAATACGTTCGCCTTCGGCCGCGTGTATTTTCATTATCTCGAATTCTTCTTTTGTAAGATTTGCGGGTTTGTTAAGTATCAAGTCGGAAACGGCGATTTTACCGACATCATGCAGTCTCGCGGACGAAACAGCCAACTCAATGTCCCAAGTGCTCAATTCGTCAATGTACACTCCCCTTTCTTTCATAGCGTTAATAAGAAGCCGCAGATATTCCGTTGTCCGCTCAATATGACCGCCCGTGGTTTTATCGCGGCTTTCCAGCATTTCCGCCATAACGGACACCATACTGTTTTTTAATCTTTGAAGGCTTTCGGTCTTTTGCTGAAGAAGGGCTGTCCTTTCGCGGATAATCTCGTCAATATTTAAATGAGTTTTTATACGGTTAAGCAAAACAGATTCGGAGAACGGCTTGGAAATAAAATCTACCGCGCCCATCTCGAAACCGAGAGTCTCTGTTACGGCATCATTTTTGTTTGTTAAAAACATGACGGGAATATCAAGATAACGGGTATTTACTTTTAATTTGGACATTGCCTCAAGGCCGTCCATCTCGGGCATTATTATGTCCAAAAGGATCAGATCCGGAATAATATCGGTTAAGAGATCAAACATGTCGGCGGCGGACGGAAGAGTATAAACATTGTAGTATTTTGATAATGTTTTCTCGGCGGCAATAAGGTTAACATCATTATCATCAACAATAAAAACTGTCTTCAAAATACGTACACTCCCATTGTTTTAATGGTATAAAAAGTATTATATTTAACAATTTTAAGTTAAAAAAAGCAAAATTTCAAGGGCAAATTGTACAAAACACGTAAAATTGGCATTAAAGCGGGACTAAACACGCGGAAACCGGGATAAAACAAACAAATAATCAGAAAGTTTGTTTAAATAAACGCCTGTATCGGGGCAAAGCGGCTGTTTTTCATTTACGGCGGCAAAAAAACGCTCCGCCCTTCTTGCTACGGTTCTTGCGATATGGATTTGAGCTTCAATAACGTCGCGCCCGGGAAAAACAAATTGCGATAATTCCGGAAGCAGAGCCGATAATCTGTCAATTTCTTTTTGTAAACCGGCGGTTTCTTTTCCTGAAAAAACATATTTTTCGTCAGAAGTATCTGAAACATGCGACATAAGCTTCATAATATTTTTTTGGATTTCCTCGATGAACCGGCGGGTATCTGCGTCATCAAGCAACGCCTTAACCAGCCCCAAATGGGAATTTAGTTCGTCAGCCGTTCCCGTAAAATGAATGATAATATCGTTCTTTGATACTTTTTGTCCGTCTAAAAGGGTTGTCATTTATAAAGTGTCCGGCGAGTCAAGCCACGCGGGTAACTGCATATTTGTCTCAAGGTATCCCATTCTGCGTTTTTTTACGGAAATCTCCATAAGGGCGTAACCGTCATTTTCCATTACCCTCAAACGCATAATAGATATCGGATCGTCTTCCGAAATACCCGCTTCGTCAGCAACCGAGCCGCGCACAACTTTTCTTACAACATAGTTTGATGAAAAGAACCCTCCGTATACGGGAGAAAGAACCATGCCGAAAAGGGGCGCCGCAATTCTTTCGCGCTTGTCCACCTTTGCCGCGTCCGACAACGGGATATCGGGGCGGCGTACGGTCATAAGAATATTTTTCTTTACTGTGCCTTCGGCATCAACTGTTTCCAGAGCGACAAGTTCTCCGGGACCTGCGGGGAAAACCGCGTTCTGCAAGGCGGGTATAAGAGACCCTTGAGGCGCCGTTATCGTCTTTCCGTTAATTGTCTTTATGTAAGAACCTTCGCGGACAAGATGACGCGCGGCAGGGGTATTAGGCGCGGTGTAAATAATCTCCGCACCCTTTAATGTTTCGCATAACGTAAGGCCGAGCCAAGGACGCTGCGCTTTTCCGCCTTTTATCATCGCGGGAAGGGCGGCGGCAAGCGTCTCCGCCGGCACGGCAAAGTTAAGGCCTTGATGATACGCGATACCCGCGTAAACAATTCCAACAAGCCGCCCTTCGCTGTCTACAACAGGGCCGCCTGAATTGCCTCCGTTTACAGCGGCGTCAATTTGATAAACATCCCCTATCTGCATTGTCCTTCTGCTTAAAGCGGAAACTATTCCGGACGTTACGGTTTTTTCCAGTCCTACCGGAGAACCGATTGCCCAAACAGCGTCACCTATTCTGGGAATTACGCGATCAACCAGAGAAAAAACATATCCCGGTTCATATTCGGTTTTTATCAGGGCAAGATCCAAAGCTTTGTCCCATCCGATAACGCGCGCAGGATACCTCGGGCTTGTAGAGTCTCCCAAACGGATAAACATTCTTGAGTATCCTTTGTATTTAGGATCTACCTCGCTGGCGATAACATGGTAATTTGTAATTAACAACCCTGTAGTGTCAACAAAAAAAGCGGAGCCCAATACCCTGTCGGGAATTCCCATTCCCCTTTCAACCTTGATCCCTCTGTCAATAAGCACAGTAGCGACGCCGTTTACCATGTCGGAAACAGTGTCGCGCCCGCGCGCGTATTCCAGTAATTCGGGAGAGATGTTTTTAACGCCTGCGTTTTGAGCAACAGAAAGAAAAAATGCCGCGGCGCGGCGCTGTTTTACTTTAACCGCTCTTTCAAGAAACAAAATCGCGGAAGCGGAATCCATAGGTTTAAGCTGTTGGGCTTTAACCGCAGAGAGGAAAGCGCTTAAATTATTGCCGTCCGCAAGTTTCTTTTTCGCGTCTGCAAGAACGAAATCGGGTTCCAATCCCGTCTTTTCAACCGTTACTCCGATACTTGAAAGAGACCTGCTTAAAGAAACCGCATCGTCCCAACGTTCTTCTTTAATTGCTTTTTCTTGAAGTGCGCGTAAATTAGTTACCGCTTGTTTTTCGTATTCCAGCAGATTTTTCCAGTCGTCGTCATCGTCGTTTTTCTTGCTGGTGTAAACTTCTTTGTAAATATAGATCATGTGCAGAGCGCTTATGGGATTTTCTTCAAGCTGTTTTTCTATATCGCCAAGCCTGATCGAGCTTGTAGAACGCAATGGTGACGAAAAATCATCTTCCTGTTTCCCCGTACTGACGCATGAAAATGTAAATAAAACTATTAATAAGGAAAGAATAATATGTTTTAAGATAATTATTTTCTTCATTTTTTATCCGTTTCAGAATAGTTCATATCCCCTGAGCCGTCCGTATCCCATGAATAAACAATCGAACCGTCCTTTTGATACACTTCGCCTGTCTTGAATACACCCTTTCCCGTCCAGTCGCTTTCCGAAGAGGCGATTAACCTGCGGTAATTAAAGGTTTCGTCAAGCTCGATCCATGAACTATCGGCGCGAAAAAAACGGCGTATTGTTTCCATTCTTCCGTCCATATCCATATCAAGACGCTGTATAACCGGGGAGCCTCTTTCAAATTCCGTAACGGAAATTAGCTTTCCGCCTGAAGTTTCTTCAGCCCTAAGAAGACGGCCTCCTTCAAGAAACAGTTCTTCCGCTGCGCCTTCAAACTCTATGCTTGGCCGTTGAATACTCGCGCATAATGAGACAAGCGCTCTTCGAGTCAATTCGGTATATTGAGGCATAAGAACAGGATACGCCGGTCCCGCAAATTTTTTACTTCCTCCTAAAAAAACAAGGTTGACAGGCGCATATTGATAATCCGCAGGACGGAATAAAAAACGCTCGATAAATACCGGTTTTTGCGCCGCAGGCGATGCTTGCGCTGCTTGTGACGCTTGCGCCGCATAAGACGTAAGCACAGTTTTTAACTCATACGTTACCTGCTTTACGGAAGGATAGCGTTCCCATTGAATTTCCGCCGTTCTGTTTTCCGTAACTGAAAGCCATGCCGTTACGGGAATACCGTCGGCAGAAAAAACAACCCGTAAGTCGGAATAATTATCCTGAGTTATGTCAAACGCAAATTCTTTTATTATACCCGCCTTGTACAAAGTTTTACTGTCAATGTATCCGTCATGGTCATCGTCTGAAGTTATTGTCCCGGAAAAAGAAAGCAGTTTTTCCGTAAAAAGATCACGTCCTTCTTCGCTTCGTAAAAAATTGAACAATTCGTTCATTACGCCAACATCCAAAAGATCGCTTGAAAATAATTCTTCGACGGCAACAGTATCGTCCAATAACCCCAGATTAAGGGCAACGGGAATTGAAGCCTGTACCGGTTTGAAATCCTTATTTTGTACAGAAGGTATGCCGCCTGCGCGGTATGCCGAAACATAGCGCTTCGCTTGTTCCGTATCGCTTATTAAAGAAGCCGCAAGCCAAGCAAGATCGGGATCCGCTTCCAAAAGGAAAGGAAGCCTCTTAAAGGCAAGCTCAAGCAGGTTTTGATCGCTTTGCGTAAGCTCTGAAGATTCCGGTTTCTTGTTACGCGCATATTCAAAAAATATTCTAAGCGGACGCGGATCGCGCGAATATCTGTCCATTGCGGCAAGAACCTGTCCGCGAAAACGCGACAAGGCAATGACAGGGTCAAAACCTTCCGCTCTGTTCAAAGAAAAAGCCATCCCTTTTAACGCCAGCAGACGCAATTCTGAGGCATCCGCGCTTTCGCCTGCTTTATCCAAAACCGCTAACGCGTTTACAAATTTCCGTATCGCTATTAACTGGTGCGCCTTAAAGAGCAGAGCCTTGTTTTCACTGTAAATTACCCACCTGTTTATTTCCAAAGCGCGATCCAGAGCGCTAATTACGTCAATTCTGCTTCCTCCCTCATGGGACAGGACAACCGCAAATTGATAAGAAACATCCGAAGATACGTTTGAAAAATCCGCCGCCCGCTGTGCCGCGGCAAGCGCTTCTTTCCATCGCTCTTCGTCTATCGCTTTTTTTACCCATTCCGCATACTTCTGCGCAGCTTCACCGTCGCCGAATCCCTGCACACTGCCCCGGTTATCCTGAGCGTTCGCGAAAACATGGATAAATATAAAAAACGCTAAAAACAAACGACACCTCATAACTCGAGGCTCCCTTTTGGTCCTAAACCGAGGATCTCTCTTACTTCGTCGTCTATCAATGTTTCCCGGACAAGAAGTTCATCGGCAAGTTTTTCAACTTGCGCCTTATGGCTTTCTATAATCCGCGAGGCGTTATTTCTAGCGCGCTCTAAAATATTCATTACCGCTATGTCTATCCGCTGGGCGGTATCTTCGGAATAATCCTTGTGCCTGGCTATTTCCTTACCGATAAAAATAGGTTCGTCTTCCTGTCCGTACGCGACAGGTCCTATGCCTTCCGCCATGCCCCACTCGCAAACCATGTTACGCGCCATTTCTGTCGCCTGTTGAATGTCGTTTTTGGTTCCTGTTGTCGTCTCGCCGTAAAAATGTTTTTCCGCAAGCCAGCCGCCGTACATGATGGCGATTCGATCCTCTATCCAGCCTTTCGTGCGGCTGTAACTGTCTTCTTCCGGAAGAGAGAGAGAAACGCCCAACGCGCGTCCGTGAGGAACAATGGTAACTTTGTGCAAAGGATCCGAGTTCTTCAGGAAATAATGAAGAATCGCGTGTCCGGCTTCGTGAATGGCTGTCATTCTGCGTTCTTTGTCCGATACGGCGAGAGTTTTACGGGCTACTCCCATAAGCACCTTGTCCCTCGCTTCTTCAAAATCGGACATCTGCACTTCGCTCTTGTCCTTGCGGGCGGCAAATAGCGCCGCTTCGTTTACAAGGTTGGAGATATCCGCGCCGCTCATTCCCGGAGTAGCCCTCGCGACATGGCCAAGATCTATATCCTTGTCCAACGGAATCTTCGAAGCGTGGATTTGCAGTATCGCCTCGCGTTCCTTGATATCGGGCATTGCGACAACTACCTGCCTGTCGAAGCGACCGGGCCTAAGAAGAGCGGGATCCAAAACATCGGGGCGGTTTGTTGCGGCTAAAATAATAACGCCGTCCTTTGAGTCAAAACCGTCCATTTCGACTAACAACTGGTTCAATGTCTGCTCGCGCTCGTCGTGACCGCCGCCGTATCCCGCGCCGCGCGTGCGCCCTACAGCATCTAATTCATCTATAAAAATTATGCAGGGCGCGTTTTTTCTTCCCTGCTCAAAAAGATCCCTTACTCTGCTTGCCCCGACGCCGACAAACATTTCTACAAAGTCGGATCCGGACATATGAAAGAAAGCGACTCCCGCCTCCCCCGCAACCGAACGCGCCATCAATGTTTTGCCGGTGCCCGGCAGTCCTACAAGAAGCACGCCCTTCGGGATACGCGCGCCCATCTTTGTAAATTTCTGCGGATTTTTTAAAAACTCGACTACTTCCTCAAGTTCAAATTTAGCGTCCTTTTGACCTGCGACATCCGCAAAGCTGACCTTTTTTCCTTCGTCATGATAACGCTTTGCCTTGCTCTTTCCAAAATGAAAAGTTTTCGCTCCCGCGCCCTGCATACTTCTGAACACCAGCATAATAATGCCAAAACAGAAAATCCACGGAAGCATATTTATTAACATGTTAATAAAGGAAAACCTCGCAGGTGCGCCTGAAACGATAATGTTTTTTTCTTTTAGTCCCGGCAGAAGGTTTGGATCGGTATAAGGAATACGGGTTCTAAGCTGAGCGCCGTCTTTGGCGGATGCGCCTTTCAAAAAAATGTCCATTTCGTTATTATCGCGAATGATAACGGATTCAATCTGGTTCTGTTCAATAAAACGGTTAAAGTCCGAATACGGGATCTCCCTTATCTGCCCTGATGCTCCTCTTATATAAAACATCAGAATGAATCCCGCCAATATCAGAAAAAAAACGATGGTTAAACCGTTGGGACCGCTTCGCGGCTGCCCCCGATCCGGCAGATTGTCATTAGGATTAAACACCGGCGCCCTCCATTTTAAGGCTCTTTTTCTGTAACTAAAAAGACAAACCCGCTTTCAGCGGGGACGCTTCCCGCCTGACGGACTTCTATACCTATATTATTAAGATTATATAAGCCGGGCTTATTAATCAACAGTGAAAAACCGCTTTCATATAAATCCTTGTTATTTGGAGACAAAACCACTTTTCCGCCCTCCCTTTTAAGCGTAAACGGGCCCAAATCGGCGGCATTGGACGAACCCGAACAAAAATGCCTGATTACCGACCGTTTTAACGAGTGAACCGATTCCCCGGTTAACAATTTGTTTATCGCGCAAAAAACCGCTTCTTCGCGTATTATTTTGCCTGCGGAAAAAAAGTTTTCTTCGTCAGTAACAAGACCGCCGGCCTTACTTTCCCATGTTATGCTTTTTTGCGCGTTCTTGGAAAAATATTCAGCTACAAGCGACTGGGTAGAGGCGAGGGCGGAAAGGCCGTTTTTCCAATCGGGGAAAGATTCATTCAACAGCGGAACCAGCCGCCGCCTGACTCTGTTACGCAGGAACTTTTCATCGGTATTCGTGGAATCTTCGCGCCAAGAGATATTTTTCTCTGTAAGGTACTGAACAACTTCGGCGCGGCTTATGCTTAACATTGGGCGCAGTATCCGCCCTCGGCTGACAGGCATTGATGCAAGCCCCGCCGGCCCCGCGCCGCGAAGAACGCGCATAAGAGACAATTCAAGCGCGTCGTCTTTTGTATGGGCGGTTAAAATACGCGTCTTTTTACCGCTTTCTCTCTCAAGGCGCGCGGCGTGTCGGAATAAAAGTCTTCGCCTGAAATGCCTTGCGGCGGCTTCAATGCCGGTCCCCTTGCGCCGCGCAAAACTTTCGATCTTGCCGGGCGCGACAGATTCGACACGGCAGTTAATTCCGTTCTTCCCGCAAAAGCCGCGCACATGCTCCGCATCGCCCCGGCTTTCGGGCGCGGGGCGAAGACCGTGCTCAATGTGAAGGCAAAAGATTCTGTCTTTGGGGACAACAGCGCAAAGCGCGGCGAGCATAGCCATAGAGTCCGCGCCGCCTGAAACCGCAGCAAGAAAGACCGTCCCTTCCGGACAGGTTAATAATTCATCGGCTATTGTTTTTTCAAAATCGACAGAAATACCAAAAACCAATTACTTCTTGTCGGGGGCTTTCTTGCCTGCGGCGGGAGCTGCGCCGGGTGCGGGAGCCGCGCCTGCCGCGGGAGCCGCGCCGGGTGCGCCTGCTGCGGGAGCCGCGCCTGCTGCGGCGCCTGCTTCACCTGCCGCGGCTGCTTCGGCTTCGGGAGCGGCGACAACTTCAATCTTGGCGAATTTCACTAACGCCACAACTTGATCCGGGTTGGAAAGAAGCCTGACGCCCTGTGCAAGCGGAATGTCCCTGACGTGAATCGAATGGTTAACTTTAAGACCGGCAATATCAATCTCGATTCTTTCGGGAAGGTCTTTGGGAAGACATTCAACCTCAATTTCATGCAAGGGCGTTTCAAGCATACCGCCTTCGCGCACGCCGACGGGGTTGCCGTGCAGGTGAAGGGAAACCTTCGCCCTTAAAGCGACGCCGCTTTCTACTTCATAAAAATCGATATGA
>Ga0268262_10004211_pt1 | contig 14984 bp, 9 predicted proteins | sample TergutNc150P3_FD_190354 | JGI IMG/M metagenome (GOLD analysis project Ga0268262, IMG submission 190354) | Nasutitermes corniger P3 segment gut microbial community from laboratory colony in Florida, USA - Nc150 P3 (SPAdes) (version 2) | ecosystem: Host-associated > Arthropoda: Insects > Digestive... | reverse complement strand
AACCGCCCAGAGTACCCTCAATTACCTTGAGGTTTCCGTCATTTGCCCCGCAAATACCGGAAAGCAGTTCCCTGTCTTCAAAGGCGATAGTTATTCCGTCCTCCAAAAATACCTCTTTTTATTTAATGGGAACCTCTAAAAACTTCAGTTTTTAGAGGTTTTCATAACCCTAAGTAACATCTAAAAACCTAACCGAGGTTTTTAGATGTTACATTATTCTATATCCTGTTAAATAAGCTAGTCAAGACCCCTATTTGACAGTCCATTTGTCATTTTTGCCGTCATAGTTTATATCCGATTTGATTTCTGTAATGGGTTTCCATTGTAAAAAGAATGAAATATCTGAAACAATATCAATTGTCGGATTATCGGTTGTTCCCTTAGCCTGTCTCTGGTACGGATACATACTGATCTTAAATGACGCCGTCCAATCGCCTAATAGATGGTCTAACTCAAGGTTGAACCTCTGCATTTTAAAACCTGATCTTTTACGTTTTTCTTCGTCAAAGAAATTAAACGAGTCAAATAAATCGGTAAAAAGATTATTTTGTTCGCCTTCTGTGTACATGGCGGTTAGATCTTCCATTCCTTGAACGCCCTTGAAATACCTGAATATTACGGCGTTTTGCGAGGTAGCCGTTATTTTTAGTTCCATAAATTTGGTAATACCCATAGTAACACCCGCCGTAAATTGAAAGTTGGAACTTGTATGTTCCTGTAAATCAAAATTTAACGACGTACTTAAATTATATGAAAGATTAAAACGACTGTTAAAATATTTTGAACTTGGGAAAGAACGGTTATATGAAAATTTTAAATCTTTTGGAAGCAGTTCTTTGTCCCCTTCCTTTTCCCATTTACCTCCCGCATAGGGACGATCGGGCTCCTCCGGTTTAAAAACTGATTTTTGAATCCATGTCATTGTATAATTCGTGTTAAAAGAATTCCATAACGATAAAGAAGAGTTAAGATATGTTATTTTATTTTCTTCTTCGGGTTTAGTGGTATCATTGCGGGGAGTAAACGTCATGTTATGAGAAAATGATCCCACGTTTCCAAATTTTAAATTTTCCGTAAAGTAAAAAGGTTGAATTTGCCATTCCGTATCCGTTTCCTTTTTTTCCATAGTGTATTTTAAGATAGTTTCAGTTATCCAGACTCTGAATGTGGCATTGGCGTTAATAAGTCCGTCAAGAGGAGGCAATTCAGCGCTGGTGGAAATGATCTGTTCTTTGTCCATTATACTTGCCGCAAGATTTGTTGTAATCCTGTGGCTGTTAAGACCAAGTATATCTTCGCTGAGATCTTCCTTTACCCATGCTCCCCATTGCGGCGTAAGCTCAGGTCCGTCTCCTTCTGTAAATTTCTTTGATTTTACCAAAGTGCCCCTGAATGAATATTGAAGATTTGTTTGAGCAAATACAGGATCCTCATAAAAAGGTTTTATCGTACTGTTAAAAGAATAAGAAGTCGTGTAGTTTGTTTGACTGTATTGCTGTCTGCGCGTTTCTTCCATTCTTTTTTCATCTACAACGCCGTTCTTGTCTGTAAAAAAATCTTCATTTAAATATGAATATTCACGCCATGTTCCGTTGCCGGAGAGGGTAACCGTATTGTTGAAAAGTCCTGATGAGTGATCTAAATGGAAATTTAAATTTGTATTTCCTCCGTAACTTGTCAGTATTGATTGCTTTTCATTCCAATCTACATCCTCATAAGTTTTCCAGTTTTGATTAAAAAATTGCATTTCTGAAGAAGCTGTAGGAGCTATTGAGTAATCAACGCTGAATTTTAAGTTTCCGTCGTTTGGCAGAGTAAAAGTTTGAGACAGCACGGGAGGAACTAAAGTCTCCGCCGATGTCGATTTATCCTGCTTTGTATCATCCGCCGCCCACGGGGATATTGGAATGCCAATATTGCTAAAAGGATCGTTAGCTGAATCATCAGACGTATTTGAATCAGATTTATTGTTAAAGTTTGATTTAGTTCCGCCTACTGTAACCGGAGTTCCCGAGATCGAGCTTGAAACGCTGTAAATTGTATATTTATCAGGTGCGTAAAAATAAATGTTGGGAGAAAAATTGTTTGTAATAGCAGTGTCAGCCATAGTTTTAAAAGTTAATGTTGTAGAAATACTGGAAAAGGAAATATTGGAAATGGCGGGGGAGAGTATTGGCAATGACGGGGTGAAATTTCCTGACAATTGCCATGTATATGAAGAGAGTTCTCCCGTTGATGACTCTTCTTCAAAAGCCGCCCCCTGCTGAATCATATTCATCCAATCCATGTTTTCCGCGCGGCTAGTAAAGTCCTTGTCTACATACGGATCGGAATAATACGGGATATTCCATGAAAAACCGCCGTAATTCGTGGTTATTCCGCTGTTAAATTTCACCCTGTAACGGAACGGGACGTTTTTTGATAAAAACTTTGACTCGTTATTTTCAAAATTACCGTCAAAATTAGGGGCATAGGGAGAAAAGCCAAACTCTGTCTCTGAAACAGTTCTTGTAAAACCTAATCCTAATGTTAAATCAATCTGGTTTAAAACTCCTGTCTTGGGAGTTGTAAGCTCAAGTCCCGTATATGTTCCAAGATTAATATAATAATCAAACAGGGCTTTTAGTGTGGCTGAATTTGGATTTTTAAGAGGTCTGCTTGTATTGCGTAGAAACAATCCTTGAAGTTCTTTTTCATTATTATCTGAATTGCCGATAATTCTGGTTAGCGAACTTTTTTCGGAAGAACTTGCCTTTGGCTGACCTATGAGATATGTTGTCGTCTGAACAAAACCGCCTTCTCTGCTGCGGTATCCGATAACAGGATGAAAAACAACTTCATCGCCGGGAAAATAAAAGAACGGAATATACAATACGGGAATTTCTCCGACTTTTAAAATAGCGTTAAGAATGGCAAAATCAGAACCCGGCAAAAGCCATAGTTTTGACGATTTGATAGACCAATATTCATCATCATTTTCTCCGCTTGTGATTGTGGCTTTTCTGAGAACTGTTACATCCTGATCGCTTCTGTAAATTACCGATCCTGAAAAACGGTATGAAGATCCGTCGTCTTCCATTGATGAATTACCGTCAATGAAAATACTCGACCAGTTATCAATGTTAACCGTTATAGCTCTTCCGCGGAAAGTTTCTGTTTTATCCGCGTCTATTTTTTCGTATCTTACATTTCCTTTTGCCGTGATAATATTTCTTGTACGGTTAAATAAAATTTCATCCGCGCTTATCTTGTGTATACTATCGCCGTCTTTTAAGCTTAATTTAACGTCGCCTTTTAATCTAGCGTAATCTTCGTCAATAACTTCGATTGTAAAATACTCTGTCGCCTGAGCGGATTCTATTGTTATTATTTTTACTTTTTCATCTTCCCGTGTTTTTTGTTCAGGTAAATTAAAATGTTCCATTAATCGTATTGCCAGTTCTTCTTTTGTACCGCCTTCCGAAAGACCAAGTGTGCGGCACCATGCGGCAAGTTCGCTTATAGTTGATGTTTTAATTTCCATTCTGATTCTGTGGTTTGCGGGAGAATCAATATCCTCTTTTGGCGGTTCTTCCGCGACAGATTCTTCCAAAGGCGGCGTTTCTTCCAAAGCAGGTCCCGCTAACGGCTGCGGTTCTTCCTGCGCGTATAATGCCGCAATAAAAAGAAACGTTAAAAAAAATAATAAAAAAAGCCTTTTTTTTATCATTGTCTCCTGTTTTTACGCGTTGCGTTCCTTTTAAGTATTTCAGCAAGGAATGAGCCGGTGTAAGAATCTTTGCACTCGGCTATTTGCTCAGGCGCGCCGGTGGCAATAATCTGACCGCCCTTTTCGCCGCCTTCCGGTCCAAGATCGATAATGTGATCCGCCTGCAAAAGCACGTCGAGATTATGTTCTATCATTATAACCGTATTTCCCTGATCTACCAATCTTTGAATTACGTCCATTAACTGTTTTACGTCGGCAAAATGCAGCCCCGTCGTCGGCTCGTCCAAAATGTAGAGGGTTCTGCCTGTTGAGCGTTTTGAAAGCTCTAAGGCAAGTTTTACCCTCTGCGCTTCTCCGCCGGAAAGCGTAAGCGCGGACTGCCCAAGTTTCACATAACCAAGCCCCACCGAGAGCAAAGTCTGCATTTTTCGGGAAATCTGCGGAATTGCGGCAAAAAAATCCGCCGCTTCTTCTATGGTCATATCTAAAACTTCGGCGATATTTTTCCCTTTGTAGTGAATTTCAAGGGTCTCCCTGTTAAATCTTTTGCCGTTGCAAACGTCGCAAGTTATGTAAACATCCGGCAGAAAGTTCATCTCTATTTGTATTGTTCCGTCTCCGTCGCAATTTTCGCACCTTCCGCCGCGCACGTTAAACGAAAAACGTCCGGGTTTATAACCCCTCATCTTTGACTCGGGCATATTAGCGAATAAATCGCGGATGGCGGTAAACCCTTCCACATAGGTAATCGGGTTTGAGCGCGGCGTTCTGCCTATCGGGCTTTGATCGATATCAATTACTTTGTCGATGTACTCCGCGCCGTCCATTTTTTTGTAAGAGCCTTCCGCGTGGTTAGAGCCGTAAACTTTATTGGCGAGGGCGGGATAAAGTACGTCGGAGAGCAGGGTGGATTTTCCCGAACCGGAAACGCCCGTAATACAGGTAAAAATCCCAAGAGGAATTTCCACATTGATATTTTTTAAATTATGCTCGCTTACGCCCTTTAATTTAATAAATGCGCCGTTCCCTTCGCGCCGTTTTTTTGGAATATCGATCTTTAACTCGCCCGCTAAATACTGCCCTGTAAGACTCTCCTTTACTTTCATTACGTCTTCGGGACTTCCCTGCGCGACTACACGTCCGCCGTGAACGCCCGCTCCCGGTCCCAAGTCTACGATGTGATCGGCAGTGCGCAGGGTTTGCTCGTCATGTTCTACTACAATCAGCGTGTTGCCAAGGTTGCGCAGGTAGAGGAGAGTGTCTATCAGGCGCTGGTTGTCTCTTTGGTGAAGCCCGATAGAAGGCTCGTCCAAAATGTAAAGAACTCCCACAAGACTGGAGCCAATCTGCGTCGCGAGCCTTATCCGTTGGGCTTCACCGCCTGAGAGAGTGGCGGCTTTACGTTCAAGGCTTAAGTAATCAAGACCGACATTTTGCATAAAGCCAAGACGAGCGTTTATTTCTTTCAATATTTGATGGGCTATTTTTGTTTCGTTCTGGTTTAATTTGATGGTTTCAAAAAATTTAAGCGAGTCCGTTACGGAAAGCCGGGACAATTCCCAAATGTTTTTTCCCGCCACAGTTACAGCTAACGATTCCGGTTTTAACCTTTTGCCGCCGCAGTCCTCGCAGGGTTTTTGGCTCATAAATTTTTCAAGCCAGTCTTTGATACCCTGCGACTGGGTTTCAAGATAACGCCGTTTAAGCTCTTCCAGAATACCGGGAAATTTTGACTGGTATTCAAAACGCCCCGTTCCTTCGCGGTTCACATAACGTACTTTTATATCGTCGTCGCTGCCGTAAAGAATCGCGTTTGTTATTTTTTTCGGCAGTTTGTTAAACGGCGTATCAAGGCTGAAATCGTAATGTTTGGCAAGGCTTTGAAACCGGCTGCGGTTCCACGCGCTGTCCGGGTTGTAGGGAATAACACCGCCCTCGTTGAAGGAAAGGGAGCGGTCGGGTATTACAAGATCGGGATCAAACTCCAGTTTCGCGCCAAGCCCGGTACAGCCGGGACACGCGCCGAAGGGGTTGTTAAATGAAAAAAGTCTCGGCTGTAATTCCGGGATAGATACTCCGCAATCGGGACATGAATTTTTCTGCGAGAAAAAATGTTCCGTATTTTTTCCGTCCTCATTCACCAATGCCAGTAAAAGCCCGTCCGCAGTTTGCAAGGCGGTTTCTACAGACTCCGCTAACCGCGAGCGTATATCCTTTGCAATCACCAATCTGTCAACGATAATTTCGATAGTATGTTTTTTTTGTTTATCCAACTTGATATTTTCGTCCAGATTTACGGGAACTCCGTCTATTCTGGCGCGGGCAAATCCCGCCTTGCGCGCATCCTCGACTATTTTTTGATGTTCTCCCTTTTTTCCGCGAATAACAGGAGAGAGCAGTTGTATTTTTGCGCCTTCTTTAAATTGCAAAATTGTCTCGATTATAGAATCCACAGGCTGTTCGCGGATTTCTTTTCCGCAGACAGGACAGTGGGGGACGCCTATTCGCGCGTAGAGAAGGCGGTAGTAATCGTAAATTTCCGTTACCGTGCCTACGGTGGAACGCGGGTTGCGGTGCGTGGTTTTTTGCTCGATGGAAATTGCGGGGGAAAGCCCCTCGATGTAGTCTAAATCGGGCTTATCCATGCGCCCCAAGAATTGTCTTGCGTAGGCGGAAAGGCTTTCCACATACCGCCTTTGCCCTTCGGCGAAAATTGTGTCAAACGCCAGAGAACTTTTACCTGATCCTGAAAGTCCTGAAATAACAATAAGTTTGTCGCGGGGAAGTTCAAGATCGATGTTTTTAAGGTTATGCTCACGCGCTCCCTTGATGATTAATTTGTCCATATATGGTAAGAATAGCGGTTTTTTGAAGGGTTTGGAATAGGGAGCGTTGCGTTGAAATAATAATCAATTTACTATAATATTAAGATAGGAGAAAACCATGCTGCTTGCAGAACTGGGCGCGCCCATAACAGATTTAAATAAAAAAATAAACGAAACATGGAGGCGTCTTTGAAGACGCTGATTTTCCCCGTCGTATAGCCGAAGTCGAGGCAAAAACCGCCGAACCGGGCTTTTGGAATGATCAAGAAATAGTTGAAAAAACAATGGCTTCTCTAAAAAGCCTAAAAAACCGATATGAACCGTGGAAAGCCCTGCGCGATGAAGCCGCCGATTTGCAAACCCTGTTTGAACTGGCGACTGAGGCAAAAGATGAAAGCGAAGGCTCCGGCATAGAAAAAACAATCAAAGACTTAACCGCCCGCTATGAAAAACAGAATATGTTTGAACTCATGACGGGCGAAATGGATAAAAACGCCTGCTTTCTTACCGTCCATTCGGGCGCAGGCGGCACGGAAGCCTGCGATTGGACTCAAATGCTCTACCGTATGTACCTTCGCTGGGCGGAGCAAAAGGGTTTTACCGTAGAGGAAGTTGATCAACAGGAAGCCGAAGGGGGGCTTAAGTCCGCCACTTGCCGCATTGAGGGCGATTATGCTTATGGTTTTTTGAAAGGCGAGTCGGGGATTCACAGGCTTGTCAGAATCAGCCCGTTTGACGCAAACGCCCGCAGGCATACGTCCTTCGCCTCCGTTTACCTTTTTCCCGTTATTGATGATACAATCGAAGTAGACATAAAACCCGAAGATTTACGGGTAGATACATACCGCTCGGGAGGCGCGGGAGGGCAGCATGTAAACAAGACGGACAGCGCGGTTCGTTTTACACACCTGCCTACGGGAATAGTCGTCGCCTGCCAGAACGAGCGCAGTCAGATAAAAAACCGCGCGATTGCCATGAGTATGCTTAAAGCGCGGCTTTACGAGTATTACAGAGAGGAGAAGGAAAAAGAAAACGAAAAATATTCGCAGGAGAAAAAGGATATTTCATGGGGACACCAGATAAGATCGTATGTGTTCCAGCCGTATACAATGGTAAAAGATTACCGTACAAAAGTTGAAAAGGGAAATATTCAGGCTGTAATGGACGGCGATATTGACCCGTTTATCGAGGAATATTTAAGGTTTTCATGGCGTAACGGAGAGATGAATTGAAAAAAGCAAAGTGTGTTTTATTTTTAATTTTTCTCATTTCTTCTCTGCCGTTATTCGCGAAAGGCAAGACAGATGAAACTGAAATTAAAACGCAAAATGATGAATGGTTTCTTTGCATAACAAATTTTGATTCCAATTCTCTTGCCGCGGATAAAACAAATATTTCCGGCGTAATTTCAAGGGAATTGGTAGATAGATTAAGCTCAATAAATTACCGCACACGCATATCGCCTGAATACGCTTATTATGAAGAGTACGCATGGGCGCACGAGCGGGCAACAGCGGCAAAAAGTCTTTCCTCAAAGATGGAAGAAAGATCAAAACTTATTTTTCAGGGAGATGCCAACTGGAAATATCAGCAAGGCATTAAAAAAATAGATGTTGATATAAAAAAAATGAGAGAGAATCTTGATGAAATAGATAAAAACGCCCCGCTTATAAATAAAGAACCGGCTTTTAAATTAATTTCCGGCAATATTGATCTTTCATTTCCGGAACCTCCGGCAAAAGGCGGTGAAAGAAGGTTTTGCGTCGCTCAAAAAGCGGATGCCTTTTTAGCGGGACAAATTACGGATTTTTACGGCAGATATTCTTTAACGCTGAAACTATATATCCTCTATACAAAATCATTTGTCTGGGAAGAAAATTATATTTTTTCGTATAACGATATTAATGTTACAATCGATGAAATTACGCGAAAGTTAATGATAATCCTTTCAGGAAACGAACCTTCAGTGATAGCGGTAAAGACGGAACCTGAAACGGCGTTAGTGTTGATTAATCAATCATTTGCCGGCAGAGGCGAGATTTCGTCAATGGAATATCCTCCCGGAAAAATAACGGTAAACGCGTCCGCGCCGGATCATGAAAGCATTGTTCTGGAGACGGAGCTTATTTCAAGCGAGCTTACGCAAATTAATATTAGACTTAACCCCATAAAGTACGCAAATGCCGATATTTCGACTAAGACTCAGGGGCATGTATACAACGGCTCATTGTATGTCGGGGAATCGCCGTTAACTCTCAGGCTTCCCGCAAATAATCTGGAATATGTTGAAATAACAGATGATAGCGGAAAAAGAGGATCGGCGGTATTTAAAATAAAAGATAATGTTGATTATAACCAAACAATATCATTTAAATTGACCCAGCAAAATAAAAAAGGCGCGGTGGATAGGCAGCGCAGGGATTATTACTGGGCATGGGGCGGTCAGTGGCTTACAGGTATTGCCGCATGGATTGGTTATTATTCGGCTATGGGAGTAAGTCAAGCTGTTGCGGCGAATGGCGGAGTTACAACTCAGGAGTTTTATGATCATGGAACTAAATTTGTAAATTTCTATTATGGAGCCGCAATTGCTTTTGGAGTTACCTCCTTATATGGAATTATACGTATGATTACTTATATCTATATTTCCGGAAAGGATTCAACGCCTATTGTAAACACAGGCAGGTCCAAATGAAATTCAGCGAAAAGTTAAAGAATTTTTTCAGCGGAAAACCCGCAATTAATGAAGAATTATTTGACGAGCTTTGCGATTTATTAATAGAAGGAGATTTCGGCGCGAGTCAGGCGTATAAAACGGTTGAATTATTAAAAGAACAGTATAAAAAAGACAACTCCGCCGCGTTATCCGATAAATTGGCTCAATTACTTGAAGACGAGTTAAAAAAAGCGCCGGCTGTTACTTCTTCCGATGATTCCGAGAAACTAACGGCTATTTTGCTCCTTGGCGTAAACGGGGTTGGCAAAACAACTACCGCCGCAAAACTTTCCCACCTTTACAATACAAAGTTAAATAAAAAAACCATACTCGCCGCCGCCGACACGTTCAGAGCCGCGGCAATCGACCAATTAAAAATACACGGAGAAAAACTAAATACGCGGGTAGTGGCTCATAAACAGGGCGGAGACCCCGCGGCGGTAGTTTATGACGCGCTGGAAGCCGCGCAGTCGGGGGGAGCGGATGTCGTTATAGCGGACACCGCCGGAAGAATGCATACAAAATCCGCGTTAGTTGAAGAATTACGCAAGATTGACAGGGTAGTGGAGTCAAGAGCCGGCGGAGCGAATTATATTAAATATCTTGTGCTGGACGCGACTACGGGAAGAAACGCTTTCGCTCAGGCGGAAATATTTCACGGCGCGGTCGTTCTGGACGGAGTAATATTGACAAAATACGATTCTACGGCAAAGGGCGGAGTGGTTTTCTCTTTGGCGGACGAATTAAAACTGCCTGTGGCGTATATATGCACGGGCGAAAAATACGAGGATATCGAGTCATTTGATCCTCATAAATTTGCGAGGGAATTTGCGGGTATTTAACAAAAAGATAATACTTCTTATTTTTCTCGTTTTAATATTCTTTGCGGCTATAATAGCGCTGACTCAGGAAAATGATGAAACGCTGTTCTCTGATATAGATCCCAAATCGGCTGAATACTTAATGGATTTCTCTGTAAAAGATTTTGATCAAAATAAGGAAGATTGGATAAAACCCGCGCGGTGGTTCCGTTCAAATTCAGCCGGTATGGCGTTAGAGGAAATGCAATCGCGTTTTAAAGCTCTGCGCAGCCAATATGCGTTAGCCATAAACTATGTGTCAGATGGGGAAATACCCGAATATCTTTTGTCTCATTTCGATGAAAGTTATTTTGTGGAAGTTCGCAATTTGTATAAAAACGGAGAACAAACAAGAACGCAGTGGATATTCAGGGATGAAAAGGGCAATACAAGGTTAAACGCCGTTTTCTTTGAACCCGAACCTGAACCGGAGTCTGAACCCGGGGAAGAAAACTCCGGTAATGAACAAACGGCGCAAGTAACCGCGGAAGAAAAGACGGAAACGGCGCAGGCGGAAGCGAAAGAAGAAGATGAAGAGGAAGCCGGCGAAGAAAAAGTAGTTATAATAAAAGATATTAAAAGCAGAAAGGGATTTATAGAAATATTTGATGAAAAATATTTTTTACAGTCTGAATATAGATTTTTTGAAGACGGAAAAGTAGAAAAAACAGAATACGCGTTAAAAGATGATCTTTTAATAAACGCTGAATATTCCGTATCGGTTATAAATGATAATGATTTTAAAATATCTTACATAGATTATTACCGTTACAATCGTTCTCTTTCTTTAAGAAATATAGAGCGTATTTTTAAAGATGAAATGGCAGACGCTCCCGCTACGGTGTCTTTCCCAAGGCGTATTATGGATTCCGTGAAATCGGGACTCAAGATCGGCGAAAGAATCAATTTATATCCTGATTTCTTCGGAAATATAACCGTAGGCGACGGTTATAAAATGAATTTTAATATTGACGACAAAGGCAGAATATTAGGACAAACTCTTTATAATGAAGAAAATAAATTAGTATGGACTATACAAAACACATGGAAAGATAACCGTATTGTATCGACTGTAAAGACGGAAGGGGAAACTATTCTGGAGGCGGAATACAAATATAACAGGGATGGGGAAAGAATCAGCGAAAAAAATATTAAAAACGGCGTTTTGGAAAGAGTTGTTTCTATAGACGGGGATACGGAAATTGAAGAGCTTTATATGAATGACGCCGTAGTCCTCCGCGCCGTTTGGGAAGACGGAAGAAAAATATCTGAAACCAGGGTAAGAAATTGAAAAAGTCGTGGGTATTATTTGTAGCGTCGCGTTATATTTTTAAAGGACGAAGCAGTTCTCCCGTTCTTGCTGTTTTGGGAATAGCGATAGGAGTGCTTGCCCTGATAGTGATTATCGCCGTTATGAACGGGTTTCAATTGGGTTTTATAGAGAGTATTTTGGAAGTTTCATCGTTTCATTTACGCATAGAGTCTTTTGATCAGAAGAATATTAAGGAAATACAGGATATTATGCTTGGGATTCCCGGCGTAAGAGCGGCTGTTCCTTTTAAGGAATATCAGGCTATCGCTAGGGGGAAACGCTTAAACCAGCAGGCGGTGTTAATAAGAGGGTTAGGCGAAAACACTCTGGAAATAGATAAGGCAATGAACAGTAAACTGGATTTTGAAGAAGGCTCTTTTGATTTATCAAAAAACAAAAATATATTATTGGGTTCCGAACTTGCTTACAGGCTTGGTCTTTCCGCAGGAGACGAGGTAACTCTTTTTTCGCTGACAGGCATTCTTTCGCAGGAAGCCGGAAGCAGTTTTGACGGACAGGTTACGGGAATATTCAGAACCGGATACTATGAATATGACTGCAGTTGGGCTTTTATCAACATAGATAGCAATTCATTTTTACAAAACGAAAGCGATTTAATTCTGGGAATAAAACTTACAAACCGTTTTATGGACAAAACCGCTTTGGAACAGGCAAAAAAAAGGTTATCAGCCTATAAAGACATAAAAATAACCAGTTGGCGCGATTATAACCGTTCTTTCTTCGGCGCTCTAAGAACCGAAAAACTGTTTATGTTTATACTTGTCGGGCTTATTTTTATCGTAGTAGGTTTAAATATTTTTCAGGCGCAAAGAAGATCGGTTTTGCAAAGGAGAGAGGAAATCGGTCTGTTACGCGCCGTAGGCGGCTCGCGCAGGGCGGTGCGTTTTGTATTCGTCCTTGACGGAGCGATTATAGGACTTACAGGCGCGTCTATCGGCATGTTTTTCGGATTGACTATCGCTTTGCATATATCAGGCTTTTTTACGTTAGTAGAAAGAATAATAAATTGGTTTATAGATATGATGAATATATTGGCGGGTTTGCTTGGAGCGGGAATGGCGGGTAATTTTGCCGTGTTTTCACCGGCGGTATTCTACATAAAAGAAATACCGTCGCGGCTCCTTCCGTTTGAAGTAGTGTTAATATTTATGTTTGGATTTATATCCGCTTTTGCGGCGGCTTGGTTTGCGTCAAGAAAAGTATCTAATATACAACCGGCGGAGGTATTGCGTTATGAGTGATATGCAGGGAAATGTTTTACTTATAGTAAAAAACATCGTAAAAAATTATGTTTCGGGAAACGAGACGCTTCATATCCTTCAAGGCATTAACTTTGAAATTGAAGAGGGAAAATCCGTCGCGATAAGCGGGCAGAGCGGAAGCGGTAAAAGCACGCTTTTAAATATCATAGGCGGACTTGACAAAGCGGATGAGGGAAACGTTTTTTTAAACGGCGTCGATATTACGTCGCTTTCGGAAAAAGAGATTTCTATGTATCGATCCACGCAGACAGGCTTTGTTTTTCAATTTCATTATCTTTTAAAGGATTTTACGGCGTTGGAAAATATTATGCTTCCCGCTTACATCGCGGGAGTAAAGAAAAAAGAAGCGATTGACAGGGCAAGACAGTTGTTAGCCGACGTAAAACTGGAAGACAGAAGCGGGCATTTCCCGTCGCAGCTTTCAGGCGGGGAGCGACAAAGGGTAGCGGTGGCGCGTTCTATGGTAAATGATCCCGCGCTGATTCTTGCGGACGAACCGACGGGAAATTTAGACCCGCAAAACAGCGAGATTGCGGCGGAATTGTTATATGAAAGCGCGCAAAAAAGAAAAAAAACATTGATTGTAGTAACGCATGACAAAAAGGTAGCGCAAAGGGCGTCTGTCAGATTTACATTGATAAACGGTCAATTATCAGAGGAAGAAATTTGAAAAAGCAAACGTCATTTTATATAGCCATAAGATATGTGTGGGGCAGAGCCAAAGAAGGAGTGCGTTATCTGCGCGGCGCGGCGGCGGGAATAGCCGTTAGTCTTGTGCCTATCATCGTAACATTAATTGTCGCGGACGGAATGATAAGGGGTATTACGGACAGGTATCTGGAACTTGGAACGGGTCATCTGCAGGTTTTAGATTTTGATAATTACGAGGGTTTTGAAAAAACAAATAAAGAAATATCCGGAATCGACGGCGTAAGGGGAATATGGGCGGAACAGCGCGGAATGGGCGTTTTAGCCGGCAAGAAAGGGAAAACAGGCGTATCTGTGCGGGCGATTGAAACTTCGTTTTGGGACGATCCCGCGACTATCGCGTTATTAAAAATAATTGACGGCGACAGCAAACCGCAGTCGGACAGGGATATAGTGTTAGGTGAAACGCTGGCGAATAAAATAAACGTAAAAAAAGGGGATACCGTGCGTCTTATGACAATTACGCCTGCGGAAAGCGGCAGAGCGTCTCCAAAAACCGCTTCGTTTACAGTAGCTGGAATAATATCCTGCGGGTATAACGAACTTGACGCGTTATGGTGCATAATAAATTTAGAAGGCGCAAAGCGCGTTTTTTCACAGGAGCCGTCTACAAATTATGTTGTTAAAATTGACGATCCGTATAAAAACGCCGATATTATCGCGTGGGAAATGAACTCAAAATTGACAAGTAATTACAACATTTACACATGGCAGGATTTATTACGCTCGCAGTACAGTTCTTATCAGACGACCAGGCAGCTATTATTGTTTATTATGGCGTTGATAGTAATTGTCGCCGCGGTAAATGTTTCTTCCGCAACGAGCATGCTTGTTCTGGAACGCCAAAAAGATATAGCCATATTAAAAATTTCAGGCTCAAGCATAAAGGGCATTACGGAAATATTTTTATGGGGCAGTTTTCTTACAGGTCTTATCGGCGGCTTTATCGGAGTTACATTCGGGTTGTTGATCGGAAGCAACATCAATATATTAATCCGTTCTTTGGAAAAATTTTTATCTTTTATTTCCGGTATTTTTCACGGAGGAGAGGTAAAAATACTGGATCCCGGTTTTTACCTTGAAACAATTCCCATAGTAATAGACTGGGGAGCGGTGTTGGTTATTTGGATTTTCACTATTATCTGTTCCGTGCTTGCGTCATGGATACCGGCGCGCAGAGCGGGGAAGCTTAAACCGATGGAATTATTGCGGAAAACTTGATAGACTGCGGGGATTCTACCACGAACCGAAGAGGAAAGAAATTTACCACGAACCACACGAACACTCACGAACCTAGAGAGATTAGAGTTTACCACTGATAGACACGTAAGAGAAAGAGGAATTAATGGGGATTATTGTCCGAAAGGTCGCTGAGCCTGTCGAAGCGACTTTAAAAGGCAGAGGGGTATAGGGGATTTTACCGATGTTTTTGGCTGTATTATACGTACGTTTTATATGTACGGTTTATTAGGAATGCAGTTAACATCTGCATATTGAAATATTGTCATAAATATTGTGTTTTGTAAAGGAAAATCTAAAGAAAATACAATAAATTTAGTAATTCATTCCGC
>Ga0268262_10004210_pt1 | contig 14988 bp, 12 predicted proteins | sample TergutNc150P3_FD_190354 | JGI IMG/M metagenome (GOLD analysis project Ga0268262, IMG submission 190354) | Nasutitermes corniger P3 segment gut microbial community from laboratory colony in Florida, USA - Nc150 P3 (SPAdes) (version 2) | ecosystem: Host-associated > Arthropoda: Insects >... | reverse complement strand
TCGGGCGCTAATTGGAAGCCCTGTCTCTTGATTAACCAAGCAAGCGTAGTAAACGCCGCCCCTCTTGTGCATATAAAACTTTCGGCGCATAGCCTTCTCCCTCGCAAAACCTACAGACAAAACTTATCAGCCCGTTTGTCATACTGTTTTGCATAGTTAAGATAAGCATAGCGCCGGTTCTTCCGGTGGCTATTGCGTAATTCCATGTAACACAAAGAATTACATTATTTCCCCAGGGAGGATTTGAACCCCCACAAGCAGATCCAGAGTCTGCCGTGCTACCATTACACAACCGGGGAATGGACTATTAAAATTCTATTTAGCCATGAAAAATTTGTCAAGTAGCCTCAATGGGTATGTTGATTAAATTGAAAGAAAGTAATAAGCTTTCTTAACAATATTTTTAGGACGTGGCGCTCCTCGCGTAATCTAACGAAAACACGGATTTTGTCATTAGTCTGAAAGGCAATATAATAGAACAAGGTAAAAAAGATGCCCAATACCTCTTTTGAAAGGGGAACGGCGGTGAATTCTCAGCAAATAGGTAAAATTTGGAATAACCGCGCTCTGTTTTCTCTTCTGTGTCCACTCATAATCGAACAGGTACTCGCTGTTACAATGGGAGCTGTAGATACAATCATGGTAAGTTCTGTAGGGGAACATGCCGTATCTGCAGTAAATATAATCGACAACATCAACAACCTTCTGATTATAGCTTTTACTGCCATGTGTACCGGCGGTGCGGTAGTTGTAAGCCAGTACATAGGCAGGCGTGACCTTAAAGAATCCAGTATCGCTTCAAAGCAACTGGTGTACATCGTTACCTTGATTTCACTGATAATGATGGTGGTAAGCATTTCATTTCGCCGTCCGATTATAAGTTTAATTTACGGCAAGATAGAAGACGATGTTATGAAAGCCGCTTCCATCTATTTCCTGATCACCGCGATTTCTTATCCGTTTTTGGCTGTTAATAACGCAAATGCCGCGTTGTTTCGGGCTATTGGAAACTCAAAGGTTCCCATGTTGATTGCCCTCCTTGTGAACATTTTAAACATTGGGGGCAACGCATTTTTGATTTATGGGCTGAAGATCGGAGTGGCGGGGGCGGCCATATCTACGCTGATCTGTAGAATTACCGCGACGACGATCACTACTTTCATGCTTTATCGTAATAAAACCAGCCCTATATCGCTTTTTGGACTTTCAAAAGTCCGCTTTATAAAATCCATGATTCGTAATATTCTGAATGTCGGCCTCCCGTCAGGAATAGAAAGCTCTATGTTCCAGATTGGCAGGCTTCTTACCCAGCGCATTTTCCCCGTTTTCGGTACCAGCGCTATTGCGGCTAACGCCGTAGCCAGCGTGATCAATTCATTTTCGTTCATGCCCGGAACCGCTTACGGTATAGCCCTGCTCACCATTGTTGGGCAGTGTGTAGGCGCGGGAGATTATACGGAGGCAAAAAAGCAGACCCGCAAAATCATGAAGCTGGCTTACATCACCCTTTTTACAGTCAGTGCCCTTATCTTCTTCTTCATGGAATCGATGGTCAGCATGTTTTCTTTAAGCGTCGAGGCTCATGATCTTGCAAAAGGATTCCTGAGAATTCACTGTATTTCCATGGCTCTGGGCTGGTCTATGAGTTTTGCCCTGCCAAACGCTCTAAGAGCGGCAGGGGATGCCCGCTTTGTAATGATAGCGAGCTCAATTTCAATGTGGGTGGTCCGTGTCTGTGTGGCATATCTGTTAACATTCACCCTGGGAATAGGGCCATTGGGGGTGTGGCTTGCGATGGGGGCAGACTTTATGGTCCGCGGAACCTCATTTACTCTGCGCTGGCGCAGCGGCAAGTGGCAGGAAAAGCGGGTTATAAGGGATTAACAAGGCTCAATAGTTCTTCAATGGTTTTCAGGGCGTTGTCGAATTCGGTCATCAGCACATCATCGGATATCTTTTCTACAGTTTCCCTGGTTTTAGGATCCAGAGGCTTTTGATTCAGCTCGCCCAGAATACGGTCAATTTCGGAGGCGTTTTGGGATTTCAGGGCTTCGGCAAGTTCTTCAAATAGCCGGAAATAGGGAATTGGGAGCGAAGGGGCAGCTTTGCCGCTTTGGAGAACATCTTTATATTCAGGCTTGCCAGGCTTTAATGCATCCTGAATATTCTTTACAAGCGCCGTAAGAAGTTCCGTAAAAACAAGCAGATGTTCGCGTATAAAGGCCAGGTCTGCGGCTTTGCCTGCGGCTTCAAGAGCGGTAGCTTTTGCATAAATATCCTCCGCCCCCAGGCTTGCCGATGCGCCTTTCAGGGCGTGAACTTGGGTAACGAATGCGGGCAGAGCGTCCGATTCCGGCGCTTTTTGCAGCAGCGGCAGTCTTTCTTCCACATCTTTGCGGAACAGGGATAATATCTGCTTATAAGCGGCCAAAGTCCCGCCGGTCATTGCGATGCCTTTTGCCGTATCAACACCGGGAATAGCGGGGAAAGGGGTTTTTGTTTGTGGGCTTTGCGTGTTGGTAACTTCGCTACTTATTCTCTGTTCCTCATTTACCATTTCCTGCTCCCTTTTCTCTTTCGGTATCCAACGATCAAGAATTTCATCCAATTTGGAAACATCTATGGGTTTTGAGAGAAAATCATTGAGACCGTTTTCAATAAACATTTCCCTCATTCCCATAACGGCATTTGCAGTTAACGCTATTATGGGCATGTTACGGAAGCGTTCTCCCTCCAGCGAACGGATGGCCGCCGTTGCTTCAATCCCGTCCATTTCGGGCATCATGTGATCCATTAGTACAATGTCGTATTCGTGTTTCTCCGAAGCTGCGCGTTTTACCAGTTCTATGGCCCGCAAACCGCTAAGGCAGGTGTCTACTGTTACCCGGTAAGGGGCAAGAAGGCCCTCAACCACTTTGAGGTTAGTTGCAATATCATCCACCACAAGAATCCGCGCGCGGGGAAAGGTAAACCGTATTACGTCGGTACTTTTGATATAACCTTTGCTGTCTGTCTTACCGTTGAGTACATTGGCAATCGACATGGACTGTACCGGTATAGACACAAAACGCACACCTGGTAAGTAGGCTTCTGTTCCCCATTCTATCATCAAGGCCAAAGACGGCTTTTTCCCTCCGAAGAAAGCCGCATCGTTTTTTTCCATAAGCGGTTCGATCTTTCCATAAAGGCCGTAGCCGGAAAACACATAGAACCATTCTTCACGGTACAGGGCCTTAGCAAAGTCATCCTGATTTGTCACCATAGTATGAGGAACCTTCAGATTTTCCAGAGTCCAGCATATCGACTTGGCGTAATTGATTCTGCTTTCATAAACAAGTACCTTCTTTTTCTCTGCTTCCTCTACCACAGCGAAGGGTGCTTCTGATTCAACGCCCTGGGGGATGACTGCCGTAAATGCGCTCCCCTTGCCGTATTCGCTTTCCATGCTTATTTGCCCGCCCATAGCGATACAGAGGCTTTTGGTAATTGCCAGGCCCAGCCCTGTCCCTTCGATGCCTTGGTTTCTCTTTACGTCCACCTTGACAAACTCGTCGAAGAGTTTCGCCTGATCCTCCTGTCTTATCCCTTTTCCGGTATCGGTTACGGCTATTTTAAGCCAGACCTGTTTATCGTCTCGTTTGTCAACGGTAATGGTCATGCCAATATTACCCTTATCCGAGTATTTTACAGCATTGGACAGGAGGTTAATGAGTATTTGCCTAAGCCTTACCTCGTCTCCGATAAGGCTGTTGGGAATATTCCCGTCGATGTTGGTAAAAAACCTTATCGGCTTTTCTATAAGCCGCGTACGGATAATGTTGACCGTATCATTGATCAGAGATGAAAGCAGGTATTTTATAGGGTTTATTTCCAGTTTACCGGCTTCGATTTTTGAAAAGTCCAGAATATCGTTAATTATAGAAACGAGATTATTTCCCGCCTGCTTGATGTCCTGCGCATAGTTGCGGGCATCGCCGGAGAGTTCTCCTCTAAGTAACAGTTCAGCCATGCCGTTAATGGCGTTCATGGGCGTGCGGATTTCGTGGCTCATTTTTGCAAGAAAATCGCTTTTTGCCTGCGAAGCGAATTCTGCCTTACGGTTGGCCTCAATCAACTGTAGATTTTGTTCCGCCATTGCGTTTTCGGAACGGGCGACAAAAACATTAATAACGATGAACATGAAAAAGATAAGAAACAGCATACTGAAAAATACTGTATTCATGGCACGATTAAGCGCCAACAACCCCGGCAACGGATAACTCACGGCCAGGTACCATTCCATCTCCATGATAGAGTTTACCAGATATATTTTTTTATCGTAGACAAAGCTCCGGCTTTCCCCTTCGGAAAGCTCATGCGCGGCTCTGATCAATTCTTTTCCGCTTTCGCCAAGGTGTTTATCAAGGCGGACTTTGTTTTGAACCAGTTCATAATCCACCGCTGAAGTAATTTCATCGTATTTATTGAACATATATGGCGTGATATTTTCATCGAATTCCCGATAGCTGGAAGCTACAAAATCTGAAAAGTCAGTAAGATTTATGCCTGTGCCAAGCATCCCTATGGGCTTTCTGACGGCACTCGTTTCAACGAATACCGGGACGTTGACCCAGAGGTTGATTTGATCCAAATCAGGATTGTAATTAATGTTAAAATTAAATTTCTCAGTTTCGTACAGCGTTAAATTGTACCAATAATTCTCAGGCTCATCCGGATTGACAACGTACGGAGCATTTCCCGTTGAATAAAATATTTTTTCCACGTCATTGATCCAGAAAACCAGTTTATTATTGAAATGCTCCTGATAAAGGGCAAATTCGGTACGCGCCAGCATGTTAAGAGCCGGATCAGATGGATTCATAAAGTATTGCCTTATAACCGGAGTATCCGCCATTTTCAACACAAGCGCCAGTTCACTGTTTACCGTGGTTGCCAAACGCAGCCGCATCGTTTCAGACGCTATGGAAAGCTGCTGTTCAATAAAAGAACGGTTGATTTGACGCGCGGAAATTGTATATGCCGCAATAGCCGCCAAGGCAATAATCAGGAAAAGGATGCAGGAAAAAACCAGGAACGTCTTATTGACGAATTTCGTTATCATGTTTGCAGTACCTCATTTACCTGAATGGATTATAAAACCGATTTTTCCCGCGGAAGGTAAGCCAGATCCCGGCGGCAAAAAGAATGGCGCTTATACCCAGGACAAGCTTGTCGCGGCGGCTGAAGGGTTTTTCCGAATACCAGCTTCGACGGGCGTTTTTGCCGAAGCCACGCAGTTCCATGGCGCGGCTTATCACGTCAATGCGATCCAGCGACGAGAAGATCAATGGCAATAAAAGGGGGGTGGCTCTTTTCAGCCTTTTGAACCAGGAAGCTTTTTTGGAAAGTTCAAGGCCGCGAGCCTGCTGGGCCTGGGTAATTGTTTCAAAGTCCCTCTGAATGTCAGGTATGTAGCGCAATGTCAGGCTCACCGAATAAGCGGCAGTGTAGGGAACGCCGATGAGGTTCAGGGACGAGGCAAATTCGCTTGGGTGTGTTGTAACGATAAGGAGTATGGCAGGGAAGATGATTGTAAGGTACTTTAAAAATATATTGAATTCATAAAAAAGCTGCTCCCATGTTAAGGTAAAACGTCCGGCCCCATCGGCAATGACATTTCTGGTCTCGTAGATCTTTACCCCTTCTTCAGGCGAAAAAAGATAGACCGCTATAAGGTTCAGGGCGAGAAACAATGCCATCATTTTAACGATAAAGGCGACATCAGACAGATGAATTTTTGAAACTGCAAAAAAAACAATTCCCATAGCAGCCATTGCAAGAAGCATGGGCGTATGGAAACTGACCATTACCAATATTGACCATAAAAGAAAAACGATTAGTTTTGTTGCGCCGCAAAGGGAATGTACAGGGGAGCTTTCTTCAATGTAAGACAACATTCTGCGGCTTGTCATGTTTCGAGCTTTTTCCTCCTGTTTTTTCTGTCATAGGCGATATGCCGTCCTACAAAGCCCCTGGGATCGGAAAGGCCGGCTTTAAGGGCAAGATCGTAAAGGCTCGTCCTCTTTAAGCTTGCCTTTTCTATGATAGCGTCGTCGGTGAGTACCTGGAACGGCTCCTGATCGGCAACGCAAACCCCTTCGGAAAGAACCACCGCTCTGGAAGTATACTCAAGCATTAGGTGCATATCGTGCGTAATTAAAAGAAGAGAGATTTTAAGATCGCTGTTGAGGCCTAGAAGGAATTCCATAAATTCGGTGTAATGGCGGTAGTCCTGCCCTGCCGTAGGTTCATCGAGGATCATGAAAGAGGGCCGCAGCGCCAGAATCGCCGCGATGGTAAGCCGCTTTTTCTGACCGTAACTCAAGGAGTTTACGGGCCAGTTTCTGAAAGGGTAAAGGCCGCAGACCTCAAGCGCTTCATAAACGCTAGTCTTAACATCGGTCTCCGGAATACCCCTTGTCCTAAGAGCGAAGGCAGTCTCGTCATAAATCATCGGAAATGAAATCATTTGATTGGGATTCTGCATTACATAGCCTATTTTTTCAGCTCTCTCCATGATGGAAAGATCCGCCAAATCTTTTCCGTTGTAACTTATGTTCCCTGAATCCGGCTTTACAAAACCGCAGATACATTTTGCCATAGTGGACTTGCCCGATCCGTTTCTGCCCACAAGCGCGACACATTCACCTGAGGCAACGGAAAAGGAAATGTCCTTTAAAGCTTCCGTCTCCTGCCCAAAATAGCGGAAAGTCAAGTTGCGGACTTCAAGTCCGGCGTTGGTTTCTGCGGCGTTATTCAGAACGGCAACATCCGGCGGAACGGTGTTTTGCTGTGTTACAAGCCGCCTGTCCCATTCCCTAATAGGCTCTAAATCCAGTTCCAGCGTTTCCAGGTTTTCTGGCGCCATGCCTGAATTTACAGTGATTCCTGAATAAGCAAGGGCGCTGAGGTACAGAGGTTCCCGTATGCCGATTTTTTTTAAAATATCCGACGCTAAAATTTCAGCAGGCTTTTTATCCGCTTTGATGCGTCCCTTGTCAATTACTACAATTCGGTCTACAGGCCGGTGAAGCACATCTTCAAGCCGGTGTTCTACTATTAAAATTGTTTTGCCTGTTTTTTTGTGAAGTTCGTCGATAAGCTCTATTGCGTCTTTTCCGGCGGCGGGATCAAGGTTTGCAAGCGGCTCATCAAAGAGAAGCACTTCAACATTGTCAACCAGTACTCCGGCAATGGAAACACGCTGCTTCTGCCCGCCGGAAAGATCCTGGGGGCTTTTTCCGAGGTGCGCCGTTATGTTTACCAACGTAGAAGCTTCTGTAACCCGGCGGTGCATTTCTTCTGCCGCCACGCAGTCGTTTTCCAGTGCAAAGGCAATATCCTCGGCGGCGCTTAAACCGACAAACTGACCGTCTGTATCTTGCAGAACAGTGCCTGCTATTTTGGAAATGTCAAAGATATTCAAACCACGAATATCAGAACCCATAAGGGAAAGAGCGCCGGAGATTTCTCCCTTAAAAGCGTGGGGGATAATGCCGTTTATGCAATGAATTAAGGTGGATTTGCCTGAACCTGAAGGGCCAAGGATGAGTATCTTCTCACCCCGGCTTACCTTCAGGTTTATGTCAATTAATGTAGGTTCGGTTTGAGCCCTGTACTTAAAAGAAAATTGTTCAAATGAAAGAGCAATATTTTCTAAACTCGTCACTCTGCTTTTAAGCTGCCGGCCTTTGTTCTGGTTCTGGAATAGCCAAATGCCAGAATGGTTCCCAGGATAAGCACCACACCTATGTTCAGAGCGCCGGCAATAACCCCTTGAAGGTATACTTTATCGGATGGCTCCTGATAAATGAGTATATCAAGGGTCGGAGCAATGGCGACCCATGCCAATAAATTAGCCGCAATTTGAACGCCGTTAAAAATGAGTACCTGCATGATGTCGAATTCGCCTTCTTCAATTTTGTAGAACTTCCAAAAGAAACCAACCACAAGGCCGTACAAAGCGTCCGCGATTACCCATGACCACCATACGCCGCCCCATGTCAGATCTGTCAGGGTATGACCGATAAAGCCGACTAAGAATCCGGCAATTGGCCCGAATATTGCGGCAAAGATCGATAATACCGCGATACCCAGATTCAGATTGGTGTTGGGAATACCCGAAGGAACTGCTACAAAGCGCATCAGTACAAACATAAGAGCCGAGCCAATACCTATAGCCACCACTGTTTTTACGGAAACAAGCTTTTTATCCATTCTAATTCCTCCCGAAATAATCTAAATGAAAGCAGGTAATATTACAGTTTTTAAGTCGAACTGTCCATCATTCGCTTTGGTAATCAATGAGGGTCGTTACAGGCGTAGGGTTAAGCGCTTTTCCAAAACCAAGGAAGGGGAGGCCAACAACGCCGAAGATCTCCGGAACATCGGCCCCACCGGCTTTGAGGAGGGCCCTTCCGGCGTTCAGCGTTCCCCCCGTTGCGATAAGATCGTCGGTTAAAAGTATCCGCTTGCCCGCTGGGATATCTTCCCTGTGAACTTCTATCTCGGCCTGGGCGTATTCCAGATCGTATTTTTTTGACAGGGTTATGCCCGGAAGCTTGCCCTTTTTGCGAATTGGAATAAGGGGGATACCCATACGAACCGCAAAGGGAGCAGCAAAAAGAAAACCCCTGGCCTCAATTGCGGCCACGGCATCGATTTTCTTGTCTTTGTAAATATCAACCATTGCTTCAATGCAAAACTGAAAAGCTTCCGGCTGGGCCAGGATACTTGTTATATCATAAAACAGTATCCCCTTTTTTGGAAAATCAGGAATTTTCCTGATATATTTGTCGAGGTTAAAATCTTTGTCCATTATTGCCCGATCACCTTTTGAGCCCAGTTCTTAATATCTGATGCAGAATCCGTCAGAAACTCAGGATTCAGAGCCGCTTCACAATCTTTAACCAGTCCGGCCAGATAGCTCGCCGTCTTTTTGGTACCGGATGAAAAAACTCCGCAAGACCGCCCTGCAAGATTTATGTGCTTTAAAAGGTCAATTAGATACGCGAAAGAATCCGGGGCGGTATTTTTACAGCCCAAAAAAAACGCGTTCGCCGGAAGAATATCGTTTCCTGCGAATTCGGCGGCGGTTTTGGTCAAAACCTTGTTCCCTTTTAGCGCTCCTGCGATATCTGCGGCTATTTTTTCCGTCTCGGGTACTCCGTCAGTCACAATAAGTACATTTTTTTTTGTTTTCACATTTGAAGTTTAGTAGCAAATACCAAGAGTGTCAATTAATACTCTTTACCCCTTCCCCTTGTCATACGGCTGGCCTACAGCGCGCGGGGAGTAATCCTTACCGCTGAAAATCACCAGAGTTAAAAGCGTTATAAGGTATGGCAAAAGGCTGAAAAACTCCGACGGCAAGGTACGGAGGCTTGGGATATTAATGATGTTCACCGCCAGGGCCGAAGAGAAACCGAACAAAAACGAAGAGCCCAGGATGCCGATAGGCAGCCAGCGCCCGAAAGAAACTGCCGCTAAGGCAATGAAGCCTTTGCCGTTAATGGACGTAACGGTGTATTGAATGTCTTGTGTAAGCACAACGCAGGCTCCGGCCAGGCCGGCAAGCGCGCCTGAAATGAGTACCGCGATGTAACGAATCCGCAAAACGTTTACCCCGGCGGACGCAAGAGCCTGGGGATGTTCCCCGGCGGCCCGCAGGCGCAAACCCCAGGGGCGCTTGTAGAGAATAAAAGCTGACAGAAGCAAAATGACAACGGCAATCCAGGCGGTGGGGTAGATGCCCCCAACAGCCTTCATTCCTATACGGTAGTTTTGGGTTCTGTCTGCCTGAAAAAGCAACTGGCAGAAAAACAAGGTCAGGCCGTTTGAAAGCAGATTTATCCCCGTACCGGAAATAATCTGATCGGCTCGCAGGGTTATTGACACAAAGGCGTGGATAAGAGAAAAAAGACAGCCCAGAACTGCGGCAAGAAAAAAAGCCAACGGTATCGAAAAGGAAATACTGCTTTCCAAAAGCACGTGTGTTGTGGCGGCGGCCATTGCGCCTATGCCCATTAAGCCTTCAAGGGCAATGTTGACAACGCCCGCACGTTCGCAGATCATGCCTCCGGCAGCCGCGATAAAGATGGGGGCGGCCATCATCAAGGTAGAAGGGAGCATATTCCATAGAGTTTTTAAAACTTCAATCATCCATCGCCACTCCTTTTGCTTTCTTGCTGAGTCTGGGTCTTGCGGGCTTTTTCTTTCATCTGCCATTCTATCAGGAGCTTCACACCAGCGCGAAGCGAGATAAAGACTACGATTAGGCCCATGATGATAACGGTAATTTCCTTGGGTATCTGCCTAGACTGCATGAGAGGCTGGGCGGATCTTAACATTCCGAAAAGGAGTCCCGCCAAAGCGGTACCCCAGGCGCCGTTGTTCCCCACAAGCGCGACGGCGATGCCGTCGAAACCGTAACCGTCCTGCACCGCGAGAACCCTGCCGTAGGAAAAGCTCCCCAGGCTGACAATCGCGCCTGCGAGTCCTGCAAAAGCCCCGGAAATTGCCATGGCGGTTGTTATGTTGGCGTTTACACTGATGCCGCCGTAAAGGGCCGCGTCCCTGTTAAAGCCGGTGGCCCTAAGCGAATAGCCCAGCCGTGTTTTTTCCATGATAATCCAGAAAAAGAACAGCGCGGCTACTGTCAGGAAAAGCCCGTTGTTCAGTCTTGAGTTGTTGGAAAGGGTTTCCATAAGGCGGTTTGTAAGCATAACGGTTTTGGGGAAATCCAGGGTTTTGTAGGTATTGGTTCCCGGAATCTGCATCGTGAAGTACCTTGAAAGGTAAAGGGCAATGTAGTTCATCATTATTGTAGAGACCACTTCGGAAACCTGAAACCTGGCTTTGAGGTAGCCTACTACGCCGCCGCAAATCGCGCCCGCGGCAATTGCCGCAATTACAGCAACAATGGAATGTACAACAGGTATTTGCGGAAAATAAAACGCGATAAACTGCGCCGCAGTCAGGCCGGCAATGTACTGGCCTTCCGCGCCGATGTTAAAAAGCCCGGTTCTGGCGGCAAAAGCCATTGAAAGGCCGCAGAGAATAAGCGGCATGGATGACACAATCCATTCGCCTATATAACGCGGGTTCCAAATCCAGGCACCTGTTCTTGAGTTTACTGAAAATCCTGAAATATTCTGAAAAATGGCGGAATACATTCCTGAGGGATTTCTTCCTACCGCGATAATGATCAGGGTTCCCACAAGAAAACCCAGAAGCACAACAACCAGCGAGACAAGGCCGCTGGAGCTTGTAAAAATTTCAAGGACAAGCGACAGCCGATTTTCTTTTTTTTCAGCCATGGGCTATTCCTCCCATCATCGCGCCAATCTGCCGTTCATCTGCGCCTTCTGCGTCAACGATCCCCACCACCTGGCCTTTGGAAACCGCGGCTATGCGGTCGCAAAGGCCCATGATCTCGTCCAGTTCAAAAGAAACAAGCAGTACCGCTTTGCCCTTGTCGCGCTCCTTTATGATCCGGCTGTGTATGTATTCAATTGCGCCTACATCCAGCCCACGTGTCGGCTGGGACACAATGAGCAGCTCAGGGGAAAGATCGATTTCCCGGGCGATAACCACTTTCTGCTGATTCCCGCCGGACATGGATCTTGCGGGCGTTGCCGGCCCGCTTCCCGCGCGGATATCGAAATCGTCTATTAAAGATTCAGCGTGCTTGACGATCACATTGAAGTTCAAAAAACCCAAACGGTTTGTAAAAGGCAAGAGGCGGTAGCTTTTAAGAATCAGGTTTTCGTCCAGTCGGAAATCAAGCACCAGGCCGTGTTTGTGCCTGTCCTCGGGAACAAGGCCGACGCCGCTTTCGTTGCGGCTTCGGACAGTTTCCGTTGAAATATCCTTTCCCTTAAGAAAAATATTTCCTGCCTTAACCGGCAAAAGCCCCGCAATGGCCGCCACAAGTTCCGACTGCCCATTGCCGTCTATTCCTGCGACGCCTACCACCTCGCCTGCGCGTACATCCAGGGAGAGATCCCTTACCATGGGAATTCCCCGCGATCCAAGCACCGTAAGATTCCGGATGCTCAAAATTATATCGCCGGGTTTTGCCGGCCCCTTGTCGATCCTGAAATTTACCGCGCGGCCCACCATTTTTTCTGCAAGGTCTTCTTCATTTGCATCTTCAACCTTTACCGTGTCGATGTACTTGCCACGCCTTAGAACTGTACAGCGATCCGCAGCGGCTTTGATTTCCTTTAATTTGTGGGTGATAAAGACTATCGTTTTTCCTTCGGCTTTAAGGCGGCGGAAAATGGAAAGAAGCTCGTCTATTTCCTGTGGGGTAAGAACCGCGGTCGGCTCGTCAAAGATGAGGATGTCCGCATCCCGGTAAAGTATCTTTAGAATCTCCACCCGCTGCTGCATCCCCACGGTGATGTTTTCAATTTTGGCTTTTGGGTCAACCGCAAGGCCGTAAGTTTCGGAAATTTCGGCAACCCGCTTTTCCGCGGTCTTTAGATCAAGGTTCCCCAGGGAATTGGAGGGCTCAAGCCCAAGAACGATATTTTCGGCAACGGTAAAATTGTGAACAAGCTTGAAATGCTGATGAACCATTCCTATTTTCAGGGCAGTAGCGTCATTAGGGTTGCGGATTTGCACCTCTTTTCCGCGTATCCTGATGCTGCCCCCGTCAGGCTCGTACAGGCCAAAAAGAATCGACATAAGGGTAGATTTGCCTGCGCCGTTTTCGCCCAACAGGGCGTGAATCTCCCCCTTGTCTACCCGGAAAAAAATTCTGTCATTTGCGACTATACCTGGGAAAACCTTTGTGATACCCAGCATCTCAATGGCTGGCTCTGGCATACACAGCTCCTTCCGGTATTATACAACAAATGAAATAAAAAAACAGATGGATAACGGCGATGAGCAAAGTGACTACCAGCAGTTACAGACCGCCAATAAAAAGCCCGGCTTCGGCCATTTGAAACAAATCGCCGGAACCGGGCCCTATATCGCGCACTTAAACGGCGCTAATTATCCATTGCCTTTAGATCCTGGGGGAAGCCGGGAAGCAGCTTTGCCTCAGCGTTGGTGGCCGCGATTTTTATCTGGCCGGAAATAATCCTTTGCTTGATCTGTTCAAGTTCACTCTTTATGTCGGCAGTCAATGCTTTATTGGTGTCAGAGTATCCAACCCCGTCAGCCCGCAAGTCAAATACTATTACTTCGCCTCTAAATGTCTTGTTCTGAACCGCTTTGAGGGCGTATACCAGGCTTGTTTCCACCCGCTTGATCATGGATGTCAAAACCGCGGAATCGGTGGCGTTGTAAAGCCCTTCTTCGTACTGATCCGAATCAACCCCGATAGCCCATACGTTTTTCCCTTCCAGCCGGTATTCCTTTGCCTGGGCGATAGTGCCGTTGCCGGTACCACCTGCGGCGGAATAGATGGCATAAACTCCGCTGTCATACCAGTTCTTCGCCTGAGTCTTGGCCAAATCCGGCCTGCCCCAGTCGTTTGCGTAGTAGTCAACAATCTGCGCGTTTGGGAATACCGAAAGGAGGCCCTGCACATAGCCCACTTCAAATTTGGTGATGACCGCGCCGGGTACCCCGCCGATAAAACCAAACCTGGGATTGGTAATCCCGTCCGCCTTTGCTTTAAGCGCCGTTGCAACCCCTACAAGGTACGAGCCTTCATGTTCGGCGTACATGGCCTGCATTACGTTGGGAAGGTTTACCCAATCCACGTCAACGATAATGTACTTCTGGTTTGGGTTTTGCTTTGCCACTGTGTCCAGGGCGTCGGCAAAAGTGAAACCGGTTGTAACGATAAGGTCAAAACCTTCATCGGTGGCCTGGCGGATATTGGGTATGTACATATCCTGCGTCTGGGCGGTAACTACATCGTAAGACTTGCCCCGCTTGGACTGGTTCTGCCAGGTATCGCCGTAGAACTCAAGAATTCCCCTCCAAGCCGCCGCGTTGAAGGATTTGTCGTCAATACCGGTTGCGTCAGTAAGCAGCCTGACCGTAACGCCGCCGGATGTCGCATCGCTTGACGCAACCGATGTAGTACCAGCTTTTTTCTGGCATGCGCCAAATAGAACGGAAGTGATAATAATACCACCTAAAATCAGATAAAATGCACCCTTCTTCATTAAATATGCTCCTCCTGAATTTTTTGGGATTTTTTTGGGCTTTTTACAAGCAGCCTTTTTCCCTTGTTTAGGAATATACCCTTCAAAATGGTTATGGTCAAGGATTTTATATTGGTGGGACATTTCGCAGGTGGAAATATTGTGTTATTATAGGGATATAAAAATTATCAGGAGAACGCTAAAATAAAATAGGAGGATGATGCGCATGACCGCAAATTCGGCAGGTAATTGTTATCTTTGTGGTGCCACAGTTGGCAAGGCCGCGATAAAAAACCATCTTAATAAGCATTATGGAGAAGATAGCGGCGGACAAGAGTGCTATCTTTTAAAAGCCGAAGGAGCGTTCAACAAAGGGTATTGGTTGTACTTTGATGTCCCTTTGGAAAGAACTTTGTTGCACATTGACAGCTTTCTCAGGGCAATTTGGCTGGAATGCTGTGGGCACATGAGTGCATTTTTCTTTGCCAAACACCTTGAGTTGGATGAATTAGATATGGAAAGGAAATTGAAAACCTTTGATGCCGGGACTAAGCTTTCTCATCATTACGATTTCGGTACCACTACGGAAACTGACATTACTTTTGTAAAAGCTGTCAAACGAAAACCACAGAAAAAAGCCGTCCGCCTTCTGGCGCGTAATGTCGCTCCGGTTTTTCAGTGCGCAGACTGCGGGGAGACGGCAAAATATATTAGAGCGTGTTCACACTAGCCAAAGTGATATAATAATACCGTCCAAAATGAGTAATAGACCTCAAACGGATATGCTTTTATAGCCCTTTTAGACGAAAAATATCAGAAATGTAAGGAAAAAGCGGTC
>Ga0268262_10004209_pt1 | contig 14991 bp, 13 predicted proteins | sample TergutNc150P3_FD_190354 | JGI IMG/M metagenome (GOLD analysis project Ga0268262, IMG submission 190354) | Nasutitermes corniger P3 segment gut microbial community from laboratory colony in Florida, USA - Nc150 P3 (SPAdes) (version 2) | ecosystem: Host-associated > Arthropoda: Insects >... | reverse complement strand
CCTTTGCTTTTTATAATCTTTACGAAAGTATCATACTTTGGTAAGTATTCTGGCGGCATAGCTCAGTTGGTAGAGCAAACGGCTCATATCCGTTCGGTCATAGGTCCGAGTCCTATTGCCGCTAAAACACAAAACCACGGAGGGTAGGATAGTGGCTATTCCGCCTGGTTTGGGACCAGGATGTCGGGGGTTCAAATCCCCCCTCTCCGATTTTAAATTTATAAGTAACTAAAAAATAAATTAAAATTGAAAAATCTTTTGCGTACTCATTAAACGGGGGATTTGAACCGGAGCGTTCCCACAAAAAAATTCCAAGGCGAAGTCTTGCCGGAATAAAATCGGCGCATGGATGCGCCGGGGAACGCGCAGGCGGGGGTGGAGTGAGCCGACAGGAGTCGGCGAACGCAACCCCAAATCCCCCCTCTCCGATTTTAAATTTATAAGTAACTAAAAAATAAATTAAAATTGAAAAATCTTTTGCGTACTCATTAAACGGGGGATTTGAACCGGAGCGTTCCCACAAAAAAATTCCAAGGCGAAGTCTTGCCGGAATAAAATCGGCGCATGGATGCGCCGGGGAACGCGCAGGCGGGGGTGGAGTGAGCCGACAGGAGTCGGCGAACGCAACCCCAAATCCCCCCTCTCCGAAGAACTGAATCTCTGATGACTGATAAAGTTTACAAAAAGAAATAATTTGGTATAATAAAAACATGGATACAATTATTGAATTTAATGAAGCTGCTTTCAATCACGGAGTATCCGAAGATGATATTCGCAAGGCGTTTGATACAGCAAAATACGATGGTTAGTTTAATGAACGTGAACAGAAAGATCAATATCTGCTTATCGGGTTTGATCTGAAGGGAAACCCACTTGAAATAATGTATAACATAATAGATAATGAAACCATAAGCGTATTTCACGCAATGCCGTGCAGATCGATCTTTTTCCATTTGCTGCCGAAGGAGTAGAACTATGGCTAGAATGACCGAAGAAGAAGCCCATTATTGGGACGATTATTACACAAAGAATCCTCCAAAACCCGGTCCCAACGGAACCGGATTTTTCACCCAACGGAAAGCCGCTCTTTCAATAACAGTAGATACGGAAACCGCCAATTATTTGACGGCAAAAGCTTTCGCCGATCATAAAACTCCTGCCCAGATAGTCAGCGAAATGGTACGAGAACGGCTTTCCACTGCCGTATAAAACAAAATGACAATATGGCAAAAAAAAGAGTTAGTCATCTATATTTGTTAACTCTTCTCACCCTCTTCCTCCTCTCCGCCTGCAAACTACCCCCTCACTACGACTTTATATGCCGAAACACAATGTCCATATCCATATTAAGCAACGGAAAACATCACTATTTCAGCATACCCGTTCAGTATGTCGGCGATTATCAAATTGAGTCTTTTGAGTTTTTAAACGGTTATGTCTTAATCGGCGATTATAAAGTATCGTTGGAAAGGGAAAATGTCAAAATAACTATCCTGCTGAATAAATCTGCCAATGAAGACGGAAAAGCAAGAGGGGATTTTGAAGCCGTATATTCGGAAGATAAAGGAAAAATAAAAATTTCAAAATTGGACGAACTAATAATAAAAGATGAGACAGATAAAACATTGAACCTGTATAATATGGATATAGAAAGAGTATTAAGTAAAGATGAAATAAAAAATATCATCAATGAATATGAAAACTTAAAAAATATTGATTATAAATACAGAACAGGAAACACTAATTCAAAAATAAGTATTGAATACAAAATTAAAACAAATATAGACGGCGAATTTGAAACGGGAATGTTTGATTACTTTGAATTTAAAATAAATTTTTAGTAGATAATTTAAAGAGTTTCCCATGTTTCCACAAGAAATTTTTATCAAGGAACAATATATTAATCGAATGTTTTAATCATATTTTTCTTTCCCATTAAATATGATTTAGTAATAAAAGTTTCGATAACAGTCTTTACTTCATCGGTATTTTTACTGAAAATTTTTCCCGATAAAGTAATTAATTCTTCTACAATTTCAGCGGCTTCAATTTTTTCTTTTAGTTTTTCCAAATCCATATTTACTTCCCCCAAATATAAATTTTCAAGTTAATTTAACCCCTTGCTTATATATTACAAAAAGAAATAGTATTCATCAAGTGCAAAATTGGCTTTTTTTATTAAATATATTGACAAAAAAGGAAAAAAATAATTATATTAAGGAGTAAAATATATAAATCGTGGGAGTTTAATATGAAATTTTCAGTAAAATACCAGTCAAGAGGCGGCAATACCCGAGCCGTCGCCGAGTTAATTGCCGGTACATTGGGCGTTAAGGCGGAGCCGATTGATACTCCCTTAACCGAAAATGTCGATATATTGTTTATAGGCGGGGCTTTATACGCGTGGCGAATTGACAAAAAATTAAGAAAATATCTTGATAAAATAGAATCGGAAAAAATCGGTAAAATAGCGGTTTTCGGAACCAGCGGCGGGCAGGAAAACGTAATTAAAAAAATAACCGACTATGCCGCAAAAAAGGGATTAAAAGCAGATGAACGCAGTTTATATCTGCCGATGGGATTTCAAGGGAACGCTTTGTTTGGGCGTAAGGGCGGCAATTTAAATAATGATCAAATAAATAAAATCAAAGATTTCGCTAACGGTTTTATTTAATATATGAGTTTTTACAAAACAAAAGAAATATATCCTTGGCTTTACAGCATACGAGACCCTCAAAATGTATTTTGTTATTTGGCGGTTGGAAAAGAAAAAGCGTTGCTTTTCGACACGGTATACGGCATCGGCAATCTGCCTTCGGCGATAAAAGAAATAACCGATAAACCCGTAGACGTTGTGTTGGGGCACGGTCATCTTGATCACGCCAACGGCGCTTGTCAATTTGATGAAGCATGGCTGAATGAGGCGGATTTTGAATTGTGCCGTCTTCATACGTCGGAAGAGTATCGCAGGACAGCCTTAAATCAAATAAAAGAATACGGCATAGTTCTGCCTGATGATTTTAATATTGACGAGTATCTGAAAGGCGGAACGGGTAATCTTAAAAAATTGGATAACGGCAAAATATTTGACTTGGGCGGCTTGCATATAGAAATAATCGGCATGGGCGGACATACGGCGGGTTCTATAGGAATTCTTGTGAAAGAACACAAAGTACTGCTGACAAGCGATTCGGCGACTCCTCAAGTGTGGATGTTCAAGATTGAATCTTTGTCCGTTAAAGAATATATAGCCATGCTGGAACGCGTCGTTAAGCTTGATTTTGATAATTTTATAACAGGGCATACAGACGAAATTATGCCGAAATCCGATTTCTATAAATACATCAAAGCCGCCCGCAATCTTTCCGTTGAAAAATCCGTACCTTTCAAGTATCACCCCGAGTTAAAAGGGCTTCTTTACAGCGAGGATGGAGTAGAAATTGTTTTCAGCGAAGCGAAATTGAAGTGAATGCGGCGAAGCATATATTTTCATATTTTACAACTTATCGCCATTTTTTTACGCTGTTCAAATATTCAATAACACACAAACCGTCAATCGCTTTTGAAACAGGCGCGCGGTTCGGGTCTTTAACACAAGCAACCGCGTCTTTTAACATATTGGCGAAGTAACCCGTCTGCCCTGAAAAAATTTCGCCTGTGTTTTTAAGAGAGCGGAATTTCTCGGCGTAGGGGCTTGGAACGCTTTCTAAAACTTCAAATACGCCGTTGCCGATTCGCAGTCTGCCTTTCTCACATGAAAATTCAATTTCAAAAACCAAATGATCGCGTCCTGCGCCTATTTCCATTAACAGCGGGATAGATGTTTCTTTTCCTTTTTTCAAAGAGCCTTCAAGCCACGCGGTTCCGCTTTTGGAAGTTAGTTTCGCTCCCCAACATTTGCGATGTTTTAACACAGAGTCTGTAAGGAACATTATCGCGTCCGCGAGGTGCGTTCCGTCGTGCCAAAGCGCGTTTACAAGGCGGTTTGTTTTTCCCATGTAAAGAATTGCGCGGACGCTTAAAAGTGCGCCCAATTTTCCCTCTTTAAGAATTTCCTTTGCGCGGATATAGTCCTGCGAGTAACGCCGCTCATGGTTTGTAATGATGACAGGATTTCCCTTCTCCGCAAAACGCGCTATTTTCCGCGCCTTAGCGATATTATCCGCAAGCGGCTTTTCGCAGATTACTACAGGGACATTCATTCCTGCGGCAAGGCGGCAGTAATGGTAATGGCTGTCGGGGTGAGTGGCTATTACAAGAATTTGCGGCTTGTGGATACTGATCATTTCCGCCGCGTCCGCGAAGACGGGAACCTGCCATTTTTCGGTGAAAAGTTTGCGTCTTTCCTCATCTGTATCGCAGCCCGCGGCGAGAACGCAATCGCCGTTAGCGGCAATCGCCCCCGCATGAGTGCATGGTTTTTCACGTAATGTGTCTTCTTCAAGCAGAGAGGCTATTCGTCCAAGTCCTGCAATAACGGCTTTTATTTTTTCCATAAGTTTAGTTCTCAGCCTTAATTTTTTTATCGTGTCTTGTGTTAAGGACGGAGTACATTACTGGTGTTACAAAGATCGTCATAAACGTACTTACCATAAGACCGCCTACGAAAGTTTTACCAATCGGCTGAATGGTATCCGCGCCCGCTCCCGGAAAGAACGCAATCGGCGCCATTCCAAGTATCGTTGTAAGGCTTGTCATTAAAATCGGACGCAAACGCCTTTTTCCGGCTTCAAGACACGCTTCGCGTACTTTCATGCCGCGCGCGCGCAGAGTGTTTGTGTAATCGACTAAAACAATTCCGTTATTTACAACGACGCCTACAAGAGCAATGATACCGACAATGGAAAACATTGTCATCGCCTGTCCGCCTATCTTGTATATCCATATTACTCCGATAAATAACAGCGGTATCGAAAAGAAAATAATTAACGGATCGACAAAAGATTCAAACTGGCTTGCCATAACTCCGAAGACCAAAAAGACTGCGACGGCTACTATCAATATATAACGCGACGTATAGGACTGAATATCGCTTGCTTCTCCGAGAAAACGCACCGTTACTCCTTCCCGCTGAATAAGATGTTGGTTTACAGTTTCTATAAGTGTTTTTTGCATATCGGTAGCGGCGATTCCCGGCGCGAGTCCGCCTGTTAGGCGAATAACGCGCTCCTGTTTTTCGCGCCTTATGGAAGAAGGCGCTCTTCCTTCGTTAATTCTCGCCACATTGGAAAGCGACACGCGGGTTCCGTTCTTGCTGATTACGGAAATAGCGTCCAAATTTGGCAAGCCCTGCCTGTCCTCGCTCCTTAATCGCACCTGTACGTCTATCAGCCGCCTGCCGTTGCTCATGGATGTTGCGGTACTCCCGTCCATTGCCGTAAGAATTTCAGACGCGATAGAAGCCAGAGACAATCCGAAACTTGACGCGCGGTCGCGGTCAATTTCTATCTGTAACTGCGGAGCGCCTTCATCGACATTTATTACCGGATTTTCTATCTCCGGCAGATAATTCATTATTATATGTTGAATGTCCTCCGCCGTCGCCATTAAAGCCGTATAATTTTTTGAGCTTATAGCGATTTCAATCGGCGATGTGTTTCCCATTCCGCGCCCCGCGTTAAAACTTATACGCGCTCCGGGAATTGAATTAAAATAGGGAGTAAGTTTTTTTATGATTGTATCGGGAGTGTCTATTTGTTTTGCCGGAGGGGGAAGGGTAAGCTGTATCGACCCTTGGTTGGTTCCGCTCCTCGTCGCCGTAAGGACAATATTATTGTAACCTTTCACCTCGCGTTTGACAACTTCCTCAATGTCAAATAACATTTTTTCCGTAACATCAATGGCGGTTCCCCTCGGCATTGCCACTCTGAGTATTACATTGTCGTCGGTGCGCATACGGACGTACATATTCATACCAATGCCGCTGAATTGAAGCAGAGAAAAGCCAAGAATAAGCACGACAAGGGCGATAATTATAAGTCTGTGGGAAAGGCAGTAATCAAGCGCGATACGGTAATTTTTTTCCAGAAAGATCAGGGCGGACTCGATTTTATCGTCGATTATCTTTAATATTTTATTTTTTATCGGTTTTTGTACCCTTGTGTTAAGACGCAGAATAGCGCCGGAAAGGCTTGGTACAAGCGTAACCGCGACGATAATGGAAACCGTCAAACTTATTACAACCGTAAAAATAAGCTCACTGAACATAAGCCCCATTTCTTTAAGATCGTTTTTATAAATGATAAGCGGAACAAATACGCAAAGGGTAGTGGCGGTAGACGCGGTAATGGCGCGTAACATTTCACGGCTTCCCAGAATTGCCGCGACCGAAGCCTTTGCTCCTCGCTCGCGGTAACTGTGGATATTTTCAATAATTACGATAGAAGCGTCCAGCGTCATACCCATACCCATAATAAGCCCCGTCATGGTCATAAGATTCAATGTAAAGCCGAAAATTGACATTGACATAAGCGTAATAAGTATGGAAATGGGAATTGAAAGCCCTATGATTACGGTAGCTTTTATGTTGCGCAAAAATAAAAGAAGTATAAACATGGCAAGAAGACCGCCTTGAATGGCGTTTGAATAAACCTGACTCATCGTCGCGCGAATCATTGACGTGTTATCTGACAAAACTTGCAGCGTGATGCCCGGCGGCAGAGTAGAGTTGATCTCCTCAAGCGCGGCTTGCACCCTGTCCGAAACTTTTACCTGATTGCTTCCGCTTTCGCTTGTTACCTGAATATACACTCCGCTCTGTCCGTTTACATTAACCCTCGACGCGTTGTCATTGTACCCCATAAAAACATCGGCTACGTCTTCTACGCGGATAATCTGATAACGGACTGCCTGTCCCGTTCCGGAAATAGGCACGGATTTTACCGCCAATCTTTTAATCTGTTCTATACTGACAAGCTCTTCCTGTGTCATAATCTGATACTCGCGTGTTCCGCGCCTTAAGTTGCCGCCTGATGAAAGAACATTTTGCCCTTTTAATGAATTGGAAATATCGCTTAAAGTTAAATTAAAAGCGTAAAGCCTGTTAAGCGAAACCTCAACTTTGACAATCTGCGTAGTGCCGCCTGTTACTTCCGCCGCCGCAACGCCCTCAATTCTTTCTATGCTGGACTGGATTTCATCTTCCGCGAAAATACGCAGTTGATCCGGCGGATAGTTTCCTCTTACGACAAGGCGCATAATCGGCAGAGCGCTCATATCAAAGCGGCGGACAGTGGGAGTTTGAACTCCGTCGGGGAGCGAGTTTACAAGTCTGTTAAGAAGTATCTGCGCGTCGTTTGCCGCCTTGTCCATGTTTGTTCCGTACGCGAACTCCAAGTTAATGGAGCTTGATTCAAATTGAGAGTTACTTGTCATATTGACAAGTCCCCTTGACGAAGAAAGAGAGCGTTCAAGCCGTTCTGTAACATTGCGCTCAACGTCCTCCGGTCCTGCGCCGGGGAAACGGGTAAATACCGATAAAACGGGTCTTTCTATCGAAGGGTAGAGGTCAAGCGCGAGATTTACAAGCAATGTAAAAGCTATACCGATACAAAGGGCAAACAGTATTACTACTGTTACGGGACGTCTTACGGAATATTCGCTGATAGTCATATAAACTCCGTTAGTCCACAACTCTTACAGGATCGCCGTCGGAAAGAAAGTTTTGTCCGGCGCTTACAACTTTATCGCCCAAATTCAAGCCGCCTAATATTTCAAAAAAATCTTCGTTTTCAAGCCCCAATGTTACTTCCCGCCGCCGCGCCGTACTGTTTTCGTCCACGAGAAAAACGATCCATGAACCGTATGTGTTTATTACGGAAGTTCTTTGAATGACAGGGACATCGACCTTGCGGTTGGTTATAAGGCTGATAGTTGCGAACATTCCCGCTTTTATCCGTGGGTCGGGATTTACAAACCGCATGCGTATTCTTAATGTTCTGCTTGCGGGGTCAAGCACGGGGTTTATTTCGATAACTTCGGCGGCAAATGATTCGCCGACTATTGCCTCAAGTTTCAACTGCGCGCGCATTCCCTGTCTGACGGACGCGACAAACCGCTCCGGCACAAAGGTTTCAACTAACAGCGATGAAAGGTCTCCCACTATGTAGACTGCCGACTGCGTAGTAAGCGTATCGCCTATACTGAAGGGAGCCTGTATGACGGTTCCCGACACTGTGGAGACGACAGGACTTCGCGAATAAACTTCTCCGGGTCTTGAAGGGTCTATCATCGCGACAATTTGTCCGCTTGAAACCCTGTCCCCTATGCCTAGCCTTGTCTCTACAAGTTTTCCGCCGATGGTGGGGAAAATTGTTACCTGATTACGCGCCAATATTTCGCCGTTTATGATTACGCTTTTTTCGATAGTGCTTGTGGAAACGGGCGTAACGCGAACTGTCGTAACGTTACGTGAAGAACCGCCGCCGGGAGCGCCTTGTCGACCGGCGTTTCCGCCCGAATTACCTTGTCCGCTCTGACCGCCAGAGTTACCCGCTCTGCCGCCATTGGCTGGAGCGTTGGCGTTATCGGCTCTGCCGGAGCCGTCGGAAGGCGGCGCACTTCTGCCTGAACCGTCCGCATTAGCCGGAGCGTTTGCACCTCTGCCCGAACCATCTGCATTAGCCGCTCTGCCGGAACCGCCTGAGTTACCGCCGCCGGAATTGCTTGCGGCGGGGGGAGCGCCTGCTTGCGCCTGTCCCGGGGTTTTTGCTTTTCCGGGAAAAATTAAATTAAGCGCTATAAGGATGGCAAATAACGCAATAAGCGAAATTATCGCGATAGTAATAATTTTAGTTTTCTTCACTTGGCACTCCAAAAGTTTGAATAAGATTTTTCCAGTCGATATTCAAGGCGGACGAAAGATCAAGAATCATATTAAAATATGAAAGCTCCGTTTGCAGTAAACGCTGTCTTGCGTTTGCCATATTGTTGCGCGCGTCCTGTAAGGTTAACAATTCAACAGTTCCGTTATTAAAACCCTGTTCCGTCAGCTGATAACTTCTCTGCGCCGCTGTAAAACTAAGGCGGGCAATCAATATGCTGTCCCATGAATTGCGAAGCTGGGCGCAAAGAGAGCGTATTTGAGTTTTTGCGGAATTTTCCGCCGATGAAAGATCAAGTTTTGCTTTTTTTGTAGAGTCGGAAGCTTTTGAAACATTTTGAAATTTTGTCGTACCCGGAATCCACGGGTCAATCGGTATGCTGATACGGGCGGTAGCGCTTACTGAGTCAGTAAAAGGATCGGCGGAAGGATCAGAAGTAGAGCTGTTCCAATCAACCGATAAATTTAAAGAAGGAGCTTTAGTTTGCAGTAAGGTTTGCTTTTGCGTAAGCGTAAGCCTCTCAATCTCCTGAATCGCCCTTATGATGTCGGGTCGCTTGGGAAGATAATCATTTATAAGCGCTTCCGCGTCGGCGTCAATCTTAACTATTTTAACTTCACCTGACAATGTAATGTCGTCGTCGGACATTCCAAGCATTGCAAGAAAGTCCGACATGTTGTTTTTGTGGGCTGTCTTTGCCGTGTTAAGATTGTACCGCGCGTTTTCCAGAGCAAGACTGCTTTGCGTAAGGGAAAGTTCCCCCACCAGCCCGTTCCTGAATGAAACCTCGCTTCTTGTATACTGTCTTTGCGCAAGGTTAAAAATTTCTTCAAGGAGCAGAATGTTATTCTTCTCTGCGGTAAGCGAATAAAATAATTTGGTAATCTGAATTGAAAGTTGATTTTTCGCGTCCTCATATTTTAAAATATTTCCCTGATGAGCCAATTTAATATTTTTCATAGTATACGGAATACCGGCGTTCAAACCGAGTGTGATGCTAAAACCTAAGCTGTAATTAGAACCTTCATTGTTAAGAGGAATATCGCTGAAAAGATTTTTTCTGTACCCGGTGCTTGCGCTCGCGCTGATAGACGGAAAAATTTCCGACCAAAGATTTTTTTCCGAGTAACCGCTTGCCGCAAGATCAATTTCGCTTTTTTTCAATGAAAGATTATATTCCAGCGCCTTGTTAACGGCGTCGTCAAGCCCTAACTCAAAGCCATGAGCGGGTACGCGAAAGAGGAAAAAAGTAAAAGAAATACATATAATTGATAGAACAGACGATTTCAGCGAAAAACCTCCTCTTATATAAGTATAATATATAAAGAAAAGGATAAAAAGGCTTTAAAGGTTACACTTCCGGCAGGTGTTTCCAGTAACGTTTAGGCATTAATTGCCGCTGTAAATCGGGATTATTGCGGTCTTCGTTGTTAATCGTTTTGTGGTAGTGTTTCCAAAGCTCTTCCCATTCATCGCGCTTGGCGGCGGGAAGGTTTTCGGCGGATTCTTCCAAAACATTGATTTTTGCCTGTCCTCGAGGCTTGCGGCTCAAAGCCAGTCCCCTTTTTTCATCAATAATTGACCATGGAGTGTTCCCAAAGCGGGCGGTAAAAAAGTCTCCAAAACAGGGAAGGATAAAATGATCAGGTTCGCACCTTGCGATATACTCGCCGTCCTCATTCACGGAAAACCGCAAAAGCCCCATCATCCTGTGAACCTCAATCTGTACTTTATATGCCGTTGTCAGCACCGTTAACGCGTCGGCATTTGTGCGGTTATTCGCCGCTTTCCCCGCCGCCCGCCGTTTATCATCTAAACTGTTAGAATCCTGAGCGGCGGCTAAAATCCCCCTAGCATAGGCGATTATTTCTCTTTCTACCGGAAGTTCGCTGATCCACGCAAGCATGATGTTGTCAAACGCGTTAGATGATAATTCAAAGAGATTTCGCGCCGCTCCCTCAAGCAAAGACGCGTTAAACTTATTGGAAAAATAAGACGTAAGAAAATCAATGTCCGCTTTTTCAATTTGATGACGTTCTTCCTCTTTACCAGCTAGAGCAAGTGATATTTCTTCGTCAATGACAAACGCGGGATCGTTTATACTTAAAAACAACTTATTAAGATTTATTCTCATATTAAAACTCGAAAAGCGGCAGTTGCAGCCCCGCTCCGTCGGCATCCGAGAGCAAACGGCGGATACGGACAGGGTCGTCGGGACGTTCGATATACGCTCCGCCGGCAGATAAAAAATAGCGGGCTCTTTTAAGCGTCGCTCCCATTCTGTGAAGATTTTCTATTGTTAAATTGCGAGAGCGTCGACTCTCAATTATCCGCCTCGCTGTCTTTGCGCCTATGCCCGGAATTCGCAGTAAGGTTTCGTAATCGGCGCTGTTTACCTCAATGGGGAAAAAATCCAAATTTTTTAACGCCCACGCTGTTTTAGGATCGATGTGCGTGTCAAGGAAAGGCTGGTCTTCCGTTAGTATTTCCCCAGCCTCAAAATGGTAGAAGCGCAAAAGCCAATCCGCCTGATACAAGCGGTGTTCCCTGACTAACGGCGGACTTGAGCTTTCAGGCAAGCGTGGGTCAAAAATATTTCCTTTGTCCGCAATACTGCCCGGATGAATAAAAGCGGAGTAGTACACACGCTTTAAAGAAAATTTATTGTAAAGAGAGCTTGTCAAATTGATGATCTGCCTGTCGTCCTCGCTTGTAGCGCCGACAATAAGCTGAGTGCTTTGCCCTGCCGGAGCGAATTGAACTGCCGCTGTTTTTCCCTGCGGAAGAAATCGGCTTTTATTTTTTGTTTCTTCCATTTCTCGGCTTAAACAGGAAAAATCATTCATTGCCCCGATAATCGCTTTTTTGGATTTTTCGGGCGCAAGACATTGAAGGCTTTTTTCAGTTGGAAGCTCGATATTGACGCTTAGCCTGTCCGCCCACTTTCCCGCCTCTCGGATCATTTTATCGCCAGTACCCGGAATTACTTTTAAGTGGATATAACCGCCGAACCCCATTTCCGTCCTGAGCGTTTTTGCGGTTTCGGTTAATTTTTCCATTACGATATCGGGGTCGGCGAAAATTCCCGACGACAGAAAAAGCCCTTCAATGTAGTTTCGCTTGTAAAATTCGCAAGTTAAATCGGCTAGTTCCCTGACGGTAAAACTCGCTCTTTTTATGTCGGCGGAAGCCCGATTGACGCAGTAAGCGCAGTCGTATTTGCAAACATTGGAATACAGAACTTTTAACAAACTGACGCACCGCCCGTCCTGCGTCCAACTGTGGCATACGCCCATAGGCAGACTTGTGCCGAACTTTTTCCCGCCCTTGCCCTTAAAGCCCTCGCTTCCCGAAGTAGCGCAGGAAGCGTCGTATTTGGCGGCTCCCGAGAGAACGGATATTTTTTCGTGCAGATCCTGTCCCATATAAGGACTATACAAGTGTTTAGGGGAATTGTCAAGTGGGAAGATCTTGAGAATAAGGGGCTAAAGGGGTTAAAAATAAACGTTTTAAATTAACAAAAAAGATACTAAAATTAGTATATTTTTTACTTGTCGTCTATAAGTTTTTTTCTTATTTTATAATTAAGAGCAAAAAAAGTAAAAACTGTTTAAATCTGCCATTAAAAATTGTATTTAGTAGCAATTCTGCTAATTGACGCAGCCTCGTTCTGACCGTTTTCATCGAGACGTTTGGATGACGTTTTATTCATCCACACACGTTAAACGGTGTGTTGTTTTAGAAGGAGGAATATCATGGTTAGTTTTTTATTTATCACTAAAAAAGAAAAAATACTTTTAATTTTCTTTATTGTGTTAACCCTGTTAAGTTTTATATGCCTTACAAGCTCTTTATATGCGGCGGAACCGGACAGCGGATTTTTGGGCGTTGGTCCCGGAATTAACGGTAATACACGTCATGGGACTTCCTATGGCGGCGTACTTTTGCTTGGTGTTGATATAAATAATCAATTTTCAGCAGGTTTAAAAACATCGTTTTTTGATAATCTTGACACCGTAAGCGCCAATGAAACGGCGCTTTTTTTGCGCTATTACTTTCCTCTGCCTGAAAAAGCTAAAGGTCCTTTTTTACAGTTGGAAGGCGGCGGCGTGATCTTTTTTGAACGCGGTTACCATAAGTACCTGGAATCTTTTCCGGCTCTTTCGGGCGGACTGTCCGCAGGCTGGCGTATTAACCTTGGCGACTATTGCTATATTGAACCGGCAGGGCGCGCCGGTTATCCGCATATTTGGGGAGCTAGCATAACAATCGGAATCAGATTTAAGGCTCAAAAAACAACTATTGATGAGCAGAAAAATGAAACCGACGATAATACTATTGCCCAGACAGAAACCGAAGATCAAAACGCTCAAACCGCTCAAGCTCAAATTGATGACAGCGCTGACAAAGACAAAATTGACAATAATAACAGTAATATAAGTCAAGTAGATGACAAGACTGATCAAACAGATAGCGATGTTAGTCAACTTGGAAAAAATATTAATCAGAATCAAATTAATCAGACTCAACAAATAGAAACAAAAGTTATAGTTAGAGAAAGATTTCATGAGGTACATTAATCGAAATCCCGATTAATGTATAAATTTTTGCTCCGAAGATAAGGAGGAATAGTATGAAAAATTTTAAATTGACAAAGAGTATACAAAAATTAAGTTTTGCCGTTTTAGCTGTTATAATGGTTTTCGCGGTAATTGCTTCCTGCGATAACGGCTTTGTGATTGACATTCTGCCTGACAGGAGTTTATCAGATTCGTCAAACACAGGAATCCTTGATACAAACAAACCGTATAATGGAATGTATAATATCTTGATTAATACAATTGGCAATGCCGAACAAGGCGATGTTATAATGGTGTCGCCTAATACGGGCTATGAAGGCGATACTGTAGTTTTTTCATACAGGATTGACGATACAGCGCCTTTTAATATTATGGATTTACTGTTTAACCCGGATGATCCTTCCACAGAAATCATTTGTAAACACAACGCAGGGGACGGAAGACAACCCTACACCATAAATTCCGACGACGCTGAAAACGGAGTTATCAATCTTTACGCCGTATTTATTCACGATGATATTGATCCGATACCACCTACACCTCCGACACCGCCGACACCGCCGACAACAACTCCGACAAATGTTACCATTACCGGTTTGTCGGCAAACGATAAAGTTTATGACGGCACAAGAACAGCGGCGGTTAGGGGAACACCGGTAATCAGCGGATTGAAAGAAGGAGATAATGTAACAGTCGGCAGCGGAACCGCAGAATTTGCGAACGCGAGCGCGGGAACAAACAAGACGGTTACTTTTAAGAATTGGTCTCTGACCGGAGCAGACGCGGATAAGTATCTTTTAACAGGACAACCCTCAAGCGTAACGGCGAATATTTTAAAAGCCCCCGGTTCTGATGTAACCCAGCCTACTGTAAGAGGTACGCCCACAGGTAAGACTATTACCGTTAACGAAGTAAGTTTAATAACGCCTACAGGACAAAGCGCTGAATACGCTGTTAGTATGTCGAGTAACGCTACAGGTTTATCGTCATGGCAGAGCGGCGTTACTTTTGCCGATCTTACCGAATCAACGACATACTTTGTCTACGCGAGGTCAGCGTCCAATATCAATTATGAAGCCGGAAATATAAGCAGCGCCAGCGTGGGCATTACTACCTCACCCAGCGTTACAACAGGCTTTACAGTAACATTTGAATCCAATGGCGGCAGTTATGTTCCAAGCCAGAACGTAGCGGACGGCGGTTTCGCGACTCGTCCGGCGAATCCCGTAAAAAGCAATTATACCTTTGACTACTGGTACGAGAATGCCACTCTTACCAAACCTTACTATTTTAAGACTCATGTAACGGCGAATATTACCCTTTACGCCAAATGGGTTTCAAATTCCGATAACGAATATACCACAGGTACCGATACAGGCAATATAAACGTGATATGGATACCCGGCGGAACCTATCTTATGGGCAGTCCTGCCAGCGAAAAAGGGCATAAAGACAATGAAGGACCGCAGCATGAAGTAACGTTGAGCGGTTTTTACATGGGCAAGTATGAGATAACGCAAGATCAGTACAGAGCGGTGATGGGAAGCAATCCGAGCGGATTCTCCGGTTGGAATAAGCCTGTAGAGTGT
>Ga0268262_10004208_pt1 | contig 14993 bp, 12 predicted proteins | sample TergutNc150P3_FD_190354 | JGI IMG/M metagenome (GOLD analysis project Ga0268262, IMG submission 190354) | Nasutitermes corniger P3 segment gut microbial community from laboratory colony in Florida, USA - Nc150 P3 (SPAdes) (version 2) | ecosystem: Host-associated > Arthropoda: Insects >... | reverse complement strand
TCGACTATCTGACTATACATACGCAGGGCGGGACGGAGATGATGAAGGCGGCGGCAAGAGGCGCGGCGGCGGCGGCGCGGCGGCCCAAAATCCTCGGCGTAACCCTCCTGACAAGCATAGATTCGTCAATGCTGAATAACGAACTCGCCGTCCCCTTGTCTGCCGGAGATTATGTATTGCATCTCGCCGAAAAGGCGGTTGAGGCCGGGATAGACGGGTTGGTCTGCTCGGCGGCGGACTTGGAGGCGGTGAAGCCGTCCGTGCCGGACGGGTTCGAGATCGTCACCCCGGGAATACGTCCGGCGGGGGCCGACGCGAACGACCAAAAGCGGGTGGCGGCGCCGGATTGGGCGGTCAGGAACGGGGCGACGCTTTTGGTGATAGGCAGACCGATAACGGGGGCGAAAAATCCGGGAAAAGCGGCGGAAGAGACGGTCAAGAGCATCGAGGCGGCGTTGGCTGCGCCGAGATAAACACGTTGGCTTCGCCGAAATAAACACGTTGGGCGGCCATGCACTTGTCGATATTAATTTTAAAGATTCCGAAAGACTGCGCGAAAAATGCCGAATAAAAATCCGCATATATTGGTGACCGGCGCGACCGGCTTCATAGGGCAGCATTTGACGCGAAAACTGCTTGACGTTAACGGCCATCGTTCCGTACGCGCCGTCTCTAAAGACGATTCCGGTTCCAAACAGTATTTTTTCCGCGAAGACGAGGTCGATTCGAGAAAAGCGGACATAAGCGAACGCGGATCGATATCCGGGATAATGGACGGGATCGACACGGTCTACCATCTTGCCGCCCTGTCGCGGAACGATTTGAGCAAGACCTGGGATGATTTTTACGCGGCGAACGTGCAAGGGACGGTAAACCTTCTCGACGAAGCCGCGTCCGCCGGAGTCAAGCGGTTCGTATTTATAAGCACCGTGGAGGCCGCCGGATTCGGGGACGGAACGTCGCCCCGAAAAGAGACCGACGCGCCGAATCCGGTCAACAACTACGGCAAGAGCAAACTCGCGGCGGAGCGGGAAGTTTTGTCGGGAGCGCGTCCGATGGAATGCACCGCGCTGCGGCTGCCTATGATCTACGGGCCGGGCACGTTTCTCATAGTACCCAAGCTCTTCGGCATGGTCCGCCGGGGATTTTACCCGATTATAGGCAACGGTTCGGCGAAGATGGAGTTTTGCTGCGTGGACAACGCCGTAGACGCCATTATTTTAGCGGGGGAAAAGAAAGAGTCCGCCGGAGAGCTCTTTTATGTCTCCGACGAGCGGTCGTACTCGATAAAGGAAGTCGTATCGGCAATCGCCGAAAGTTCAGGGAAAAAAGTCCTGTTTATCCGCATCCCCGTCTTCGCGGCGAATTTTTTGGGGCTGTGCTGGGAGATAGCGGCGAAGATTCTGCCGTTCCCGCCGATTGTCTCTAAATATTCAAGGAAACCGTTCTTTTCCAGAGAGACCGTGTTTTGGACGACTAAAGACGTGAACACCGTCTCAACGGAAAAGATAAAAAAAACGCTCGGATATTCCCCCTCCGTCAACATAAAAGAGGGGACGCGGAAAACGGCCGAGTGGCTGAACGAGAATCTGTTTCGCAAAAAGGGCTGAATAGGGCGGAATCATGAACATCGGAATCAACGCATCGGCTTTAAGCGCTCAAAAAGGCGGCGCGTCATTCTATATCTTGAATATTATTAAGGCTTTGGCCCTAACGGACATCAATAATCGGTATTTCATATTCACGACAAACGCCGCTAAGGATCAATTTTCCGATCTGCCGTCAAATTTTAACGTTGTACCTTGCGCGCCTTCGAAAACGGCGCTCCGTTTGTTTTGGGAGCAGTCGTTCCTGCCTTTCATCGTATGCAGGAAATTCAAGATACGGGTCTTGTTTTCCCCCAACTACACCGCGCCGTTGATTCATATAGGCTTTTTTTCCGTAGCAACGATCCATGACCTGAGTTTCTTCCCGCTGTCGAAATACTATCCGCGTTCCAGACGGCTTTTCAAGCATATCATCCGTCTATCCGTTAAATTCTCCGATAAGGTTATCGCCGTTTCGGAATTCACTAAGAACGACATTCTCAAGTACATAGGCAAATACGAAAAGAAGATCAGCGTCGTTTACGAGGCGGCCGACGCTAAGTTTTTGAACGAACCGGCGGCGGAGCAAATAGCGGAGATGAAAAAACGTCATAAAATCAACAAAGAATATATACTGTTCATAGGCTTTTTAGAGCCGCGAAAGAACCTCGAGCGGCTGCTGTCGGCGTATGCCATGATTAAAGACTATGTCGACCATGATCTGGTGATAGTGGGCGGGTACGGCTGGTGGTACGAGCGGACGCTTCTCAAAGTAAAAGATTTGGGCATCGCGGAAAGGGTTATATTCACCGGCTACGTAGACGATTCGGAGCTGCCGCTTTTTTACCGGGGGGCTGCGGTTTTCGCGTTTCCGAGTTTATACGAGGGATTCGGGATCGCCGCGCTCGAATCGGTGTTTTCCGACACGCCCGTTTTGGCGTCCAACGACACCGCGCTGCCGGAGATATTAGGCAACGCCGCCGAGTATGCAGATCCATACGACACAGACGGAATCGCGTCGGCGATGCTGCGTTTGCTGAAATCAGATGAGGCTCTCTCTCTTCTAAGGGGGAATTGCGCCGCCGTCAAAACAAAGTACGACTGGCGAAAGGCCGCGATGGAGACGCTCGGACTGTTCGAGGAACTCGCCGCGTCCCGGCCGCGAAAGGTCCGCCGATGTTTTCAATAATAAGAAATCTGCTCGGAGGGGGCGAAGGCGATCCCACGATACCGGCGAAAATCGCAAATATCCTAAAGCATCCCGGAAAATTCATTTTGGCGAGGTGCGAAGATATCGTTTACAATATCAAAAACCGCCAAAGAAAACAACGGCTCGGCCCCGAAAACCCCGACATGAAATTTTACGTAATCGGCTTTAACTGCGGATGGAACGGACTCGGTTGGATAATTATTCACATAATAGAACACCTCGAATACGCCGAAAAAAAAGGATATACCCCCGTTATCGACTTAAAACATTTCAGGAGCCAATACGTTTCCGACAAAAACCTCGGAACGGAAAACGTGTGGGAATGCTGGTTTAAACAACCTGCCGAATACAATTTGCAGGATATTTTGAAGAGCGAAAACGTAATCAGAAGCAGACGCGCGATATCTCCGAACAGAAAGTGCAAAATCCGATACTTTGATTATAAAAACGAGAGCCGCGTGGAAAAATTGCGCTCCATATACAATAAATACATAAAATTCGACGATACGGTAAAAAGCCGTATTTTAGCGATGCGAAACAATCTTATAGGCGATAAGAAGGTTTTGGGAATAATGTGCAGGGGCACTGATTTTACCATGCTAAAGCCCTATCTCCACCCGGTTCAGCCTAATCCGCAAGACATTATAAACGAGGCGGAAATTATTATGAAAAAATATAACTGCTCTCATATTTTCTTGTCTACCGAAGACACTGATATTCATAATTTGTTCCGCGAGAAATTCGGGGATACGGTTCTGTCGGTTCCGCAAACCAGATTCGCGAAAAGCGATCTTTCCGCCAACGGCTCGTTATCCGACCTGTCGGATTCCGAAAACCGCAGGGCGATAGCGTTTTCATATCTGGCCTCGATGCATATTCTCTCCAAATGCCCGTGTTTCATAAGCGGAATTACAGGCGGATCGCTGGCGGTGAAACTTATGAGCGGCGGTTTCGAGTACGAGCATTTTTGGGATTTGGGGATATACACGTGCAACGACGAGACTTTGGGCGAGTATTGGAAACACTTTTGCGAGGAATTGTCAGGTAAGAGAGTGCGGAAATGACGCGGTTTAGGAGATCGGCGGCCCGCTACCTCCTCATCAGCAGATCTTTGCCGGCGCTCAAGAATCCTGCGGAGAATTTATGGTAGTTTCCTGAAAAAAGATTAACGGCTATTTTCGGTATGCGCTCGACTCCGCCGCGCGTAAGATTGTCGCGAGACAGATGAAATTCGACGCAATCGGCGAATAATTTGTTTTGCCTGTCGGTTAAATGAAATCTGCCGTCGAGCTCTTCGCGCAATACCCGCCTCAAACGCGCGTCTTTGTCGAAATCGGGTATACGCTTTAATTTTTGTAAGAAAGCCCGCGACGGCGTCCCTATCTGCTGCGACGCGTGTTTGCGATAATTTATTGTGGCCGCGTCGTTAAAAAACAGCTTGCCTTTCAGTACGGCGACCATGGCCATCCAATAGTCATGCACGGCTTCCGCCGGAAAGGGCCTCGCTTCCTCGAAAAAAGACCTCGTTATCGCCGCCGTCGCGCCGGTTACGACATTGCTCCTCACAAGAGTCCCGAACCCCTTCCCGTCTTTGACCGCTCTTTGCCTTTTTTTATCGAAACCGAAGTCCGCCCACAATCTGCTCAAGGGACAGTTCGCTTCATCCACGACGACGCCGTCGGTAAAAACCATTCCGCAGTTCGGGTTCGCCGAAAATACGCTTTCTATTATCCTCGTTTTGTCCGGCAGCCACACGTCGTCTTGGTCGCATAGAAATATTATATCGCCGCCGCACATGGATACGGCTTTTTCAAAATTTTTCGTGCTGCCCAAATTCCGCTCGTTAACCGCGATCTTAACCGGAAAAGACGCGGCGGCAGCGAATTCTTTCAAGATATCGACCGTACCGTCGGCGGAGCCGTCGTCGCAGACGGCAAGCTCGTCGACCCGGCGCGACTGCGCGGCGACGCTGTCCAACTGCTGTTTCAGAAATTTTCGACCGTTATACGTCGCCATGGCGACGGATATTTTGGTTTCCATATTATGCATATATAATTTACGCTCCGTTCATATAATCAATTAAAATTTTTGATGAAATATCTCTGAAATTTACAAACTCGGTTCCCTCAATTTTAACACTCTTGTCCCCTCCGTAAACGACATAGCCCACGGCAATATTATCCGATAGTTTCCGGAAAAGCTTTATATTCTTAGAAAACGAGGTATCGAATGTCACCCCGGATTTAATCTCTATCGGAATCAGTTCCCGTTCTTTGCTCAAAATTAAATCTACTTCCAAACCGCTCTGACTTCTGAAATAGTAAATTCCGGAGTTTTTCCCGCAGTTGTACATTGTTTTGAGCACATCGGCGACAATCATATTTTCAAATAAACTGCCTATAAGCGGGTCTCTGAATACTTGATTCGGACTTTCTATTTCAAGCAGAGAAGCGGCCAAACCGACATCGGTAAAGTAAAGTTTCGGGGTTTTTATAACACGCTTTCCGAAATTGACAAAATAACACGGAAGCCTGAAAACAATAAAACTTGCCTCCAATATAGAGATCCACGTATTGAGCGTCGGCTGCGATACGCCCACATCGCAGGCCAACGAGTTGAGATTTATCAGTTGCCCTATCCGCCCCGCCAAAAGTTTAATAAAACGCTCAAATGAATTCTGATTGGCTACGTTTATAAGCTGTCTGACGTCGCGTTCCACATAAGTCGCATAGTAATTTTGATACAAATATTTCGGTGTAACCGACTCACTGTAAATACGCGGCATGAATCCTTTATAGATGTACTCGTCCCGATCAAGCGTAATACCGGCTCCGCTTAACTCGGCAATTGTCAACGGTAAAAGAGAGACCAACGCCGTGCGCCCGGCAAGCGACTGGGTAATATTCGCTCTTATTTGCGGTTGATGCGAACCTGTAAGAATAAATTGCCCTTTGCGGTTAACGTCGTCAGCTATAACCTGCACGTAGCTCAATAGTTCCGGCACACGCTGAACCTCGTCTATTATCAGGTTGCCGGAATAGTTTTTGAAAAAATCGCGCGGATGCTTTCGGGCCAGTTCCCTCGTGTCCGGTTCCTCAAGGTTCACATATTCATGATCCGGAAAAAGCGCCTTCGCCAGCGTGGTCTTCCCCGATTGGCGGGGGCCGATAATGGTGACTACAGGATACTCTTCGGCCATATTCAAGATATGACCGGATATCTCTCTCTTTATCATTTTATATCGCCACCTCCCCCGCCGCAATTTTCAGGGTATTTTAAGGTTGAACTTTGAAATACCCTAAAAATATAGCTTCTGCCAAGCATAAAATCAATAAAAATTTCAAAAAAAGAGGACTTTGGAGCCTAATTTTGACAAAAAAGGGCTAAAAAACCTCGGACGAGGGTAAAAAATGCGGTTTTTTACCCTCATTTTGAGAACAAAGGTAATTTTACGCTCGTTTTTAGAACAAGGGTAAAAATGTTTATTTTTTACTCTCGTTTGGCGAACGAGGGCAATCTTTACCCTCGTTTTGAGAACAAGCGCAAAAAAATGCGTTTTTACCTCCGTCCTTAATTTATATTTATAATATGAAAAAATTTAACCGTAAAACGCCGTACAACGACCTGCCGCCGCTCCCGCCCAAGGCCGACGTTGAAACTAAAAACATACTTCGCAAGGCCGTTTCGGCCGGCAGGACCTTGGCGAAATTCGACGGCGCTCTGCGGAGTTTGCCGAATCCTAACTTGTTTTCAAACGCCATCTATTTGCAGGAAACTAAGGCGGGTAAGGAAAATTTATATCTTAATCGGCGATTGTTGACGATTTGGGAGAGTAAGTGAACGGGCAGCCGGCCTACTCCGTCGCGTCGCGCTCCGCCAGCGGCGGCGCGCTGCTTCTCGTCCGCCAAGCGGTCGTTCAGGGGATGAATTTTTGCGGACTCATATTTTTGGCAAGGTGCTTATCAATCACCGACTACGGTTTTTACGGCATAGTCTTCTTTCTCTTTTCTTTCATATTGAACTTCGGGGACATAGGCCTCTCAGCGAGCCTTCTGCGCCAAAAGGAGGAGCCAACGCCAGAGGATTTTTCGAGCGTCTTTTCCGCGCAGCTTACACTGTCGACGGCGGCCGCCGCACTGTTCGCCGCCGCTTCCCCGCTGCTTTGTAAGGCCTACGGACTCCCGTTCTCCTACTCGCAATATTTCATTCTTATATCGGCCTCGCTTTTGATCACCGCGTTTCGCGCGATTCCAATCACAAAACTCGAAAGGCACATTGATTTTAAGTGGCTGTCAATCATAGAGATCATCCAAACCGCCGTCTACAACGTCATGGCCTCGGCGATGGCCTTTTACGGCTACGGACCGCTCAGCTTCACCTTAGCCTTGCTGTGCCGCGTACTGATAGGCTGTATACTTGTGAACATCGTCAGCCAAACACCGCTAAGATTGAATTTTAACCGAACATTGATAAAAAAACACATGGGGTTCGGGTTGCCATATCAAGCCGGTAACTTTGTAAATAGTCTTAAAGATTCCATTACCACTATTGTAGTGGGGTTAGTCATAGGTACCGCGCCTATCGGAATGATAAGTATGGCATCCACAATCGCAACATTTCCTGTTATGCTCACGGGTATACTCGGTAGGCTCTTTTTCCCGGCTTTTGCGCGAACAATCAATGATAAGCCAATGCTTGAAAAGCTATTCGCGTTATCAATACGCATAAATAATGCCGTTGTCGCACCTTTAGCCATGTTTATACTTTTTATGGCGAAACCATTCACTTTGCATATCTTCGGCGAGAAATGGATAGAGTCGGAGACTATGGATTTTTGGTTCCTACTATGGCCAGCTAATCTGTTTTTACCAATGCTAACCGTATGTACTTGCCTTTTAAACGCACATGGCTTGTCAAAAATAGTTCTTAAATACAGTCTTTTATGGATGCTGATATCCTTGGGACTAGGTACCCCGCTTGTTCTTATATTCGGCGCGCAAGGCGCATGTTACTCAAACATTGTCGTTAACATCGCGACAATAACCATCACTTGGGAAATGCGTAAATATGTACGCTGCAACATTTTAAAAGAAACGCTTATCGGCTGGCTTCCGGCTGTTTTGCTCGTTTGGTTTCCTTTGCTATACACTCGTTTTTTTGAAATTGGAAAGCTACATTTATTTTCATGCGTATTTTTTTATTTTGCTTTTTCTATCGTTTTAATGTATATTATATCTAAGAAAGACATCCGTACGCTTATGGTGAAATCAATTAAAATTCAACCCACGAACATTGATCCATACATGGTAAAGGAGGCTGTATGAAACAACCGTCCACAAATATCGACACGGTATCAAACCCCGATGGTCCATCCATTACCAACTTAGGCGATGTGTACTATAACGGGGAATTCTATGACTCCCAAATGGAAGGGAGCGTTAAAAGTGCTATAATTGTTTTACCAATAATTTTAGAGGTTTTACCGAGCATACATTCGGCCGTTGATTTTGGTTGTGGGGCAGGCACATGGTTATCCGTATTAAAAAATCTTGGGGTCGGCGAGATAAGAGGCTACGATGGCGTTTGGGCTGAAAAAAAGTTATTGATCTCTCGAGAAAATTTCACTGCGGTAGATCTTGACAAAGGCACAATACAAATTGAAAGAAAATATGATTTGGCAATATCGTTGGAAGTAGCGGAACATCTTCCAGAAAGTTCTGCTCGGAATTTCATAAAAACACTCACAGACTCGTCCGATATCGTACTGTTCTCCGCAGCAATCCCATTTCAAGGAGGGACAAATCATATAAACGAACGTTGGCAGAGCTATTGGCGCGATATATTCGACATGTACGGATTCGTGGGCACAGACTTCCCGCGAAGGAAAATATGGAATCTGTCGGATGTGGATATTTGCTATCGGCAAAATATAGTCTTATACGTAAAAAAAGAAAAAATTGAAACCATAGCAATCCCAACAGAATGCTTTTTGAGCAACGAACAAATTGATTGCGTACATCCTGAATTATACATACTGTTGCAGAATAGGCAATTACCATTATTACACTTGTACAAAACGGCATTTATACGTACAATAAAAAAAATACTGGGCAGATGATCTTGAAAAACAAACTACGCATATCGTTCATAATCCCGTTCACCTATATGACCGGCGGCATAGCCGTGGTCCTTGAATACTATAGGCAGCTCAAAGCCTTGGGGCACGACGTAGATATCTATTACCCGCTCCTGCCGTACAAAATATACCATAGCCCTTGCCGACAACAAGAAAAGGTTCAACCGAGATGGAGAAAGTTTCTCTCCAACATCAAACATTTTAAGCGCCGTCTAACGCTGTTTTCGGAAAATATCCCCGTAAAAGCGGTCTTAGCGGTCAACAATCTCACTATTCCGAACGCCGACGCCGTGATCGCCACGGCGTGGCCCACGGCCTACGACGTCGCCAAGCTCTCGCGGAGCAAGGGGCGCAAATATTACTTCGTGCAGCACTACGAAACCTGGCACGGACACGTAGACGCCGTCGACGGCTCCTACCGTCTGCCGCTCAATATAATCACAATCGCGCCGTGGTTGACCGATCTAATGAAAAGCAAGTTCAACCGTGACGACGCAACGGAGATACACAACGGCGTCAGACCCGACAAGTTTTACCCGCCCAAAGCCAAAAACTTCGATCGCCCGTCGATCCTCATGATGGCGCACGACATTGAGTGGAAGGGCGCCAAGGACGGCATAGACGCGCTGACCGCCGTCAAAGAGCGCTATCCTCAGGTGACAATAAAGATGTTCGGAATGTGCGGCAAGCCCGGCGCGCCGTTCGACTTTGAGTATTGCCAAGACCCGTCGTATGAAAAACTTTTATCGCTTTACCAAGAGGCCGCGATATTCATCTCGCCAAGCCATCATGAAGGCTGGCACCTGCCCCCCATGGAAGCGATGGCGTGTAAATGCGCCGTAATAGCCACCGATGTGGGGTGCATCCCGACTCTCAATAACGGGCGGAACCTGATTTTGGCGGAAATCAAAAATCCGGCGTCGATCGCCGACGCGGTCATTAAACTGCTTGACGATAAATCGCTGCTGGAAAAGATAGCCGAAGAGGGATTGAAACGCATCATGGAGCAGGGATGGGATAGATCAACGCAGGCGTTATCGGATTTATTGACCCGTGCGGCCGCTATCCGGCAACCCACTCCTTAATCCGCATCGCCCCATCATCAATAGCAATGCCGACCTTCTTTGCCGTTACGAATTGGTCGGCGTACCGCCTGCCATTAATCTGTTCCAGCGCCCGGACCGCCAATGCCTTTCCGTCGTTGTCATAAGATACTTTTATCTCAATTATCCAAGCCACCCCTTTATGGCTGACAAGCAAGTCGGAGCGTCCTTTGCTGCCGTGCATTTCGCCGAACGCAAGTACGCCGCATCCGCGCAGAAACGCCAATATTGTGGAGCGGTAGAGCCATTCGCGGGCGGGGATTTTAGACAGTTCTATCTCCTGCCGCGCCGACGCTGCGTAATCGTCGTATGGAATGCCCGCTAAAAGGCTGTTGATTGTTTTAACAAAAAGATCGCAGTCGCCGCCGACAATCGCCTTCAGGAGCGGGGTACGCAAATCCATAAATTGACCGTCGCAGTTGCCGCGCGTCATATTTTTGCAAACTAATTCCGAGATGGAATTAAGAACTTCCGTGTTGGGATAGTCAAGCGAATAGTCGTCATAGATTCCCTCGCGAAGCGTAAGGTATCCGGATTGGTATAAAAAGCTCTCCGGCGGCGTGGTCTCTATTTCACCGGGATTTATCGCAAAATCTCTTGAAACTTGCAGCCCCCTAAATTGTTCAACCGTGAGGCATCTGTCTCTCATGTAGTCGGCAATTATTTTGGGAGTCGCGCTCTCCATCCAATAGTTGTCAAATCGACAATTACAAAAAAAACTAAGCGTTGAATATGGGCAATACACCCTACTGACTCCGTCAAAGCAGAATCCGTTATAATAGTCCCTCATTTTTTCGACAAGCTCTTCCTTGGAAACGTTCAACTTTTCAGCCGTCGATTTAATGTGTTCGTCAAAACACTCAACCAATTCGTTCTCGGTATATCCCAAAAGCGTTCCATATTTTTCGCTGAGCGAAATATCCGTCATATGGTTCAGAGACGAGAAGATGCCCATCTTGGAGAATTTGGATATTCCCGTCATAAATAAAAATCTCATGTATTGCTCGCTGGATTTTAGCGTGATATAGTAGTCTCTCATGATTTCTCGGATCTTCAACGCTTCTTGCGGTTTGTTGAAGAAGTCTAAAAACGGCTTATCGTATTCGTCCACAATCACAACAACCGGTTTGTTATGTTTTTTGAAGACATCGGCAATTACATCTTTCAACATAATTCCCGGCAACGTAATCTCTTTAAGCTTTACTCCGTGTATACTCGCGACACTTTTAACTTGCGACATCAACGATCCATCAACCCCCTCAACGCCGGAAGAAGTTTTTATATCGCTCATATCTAGATGAATAACCGGATAACTCTCCCAATTCCAATCGGACAATGAAATCGAGAGCCCCTCAAACAATTCCCTTCTGCCGCTGAAAAGCGCGTCGAGCGTCCAGCACAAAAGCGTCTTTCCGAACCTTCGCGGGCGGGAAAGAAAGATCTGTTCGCTGTCGCCGGTAACTATGTCATATATTTGCCGTGTTTTATCGACATATAGATAATTTTCGGTTCTCAACCTTTCAAAGACCTGCTTTCCGATAGGCAATCTCATTTTTACCCTCTTTTCTCGGAACAAAGCGTTCCTCATCCCGAAAATTGAAAATTATCAGATAAAAAAACATATAGTGAAACCAAAACCTTCCAAACGACGGATTAAACCAAAACGTCTCCTGTGTTATGCCGCTGCACAATAGAATTAACGTGCATAAAAGAAAGCACTTGGACGCGTTATCCTCACATCTGCTTTTCAAGACCAATTTTCGTATTATGTCTATAAAAACAGCTCCTAAAATAATGAAGCCCACAATACCGGACTCCACAAAAACATGGAGGAAGTTATTATGCGCTCCGGTGGTGAATGTTCCCGCTTCCAAGTAATAGTCAAACTTTAACGATGTAAAAGCGCCTACGCCTATCCCTATAATTTTTTGCAACCAAGGAGCGTACATGGCGTATTCATAAACCCTTTCCCATATCAGCAATCTCCCGTAAGAGCTCATATCGGCGGAATCCGCGCTGGTAGAACCCAATAACGCATGAAGCGCTATTCCTTTAAGCGTAGACATACCCACTACGGTAAATAAGACTATAGCCGACAAAATAACTATCGGTATGCTCCATTTGGCGCGAAGCAGCAGCAAAATAACAATGGGTATCGCCAATAACATACCCAAAAAAGCGCTGCGGGTGCCGGATAACAATATCGTCGCGATACTCAAAAAGGCCACGCAGAGCGAAAATATCCTCTCCGCTTTACCGCGCAACTCAAAAAAAGCGCAGGAAGCCACGCCGAACGAAAGCACCATAGCATTTCCCAGCATGGCGTGATGCGGCCCCAACGTTCCGGTAAACTTGTGAAAATCGGCAAAAGTCTTGGCGCCGTCCAAAAGTTCCAGCGTCACGGCGATCACAATTTCGCAAAACGAGCATATCACATAAAAAAAAATGAACTTCTCCCGGTGCTCTTTCCACAGCGGTTGAGAAAACAAAATCACCATAACCGCCATCTCAAGAAAATTAAATATAAAAAGCGCGGACGTGATATTTTCAAGCTCGGTACGATTGTAAAAATTCACGAAATAGCCGAAAACCGCCCATAATACGAATAAACTCAGAGAAATCGACAGAACACGCTGTTTTTCTAACGCCGCGTTAATATCTATTTTTTTACTGCATATAAAAACAAAAAACAAGAATACGAAAATCACGTCGGTTACATGCACGCTCAGCATCAAACCTTTCGTAAAAACAGGCTGCATTGTAAAAAAGCTCAAAATGAAGGCGTACGGCGTAAATCCCGGTTTGATGACGACAAACACCGCCGCAGCGGCAAACACGACGTATTTTAGTATACGGTAATTGCTACCCATGATTGAATAGATAACAAGCGCAAGCGCGGCCAATCCGAGTATTTGGCATACAACGAGCCCGCGCCGATTATCTTTTTGCGGCGCGGCGGTGCTGTCTTTTGAGATTGTGGTCATTAAGCAACCGCCGTCAATTCTCCGGTTTCGACGCTATAAAACCCGTCTTAAACTCCGAGAGTAATTTTTGCGTTACGATTACGAATATTAAAAAGAACATATACCCGAACGTTATAGCCACGGTTATCTGAGCGCGCTTAGGCCGCGACTTGTACTCCGCCTTATAGGGCGGGTCTATAAGCATCAGCGGCGACACATCCCGCGCTTCCTGCAAACGCGCCTGTTCCAATTCTTTGGTAAGCAGGAGATTAATTTGATTCTGCACCTCAAGCGCCATATAAAGATCGGTGTATCTAGGCAGCAATTCGGATGATATATTCAACGACGGAAGAACGGCGTACTCGTTCTTTTTCTCAAATTCCGCCAATTGCTTCTCATAAACCTTCTTCATGTTCATTAGCTCGGATATCTCCGGCGAATTCCCCTTGAATCCGCCTTGGAGCATCTGAAGCCTCATATCATTCATCACCGCCGCCGATTTAATTTCGGAATAAACTTTCAGCGTAAGCTTCATTTGTTCGCTAATATCAAAAGCTTTATGGGCGACCTGGAACTCCTTAAACTCATTTTGTATGCTGTCTAATTTCGTCTGGCTGGCCATAAATTGAGCCTCTATAAACTCTCTATTGCGACGGGCTTTGTTGATGCTTATGTCTATTATCGTGGAATCTATGCACGCGAACACAAACTCGGCCATTTGAAGCGCGGTGTCCGGCGAAGTATGGTAACACTTTATGCTGTAGGAAATGGTTTTGCTCATGCCGATGCCTTTCCCTTTCATGGTAGTCACCAACATGACCTGTTTCTGCATTTGCCTTGCCGCCAATTCAAATTTGTTTATATTTTTGCTGAGTTTGTAATTATCATATAGATTGAATCTATCTATTATCTTCCTTTTTAATCCCTTACTGTCGAAAACCGCCTCGATATAATCGCCGGGCTCGTCGCCGGACGACAACATGCCCAAAATAGAGCTGCTTCCCATCATAGACAGCAACGAACCGGAAGAACTGAACGGCGGCAAAAACGTGGCTTGCGAGGAATATTCCATACGCGCGACAAAAACCGCGTACGCCATCGCCGCCGCCCCCACAAGCACCATATTTACAAACAAAAACCACCGTTTATTCCACAGCAGCAAAAGATATGGCCTTAAATCGAACATAATAAAAACCGTCCATTTCGCAACAATTAGTGAGATATGCCGCATTACATTTAAATAATATACTATCTATCCGCGCCGTAACGCAAATTTATATGGCCGAAAGTTCAAATTTTTCCGGCCGCATCGGGATTCCCCGGCGCAAAACACGCCCGCGCGGCCTAAACCGGCCTCCGCGCCGAATCCTTAATATAGTATTTGTCCGCGTATAATTAAGGAATTATATTATGTTGACTTTGATTCCGCCGAATCGTATATTAAGAAGACCGCTATGGAAAAAGATTTCAATCCCGAATACGGACGGCGCGTCGCTCCGGCGCCGCGCCGCGCGAACTCCGCCGCCGTAAACGCCTGCGCGGTTGCGGCCGCCGCCTTTTTGACGCTGTTCGCGGCGGGCGGCGCCGCCCTCTGCGAGCCGCCGCCCGCGAAAAACACTCTCCCGGCCTCCCACCCCGCCGTCCGCTACACAGGACGCTTCGACAAACGCCACCCCCGGCACGTTCGCTTCGACTGGCCGGGGGTCGCCGTGGAAACGCGCTTCGAGGGCTCCTCCTGCGGCGTTCTGCTTATCGGCGACGGCGGGCTCTACGACGTCTACGTCAACGGCGCTCTTACGGTGTTGCGCTTCGACACCGCGGAAACCGCGCACAGGCTCGCCTCCGGACTCGCCGACTCCGTGCACAGTTTGCGGATCGTCAAGCGCGCCGAAGGTCTGCGCGGACAGGCCGTCACCTTAAAAGGCTTTTACGTAGACTCCGGCAAGACGCTCCTGCCCCCGTTAGGCGCGGTTCCGGCGCGGCGGATCGAGTTCG
>Ga0268262_10004207_pt1 | contig 14996 bp, 12 predicted proteins | sample TergutNc150P3_FD_190354 | JGI IMG/M metagenome (GOLD analysis project Ga0268262, IMG submission 190354) | Nasutitermes corniger P3 segment gut microbial community from laboratory colony in Florida, USA - Nc150 P3 (SPAdes) (version 2) | ecosystem: Host-associated > Arthropoda: Insects >... | reverse complement strand
AATCGATCCGGGAAACACATATTTTATGCTTGGACAGGCGTGTGAACGCGCCGGAGACTGGAATGGCGCGATTGCGGCATATACAAATTACCTGCCATACACGGGAACAATAATCCCCGGTTTTCCTCAGGCCGACCAATACGCTAAAAATCAGGTGGATCTTAGCAGGTCCCAGAAAGACTGGACATTTGAAAGCCTTGGCGCGTTAAGAAGGGCGGTTGAAGACGCATTGGACTCGGGAAGCGCCAGTGCGCTCATGAGATACCAGACAAAGGTGAACTTTTTTGCCCGTTCATGGGAGCAGGTAGAAACCGATGATATTGGGTTAAATAAATTTAATCTTGCCCAATTTATGTCCGGCAACCTTATCAAATATAACAATACTTTGGACGCGTCTTCAAATTCAACCGAGGCTTTCCTAAGAACAAGCGGCTGGTCATTTTCGCTTAATACATGGTATCTGTACTTCAGAAAGATTTATTTCCCGCAGGACCCGGAAATTCACGGAAGATGGGAATGGGCAGGGATTTACTACGGAGAAAAATTTTGAGTATTTTTAGGGTATTTCACTTGCAAACGCGAAAGCGCAGTGGGGGAAAATTCCTTATTCTCTTGTTCTGTACGGTAAATTTAGCATTAGCCCAAGCGGAAGAAAGGCCTATGCGAAGCAAACTCCCCGATCCAACACTGCCGCTCCCCTCAGCCGCCTCCTCATTTGTTTTTACCCCTGCCCCAAACTCGCTAATTACAGACTTTGCCCTTGAACAGCCATTGACGCAGCGTTACATCGAGCAGTATTCAAATCCGCGCGGTATCAAAACTCTCAACGCAGTTCTTGAGAGGGGGAGTCTTTATCTGCCGTTTATCAAGGAGGAAGTCGCCCGAAGAAATATGCCGCCGGAACTGGCATATCTGCCTGTTGTTGAATCCGGTTTTATGATAACGGCAAGGAGCAAGTCGGGCGCAATGGGTCTTTGGCAATTTATGCTCAACAGTATCTCCCCGTATAAAATAAGGGTTACGGACTTTATTGATGAGCGGCGTGATTTTGAAAAATCAACAATAGCCGCCCTGCAAAAACTTGATGAAAATTACAGAACGCTTGGCAGTTGGGAACTCGCGCTTGCGGCATATAACGGCGGTCTTAACGGAATTAACAAAATTGTAAAAAGAACAGGCAGGAATGATTACTGGGAACTTGTTAAAAAAGGCGATTTAAGAAGTGAAACTCTGCATTATGTACCCAAATTAATCGCGGTAAGCTATATTATTTCCCAGCCAAGAAAATACGGCATTAATATCTGGTATGAAAAAATTGATTGGACATCCATCCCGATTAAACGTCAGATTTCCATCGATATTCTCGCAAAAGAAACAGGCGTTTCCAAAGAATTATTGCGCAGTCTTAACGCGGAACTGCTATATGGAATAAGCCCCGCGGAGAGCGACTACCGATTAAAAGTCCCCACGCCCCATCTTGAAATAATTAAAAACGCGCTTGAAAGTGAAGATTTGCAACTTCTCCGCTACCATTACCATATAGTCCGCCAGGGGGACACATTGTGGTCAATGTCAAGATATTACGGCACTTCCGTCCCCATTATCGAACAGCACAATCCTGGTCTTTCAGGGCGTTTATTAAAAATTGGGGAAACAATCATTATTCCGGCGTTTGGCAACGCGCCTTTGCCCAAAAATCCGCCTCAAAACACGCCGGTAACAGCGCCTATAACAGTACCGTCCAACTTTAAAGATACCTATGTAGTGCAAAAAGGCGAAACTTTCTGGTCTTTGGGCAGAAAATACGGTGTCGATCCACAGGTGCTTGCGGAGGCAAATGGGCTTAAGTTAAATGATATTCTACATGAAGGAAGAACCATTAGAGTGCCGATAATAGAATAACTATTATGAAAAGGCTGATAATATTAACCCTGATTTTCCTACCCTTTAGTGTTTTTGGACAGGCAAAAACGGGCATTTCCGGTACGGTAGAGTGGGACACTTTACGGATTAACGCGGTTGTTTCCCTAAACCTCGCACAGGAGGGGATAAAACTTCCCTCGGGGAGAACCCAAGGGGAATCTCTTTTAAACCTAAGCTATTTAAACCTGATACATCCGTGCCTTTTAGGTTTACAGGTTGATTCTTCTTCTACAATCGGTGACCTTGTTGACCGTGGGGAACTAAACCTTACGCAAATAGAGGCAATCGCCAGAGGGGCAAATTTAGTCGCGCCATCCCTTTCTTTGGACCTAAAAAATATTACCACGTCCGCAAAAATTTCTATCTCAAACATCAGTTCCGTACTTTTACGCCATAGCAGAGCTTCTCCCGTTTTAAGAATATTAAACCCTATTTCAACGGCGCGGTACACGGGGATAATAATAATCGCCCTGGATGAACTTCCTGTTTTTGGGTTTAAAAAAACCGCCATGCCAATTCCTTGCCTGTTCCCAAAAATATGGGACAACGAAATGAACCTTATCTATGAACGCTTTATGTTAGAACCGCAGTCGCAGGATTTTTCAATGGTACGGTATTCCGCGGCGAAAAATATTTTTCAAAATAACCCTTCCGGATTATCCGATGAGTTACGTGAAATTGTAGGGGACAGGCCTTTGCGCATCTTCGCGCGCGGCGTATTTGGAATTAAGCCCACGGATCTTATCATCGAAAGAAGCGACGCGCTTGTAATTATTTCTTCCGAAGAAAACCGCAGACTGTTATCGCAGGGCAAAGTTGTTTTTATTCTTGATGAATCTGTTTTGCGTTATGAATTCGGCGAATAATAAATTTACCTATTGTCGCGGCTATTGTCTGCTGTAAAATAATACTCATTAATGTGGGAAGAACCGCCATCTCCGGGAAAAATGTTACGGCGATTGTCATGACCGCGCTGTTGTTTTTTAATCCGCCCGCGATAACCAGGGCGGTACTTTTTTCATAATTACAACGCGCGGTAATACCGTTAAGCCTAGCGAGCAGAAATCCAGTAATTGTTAAAACAACGCAGAGCAACATAACACCCCAAACTAAAGGATTGTTAAACCTTATAACATGGGCTATAGCCGCCGAGTTAGCAGAAATAACAAGCATAAGGCAGAATTTGGCAAGAGGATCAAGAAAAGGGCATATTTTTTGCGGTATCACGCCCTTGCTTGTTTCGTTTAACGCGACGCCGATTATTGTGGGAACCACGACCATAAAAATAAGTGAGATGGCGATACCGCTCATGTCCATAGCTATTTTTGTCCCTAAAAAAACTGAAAGAGTCACGGGGACTATAAGCGGTGCAAGCAATGTGTCAAGGAGGATTAGCGAAAGACCCAACGCTTTATCTCCGTTAAAAATCGCAGCCCAGATAAAGCCTGAAACGGCGGTAGGGCCGGTAAAAAGAAGGATAAAACCCGCTACCACGTCGGGACTGTTAAAAAAAACTGAGGATGAAAAAAGAGCTGCTGTCGGCATTAATATGTGGCTTGAAAAAAAGAAAAGTATGATAGGAGCGGGGCTTTTAACCGCGATTCCCAATTCAACGGCAGTCAGTTTTAGGGAGCCTGAGAATGTCATAATGGCGAATAGTAAAATAACATGGGGGCGCAGGGGCAAAAAAATATTTGGCAGAAATAAACCAAGCGCGACTGACAGTGGGGTAATAACGGGAATAAAGCGGTCCATGACGTTGTTTAGTTTTAAAAAGAATTCGTTAATTCGTGAAGACGGCATATTATAAAAGTTCCGTTAATTTTCCAGAATGGTAATTTCCACCCTTCTATTTTTACGCATACCCTCTTCGGTTTTGTTATCTGCAATCGGCATATCCGCGCCATACCCGCGAATCACCATGCGGTCTGCGGTACGGACTTTATTCGCTAGAAAATAATCAGCAACCGCCCTTGCCCTTTCTTGAGAAAGCTCAATATGTACCTCTCTTGACCCGCTCCCCAAAGCCGTATGCCCGCTAATTACAATATCCCTGTCGGGATAGCGTTTTAAAATTGCGGCAATCCTTTCAAGTTTTCCCTGTTCACCGGGAAGCATTTTTGCCGAATCCGCGTAAAACTGAATATTTTCAAGGGTTAATGAAATACCATCATTAACAACGCGGACATCAACATCAGGAATTTTAAGACGGTCTATTTCTTTTTTAATTTCATCTACAAGTTTTTCCTTGTTCATTTCCTCCGATTCAATAAACTCAGCCTGCGCAGTTCCGCGATATTCAATCTTTCTTTTGTCTGACATTTCAAAAGTTATGCGAAAACTTTCCTCGTATGCGATTTCCTGCCCAAGCGAATGATCCCAGTAAACAATTTGATCAAAGTCGCCCATTATGCGCACGGGATAAAATCGTCCCTTAACGGCGGGAGGTCTTGAAGCTATTTTATAACTTACTGAAAAAGCCGGATAACTTTTCCCTTTCCATTCACGTTGTCCGACATAGGTATAATTAGCCATAAACGGTATACGGTACGGCTCCTGTATTCCAAACGAGTCCCTAAAATCGTGTATTTCGTAACCTTCCGCCTTCCAACTGTCTAAAACTTTTAACTCCCTGTCAGGAAACACGGGCACGTTACGCACAACCGGCATATAATACTTCGGGTCTATAGTAAGGTATCCAAGTCTATCCCTCTCAAAAACCGAATCATATTCCCTAGACCAGGCAAAACCAGACTCCGCCTGCGCATTACTACCATAACTATAAACAAGCCTCTCCGAAGTTTGAAATGTAGCCTTATGCTCCCCCTTGCCATCCTTTACCCCGGTAACTTCCATGGCAATACGGTTAAGTATTTCAGCTCGATGGCTTAAAATCCCATTAACAAAAACCGCCTCATCAACAACAGAGAGTATCCTGTACCTCGCCCCCTGTATGTGTTTATACTCAAAAATTTCGCATTGTACGCTAAAAGGATGAAAAATATTTAAAAACATAAAAAAAATAAAAACTGGTATTGCTTTTAATTTAGCCATATATTAATTATACACTCTTAATTGCTATTTTTCTACTTGCTTCGAAAAGAGTTATCACAAAGATCACAAAGGTACAAAGATCACAAAGAGGGAAGAGGGGGTTGTTGTCCGAAAGCTATATCTGGGCTTCACGATAAGATAACGGACAAAAACTCTCTCTTCTTCCCTTTGTGTTCTTCGTACCTTTGTGTTCTTCGTGTGAGGTCTTTCCCTAAAACTCCAGTATTTTCTGCGCGTTTATCCCAAGTATCATATTTATGTCATCTTCGGGAAGACCGCTGTTGTTTAGGCCTTTAATGTAACAGGAAGGAGGCAGAATTGGGAAGTCACTGCCAAAGAGAATTTTTTCGCATAGACCCAACGCTTTTGCGGCGCGATAAATTCGCTCATCGAAAAGATACGGGGTTACGGCGATGTCATAGTATACATTACGGAAACTTGCCTTGATTTCTTTCATTGTCTCGTAGATAAAAATTCCGCCTCCCCAATGGGCAAGGATTATTTTCAGGTCGGGATTGTTGAGAATAAATTTTTCAATATCCTGCATTTGTATATTTGTTTTTCCCGGATAATAATGGCCGACAGTTTCGTTTGTATGTAGCAGTAAAGGCATACCAAGTTCTTTACATGCGCCTGTTAAACTGGAAGTCTCCTTTTCATTCGCAAGGTCAATACTCTGCCCTTCCGGGAACAGTTCGCCTACGCCTTTAAGTCCGTTGTTAAAACAGCGTTCTATCTCTTTTGCCGCCTCTTTGACGGGAGGGACGACCGCAAAGCCCGTCAGTTTTTCGGGAAACTGTTTTGTTTTTTCTATTACATAATCATTCACATAACGGCATAGCCCTATGTCATTAAAACCAAAGCCGAAAATTACGGCCCTGTCAAAACCGTCTTTCTCCAATACGGAAACAACGTCTTCCGCCGTGGCGAATTTATTCACTTTACTGTGCGAAATCAGCGAAAAGTACGGTTCTTTATCGGCGTATTTTTCCCAATCCGCGATAATATCCGGCGGCGTTACGTGAACATGACAATCAATTTTCATTTGGAACTCCATTTTCATCTGTTTCACCCTGAGGACCCGTAAAAATGCCGATTTTATTCAAGCCTGAAAGAAGGGGCGTTCCCGCAAGCATTGCCACGGACGCGAAAATCGCGCGTTCAATGGGAGAAGTAAATGTAAGTATTGCCCAAATTTCTTTTGGCTGTTTGTACAATACAAGAGAGAAAAAATTCCCCACCGTCGCGCCTCCTATAAGACCGCTAAAGGCGCATAGCCAGATGGCGGGAAATTTTACCCATTGGTTTTTACAGGTGAACATCCGTCGTGAGAAAATAATCGTTATTATCATTACTACAAAACCAAGTCCGTAAAAAAATAGCGGCAGGCGGATAACGCTTCTGCCTATTTCCTGAGTAAACCAAAGAATTGTTCCCGTAATGTAAACGATAATCCCGCCATTGATGATAAAGTTTCCGGTTGAGTTGATTGCGACAGGGGGCCATTTTCCCCACGCGATACATCCGGCTGTAAAAGCGGTAGTCGTCCCCACGATAAAAGTGCCAAGCCCCATCCATGCGGTGTAGGGCGCGATTAATGAGCCTATAAATCCGCCTGCCGCCGAACAAAGCGCTCCGGCTAACGGACCAAAAAAAATTCCTGAAAGCGGATAAAGAACCGTGGATAAAGAAAATGTTCCGCCGGTTCCCATGATTGGAATAGTAGGCAACAGATGTCCCACCGCGATGACGGCGGCCCAAACGCTAATAACCGCGGGGTGAACGGTGAAATGTTTTTTTTTGCTAATCTTCCCGTCTTCCATCAAATACAATCCTGTCTTTTTCCATTTTAATCAGCCTGTGGGCGTATTCATCCGCCAAAACCATGTTATGCGTAATAAAAATAATTGTAAAGCCCTTTGAATGGAGATCGCGGGCAATATTCATGATCTTTAAACCGCCGAGGTAGTCATTGCCAACGTCAACTTCGTCAAAAATAATTATTTTACAGTCCATCGCAAGAACGCACGCTATTAATGTCTTTGTACGATCCTGCCTGCTTAACGCAGGAGGAAAAGCGTCCGCATCGTTAAGACCCACAGTCTTTAAGGCCGTCTCTACCCTCCGCTTTATTTCCGTCTTTGAAAGACGCATGTTCCTAAGCGCGAAAGCAACCTCCTTGTAAACGGAATCCGTAAAAAGTTGGGTATCCGGGTTTTGCATAACAAATCCCACATCTTTGGAAATATCACTAACGGAAAGTTCCTTTGTGTTTTTGCCGCGAATAAAAATATCCCCTCCGCATGGGCGCAAAAGGCCTGTAATGCACTTTAATAGTGTCGTTTTTCCGCAGCCGTTATCGCCCATTATGGCTATAAAATCATTCTCCGTGATTGACAGATTGACATTTTTTATTCCCGAACCGTTTGGATATGAAAATGAAAGGTTTTTAATATCAATCACAGGATTATCACATTCAATTTTTTGAGGCACAAAATTTGTAAATGTATCCGTAATAAGCTGTATGCCGTTATTTTCCAACAGTGCCCTATCAGAAAAAATATTTTTAGCGGTATCAAGCGCGGCAATTTTTCCGTTTTTAAGAATACAAATTCTGTCTGCGAATTCAACCGCTTTTGCGCTTTCGTGCATTGCCATAATTATTGTTATTTTTTCATTTTTACGCAGTTCGCTTAATACGGACATTACTTCCTGCGCCCCCTGCGTATCCAGGCGGCACAGTGGTTCGTCAAGAACAAATACCTTGCTTTTCATCGCCAAGATTGCCGCAATAGCAAGACGTTGCTTTTCGCCACCAGACAGTGTTGAGGGCGTTCTATCTTCAAAACCGGCAAGAGCGACTGCGCGAAGGGCGAAGCTCACCCTTTTTTCGATTTCTTCCGGCTGTAAAAGGATATTTTGCAGTCCAAAAGCGGCTTCATAACGGACAGACGATGTAAAAAGCTGTATGTCAGGATCGTCCAGCGTCATACCGACTTTTAGAGCCAACTGCGGGACGGAGGATTTTACGGTATTAACGCCGTCAACTGTAACCGTACCTGATAATCGTCCGCCGCAAAGGTGGGGAATAATACCGTTAAGCAGTTTGCAAAAAGTGGTTTTTCCCGCCCCGTTTTCGCCCATTATGGCGAGGAATTCACCTTCAAACACGGATAAATTTATCCCGTTAAGCGCGTAATCTTGAGTGTGGGGGTATTTGAAACTGACATTATCCAGCTTAATTACGCACATTTTTCACGCTCAATATAAGATTTTAAAAGTATAATTAATAAACATCATAATTACAAAAAAAACAACACTGCCGATGATAAAGAAAAAATCCAAACTCTTCATTTTTGGTTTTTCAAGCCATGTTCTTGTTTTGTAAACCCCAAACGCCCTTGAATCCATCACCATCGAAGACGCTTGCGCCTTACGCATTGCGCCTAACATAAGCGGAACAAGCAGGTTTATATAGGATTTTATTCCAAATTTGCGCATTCCACGTAATTTTTGCGCGTCCATTATTAAAAGAGCCTCTTCTTTAAAAGCCGGAATAAGGTTTAATGCCGTAGTTATTACAAATGCCACGCGATAATTTACGCCAAGAGCGCAAAGCCCGTTGCTAATTTGATATGGCGAAGTTGTCAGCGTCAACATGGGTAAAAGGAGCATTAAAGCGGCCAGACGGCATATAATCACAATACCGAGGATAAATCCTTCCCATTTTAGGGAACCTATGCCGCCTAAAAACGGAAACGAAGCCGGAAAAAGCGGTTTTAAGATGAATGTTTCACCGGGGTAAAACAGCGTCTGAATCAAAATAATAAAAATTGCTAACAATGTTAGATTTTTCAAGTTTTTAAAACCTTTAAGCGGTATTCTAATCACAAAACGAATAACAATAAATGACAACAGCAAGCAGACGGAGGCGATAAGAGTATTAATAAAAAAAATCAGAAAGGTAAGCAGTAAAACAAAAAACAATTTTGTTCTTGCGTCCAGATTAAAAAAGACAGACATATACCACCTTATATATAATTCTAATAATAACTATAGACAAAAAAATTATTATGCGCTATACTAAAAATATATCACGTTAAAAAAAAGGAGAAATTTTAAATGACGGATGCAAAGACACGCCTGGCAAACAGGGAAAGACAAAGAAGGTATCGAGAAGCGCACAGAGATGAAATTAACGAGCAACGGAAAGAACGATACAACGACCGTATTTCAAAGGGGAAATGCCCCAGATGCGGAGGCAAGGTAAAAAAAGGCTACATTTTATGTGCTGCCTGCAGTGAATACCAAGCCAATCTGAATCGCAAATACGCCAAACAGAAGAAAAAGACAGTTGTTAAAAAAGCAGGCGCTAAAAAACCAGCCGCCAAAAAGACCGCAAAACCCAAGGCAAAAAAGACAACCAAAGCAAAAAAATAAAATATTTTTCAAATTATTTGAAATTTATTAAAAACCGTGTACATTTACACGGTTTTTTTTGTTATGTGACTAAGTGTGCGTAAACGGAAGTTCATTCTGGAGGTCGGTTTTTTTGGAAAGGAGTCTATTTATTATGCCGGCGTTGTCTAGGAGGCTTGAAACTGATTGGTTTTGGTGGAGGCGGGAAATTACATCAGCAAAAAGACGCGAAATATTGACATTTACATACCATTCGCGCTTTACAACTTCTTCCTGATAGACGGCGTTTGTCCCGATAATACGGTAAAACAGGCCTTCACTGTACGCTTCATCAAAGTGGGAGATGGCGTTACCGGAAAAAAGAGGCAGACTGATGGCGCAGATAATCCTGCGAGCGCCATTTTCTTTAAGATGCCTCATTCCTTTTATTAAAGTGCCGCCTGTCCCTAAAATGTCGTCCGCCATGAAGACTGTTTTGTCCCTTACATTACCTAAAAGGCGTATTTGCGAAATATTTGACTGGTTAGCGTCTTTTGACAATTTGGAATAGTCTCTTTCCTTGTAAATCAACGCCAACGGCTTTTTTAGGGCAGAAGCGTAGAATTTATTCCTGTCTACCGCGCCGGTATCGGGGGAGACTACGACAAAATCGTCGTTTAAAATATCATCCATATTTATTAGAGTTTGAATAATTTGATAGCTGGCATGAAGATTTTCAAGGCGTAAGTCGTTAAAAATGTTCATTATGTCCCTGGAATGAATATCCAGCGTAATAATGCGGTCTACTCCAAGGCTTTCAAGAATTTTTCCGATTCTGCTCGCGGTAAGCCCTTCCCTTCCCTTTGCCTTGTGCTGGCGTGAATAAGGATAATTCGGTATTACAAGGGTAATTCTCTCCGCCCCGGCTTGATGAGCCGCGTCAATCGTGACAAAAATTGTCATTAAATGATCGTTTATTGACAGATTATTTACTATTTCGCCTGAAAATTTTACAGGATAGTGGTTTTCCACATCCTGAAAAATATACACGTCTTTGCCTCGGATTGATTCTTGAATTTCAGATTTTATTTCACCATTGGGAAACAATGAAAATTTAACGGGAATTTTAAATGTTGCGCTGTTTTTTCCGCTACCGCTTTGGGACGATGTTCCCTTCGCGACAATTTTATTTATAAGATCAATTTGAAGGTCTACCTGATCCGCGCTCATATTGTAGCGTTTTGAAATATCTTCGACCGTCTGTTTTCTGCTATTATGGTATTTTCGATGAAGGTGTTGAATTACCTCATCTGCGAAAATTTCCCCTCCGGGACATGTAATTACCGCTAAATTCGCAGGATTGAAGTACTTCATGGCTTAACTATTATTTAACAGAAAATAAACAAAAAATCAAGCCCATGAGCGGCTTCTTTCCACAGCTTTGTGCCAGCCCGCGACCAGTTTTTCACGCTTTTCACTGTCAATTTTAGGGGTAAAAACAACGTCCTGCCGCCATCGGTTCTTTACCTCGGTCAAGTTTCTCCAAAATCCGACGGTAATTCCGGCTAAACACGCCGCTCCAAGAGCGGTCGTCTCCCTAATAACAGGGCGCACAATGGCCGCATGGCACATATCAGACTGAAACTGCATAAGAAATTTATCCCTGCTCGCCCCACCGTCAACTTTTAACTCCTTCAGTTTGACGCCAAGATCGCTTTCCATGGCGTTCAAAAGATCCATTACCTGATAGGCGATAGCTTCCTGCGCCGCCCTTATAATGTGCGCTCTTTTTGTTCCGCGTGTGATCCCGACAATACAGCCACGCGCATACATATCCCAATACGGAGCGCCAAGACCAGTAAAAGCGGGAACAAGGTAGACGCCGCCGGTATCCTTTACCTTTCCGGCATAGTATTCACTGTCCGCGCTGTCGGTAACAATGCGCAATTCGTCCCTAAGCCATTGAATAACGGCTCCGCCCGTAAAGACTGAACCTTCAAGCACATATTGCACTTTATCGCTAAAACCCGCGGCAATAGTGGTCAAAAGCCCATTCTGGCTGACTACGGCGCTTGTACCCGTGTTCATTAACAGAAAACAACCGGTGCCGTAAGTGCATTTTGTTTCACCTTTCTCAAAACAGCATTGCCCAAAAAGCGCCGCCTGTTGATCTCCAGCATCACCCGCAATGGGAATTTCAACGCCGTTAATATTAGCGGACGCTAAAATCGCGCCCGACGGCTTTACCTGCGGAAGCATGGCGCGTGGAATATCCATTGCTTTAAGAAGGGTATCGTCCCAATCAAGTTTATGAATATCGAATATCATCGTTCTGCTCGCATTGGTGTAATCCGTCACATGGGCCTTGCCATCCGATAATTTCCATATTAGCCATGTATCGACAGTACCGAAAAGTATCTCGCCATTTTGCGCCTTTTCTCTTGCGCCTTGTACATTATCAAGTATCCATTTAATTTTAGTACCTGAAAAATAAGCGTCGGGAATAAGCCCCGTCGTTTTTATAATATGATCGCCAAGTCCGTCTTTTACATGAGCGTCAACAATCGCCGAGGTTCTTCTGCATTGCCACACTATCGCGTTGTAAATAGGCTTGCCCGTATTTTTATCCCAAAGAATTGTCGTCTCACGTTGGTTTGTTATGCCGATGGCTGCAATATCACTTGCCTTTATATTGGCTTTTGCGATAATTTCCGTCATTACGGAGTGTTGGGTGGTAAATATTTCCATTGGATCATGTTCCACCCAACCTTCATGCGGATAAATTTGGGTAAATTCCTTTTGCGCTACCGCAGTGATATTTTGCTCACGATCAAAAAGAATAGCACGGGAGCTTGTAGTCCCCTGATCCAGCGAAAGAATGTATTTGCCCATAACTCCCCCAACTATTTAGTTTTCATTACTTCAACGCCGTGCCATTCGGCGGGCGGCGGAGAAGAAGCGTATTCAACGCACCTTTTATACAGATTGTCAGCGTTAAAGTCATCGGGTAAAACTTCAAGGGTTTCTTTAAATTTTTGCGCGGCATCGGTAAAGGAACGCGAATAATAAAGTTTCATTCCCTGATTATGCAAAGGCCACGCTTTTTGCTCCGCCGGGGACAGCGTTCTTTTTACCGTGAAAATTCTCACTCCCTTGGTCTTGCCCTTTACAGCCACAGTATCAAGGAGCCTGTAATTAAGACCTTCGTTTGGGGAAGATTTTCGCAATTCTTCAAACAGGCTTTCTGAAATCAATATTTCCGAGTGATAAGTTTTTGTCAGCCCTTCCATCCGCGACGCTAAATTTACCGCATCCCCAATTACGGTGTAATCCATCTTGCGCTCGCTTCCAATATTGCCGACAGTAACCTCGCCATAGTTAAGCCCTACGCCAATCTTAAATTCACACTTGCCAAGTTTGCGTTGGTTTTCATTGAATTTGGAAAGAGAATCGATCATTTCCAAAGCCGATAAAACCGATTGTAGCGCGTCATCTTCGTGTTTTTCGGGCGCTCCCCAGATAGCCATAATCGCGTCACCTATATATTTGTCTACAATTCCTTTTCTGTTATAGATAATGTCAACCTGCCCCGAAAAATAGCGGTTAAGTGAGTTGACCAAATCATCGGGGGCCATTCCTTCGGAAATTGTAGTAAAGGAGCGGATGTCGGAGAATAGTATTGAAAGCCTGCGGTTGTCGCCGACAAGCATTTTTTCGGGGGAGGCGAAGAAGCGCTCGATTACGTCATTCGGCACATATTTTTGGAAAATCTGACGGATACGCTCTTCTTTTTTACCGGCAAGAACCGCGTCAAACGCATAACGCTTTATCTGCGAATACGCCCTGTCCAATTCTCCCGTCATATTATTAAACGTCTGCGCAAGAATACCGGTTTCGTCATTGTACTCAACATCAACCTTTGATGAAAGATCAGCCGTCTCAATAATCGATTCCATTGTTTTAACAACCCGTCCCATGGGATTTGTCAGGCGACGGGTTACGATAATAAGCATAATAACGGCAACCGCAACCGCGGCTGATAAAGTGATAATTGTCTGCAAGGTGATTAATTTCGCCTCCGCGAAAAACACCTGCTCTTTTTCGGTTATTAAAATAAACCAGTCAAAGGGGGTAAAATAGAAAGACTGAAAGATACGCTTTTCGCCGCCGATAACGGCATTTTGCAGTCCCTGTTTTTCACGGTCAAGAAGCTGTAACATTGTACTTGTCTCGGAAGGCAATAATATCTGCCCGGAACCATCCCCGTTGGTGGACATGGCTACCTTCCCGGTTTTATCCACCGCAAAGATAATTTCCGTATCGCTTAAAAGGATACTGCGCCCGTACTGTTCCACGGCTTTTTTTGCCGCTTCAACCATTTCAGGCCTTCCCGCAAAATTGTTATCGACTAAAAGCGACCATTGGCTATTTGCGAATTTTTCCAATTCACTCAGCTTGAACCCTAAAAGCTCCCTTGCAAGGCGGGTAACTCCGTTTACAGCCTGAAAATAAGACTCCGTTTCCGCAAGGACAAGCGGGACTATAATTAAAGGCAGTACCACAAGGAACATTTTTAACCGGATTTTCATGCCATAATTATAAAGAAATGGGCTAATAATCTCAAGGGGGGCAAAAAATCATCCGATATAATAAATATGAAACGTTATAGTATTAAGTGTTTATCGGGCAATTCGGAATTTGTGGATGTTCTCAATGAGACTGATGATGAATATCTGGTTCGGTTTACGCGGAACAGAAACGGAAGCGTAAAAACCTCTGAAGAAATGATCACAAGACATCTTTTTAACATTTGCGTAGAAACCGGGTATTTGAATCCGGTGGAAAGCTCCGCAGCCTGAGGCATCTTTTCCCAAAAAACTCACACAAAGAACACAAAGATCACAAAGAAGGAATAAGTGGGCGCTCCCTCTTCTTTGTGTTCTTTGTTACTTCGTGTTCTTAGTGAGAAAATCTTGGCGATTTAATTTTACTCCTGTAACGCTTGCAATGCCTGTAACGCCTGTTGGGCTATTCCAACCTGATTTTTGAGCCTTGCTATATCCTGTTCTTTTTGCGCATTTGCATTTTGCAAATTGGTAATATCAGTAGCCGACTTTGCTTTATCGGCTTTCAATGACGCTATTTCGTCGTCTTTTGCTTTAAAGTCTTTTTGCAGGGAAGAAATGTTTGCATTTAATTCGTCTATCCTGCTTTTAAGCCCCGAGTCTCCACTGCTTTGCGCGTCAATTGTCTTTTGCATCTCTTTGATCTTTTCCTGCAGTTGGGCATTCTCTGTTTTTAGCTCAGACTGATCCCCGCCTGATGAAGATGAAGAGCCGCTGTTTTTTTGAGCGTCGTTAATCATCGCTTCCACAAAATCAATCGCCTGATTGTAAAAATCTTTTCTTGATTGGAATATCCGCGATGAGGCAAGGGCGCTGTTATTGCAAAAACGCCGTAAATTTTCAACAACGCTGGCCGCCTGATCGTATTGCTTCTTCTGAATATTGTCCTTGGCGGATGCAAGCCCGCCTGAAATCTGAGCGTCTATGGCCGCGATTTTTTCCTGCTCCGTTTTTAGTTTTTCAAGCTCGCCTACGGCGGATTCCAACTCGCTGGAT
>Ga0268262_10004206_pt1 | contig 14999 bp, 15 predicted proteins | sample TergutNc150P3_FD_190354 | JGI IMG/M metagenome (GOLD analysis project Ga0268262, IMG submission 190354) | Nasutitermes corniger P3 segment gut microbial community from laboratory colony in Florida, USA - Nc150 P3 (SPAdes) (version 2) | ecosystem: Host-associated > Arthropoda: Insects >... | reverse complement strand
TTATATCTGCTTCTGGATATTCAAAGTCCAAATTCAGTTTCACGGTATGGCATTTTCCTTTTAAATTTTTGTTGTATGTTTCACAAGCCATAGAATCCATTTCATAGCCAATCGTTTCAAATCCTGCTGCTTCAAATCCCAAAGACAAACCACCGCATCCAGCAAATAAATCCAAAATCAACACCTGCTCGGTTATGCGAGGTTTAAGAGTACATTTGAGCGTATTTAGGTAATTCATATTTCCTTTAATCTAGAAAATTATGGTGTACCTTCAACATCTATACCGCTGTGCCTGTCTTCTTGAATGGCGGTTATGTTTCTTTTTGCCAAGTGAGATGGAACGCTTCTGTTGAAGAAATTTTCAAAGGAAGTGCGGTATTGTATTTCTTCGCCGTTTGGGTGGGTAGAGAGATAGGTGAGGTATTCTTGCATAGACTTACCCACCCAACTCCCCCAACGCCACCTTGCACTTTTCCACAATATCCCTCTGCGTAGCTAACTTCTGCTTTTCGCCGTCTATCACAGCAGGCGGTGCGTTCTTCACAAAATTTTCATTAGAAAGTTTTTTCTCAATGCTTGCCGCAAAACTCTCCGCTTTTTCAATTTCTTTTTTTAGGCGAGCGATTTCTGTTTCCTTGTTCAAAATTCCTTCTAAAGGAACAAAAACTTCGCCACCGGGTATAACCACGCTCGCGCTGAACGCGGGCTTTTCGCCAAGCTCAAAGCTGCATAAACCTAAATCCTCAATCATTGATTTGCTGGCTTTCAAGTCCACCGTGGTTTTTGCAACCGCGGTGATTTTTTGGGAAGGAGCTATGGAATAACGGCCCCGCACGGAACGGATCGCTTCTACAACGGCAAATATATCTTCAAATTGTTTCTCTATCTCTGCGTTTATCAAACCTTCGTTTGCTTTTGGGAATTCCCTCAAAATAACCCTTTGCGAATTTGGAAAGAGAATGGCGTTTAATTCTTCTGTGATAAAGGGCATAATTGGGTGCAGCAAATCCAAAACTGTGTATAGCGAATAAGATAGCAAAGAACTGGATTCTTTTGAGATTTCGCCTTTTTTTATTTCCAAATAACGACTGCACAAATCGTCCCAGACAAAATGGTAAATTGTAGCGGCATATTCGGAAAAGCGGTAGTTTGCAATGGCTAACTGGATTTCTTTTACTACAGTATTCAAACGTGAAAGCATCCACTTGTCTTCTAACTTCGTAAAACTCTCCACTATCCACTCTTCACTATCCACTAAAGATAAATGTGGTTGCAAAAATCTAGCGGCGTTCCATAGTTTGTTGCCGAAGTTTCTGCCTATTTCGAATTTTTCGCTTATGTTTATCTCTCTGCCATCTTCTAGTTTTTCTTTTTTTACAGGGAGCCTTGCTTCTTGGTTTTCTGTGCATATTGAGCACATTACGAAGCGGAGGGAGTCGGCTCCGTATTTTTCTATTATGTCTAGGGGGTCAACGCCGTTGCCGAGCGATTTGCTCATTCTTCTGCCTTGACCGTCTAAAATTGTGGGGTTTATATAGACATTGTTAAAGGGAATTTTTCCCATGTTCTCTTGGCTAAAGATAACCATTCTGGCAACCCAAAGGGAAATTATATCGCGAGCAGTTACTAGAACAGAAGTTGGGTAGAAATTTTTTAAATCTTCTGTTTCGCCAGGCCAGCCCATTGTGCTGTGGGGCCAAAGAGCGGAACTGAACCAAGTATCTAAAACATCGGGGTCTCGCGTTAATTTTTCGTTTTCCGGCAAATCTTCTTCCAATGAACAAACCAGCCAACCGCCGCTTTCGGATTTAAAATAATGAATGTCTTTTCTGTTTGCAAATTGTGTTGGTTCGGTGCTTGCGTACCATATAGGAATCTGATGCCCCCACCAGAGTTGGCGGCTTATGCACCAGTCACGTTTTTCGCCTAGCCAGTTCAAATAGTTTTTTGCATAGCGCGCGGGTGTGAATTTCACTTCTCCGCTTTCAACGGCTTGCATTGCGCGTTCTGCCAATTTGTCCATTTTCACAAACCATTGGTCACTCAAATACGGTTCAATTATAGTTTTTGAGCGGTCACTTTTTCCAACCTGCATTTCGTGGTCTTCTACTTTGAGCAAAAGACCCTCTTTTTCCAAGCCTTCCACAACGGCGGCTCTCGCTTTCTCTCCTTTCAAACCTTTGAACTCGCCTGCATTTTCGTTGAGAGAGCCGTCTTCGTTTAATATGTTGAGCATTGGGAGTTTGTGGCGAAGCCCTGTTGCGTAATCGTTTGGGTCGTGCGCTGGGGTCACTTTAACTGAGCCTGTTCCAAATTCTCTATCAACAAGAATGGCATCTGCGATAACTGGAATTTCTCTGTTCACAAAAGGTACTTTTAAAGTTTTACCGATGAATTTTTTATAGCGTTCATCTTCGGGGTGAACTGCAACTGCTGTATCGCCCAAAATTGTTTCGGGTCTGGTTGTTGCAACCGGAATATAGCCGCTGCCGTCTGCGAGCGGATATTTGAAAGTCCAAAAATGACCTTGTACCGCTTCGTGGTAAATCTCATCGTCTGCAACGGCGGTGCGCAAATGCGTGTCCCAGTTCACAAGCCTTTTGCCGCGGAAAATCAAGCCTTTTTTAAAAAGGTTAAAGAATGCATAGCGAACCGCTTTTGCGCAAATAGGGTCTAGCGTAAATCTCTGCCTATCCCAGTCGCAGCTGGAACCGAGCAATTTCAGTTGGCTTGTTATGCGGGCTTCGTATTCATTTTTCCAATCCCAAATTCTCTTTACCAACTCTTCCCTGCCCAAATCGTGGCGAGTTTTCCTTTCATCTTTGAGCAACCGCTTTTCCACAACCGCCTGCGTTGCAATACCAGCGTGGTCTGTGCCGGGAATCCAAAGCGTGTTTTTGCCAAGTTTCCTGTTATAGCGGATTAAAATATCTTGAATGGTGTTGTTGAGCGCATGGCCGAGGTGTAGCGCGCCTGTTACGTTTGGTGGCGGAATTACAATGGAAAAATGCTCAAGTAGGGGCAGCCACGTAGAGCTGCCCCTACTTGCATCGCTCGCGGGCTTGAAGTTCTTTTGCTCATTCCAGTTTTTGAGCCATTTTTCTTCTATTTCTTTATGGTTGTAGCGTGTTTCCATGAGAGGAAGGTAGAAAAATTTCCCTACTTTTGCTTTTTAAGGTTATTGTATTTTTCGCAAAGCGGAAAATAATGATTCTCCAGTGCTTTGGCATACGCTATAGCAGGGATATTCAATTCTTCATACACTGGCGTTTTTGAGCAATATTCCCAGTATTTTTCATAATATTTAATTTGCACTTTTTTTAAACTGCATGGTGCGAAAACTCCGCTAAAATCCTTTTCAAAATTAAATTTAAAGTTTGGGCTGAACTTAACTTGCCAAGGTTTAAAATCTACACCTGCGAAATGAATTATTTTAGGTTCGTACCAAGGATTCTTTTCCCTGTCGTAAAACCACAAACAGAAATTGTATGGCATAAACCATATATTTTTAATCTGCGGATACATATAGTATTTTATGGAACCGACAAACGCAACCGAAAGAAAACTTTGGTCGCCAAACCAAGGAGGATTTTTTAATCTTTGCGTTATAATTTCTGCTATTTGTGCGTAATTTTCTATTGAAATATTGTCTGCTCTAAATTTTTTAATATTTATCATATATGAGCCTGAGTTGAAAAGCCCTCTCATTATGCCTTTCAAACTTTCATCATCAGAAAGGTCATCAGCGGAAAACAACTCATAATTACCCCTGAACCTAGCTCCCGTCACTATTAGGTATTTGTCTTCAAAATCACAAAAATAATAATCGAAAATATCTCCATTTATATACACATCACCAGCATCTATGTATAAGATTCTGTCAACCGTTTCAGGCAAATATTTGTTGCAGCATAACGAATAATACATTTCATAAGTCCAATGACCAGTCTGATTTGGATGCAATCGTTTATATTGCTCAAAATCATGAACAAAAATTTCATTGAACACAATATTCTGAAAATTTTCGCAATAGTTTTTTAGCAATTCAATATTCTGCGGCTTTATTCTGCTATGAAACAAATAAAAATTAACTCTGTATTTCTTTAAGTTCTCTGAAATGCTGGCTATCTGCGGTAAAATATATTTGGCATAGCCATCATCGCAAGAAGTCATTATATTATATATTTCTAGCATTAGGTAAAAATAGAAAATTTTGAATATTCTTTACGCTTCCCCAATTCTACAAATAAAGCGTGATATTCTTGAAATAGCGGCACAGATAACTCTAGATTATCCATAAACCATGAGCGCAAAATTTCGTAAGGAGTTTTTTCGTCAAAGATTTTTAAAGCGGCAAGGGTTCTTTTTGTGTATGCGTCTATGACAAAAGTTGGCAGATGAAAAGCGTAGAGTAAAATGGAGTCCGCGGTTTCCATGCCTACACCCTTGACTTGGAGCAGGTTGTCGCGAGTGGGTTCTAATTCCGATGGAGAATAATCTATAAACCATTCTGCGATGTTTTTGAGGTATTTGGTTTTTTGGTTTCGATAGCCGGCGGGAGTTATCAAGGTTGCTATGGTTTCGTTATCTGTTTTTAGGATTTTTTCGGGGGTGTTTATTTTTGCGGCAAAGAGGTTTGTGAGGGCTTTTTCCACTTGAGTCCAAGCGGTGTTTTGCGTTAAAATTGCACCCATGCAAACTTCAAATTTGCCTTTTCTCGTTTTTGGCAACCCAAATTCATTTGGGTGATAACCCCTTCCCTTGTACTCGCTGCGCACGGGCCACCATCCTTGAGTACCGTATAGGGAAAAGAGTTTTTTGTACAGTTTGAGAGGGTGCATAATTTTTTAAATTTACTAAATTACTAAAGCGATGCAAATCTCTGCGGTTAATTTTGCTTTAGGTGCAACCTCAATAAAACAAGTACCAAAAGATGGTATTCCTCAAATTGCATTTTTGGGGCGCTCAAACTCTGGCAAATCCAGTTTGTTGAATGCGCTCTTTGAAAAACAAATTGTAAAAACAAGCAACGCACCGGGCAAAACCCGCGAACTGAATTTTTTTCTGGTACAAAATTCGCAAAACAACTCTTTTTATTTTGTCGATTTACCCGGCGTAGGCTACGCAAGAGTCAGCATAACCATGCGGGATGAGATGGCAAACCGCATAAAAAACTATGTGGAAAAGGCACACGACCTGAAAGGCATAGTTTATCTTTTGGACATAAGGCATGGGGGGCATCAAATAGATTTTGAAACCATCAATGGGATAAGAAATGCAAAAATCCCAATCCTCTTTGTAGCGAGCAAAGCGGATAAGCTCAACCAGTCGGAGTTAGTAGCAGCCAAAAAAAAATTCAAGGAAAATTTTTGCCTAACGGAACCGCCGCTTGCTGTTAGCTCTAAAACAAAAAAAGGTTTGCCGGAATTGCGTAAAGAGATAGATGCTCTGTTAAACGCAACTGCAATCGGAGTTGGCAATGTCTAAATTTTCCACGCCGGGGCTATTTGTACATTGGTTTGGAAATCAATTTTTACGCTCGCATATCGGGCAATTGTTAGTAATTCAGTTTAGTGCATTGACTTCGCTTTTTTATAAGGGTAATCGGAAAATAGATTCCCAGCAAATAATCTCGCAAGTTTATAACATAGGTATAAAATCCTTGCCGCTAATACTCGTAGTAGGCACAATTTTAGGGACAGTGTTGATAGTGAACACCGCAGGCTTGGTACCAAAAGTAGGCTTTGGCAATTTTTTTGGAAATCTGATGGTAATAGCAATAGTACGCGAACTAGGTCCAATTTTAACAGCCTTTTTGATAGCTGGACGCAGCGGCAGTTCCTTAACCACGCGCATAGCCAGCATGAAAGTGAATACTGAAATAGACGCTTTGGAAAGCCTTGGCGTTAACCCAATACGATTTTTAATTATGCCAGCACTCATTGGAGGAATCATATCCATGCTGATAGCGAATTGCTTTTTTTGCCTATCCGCCATAGGCACGGGATTTTTTGTGACAAAAATGGCAGCTTTCTTTTTCGAAGGCATTTTTCGAGTACAACTGGAATGGAATTCTTATTCGCTCTCAATTTTAGCCGCTTTAAAACCAGTCGATTTTATGATGAGTTTTGTAAAACCGTTTATATTCGCCTCTATAATAGTAACCAATGCTTGCTATTATGGAACTCTCATTCAAAATGATTTGCGCGCCGTGCCAATAGCCACTTCGCAATCCGTTGTAAGTTCTTTCATTTTCATAGTGGCAAGCGATTTAATACTCTCCTTTGCCTATATTTTAGATTACATCAGCAACGTATCGTCTGTGATTTAACGATTTTTCTATATTCTTACCATGTTTTCTATACACCCATTTCGTGCATTGCGACCTAAACCAGAGTTAGCCGCAGAAGTATCGTCTTTGCCTTATGACGTTATGAATCGCGAGGAAGCTGCAAAAATGGCAGAAGGCAAGCCATATTCTTATTTAAGAGTCACTCGCGCAGAGATAGAACTTCCAAAAGCAGACCCTTATAGCAAAGAAGTTTATGAACACGCAAAATTGAATCTGAAAAAAATGGAAAAAGAGGGAGTTATTTTTCAAGAACAAAAACCTTGCTTTTACGTATATCGTCAAACAATGGATGGCAGAGAGCAGTATGGGCTTGTAGCTTGCGTTAAGGCAGAAGATTATTTTAAAGGCACAATAAAAAAACACGAGCTTACCAGAGCAGATAAGGAAGAAGACCGCTTGAATCATATTTTAACCACAAATGCCCAAACAGGTCCCGTATTCTTGACATATAGAGACAAAGGGCAATTCGCGTTGTTAAAAGCGACTATCAAAAAAACTCCGGTTTATGATTTTACGGCAGAAGATGGAATTGGGCATACGGTTTGGATTATAGATGACGAAACCACCATAGAGAGGCTTCGCATATCCTTTGCCTCGCTACCTTGCACCTACATAGCAGACGGGCATCATAGAAGTGCAGCAGGAACAAGAGCCGCAAAAATAAGAGAGGAAAAAAATCCCGAACACGAGGGAAATGAGGAATACAGCCGTTTTTTAGCAATTCTCTTTCCGTCCACGCAGTTGAAAATCCTAGATTACAATAGGCTTGTAAAAAATTTGAACGGAAAAAGCCCAGAAGAATTTTTAGACGCCCTTTCCAAAATTTGCGAAGTTGAAAAGCTGCTGGGTATAGCCGCTCCGCAAAAAGCAAAGCAGTTCAACCTTTATATTAAGGGTGAATGGTATAGCTGTGAATTTCTGAAAAAATTTTACCCCAAAAAAAATCCAGTAGAAAATTTAGACGTTTCGCTTTTGCAAAACCTAGTTTTGAAACCCCTGCTCGGAATAGACAATCCTCGCACTTCGGAGCAAATAGATTTCGTTGGCGGAATAAGGGGGCTTGGCGAATTGCAATCCAGGGTGGATTCAGGCGAATATGTTGCTGCCTTCGCTATGTTCCCCACATCTTTAGATGAGCTTATGGACATAGCGGACGCCAATGAAATAATGCCTCCTAAGAGTACATGGTTTGAGCCAAAATTAAGAGACGGGCTTTTAGTTCACCTTTTGGATTGATTGACGTATGCTGACTAACAACCGTAGGTTGGTAATCTTTGTAATCTTGGTTCAGGTGAGCGTTTTTGCTTCCATAACCCCCGGCGGCTATAATGGTTATTCTTATACACCTACAGCAACTTCGCTAAACGAAGGTGAAATAGGCTACGCTACCCGCATTGGCTTTGTGGAGCATGATATAAGACATTCCATTGCCATGCACCCTCTCTCTTTTATGGAATTCGGGCTTGGATTTGGCAAAGATATTATTCCAGCAGCAAAAATAATTTTTCCGTTTTATGAAGAACTTGGGCAATTAACAGCGATTGGATTTTCCGGCAAAAGATGGTATTTCACAGGGATGCTGCAAAGTATTTCAGAGAGTAAAAACGTTTTCAATTTCACCATTGCCGGCATTTACGATACAGACCTGCACTTTCCGGTTGGCTCCATTGCCGGCGAAATAGACCTTGGTTATACGGCACTTAACGTTGAGAATTTTTTGTATCAAAACCGGTATGGGGCAGCCGCTGCATTCGCTTTAAGACCCCTTTACGCTTTTGGCTTCCAGTCTTTTTTGGAAGCAAGCATTGGAGCTGCCTGGCATTCCCCAGAATATGCAGAGGATTTTCACAGCTACGTTGCTGTTCAAATAAAAGCACCGTTGTTGGAAAAAGAAAAAGAAGAACCCATATTATATATAGACATAAACCCCGCTTTTGACAATTCGGTTTCTTTGAATAGGGAAGATTACCAACTACGCGTTGCACTGGAAGTGGATATAGCTTTAGCTGCCGTTTTTGACTTTTACTTAGTTGGAGCATTGTATCCTTCGCGAAAAACTGAAAATATTGACCGCCTGCCGCAAAGGGACTTCATCGACCGTTACTATCTGTTGTGGAATTCCGAGAAGTTTCCAGTTTGGGCAGCTTGCGGCGTGCTCAGTACCGATATTTACGGATGCCAAACCCAGGCGGCAAAAAACCTCTACAACAAAAATTTCCCTCTAGCTCTAACCCTTGGTTACACAAAGGGTGACCAAAATGGCATAAATGCTGTAGGGCAAATTCCCTTGCACACGCAGCCGAAAGGTATTCTCTCAAAGAGTTTGCTCTTTGCCGAAGGCGGCTTATTTTTGGGTGAAAAGTTAGCCGCACAGTTGAATTTCAGGCAGGGAACGGAAAAAAAGCACCTGCAAATAGGAAGCGGTTGGGATGTTGAACGAAAGAGCTTCTTTGGCGAACTCAGCTTTCAGTGGGATTTCTCGCTTTCAAAGCAAATCGGCGGAATGGCGGTTCGCCTAGCTCCAAACTTTAACCATAGGGAAAATTCGGACCTCTACGTATATGATTACGATATTCCAATCTATCAAGAAGGCAACAATAGCAGAAGGTTGCACAACTTCCCTTGGAAAAAGTAAGGTTAACCGTCAGCTTTCACAATAAGCGGGAATGGAACATCTAACTCTATGCTAATCGGGCAGTGGTCGCTAATCATAACTTCGGGATGTATAGAAGCATTGACGATGCAATCTTTCAAAGATTGGTCAACAAAAGCGTAATCTACTCGCCAGCCCACGTTGTTTTCCCTAGCTCTGCCCCTACTACTCCACCAGGTATAGGCATCTTTTTGGGTTGGGTGCAAAACTCTAAATGAATCCACAAAACCGTTTTCAACATATTTATCCAGCCAAGCGCGTTCAATGGGCAAAAAACCGCTGGTTTTTTCGTTTTCCTGCGGTCTGGCAATATCGAGTTCTTTATGGCAGGTATTGTAATCCCCAACGGTTACCACGTGCTTGCCGTGGGATAACCACATAAGGGAATTTTCCAAAAAAGCATCGTAAAAGCGGAGCTTGTAGTCCAGCCTCTCATCGCTTTGGGCACCGTTTGGGAAATATATGCAGTTCAAAACCCAGTCAGCGAAAACGAGCTGCGACACGCGACCCTCCTCATCAAACTCCTTTATGTCAAAGCCTTGGTTAACCTCTTCTGGTTGTATTTTCGTGTAAACGCCAACTCCGCTGTAGCCTTTTTTCTTTTGGCAGGCAGTCCAAAAAGAACTATAACCGGGAAAATCCCTTATTTCGTCAGGAATTTGGTCTATTTCCGCTCTCACTTCTTGCAAGCAAAGAATGTCCGGGTCTGTTTTTGCAAACCAGTCCGCAAATCCCTTTTGAGCGGCTGCGCGAATCCCGTTTACATTCCAACTGTAAATAACCATGGTGAAAATATATAAAATAGGGGGTGATTTTTAGTAAATTTGGTGCAAAATGTCTTTAAAAGCCTTTATTCTCGCTATTATTCTGTGTGCGGCTGCCTCCTTTGCCCAGGACTCCATAGTTTCCACCCTAAAAATCATATTTGCTGGAGACCTTATGGGGCATATGACCCAAGTGAGCGCGGCAAAAAGAGAAGCAAAAGGAGAGGGCTACAACTACAGGCCTGTTTATAAACATTTAGAATCATATTTTTCGAGAGCAGATTTGGCTGTTATAAATCTCGAACACCCCCTTGCCGGAGAACCTTATACTGGCTTTCCTCAGTTTTCTTCGCCTGACGAATCGGTTTTCGCCATAAAAGATGTAGGGTTCGATGTCATAGCAACTGCCAATAATCATTCGCTGGACAAAGGCAAGTTAGGTTTGGAGCGCACGCTTTCCGTTTTGGATTCCATGGGGTTAGAGCACTTTGGGATTTATAGGCATCCAGCGGAAAGGGATAACAGATACCCTCTTTTCGTTGAAAAAAAAAGGATAAAAATAGCGTTCTTAAATTACACTTATGGAACGAACTCGCTTGTGGAGGAGGAACCTAACATTGTGAACCGAATAGACACAGGCTTGATTTCCGAAGATTTAAAAAAAGCAAAACTCGCTTTTCCAGACTTTATAATCGTCTTTATGCACTGGGGTTCTGAATATGAAAATGTGCAAAACCAATGGCAAAAAGATTTAGCTCAATTTATGGCAACAAATGGCGTTGATTTAATTATCGGTAGCCATCCGCATGTAGTGCAGCCATTTGAGAAACTTTACGTTTCCAGTACCCGCGACTCTGTACCCGTTATGTATTCACTTGGCAATTTTTTTTCAAATCAAAGAAATAGATATACAGACGGTGGGATAGTTTTTGAAGTTAATTTGCAAAAAAGCAGCAAGGCGGGCAGAAGAGGCGGAGTCAATTACATAACGGAAATCGTAAGTTATGGCTATGTGCCGTTTTGGGTTTATAGGTTTAACAAAAACGAAGGCAACGTATTCCGCTTATTGCCTGAATGCAAAAAATATAAAGATGCCTGCAAGGAATACAAAATCAACGCCGGAGACAAGGCTGCTATGGAGTTATTTTTTGAAGATACCAGAAAACTTTTGCATAACTTGCCTATTATAAGTCCTTACCAATGACTACAAAGACGCCTCCTTCCACTTCGATAATAATTTGCTCTCGCAACCCTAGCGAAGCTTTGAGCGTGCGGCGTAACTTGCTCGGCACGGCAAAGTATCCCAATAGTTTGGAAATCATCGTTTTGGATAACAGGGAAAAAAACGAGGGTTTGTGCGCTGTGTATAATCAAGGCGTGGCAAAGGCAACTGGCAGGGTTTTAGTGTTTATGCACGAAGATGTGTGGATGATGGAGAAGGATTGGGATGTTGTTCTTTTGAAAAAATTCAGGGAAATGCCAGAAATGCAAATACTTGGAGTAGCGGGTTCTGCATATCTCGTTGACTATCCTTATGCTCTTTGGGCAGCAGCGGATATCCCTTGGACTTTTGGGAAAATTGTGCATTTTATAGAAAAGGAAGATGAGTTTTGTCTTTCGCTTTACAATGACAGGGATGGCGACCAGGAGGCTGTGGTTGTTGATGGTTTGTGGTTTGCAGTGAGAAAAACGCTTTTTGAAAAATGTCGTTTTGATGAGCAGACTTTTACAAGATTTCATTTTTATGACTTGGATATCTGTATGCAGGCTCTTGAATTTGGCAAGGTTTATGTAACAACGGATATCCGTGTTTTGCACAAAAGTCTGGGGAGTTTTAAAGAGGAATGGAAGGAATGGAACAGTATTTTTGTTCAAAAATGGAAAGATAAATTACCTGCCTACACTGCTACCCAGCCACCGCCTTCAAACGGCTTGCTCAAGGCTGGGAACTTAGATTTGCGTGGCAAAGTTAAAGCCCCAAAATGGTAATTTTTACTATATTATCATTATGCAAATACCTTCAGTTTCCGCAATGCAGGCCAGCTCGCTGAGAATTGATATAAGCGCGCACGACGTGGCTAACATAAATACGCCCGGTTTTTCACAGAGCCGCCCGGTGCAGTCTTCGCTAAAACCCGGAACCGAAATCTCCGCAATTCAAAAGATATCACCCCCTTCGCCGGAGTTATCGGCAACCGAATTGGTAGAAGAGAGTGCTGAACAGATAGTAAGCGAGAAGAGCTTTGCCGCAAATGCTGCGGTTATCAAAACTCAAGACAAAATGCTCGGCGAAGTCGTGAATTTAGTGGTGTAACTGCGCCAGCATTTCCTTAACTGATTTACCGCTTTGCGGGTCTATGAAATCCGGTGCAATGTCTGAGAGGGGTTTGAGGACAAATTCCCTTTGTGCAATATAGGGATGCGGAAGCATCAAGTTTTCATCGCTTATTATGGAAGAACCGCAATATAATATATCCAAATCTATCTCCCTTTCCTTCCATTTATCCCTTTTTTGCCTGCCCATTTTTTCTTCTATATCTTTGCAAAGTTTAAGAAGTTCCTGCGGGGTTCTTTCCGATTGAAATCCAACCGCCTGATTTAGGAATTTCGCTTGGCTAGGCTCTCCCCAAGGCTCGGTCTCGTAAATTTTGCTCTCCTGCCAATTCAGCGGTTCTTTGGTTCTCAGCAATTTTCTGGCTTGAGCAAGCCTTTCTTCGCGAGGCTCTATATTTGTGCCTAATGAAATGAAAATTTGTTTCAACATTTTTCAACCGACATTTCCCTTTCATCATCGCTAATTATATCTATTTCAATTTTATGCGTTATGTTCAGCGGAAAATCGCCTGCCATCTGCGGCCATTCTATCAAGGTTATTCCTTTTGAAAAAGTAAAAATCTCAATGCCAATATCGTATAAATCTTTCGCGTTTTTTATGCGATATAAATCCAGATGGTAAATGGGTGGTTCGTTTTGGTATTCGTGGACTATGGCGTAACTCGGCGAATTCACCGTTCCCTCAAAACCCAATCCTTTGCAAACCCCCCTGCAAATAGCGGTTTTTCCCGCACCTAAACCACCTTTCAGGGCAACCACATCGCCCGCTTTCAGGCTTTTGGCAAAAGAAAAAGCCCAAGATTCTGTTTGCGATTCGGAATTCGTGGAAATTTTAGGCATATCACTGAAAAACTCATGGGTTGTAAATATAGTAAATGCTGATTGACTCATTTTTTAACTATATTACCCTCAAACAAACCTTTAACAAGGAGCTTGGGATGGCAGCAAAAACATTTCTAAGTTTTGTAAAATTTCTACAAAGAGGTGTTTATGGGTGCGCAGATTAAATGGTTGAATAAGGACGCGGCTTTTGACCGCTTGGTTTTGGCTGGAGATATCGGCGGAACAAATACCAATTTAGCTTTGGTTGGGCAAAAAAATGGAAAACTCACAATAATTGTTGAGGCAGTTTTCCCATCCCGCGAAATTACCGGCTTAACCGAGCCTATAAAGGAACTTTTGCAAACGACAAAAAATGAACGCGCAGATTTAATCGCAAAGCAAGGCTGCATTTGCGCTGCGGGTCCTGTTGCAAATAATTTCTGCAAACTAACGAATCTGAACTGGAATATTGATGGCAATGAACTTTCAAAGGAACTGGGCTTGGAAATCCGTGTGATAAATGATTTTTTGGGCATAAGCTATGGTATCCCAACTTTGGATGTAAATAATCCCGAACAAATTCTTGCCTTTAAACACACAGACGGCTCCATTCCTGAACCTCGCTTGGCTACCAAGGCGGTAATTGGCCCCGGAACCGGCCTTGGCGCGGGATTTTTAACTTGGAATGGCAAGGATTATATGCCCAACTCCTCCGAGGGCGGCCATTTGACATTTGCTCCCTTTGACGATGATAGCCAATCTTTTAGAGACTATATGAGAAAGCAGTTAAACGCCAACCCCGATGTTGAAGTGCTGGTTTCTGGCACGGGTATTCAAAACCTTTACGAGTGGTGGCGAGACACAAAAGGGCTGCCCAAAAGCGAAGCCTGGGCAGAAATAGAAAAGGCGAAACAAACCGATAGGCCTCGCTTGCTTTCCAAACTCTCCGATTCTGACCCTGTGGCTGCTTCCATGCTTCGCCTGTTCGTTAAAATGCTCGCCCGCTATGCAAGCGATATTTCCACATTGCTCCTGCCCTTTGGCGGTTTGTATTTGGCGGGTGGCGTTGCCCAAAAAGAGCTTCGCTGGCTGATTGGCGATAATCTGTTTATGGAATTTTACGAGATGGCTTACAACAAAAACATCAAGCCGCTTTTGTTGCAAGTGCCGGTGTACCTTATAAAGGATTATTCCATAAGCCTTTACGGTGCTGCGAACGCTTGTATTTTGCAGTAGGTTTATTCCAAAGCCAATACTTCCATAACGCCGTCCATTGTCAAAAGTTCCGGCAGCAAAACGGTTTCTCCGCGTGAGTTTAGGAATAAATCGAATGGAACGCCCTCGCGCCCGTATTTTTCAAAGAAAGTCAAAGCATCGCGATTTGAATTGGTGTAGTCCGCTCGCATTTTGACTATTCCCTTTTTTTCAAATAATTTTTTCACTTCTTCGTTTTCAAATACAACTTTCTCATTCATCTTGCAGGTTATGCACCACTCCGCCGAACCGTTCACCCAAACGGCAATGCCTAAGCCCTGCAAGCTATCTAGTTTTCTTTGAGAAAACAGAACCCATTCAGGATTTTCAAGAGCAATTTCTTCAGAACTCATATCGTGGATTTGCGGATCTATCCACAACTTCCACGAAAACACATATATCAAAATAAAAACAAACCACAGAATAACAAAGCGCAGCCACGGTTTCCCCGGCTTTGCGAGTATGCCAGAGAGCCACGCAAAAAAGCCCGCTGTGCACAATAGCAAGCCGAGCCGCAGCGCGGATTCTGGGCCGGTTTGCCTATAAAAAATCCAGAATAGCCACGCCACTGTGAGCAAAAGCGGGAAGCCCAAAAATTGTTTTAATACGAGCATCCAATCCCCGGGGCGTGGAAGTTTTTTTGTCCATTGCGGGAACACGCTCAAAATTATGTATGGTAAAGATAAACCTACTGCAACCGCGGCAAAAACCGCAAACAGTTCAACCGTGGTAGCGGTGAAGGCAAAACCTATGGCGGTGCCCAAAAACGGCGCGGAACAAGGTGTTGACAGAAGCACCAGCAAAATCCCGTAAGCAAAGG
>Ga0268262_10004205_pt1 | contig 15002 bp, 13 predicted proteins | sample TergutNc150P3_FD_190354 | JGI IMG/M metagenome (GOLD analysis project Ga0268262, IMG submission 190354) | Nasutitermes corniger P3 segment gut microbial community from laboratory colony in Florida, USA - Nc150 P3 (SPAdes) (version 2) | ecosystem: Host-associated > Arthropoda: Insects >... | reverse complement strand
ATTTTTGGCTCTTTTACAATATCCGTTCCGCCGTGATAAAGCATCATAATTTGTTCTCCAAAATTTTTTCAATATCGCATAGTATATAGTCAAAACCGTGCCCGTGCAGAATATCATAGTCTTCGTCTAGCATTTGTAAAATACCTTTGTTTTCAAATAGTTTATATACCTCATTGCTGGGGATATGTTTTTTATCAGCATATTTTTCTATGCAAAATAATTTAAAGGAAAGCTGACTCATTTAGGTAAAATAGAAATGCTCAACCCCGTCCTCTCCCGCAATAAACGCCTCTTTTGCAAGCCCAACAAACAAACCGTGACCGACAAGCCCCGGAATTGAATCCAATTCTTTGCAAAGAATAGCGGGTTCCTTTATCAAACCGAATTTCGCATCTGCAATTATATTTCCAGAATCGCTTATAGTTGGACCATCTTTGCACGCACCGGCAGGGCGAACTTCCAATGTGCCACCCAAACTCTTTATGCGAACCTCTACCAGCCCTAACGCTGCTGGCAAAATTTCCAACGGCAGTGGAAATTTTTCGCCCAAATTTTTCACCATTTTCGTAGAATCCGCAACTATAACAAATTTATCCGCAAGGCTTGCGACTATTTTTTCGAGTAGATGAGCTGCGCCGCGCCCCTTTATCAAATTCAGATTCGGGTCTATCTCGTCTGCACCGTCTATTGCTAGGTCTAAATGTGAAACGGAGCCACTCTCCCTTAACTCAATGCCCATTTTGCGGCAAAGCGAGGTTGTGCTAAAACTTGTGCTAACGCCGAAAAACTTCAAATCTTCTGTTTTTTGCCTTTCCGCAAGCCTTTCCAGCGCAAAAAACACCGTGCTTCCGGTGCCAAGTCCCACGCCCATTCCGTTTTGTACCAAATTTGCTGCTGAAATACCGGCTTGCTGTTTAAGATTGCTCATATTGCAAAAAATATAGAAAATTTTCGCTAAAGCCTTCCACAGGAGGGTTGCCTGACAAATTTCTTAGAATTTACTATATTTATACATTTTTATACCTGTTTCTCGACTAGTGTATGATATTATTGCCCCCCGATGCTCATGACTTTGTTTTGCTTTAACTCGGTTAAATTTTGAGGTATCGTATGAAAAATATTTTAAAGAAAGCGGGAATTTGGCTTTTTTTAGGACAGGCCTTGAACAAGTCATTTAAAATAGATAATATCTTGAAAATTGTGATCGTAAATATAATGTTAATTTTCTACATCGTACAATTTTTTACATACGTCCTTTTACAAAAAGTACATCCTGCTTTTTATACTGAAATGGCTTATACTTTAACATTTATTTTTATTGTTGCCTTTATTGTTATTCATACGAATAAGGGTATTGAACATTTTGATATTGCAAAAATTATCATCATTTTGGGTGTTATGCTCTTTTGCGGATTTATTTATGTAAAAGTCACTTATGGTTATATATGGTCGTTTATGATTCCAATTATGATTATTTTTCTTACGAATATTTTCTTTGGGCTTATCCTCTGTACATGTTATTTCTTTTTAACGCTGATTATGGAATTCGCTTTTGAGATTCATAGTTGGGAGTTGTTTGGCCGTTATGCTTATGTCTATTGGTCACAGTTGATTGTAGTGGGCGTTTACGAGGCTTTGAGGATGGAATACAACAAAAGAATGCAAAAAGACAGGAAAAAAATAGAGATTTTAAGCATAACCGACCATTTAACTAAACTTTACAATCGCAGATTTTTTTCAGTGTCCATAAAGAAAGAATTTGCAAGGGCAATTAGGCAAAAAGAGAGTTTGTCTTTCTTGATGATAGATGTGGATAAATTTAAAGACTATAATGACACCTATGGGCATTTACAGGGTGATGAATTGCTCGCTTCGCTTGCTAAAGTTTTTAAGGGAATAGTTAAACGTTCCGGAGATTTAGTTTTTCGCATGGGTGGGGAGGAATTTGGCGTTTTGCTTCCGAATACCGATTTAAACGGGGCGTTTTCGATAGCCGAAAAAATAAGAGAAGAAGTTCAAAACAGTACAGAAATAACCGTTAGCGTGGGTTTAGCCTGCGCTTTGCCTCAAATTGGGGAAAATTCGGATACATTACTAAAATTAGCAGACAACAATCTTTACAAAGCTAAAGAAATAGGTAGAAACAGAGTTATCGGCTAGGGTCGTAGTAATCGTCATCTTCGTCAAAATATTCTTCGGCTTCTTTTGGATAACCGTTTTCCAATTCCACAACCGAGGCATCGGCAACGGAAACAACTTTTACGTTGAAGATTAAATCCATTCCCGCATACTGGTGATTGCCATCTAGAATAACTGTGTCTTTGCGAATTTCTCGGATAACAAAACCCTCTGGCTTGCGCTGTTCTTCTATTTCTTTCCAGAACCTATCAGATTCAGACATTTCTTCAAAGTCTTCATAATCAAAGCGTTCTATATAGCCACCAACCCAAAAATCGTCTATGAAAGATGCCAGCTCTTCTTTTGCTATCTCCATGACAAGTTTTTTGTCATAAGGTCCAAAGGTCAGTTCAAACGGTAGCTCAACGGAAAATACATCACCTTCCTTGTGACCCTCCAATGCGTTCTCCAACCCGGGGACAATGTTTTCATTGCGGCAGCCATGCAGGTAAAATACGGGGAATCGCGGAGAAACTTCCATAAGAATTTCGCCCTTGCCGTTCATTATGTTATAAACAATGGCAACTTTCTTATTTTTCCGTATCAGTTCAGACATGCAGAAAAATATAGAAAATAAATGTATATTTACCAATATGAAATACTTACATTCCTTTGCTTTTAAAATACAAGCCCTCAGCATAGGCTTGGTTTTAACCTTGTCTCTAGCTTTTATTTTGGTTTACACCAAAAGCTATAAAGAGGTTAATACAGAAAACCTTGTTGCCATATCCATCCAGACAATGAACTATTTGAGCGCCGATATTCTGCGTGAGCTATCCCCTTCAATAAATGTGGTGGACGCAGCGGCGGGCTTTATGGAAGAAGTTTCGCCTGAGCATTTGGAGGGTATTTTCAAAGGCATGATAGCGTCAAACCCCGCTACTTACGATGTGTATTACGGTTCTGCGAAATCGCGCTGGGATGGAGGTTTTTTCGCAGATGGCTCTGGCTGGCACCCTTATGAAGACCCTGAGTCCAAAGATTGGAATCATACAGAAAGGCCTTGGTTTAAAGAGGCTGTGCAACACAAAGGTAAAACGATTATCACTGAGCCTTACATAGATTCTGAAACAGAAAGACTGGTTTTTACAGTTGCTAAAACATCGGAGACCTCCAAAGGCGAATTCAATGGCGTGGTGGCTGCTGACGTATTTCTGGATGTGTTGGACTCCATAGTTAGCGCAAGGAAAATCACGGAAGACGGGGAGTCTTATCTATTGGAAGCAAAGGGGGTTTATTTAACCAGCAAAGACAAGGGAAAAATTATGAATAGCAATTTTTTCGACGATTTGGGAAAGGATTTTGCAAGAGAACAAGTTTTGGCAGGTAAAGGAAATATTTTTTTTAGCGAAAAAGAATATTTGGCGGTTTCGCCCTTAAGAGGAACGGATTGGTTCATAGTGTCAAAAGGTTCTCTCGCGATTTTGGATAAAAGCTCCATATTCAGCGTTTGGACGGTTATAGCCGTTGTGATGATTTTTGCGATAGCGTTTTCCTCATTTTTTGCAGGAATTATAAGCAGACGAATTTATTCTGTCAAGAATACTATAGACACAATAAGCAAAGGAGATATAAGCAGGCGGCTAAATGAAAATCACAAAGATGAAATTGGCGATATATCAAGGCATTTGAACAAATTCTTAAATGTGTTGAGCAGCTTTGTGCACTCCGTTGACGATGGTGTTTTGGTTTTGAACAAATCTTCCGTTGATTTGAGCTCTATCTCTGGCAAGCTGGTACAATCCTCAACAAGCACGGCGCAGCAAACATCGTTGGTTGCATCCAGCGCAGATACCATGGTAAACAATATCAATAGCATAGCGACTGGCATAGAGCATGCGAGCTCAAATGCCAAAGAAGCAGCAAGCACAGCGGAGGTTATGAGCATGAATATAAATACCGTTGCTGCCGCTATTGAAGAGATGGGTTCAAGCATTAGCCAGATTGCACTCAGTGCTGGAGAAACGTCTGGCATCACTGAACAAGCGTCTAAAAAAGCAACGCATGCCACCGATGCAATGGGCAAGCTTGGCGTGGCGGCAAAAGAGATAGGGCAGGTGACCGACATCATAAAAAAAATAGCGGATAAAACAAATTTGCTTGCGTTAAACGCCACCATTGAAGCAGCAAGCGCAGGAGAAGCTGGCAAAGGTTTTGCGGTTGTTGCCGGTGAAATCAAAGAGCTTGCCAATCAAAGCGCTAAGAGCGCAGATGACATTGCAAATAAAATAGAAGGTATTCAGAGAGAAACGCAGAGCACAGTAGAAGTTATAAATACCGTTTCAGAGATAATACATAAAATAAATGAATCTGTTGATATTATTGCAAAACACGTAGAACAGCAAACAAAAGCCAGCAACGAGATTGCGAGCAACGCTGCCCAAGCCGGAAACGGTGCCAAAAAGGTTGCCGGTTCTGTTCAAGAAGTGGCAACGGGAATTGCTGGAATTTCACAGAATGTAAATGAAATATTTAACGAGGCTAAGGAAGTATCAAAAAGCATTTATTCCATTAACCAAATTACAAACGAAGCAAAGCAAGATACAGATATTATCAGAAATTCTTCTGGGAATTTATCTGCCGTATCAAATGAATTGAAGAATATTTTGGGTAAATTCAGGGTTTAAATGGCTTTTTCTATATTCCTGCAATGCTTTTCAACGCAGATTTGATTCGTGATATTTACGCTACAATCCCATACAAGATTGTAGCGGCACGGAGCGTTTTTGGGCGCCCGCTTACTTTAACAGAAAAAATTCTTTACGCTCATTTGGTGGACGGTACCGAAAATCGAGTCTATGTGCGAGGCAAAGATTTTGCGGAGTTCCATCCGGATAGAGTTGCCATGCAGGATGCAACCGCTCAAATGGCTCTTTTGCAATTTTCAACATCTGGCAGGGCAAGCTCGGCAATTCCTGTTTCCATACATTGCGACCATTTAATTCAAGCCTGTGAAAATGCAGCTTCCGATTTGTTTAAAGCGAGAGAAGAGAACAAAGAGGTTTACGCTTTTTTAGAGAGCGTTTGCAGAAAATATGGGCTGGATTTTTGGGAACCCGGCGCAGGGATTATTCATCAAGTAGTTCTTGAAAATTACGCCTTTCCGGGCGGTTTGCTCATAGGAACGGATAGCCATACCGTTAATGCAGGTGGCTTAGGAATGCTCGGCGTTGGCGTTGGTGGGGCAGATGCTGTAGATGCAATGGTAAATATGCCTTGGGAATTGAAATATCCGCGCATTATAGGTGTTAAATTGCGCGGTTCTTTGAGCGGTTTCACAAGCCCAAAAGATATCATTTTAAAATTAGCCGGCATATTAAAAGCTTCCGGTGCAACGGACTGCATAATAGAGTATTTTGGCGATGGAACCAAAAATATTTCTGCAACTGGCAAAGGCACAATTTGCAATATGGGTGCAGAAGTGGGCGCAACTTGCAGCGTATTTGGTTTTGATTCTTCTATAGAGAGATATTTATGTGCAACGGGCAGGATGGAAATTGCGGCAGCCGCTAAAAAAATAGAATCCTATTTACGTTGTGATGCAGAAGTTGAGGTTGAGCCTGAAAAATATTTTGACAGGGTTATAGAAATTGACTTGAGTTCTTTAAAACCGCATTATAACGGACCCTTTAGCCCTGACCGTTCCTTTGCGATTTCAGAGATGGAAAAATCTCTAGAAGAATATGGAAGCGTTCCTGAGGTAAGTGCGGCTTTAATCGGAAGCTGCACAAATTCAAGCTACGAAGACCTTTCCAGAGCGGCTTCCATTGTTCGCGATGCCCTCGCTAAGGACATAAAACCTAAATCTCCGCTCTACATAAATCCGGGTTCCGAAGCGGTTAAAGCGACAGCGGAGCGCGATGGAATTTTGCGCTCATTTGAGGATTTTGGCGCAAAAATTCTTGCAAATGCCTGTGGTCCCTGTATTGGAATGTGGGCAAGAGCCGGTGCGCAAAAAGGAGAAAAAAACAGCATTGTCCATTCATTTAACCGCAATTTCTCCGGCAGGGCAGACGGCAACGAGCAAACCCACGCATTTGTGGCAAGCCCGGAAATGGCTATTATAGCTTCGCTCTCCGGTTCTTTGCTCTTTAATCCCGAAACTGATTTTTTGATAAATTGTGCTGGCGAAAAGCAAAAATTATCTGCGCCCTGGGGTGAAGAATTGCCTATGGGAGCTTTTGTTTTTAATTCAAATGCTGTAAGAATTTACGAAGGCGATAGTTCCGCAGAGATTGAAATAGAACCCGGAAGCAGCAGACTTCAAATACTAAAACCTTTTGAACCCTGGGGCGGAAGAGATATTTTGAATGCGAAACTTTTAATTAAGGTAAATGGAAAATGCACCACAGACCATATTTCTAAAGCAGGGGAGTGGCTAAAATATCGCGGGCATTTGGAAAACATTTCCGGTAATCTTTTAATTGGTGCGGTAAATGCCTTTAATGGTGAAAAAAATAAGGTACGTCTTCAGCCGAGCGGTGTGGAAATGAGCGTGCCTGAAGCAGCAAAGGCGTATAAGGTGGCAAAAAATCCGAGCATAGTTATAGGAGATGAAAATTACGGCGAAGGTTCAAGCCGTGAACATGCCGCTATGGAACCTCGCTTTTTGGGAGTTGTGGCTGTTATAGCGAAGAGTTTTGCCCGCATCCACGAAACAAATCTCAAAAAACAGGGAATACTTGCGCTTTCTTTTGTAAACAAAAGCGATTACGATAAAATTTTGGAAAATGATACTTTCTCAATTTTTGGACTTTCAAATTTTGAGCGAGGTAGCCAATTCATGCTTCTTTTGTGCCATGCAGACGGAACGCAAGAAGAAGTTCCTTTACGCCACACATATAATAAAAGCCAATGGGAATGGTTCAAAGCTGGCAGCGCATTAAATGCGCTGAAGAAAATAATAAATGCCTAACTTTAACATGAGGGCTGCCAAGTACGATTCTGTTTCCGAGCCACAGGCGGAACTTGCTCAAGGGTTGTTTGATTTGTCTTTGGATTATTTGCCGGATACTTTGCCCGTGTTGCTGGATGCAGGTTGCGGAACAGGGCATTTAAGCCTTGATTTAGCGAGTCTTTTCCCAAAAAAATTGGATTGCCTTGATATTTCAAAAGAGATGCTGAAAATTTGCAGGGAAAAATTGCAGATGAATTTTCCAGATATAAAATGGCGGCTTTTTGAAAACGATGTGGATGATTTTGAGCCAGATGTAAAATACGATGCCGTTTATTGCAGTGCGGCAATTCAGTGGTTTACGGATATTTCAAAGTTTTTATCAAGAGCAAAAAAATGGTTAAAGCCAAATGGCATCTTGTGCGTTGGTTTTTTTGGCAAAAAAACTCTTTGCGAACTGTACCAAGCGTATTTTGAGGCTACGGGCAGGCAAATAGAAACAAAGGCTAAATTTTTTTCTTTAGATGAACTGACGGTTACATTCAAACGAGCGGGTTTTGAGTTAATAGACTATGCGGAGTGTGTTTATACTCAAGGTTTTGAGAATCCCGTTACTGCTCTAAAAACGCTTGGGGACATGGGAGCAACCAGCACTGGCAAAAAATCGCTGAACCGAATAGAGGTTCAAAAATTAAAAGAGGAATTGTTAAAAAACAAAAATTTTGTCGTAAACTTTTCATGGGAATTAATAGCTGCAATATTCAGTTCTCGCTGAATTCACCCCTGATAACTTCTATTTCGTTGTTCACAAGGCTTACTATATTTGTGGGAGAAATTAAAACCTCGCCCATGTCTGCAAAGATGTCCACTTTGTTTTGAAACGCAGAAAGCAGTTCTTCTGGTTTTGTGAATGCCTGACTTTCTTCAATTTTTGCGGCGGTGCTTAACAAGGGATATTCAAAATTTTCAAAGAGAGTTTTGACAAAAATACCAGGAGAAATCCTAATTCCTATCTCCGGACGGTTTACGTCCAACTTTCTTTTGATTTGAGGGTCCGCTGGCAGAATAAATGTATATGGACCGGGCGTGTGGCTTTTTAAAATTTGAAAGGCAAAGTTATTGACTCTTGCATAATCCGCTGTTTTTGAAATATCCGGCAAAAGTAGAGACATAAAGGCTTTTTTCATGGGCTTTTTCAGAGCATAGAGCCTGTTTATAGCTTTGGGACTTGCTGTGGAGCAGCCAATAGCATAACCGGAATCCGTTGGATAAAGGAGCAGGGCATCTTTCCTCAGCATATTTGCTATGGTTTTTATGTGCCTTGCCTGTGGCGTTTGAGGATGTATTTCCAAACGAAGCATAAATTATGGATAAAGGTAGAAATTTTAGGATTTCCCTTGACGATACGGATTTTTTTTGCTATATTTTATATGTGTTCCTAAAAGGAGAATATCATGGCACTGAAAAAAGAGACAAAACCTAAAGCTGTTGCAAAAGTTGCGGCAAAACCGGCGAAAACAGTTAAAGAAGCTGCTCCAAAAGCTAAAAAAGCCGCACCAAAGGGCAAAACTTTTGAGTATGAATTTAAAGTATTTTCTCCGGATTCCGATTCCGTTGCCATTGCGGGAAATTTCAATGGTTGGAAACCAGTTGCCTTGAAAAAGAGCAAAAGCGGAACCTGGAGCGGAAAAGTTAAATTAAGCTCAGGGGAATACCAATACAAAATCGTTTATGATGGAAAGTATTGGGAAATAGACAACGCGAATCCAGAGCGAGTTTCCGATGGTCAAGGCGGAGAGAACAGTAGATTGAGAGTTAATTGAGTAACTCAAAAATAAGAATCTGTTGTGGAAAAATATAAAGTTTCATTTGGCGACAAAGAGATTGTCAGCGCGGTTGAGCAATATGGTTCTCCGTTATGGCTTTATGATTTTGGGGTTATAGAAAAGCGTATTTGGGATTTGCGCTTTTTTGGTGTTATTCGCTATGCTCAAAAAGCAGCCTCTAATATAAACATTCTATCCAGAATTAAAAATTCAGGGGTTGAGGTGGATGCTGTTAGTGCGGGAGAAATTATCCGAGCTTTGCGTGCTGGCTTTACGCCGGACGAAATAAGATATACAGCGGATATTTTTGATAGAGATTCGCTTGCTTTGATTAAGGAGCATTCAATACCTGTGAATATAGGTAGCCCGAATATGCTTATGCAACTGCATGAAGCAAATATCAAAGTTCCAATTGCTATTAGAATAAATCCGGGATTTGGGCATGGGCATTCCAAAAAGGTCAATACGGGCGGAGAGCTTTCCAAACACGGAGTTTGGCACAGCGACCTAGGAGTCGTTGCAAGAAATGCGGCGGAGCTTGGTTTTAAGGTTGAGTGTTTGCATGTTCACATAGGTTCCGGTTCGGATTATATTCATCTGTCGCATGTTGTTTCTGCAATGGAACAGTCAGTTGGCTTAGTTGCCGCTCTTGTTCCAGAATTAAAAACTATAAGCATCGGCGGAGGTTTGCCTGTTTCATATACAAGAGATGAGCAGGAGAAACACGTTAATTTGGAAAGATATTACAATATTTGGGACACAGCGCGTATAAGGATAGGTAATTATTTAGGGCATTATTTGCAATTGGAAGTTGAGCCTGGCCGTTATTTGGTTGCTGAGAGTTGTGTTTTGGCGGCAGAAATTCGCTCTATTAAAAAAATGGGTGGAAACCTATTTTATCTGATTGATGCTGGTTTTACGGATTTGATACGTCCGGCTTTTTATGGGGCTTACCACTATATTTCCATTATTCATAGGAATAAGCGTGTAACGGACGAAGAAAAGGATGTGATAGTTGCAGGACCGCTTTGCGAAAGCTGTGATGTTTTTACACAGGAAGAAGGTGGTATTGTTGTTAGCCGTAAACTGCCGTTTGCGCAGGTGGGGGATTTGCTGATAATTCACGATGCCGGTGCTTACGGCTCTGCTATGAGCAGCAATTACAACTCTCGCTTGCTTGCTCCAGAAGTTCTGTGTGAAAAAGGTGAATATACCCAGATAAGAAAACGTCAGACTTTTGAGCAGTTATTAGAAAATGAAGTTTTTGAGTAGTTTATTACTTTTTTTTTCTATTGCGATTTCGCAAAATTTAGACACAACCTCTATAGACACTCTTGAATCTCCGGATGAATATCGGATAAAACCGGTAAGGCTTGCAGTTATAGGTGGCTCTGTTGCGACGGGTTACACGGCTATTTATTTTGCCCTTCTTAAAGATGGATGGTGGAATAAAGTGGAACCTTTTCGTTTTGAACCGCTTGGTTCCGATATGTATTATGCTTCAAATTTAGATAAGTTCGGGCATTTTTATACAGGTACTATTATTGGCGAGTTGCTGGCGATGAGTTATGATTGGGCAGGGCTGACTCCTTTTGCTTCTACGCTTTGGGCGGGCATAACGGTTGGTTTTACGCAAATTTTAATAGAATTTAAAGACGGCTTTTCTCCTTATGGTTATAGCGTCTGGGATGCTGTGGCGGGTACTTTAGGCGGTTTTTACGCTATGGGAAAGAGATTTATCCCTGCGATGCAATATGTTGATTATAAATTTACTTACTGGCCCAATTCAAGCGGATATTGGGATGAACATAGAAAGCAGGGGAAAACAGGGATCTGGTTTGATGATTATTACGGAGGTAATCAAACACACTGGCTTTCCTTTAAGGTTGCCAAAATGCTGCCGAGCGGAGCTGGAGAGTATTACCCTGAATGGCTTGCTTTTGCCTTTGGTTGGGGGTTGTATGATGTGTATGGCGGACCGGGATGGGACTCGAAATGGGATAAAATTCGTTATGAATATTATATTTCTATTGACTATGATTTAAATGCAATCTTTCACCCTCAAAAAACTTGGAGCAAGAATTTGATTACAATTTTGAACCATATAAAATTCCCTGCGCCTGCTGTTCGTTTGCATCCAGAGGCGAAATTTTTCCCGCTTCACCCGTGGTATGGGTTTGGCGTTAACTTCTGATTATTGGCACAATGCGTCTTGTTTAGGGCTAAAACCGAAGCACCAAGAAGTGCCGAGATTTCTGTTTGCAAAATTCGATAAGGAAAGTTGCATGGCAAGCCCCTTTTCCAATGGGAATTTATTATCCCCTTTGCTTGAATATGTAAGAGTATCTATCGCTGAGTTTCCACAAAAAAGTCCAAGGCTCATTTCGGTTTTCAAGAGAGCAAAAGTACCGCAATAGTAATCTTTGTTCAAAACGCTGTTGCGACCTATGATGGCATAACTCATCGGCGGTATGGTTAAATCTGTTATCTTATGTTCGGTACCGTTGTCCATTCGAACTATTTTGCAATAATTTGAAAGTTGCATAGTATCGGAGGTGGAGTTGTAAAGCTCCATGTATTGGAAATAATCATTCTCTGTGGGGTTTGCGTAAATTTCCGTGAAAAATATATCGCCATAGTTTTGAGGAGTTCTCTTTCCATAAGCGGATGCCGGAAGTATTGCCAAAATCTGCATAGGTCCATCAGAGCTTGCTATGAGTTCCAGAGTTGCCGAGCCTTTGATGGAGTGCAGTTGCATTGTTTCGTTTTGTGAAATTGAATGAAGCGTTATTTCTTTTTCTCCGGTGAATAAAAGCTCTTCGTTTTCATCATAGAGTTCAATATTTAAAAACAATTTCTTATTCAGTGACAGAGCCTTGGTGTTAAAAACACCTTTTCCGTTTTCAAATATCATCTCAAATTCCATGTTTTCCAGAAACAATTTCCCAGAGCTAACCCCGGTGTTATTGGTGAAACCGAGCGGGATTTCCAGCTTTAGAAAACCCAGTAGAGCATTCAAGGTTATTGGAATTATTATGCTTTCATCGGCTTTTATGTCTGCTATGGCTTCCCCTTCTTGGACAAGTTTTCCGCAATCCGCATATACTTTTACCTCGAATTTCCTAGCTTCACCCTCTGGGATGCCTTCTATTTTTATGTTGTTTCCCAAAGAATTTTGGGATATGTGAATGCTTGCCATATCTGCGGCAGACACTTGGACAGAAATGCTGTCGAAAAATGGAACCTGTAGCTTGCCTAAAGACAAATTTACGCCTTTGTTTTCGTATAGCTCCTTATCCACTCCATGACTGCAAGCTGCAATGCAAGCTGTGGCGAACAAAATGCAAAAAAATCTCAACATAGAACCTCCTTTTTATTTTCTAAATACTTAGACGAGTGTGAGCGGAAAAAAAATTCAAAAAAATTAAAAATTTCTATTTTTATCCCCATTATGGCTTTAATGTCTGAACCTTATCCCCAAGGGTCTAAGTGGCGTTGCGAATAACGTCATTTACCTGTCACACAACATTATCAACTTTTTGTCAAAAAAACGTATATCTACTAGATATGGTTCTTGGACAGCCCCCACCACCCCCATTGTCTGAACCAGAATTCACAGAATTTGCAGAATTTACAGGATTTACAGGATTTTTAACAAGGAAACAATACAATGAAGACACAGTATCATAAAATCGCATTTATAGCAGCAATTGCCGTGCAGATTTTGTTTGCCCAAGAAACAGATGACGAAGAGCCTGAGCCGTTGTCTGCCATTGCTGCGGCATTGCCAAAGCTGTCCGTAGCGCAGGCGTTGAGCGGCAGCGGCCTTCCCAGTGGCTGCACGGCAGATTTCACGAGTATTTTTGAAAAAGATGATTTTGACATGGCGGAATTTATGAAGGAATTGCCGCTTGCCGTGGCGAAAGTGAAATTGCAGTTGAAAAGCCCCTTTGGTAAGCCGCAAGATAGCGATAGAACGGATGTGGGTTTGAGCGTTGGGTGTATAAAGGCTTTGCCTGAATCTCCTGTGGAGATAGCGTCTTTGCTTAAAAATATCGGTCTTAAAATGGGATTGGATTTGGCTGTTGATGCGGCGGAAAATCTTGCGGACAACTCCGTTCCTGTCAAAAAGAAAAGCTCGGTGTCTTTTGGCATAAGGGCGGGTGTCAACTTTTCGCATACTTATGCGACATATCGTATATATGATAAAAATCCATATAATCTTGGTCTTGTTGGAAGCGGTAGCGGAAATTACAACGACGTTGTAGCTGGGCAGGTAGGCTTCGTGGTGGATTTTCCAGTGAACGATTGGTTCCATATCCAGCCGGGTTTGATGTATATCGCAAAGGGAATGAATGACGAAAAAATGACCTACTCTGGCGACTACAACTTCAACCTTGAACTTCCCTTCCTGCTCTCATTCAAACTCGCCATTCTCAGGCTCAACGCTGGTCCGTATTTTGCTTTGTGCGTATTCAAATGCGGTTACACTGCTGAAAATGGTGGTGACGATCACGAGTACAATATCGCCTACTATGACGTCGGCTTAAGCACAGGCATAGGCTTTGATATATGGATGTTCTACATCGGCACGTTTTACGACCTTGGCTTTGCCGATATAAGCAGCAGACCTGGCTACAAATATTACAATCGCACTCTTGGCTTCAACTTGGGGGTAAATCTATGAGAAAACTTTTGCTTTTTCCAGTATTGGCAGCATTGTATGTTTTAGGTTGCAGCGGCGATAGCGGTATGCCCTGCGGTAGTTGCGGGGATGATAGCAAGTGCGGTAATGAATGGTACAATTCCTTTAAGCAATTCTGCTATGTAGGCCTAGTTTACGACAAATGCGGTGGCATGACGTTTGCTGCTGATAAGCAGGGATGTTGTGGTAGCATGATATATAACCTTTCAAGTAGCTTCTGCTCTTGCTATAGTGTTGAACGTGCAAGTAGTTTTAGTGATGAATTCGCAAGTAGTTATTGCTACGCCACCATTTACAACAAATGCGGTGGCACAATTGAATTCACTCCGAGGACAGAGCGATGCTGCGGAAGCAGTAAATATACTTTTGCAACGCAGTTTTGCAGCGACAATAGCGTTTATGATAAATGCGATGGCAATACGTATAATCCGCCAAATCAGAGGTGCCAGAACAATGTTATTGAATACAAATGCGGGAGCGATTACTATAACTCCTCAACGCGATTCTGTAGAGAAGATAAAGTTTACGACAAATGCGATGGCAGTACGTATGACCCGTCAAACCAGAGGTGCAAGAACAATGTTGTGGAAAGCAAGTGCGGAACTGGGAGCGATTACTATAACTCCTCAACGCAGTTCTGTAGAGAAGATAAAGTTTACGACAAATGCAACGGCGATACGTATAACCCGTCAAACCAGAGGTGCGAAAGCGATGTTGTGAAAGACAAGTGCGGAACTGGAAACGATTATTATATCCCCTCAACCCAGTTCTGCACCGACAATAAAGTTTACAACAGATGCAACGGTCAGAGTTACATTCCTATAAGCCAGCGGTGCGGCACGGGTAATGTTATAGAAACCAAGTGCGGAAGCGATTGGTATAACCTCGCCGCATATACGCGTTATTGCAAAAACGGCACAACACTGACACAATACGGTTCTTTTGAATATGCTGGGCAAACATACAGAACAGTTACCATCGGCACCCAGACCTGGATGGCACAGAATTTAAATTACAATGCCACAAATAGCAAGTGTTTTGGAGATAATACTGGTAGAGATAGCCTAGGTAACTGTGCCAAGTATGGTAGGCTGTATAATTGGTCAACTGCAATGGTCATAGATGCAAAATACAATAGCGAATACTGGGGCGGAAGCGATGTAAAGCACAGGGGTGTTTGCCCTACTGGTTGGCATTTGCCTAGCAATGCTGAATGGACAACGCTGACAGATTTTGTTGGCGGTTCTTCTACAGCAGGAACCAAGCTGAAGGCTACTAGCGGCTGGAATGACTACAACGGTTCAGGCAACGGCACGGACGAGTTCGGCTTTTCCGCCCTGCCGGGCGGCTACGGCTATTCAGGTGGCGATTTCGACACTGCCGGCTACGACGGCCGCTG